>Ga0187785_10000078_pt1 | contig 35266 bp, 30 predicted proteins | sample 0815_BV2_4_20_MG_FD_132466 | JGI IMG/M metagenome (GOLD analysis project Ga0187785, IMG submission 132466) | Tropical peat soil microbial communities from peatlands in Department of Meta, Colombia - 0815_BV2_4_20_MG | ecosystem: Environmental > Terrestrial > Soil > Wetlands > Peat | place...
ACGCTGCGTAATCGGCGCATTCCCTTGGCGCTACGAAGGCCTCGAGGGGTGTCCGTGCCGGATCGTGTGCTTTCTTGATACCGACATGTCGGTCGAGGCGGTCGGCGACGCCGCGAAGGCGATCATGCGCGGCTAAGAGCTATTTCACCGCCTCCGCTTTCGCCTGGATGCATGGACGGGTGTCAGACGTGGGTCGGGCTTGTTGCTCTGTAATGTCGACTGGATCACTTCGCGCAGCAATCTGTATTTCGATTTCGGCCAGTGCGCGACGTGAATGTCGGCAAGCAGTTTTGCCGACTTGCCGAACACCACGATACGGTCGCCGACGCTGATCGCCTCCTCCAGCTGATGCGTGATCAAAATTGCGGTCGAGCCGCACTCACGCGCCAATTTGAGAAACGTCTCACGGAGCTCTGCTGCGGTCACCTCGTCGAGATGTCCGAAAGCTTCGTCGGCAAGGAGAATATCGGGCTCGACCGCGAACGCGCGCGCAATTGCCACGCGCTGGCGCATGCCGCCGGATAATTCGTGCGGGTAGGCGTTGGTGAACTGGCCGAGGCCAAGCCGGTTGAGCCACGCCAACGCGCGCTCGCGCTGCTCGTTTTCGGGCAAGCCGATGAGTTCGAGCGGAAGCCGCGCGTTGTCGAGCGCAGAGCGCCAGGGCAGTAATCGATCCTGCTGGAAGACGGTCGCGATTTTGCCGCGGAAAAGATCGAAGTCGGCGTGCGGGCTTTTGTTTCCGATATGGATCAATCCCTCGCTCGGCGCCTCCAGTCCGATCATCAGATCGAAAAATGTGGACTTTCCGCAGCCGGTCTGGCCGACGATGGCCACCACCTCGCGCGGCGCAATGGCGAGATCAAGACGATCAATTGCCACCACGGATTGCCCGGTGGTGGTCTGACGGAAAACCTTGCGTAGGCCGCGCACTTCGATCGGTGGAGGACCGCTCATGCGCGCCACCGTAATACCCGGGCTTCGGCGCGCGCGACCATCGCTTCGAGCAGGAACAAAAGCGCGACCAGAACCAGCGTCCAGGCGAACACGTCGGCGACCGAAAACAATTCCTGTGCCACAGACAACTGATGGCCTATGCCGGTCACGGCGCCGACCAGCTCGGCGATGGTGACGACGCGGATCGCGAGGCTGATATTGACCTTCCAGCTGGTGAAGATTGTGGGCACGATCGCCGGCAACATCAGTTTGATAAAATATTGCCAGGTCGTTGGCCGGAATGATTGCATCATATGGCGCAATTCGCGTGGCACGCCGTGCATGGCGTCAAGCGTGTCGATCAGGAACACCGGACCGCAAACGACCACCAATACAAAACCGATACGGAACTCCACGCCCGGAAACCAAAGCACAGCGAACAAGATCCATGACACCACGGGCACGGCCATCAGCAGGCGGATCATCGGGTGCAGGTATTTGTCGAGCGAATCCGAGCGGTACATGGCCATCGCCAAAGCCAGACCCAGCACGAACGACACGAGGAGGGCGGCGATCACACGTGCCAGAGTGACCGCGACGTCAATTGGCGTGATGGTCGCGATGCTTCGTGCGATCCGCGCGAAACTGGGAATAGCGAATGGCGGAATCCCGAGATAAGGCGCGAGATGCGACAGCGTCTCCCAGACGACGGCGAAGACGAGAAGGGAAACGAGAGTCTGACGCGGAAAAGTCAGGACGGGTACAGACTCCCGCAACTCCGTTGTCATTGTAAAGACGCGCTCACGCGCTTAAGGGGCATAGATGATCTTCTCGTCCGGCATTTTTTCGTAGAAACCCGCCTTCACCGCACGCTCCATCATATCGGTGATCGTCTTGCGGGTTGCCGGTTCCCAGGCAGGTTCAATCACCATTTGCAGGCGTTTGCTGGCCAGTGCGGCAGTCAGAATGCCTGGCGGGAGCTTGAGTGTTTCGTTGGCGATTTTGTCGGCTTCCGCCGTGTTCGAGTGCAGGAATTTGGCGACATCCTGTAATGCTGCGATCAGCATCTTTGGCCCGTTTGGATTTTTTGCGATCGCATCGGCACGCATCGCCGTCACGATTTCCCATCCGTCCTGTCCGGTGATTTCTTTCCAACCCTGGGCTCCGTTGAAGATCACTTTCCAGTCGGGGTTTTGTTTGAGGATGATGCTTGCCAGTGGCTCGATCACCAGTGCCGCATCGACCCGGCCAGCCTCCAGCTGCGCGCGGGCAACCGCGAAGTTTGCATTCACGACGACGATGTCCTTGCCCAGATCGAGTCCCTTCGCGGCCGCGTACATCTTGGTCACCTGGAACTGCGACCCGCCCATGTCGATTGCGAGTTGTTTGCCCTTCAAGTCGGCCAACGACTTGATTTGATCGTTTCTTGTGAAAATGACGAGATCCGCAAGCGTGAAACCGGTGCCGACAATGCGCACTGGCACGCCTTCCTGGTAAAGCTTTTGCAGGATTGTCGGGCCGCCGATCAGCACATCGGTTTCGCCGGTGGCAAAGCCGGCATAGAAAGCGGCGATCGACGGATAGGCGTGAATATCCAGCTCAAAACCATTCTTGGTGTCGAAGCCTTGCGCTTTCATGATGTTCCACACCAGCGGGTTGAACACCGGCAGCGTAAGGCTGGAGACCTTGATCACCGGTTTCTGCTGCGCGTGCACCGGGGACGCAATTGCAGCCGCCGCAATTGCGACGGCGGCGGTGAGCGCGGCAAGGCCGCGCCGAGACAAGATGGACATAGACAATTCCCCCTCATGGTCGCTCAAACCGTGATCTTGCGCGTCACGTGGTTTGAAGGCGAGCGCGACTTTACTCTGCTTTCATTTGCGTGCAAATAATCGATCAGTTGTACCCGGAGGGCGTGATGCCGCACATCACCGCGCGAGATGGGACGCGGCTTTATTACGAAGAAGCCGGCGCGGGCTCACCGGTGATATTCGTCCATGAATATGCCGGTGACTATCGCACCTGGGAGATGCAGATGCGTTTCTTCTCTCGCGCGCATCGCTGCATCACCTATAGCCAGCGTGGTTATCCGCCCTCCGACGTGCCGTCCGATGGAGCAAAATACAGCCAGGACATCGCGCGCGACGACGTCGTCGCCATCATGGACGCGCTGAAAGTCGACAAGGCGCACGTGGTTGGCCATTCGATGGGCGCCTACACGGCCTTGCATGTCGGCATCCATGTGCCGGCGCGTTGTATCTCGGTAGTTGCCGCAGGGTGTGGCTGGGGTTCGAGCCAGGATGCCAGGAAACGTGAAGAGATGAAGGCGCTTGCCGCCGAAGTTGGCAAGATATTCGCCGAGGAGGGCATCGCGTCTGCGGCCGCGAAATATGCCGATGCTCCCATGCGCCAGCCGCTGAAAAACAAGGATCCGCGCGGCTACGCCGAATTTGCGCGCATGTTGTCGGAGCATTCCGCCGAAGGCCATGCGCAGACCATGTTCAATCTTCAGCTCAAGCGTCCGACCTTGTGGGAGATGGAGGCAGCGTTGAAGAAATTCTCGGTGCCGCTGCTGATTGTCGTTGGTGACGAAGACGAGCCTTGCATCGATGGCAGCATTTTTCTCAAGCGAACAGCGCCTACTGCTGGCCTGCTGGTAATTCCGCGCACCGGTCATAACGTCCCGACTGAAGAGCCGGCTGCGTTCAATGCCGCGCTCGCCGATCTGTTCGCCGCGGCGGAAGCCGGCCGCTGGCTTGCGCACAAACCATCCAAATAAAGAATCGGGAGGAAGCGATGGACCTCAAGCTGAAAGGCAAGACCGCGCTGGTGACTGGTGGCAGTGAGGGCATCGGCAAAGGCATAGCGCGCGCGCTGGCCAAAGAAGGTGTCGACGTCGCAATCTGCGCGCGGCGCAAGGAGCCGCTGGAAGCGGCGGCGGGCGAACTCGCCAAGGAAACGGGACGCAAAGTCGTCGCGATTCCCGCCGATCTGCGGAAGGATGCCGACGCCAGGAATTTTATTGAGCAGGGCGCCAAGGCGCTCGGCCGTATCGATATCATGGTCAACAACGCCGGTTCCGCGGCCGGGGGCGTGATCGAACATTTGACTGAAGACGACTGGGAGAAGGGGCTTCAGCTCAAGTTCATGGGATATGTGCGCTGTCTGCGATACGCGCTGCCGATCATGGTCAAGCAAGGCGGCGGCCGCGTCGTGAATCTGATCGGCAACGACGGCGTGAAGCCATCGTACTGGGAAATCTGCCCGGGCGCGGCCAATGCGGCGGGACAAAACCTCACGCTCTCGCTCGCCGGCCAATACGGCAAGAATGGCATCAGCTTTGTTGCGGTTAATCCAGGCCCGGTGCGGACCGAGCGCTGGGCGGGCCTGGTCAAGGCAATGTCGCGCGATATGAAGATTTCCTACGAACAGGCCGACAAGCTGGCGCCAGCCTCGATCCCTATGGGTCGCATCGCCGAGGTCGACGAAGTCGCAAACCTCGTCGTTATCCTGGCCTCGCCGCTCTTTGAAATGGTCAACGGGACAATGATCGAAATCGACGGTGGACAGGACAAACCGTTGATGGACCGGTTCCGTGACAAGCCGATGGGATAGGTGCTCTGCCCAGCGACGCTCTCGCTTGACAAGCTTGGGCCGCCGGTCGGACTATTTGCATACAAACAAGCTCGCCAGTCACAGGCGACAGGATGGAGATATTCTCGCACCGCGTCGATGATGCGGCCAGCCGCTACGCAGGAGCTTCAGCCATGAAATCTACGCGTCACGTTTTCGCCCTCGCGCTCGCTGGCTGCTTTGCCGCCAGCATTTCCTCGCAGGTCTTGGCGCAGCAAACCATCAAGATCGGCGAGCTCAACAGCTACAAGGCTCAACCAGCCTTCCTCGATCCCTACAAGAAGGGTTGGGAAATGGCCGTTGAGGAGATCAACGCCAAAGGCGGCGTGCTGGGCAAGAAACTGGAGGTCATCTCCCGCGATGACGGCGCAAACCCGGGTGACGCTGTAAGGGCAGCCGAAGAGCTGGTCACCCGCGAAGGCGTGGCGATGATCACCGGCACCTTCCTCTCGCATATCGGGCTCGCGGTGACGAACTTTGCCGGCCAGAAGAAGGTTTTCTTCCTCGCGGCCGAGCCGTTGACCGACAAGATCACCTGGCAGAACGGGAACAAATATACCTATCGTCTGCGCGCCTCGACCTACATGCAGGTCGCGATGCTGATGCCGGCGGCCACGGCTGCCAAGAAAAAGCGATGGGCATTGGTCTATCCGAACTTCGAATACGGCCAATCCGCAGCCGAGAACTTCAAGGCGCTGATGAAAAAGGCGCAGCCGGACGTGGAATTTGTCACCGAGCAGGCGCCGCCGCTCGGCAAGATCGATGCCGGCGCAGTGGCGCAGGCTATAGACGATGCCAAGCCCGACGCGATTTTCAACGTGTTGTTTGGCGGCGACCTCGCCAAGTTCGTGCGCGAGGGCAATACGCGTGGCGTCTTCAAGAATCGCACGGTGGTGAGTCTGCTGTCGGGCGAACCGGAATATCTCGATCCGCTCAAGGATGAGGCGCCAGTTGGCTGGGTCGTGACCGGCTATCCTTGGGATAAGATCAAGACGAAGGAGCATGTCGCCTTCGTCGACGCGTACAAGAAGAAATACAACGACTATCCGCGCCTGGGCTCGATCGTTGGTTACGTGACGATGAAGTCACTGGCCGCCGGCATTGCAAAAGCGAAATCCACCGATACCGAGAAGCTGGTGGAAGCCTTCAAGGACCTCAAGGTCGATAGTCCGTTTGGTCCGTTCGTCTACCGTGCCAGCGACCATCAGGCGACCATGGGCGCCTATGTCGGAAAAATCGTATTGGAGAACGGCAAGGGGACAATGGCCGACTTCAAATATGTCGACGGTGCTTCAGTGCTGCCCAGCGATGCCGAGGTCAAGAAGCTGCGGCCCACGGAAACGAATTGATCCGAGCCTTGCCGCGCACGCGCTTCCCTCTCCCCTTGTGGGGAGAGGGTGCCGAGCGGAGGCGAAGCCGAGCGAGGGCGGGTGAGGGGTGATAGCCTCACGATAGTTTGTAACCCCTCACCCGGCTCGCGGCGGCTGCATGACCTCCAGCGCATTTCTGTTTCAGGCGCTTAACGGGCTCTCCACCGCGTCGGGCCTGTTTTTTGTCGCCGTCGGATTGTCGCTGATTTTCGGCGTTTCCCGCATCATCAATATCGCCCACGGGTCCCTGTATATGCTGGGGACCTACATTGCTTACTCGTTTGCCACTCGTATCAGTGGTCCGCTCGGATTCTGGGGCGGAATCGTTGCCACCACCGTTATCGTCGGTACGATCGGCGCGTTGATCGAAATCATATTGTTGCGCCGTGTCTATCGCGCGCCCGAGCTCTTTCAGCTGCTCGCCACTTTCGCGCTGGTGCTGGTGATCAATGACGCCGTGCTCTGGCTGTGGGGGCCGGAAGATCTGCTGGGACCGCGCGCCCCCGGTTTGCGAGGATCGATCGAAGTGCTTGGCCGTCAATTGCCCAGCTATGACCTCTTTCTGATCATCATCGGCCCCCTGGTGCTGCTGGCGTTGCATTTCACCTTGGCGCGCACGCGCTTCGGCCGGCTGGTGCGCGCGGCGACACAAGACCGCGAGATGGTCAGCGCGTTGGGGGTCAATCAGGCCGTGTTGTTCACTTCGGTATTTGCGCTTGGCGCGGCGCTTGCCGGGTTCGGTGGCGCGTTACAAGTCGCGCGTGAGCCCGCCAATCTTGCTACCGATCTCGTCGCTATCGGCGATGCCTTCGTTGTTGTGGTCGTTGGCGGCATGGGCTCGATCACCGGCGCCTACCTTGCGGCGGTGATCATTGCCGAAGTGAAAGCCGTTTGTATTGCCATTGGTGTCGTTGATTTCGGCTTCATCAGCGTCAATTTTTCCAAACTCACGCTGGTCGCCGAATTCCTGGTCATGGCGGTGGTGCTGATCGTGCGGCCTTACGGGCTGCTCGGCCGGCCGCAAGTTTTTGTACGTTCGATTGCCGAGCCGGAAGATCCGATCCGCCCGGCGACGCCCGGGCTCAAGGCGCTCGGCGTCGCGGTGCTCGTGCTGTTGTTGTGCCTGCCGTTTCTCGCACAGACCTCGCCTTATATTCTTATTCTTGGCATTGACGTATTGATCGCGGTGATATTCGCAACCTCGCTGCACTTCATCATGGGCCCCGGCGGCATGCATTCCTTCGGGCATGCCGCCTATTTCGGCCTTGGTGCCTATGGCGCGGCGCTGTTGGTCAAATGGCTGGCCGTCCCGATGGGAGTCGCATTGGTCGCGGCGCCTTTGGTTGCGCTCGGTGGCGCGCTGTTGTTCGGCTGGTTCGCCGTAAGGCTTTCCGGCGTCTATCTCGCGATGCTGACGCTTGCCTTCGCGCAGATCGTCTGGGCATTGGTCTTTCAGTGGGGAGCGCTGACCGGTGGCTCCAATGGCGTGATCGGGGTTTGGCCACCGCCGCCATTCGACAAAGCCTGGGTCTATTACCTGCTCACGCTCGTCCTCGCCGTGATCGGCGTGCTGCTGTTGCGACGCTTGCTGTTTGCGCCCTTAGGTTACGCCATGCGTGCGGGACGCGATTCTCCGCTGCGTGCAGAGGCCATAGGCATCGACGTCAAACGCATCCATTGGCTCGGCTTTACGATCGCGGGCTGCGTCTGCGGCGTCGCAGGCGGACTGTTCGCATTTGCCAAGGGCTCAATCTCGCCGGAAACGATCCATGTCAGCCGCTCGATCGACGGTCTTGTCATGGTGCTGCTCGGCGGCATCCAGACGCTCACCGGTCCGATCGTCGGGGCATCCGTATTTGCCACGCTGCAAGACACTGTGATGCGACAGACCGAGTATTGGCGAGCCTTGCTGGGCTTCATCATCCTGTTGCTGGTTCTGGCTTTCCCGCAGGGAATCGCCGGCACGTTTTCGTCGCTCTGGCGCAGGTCGAGCGCAAAATCATGAGCGTGCTCGCAATCCGCGCGTTGTCGAAGGCGTTTGGCGGCGTGCGCGCCGTCAACGAAGTCAGCTTTGAGATCGCGCAAGGCGAGTTTCTTGCCATGATCGGCCCGAACGGTGCGGGCAAATCGACCTGCTTCAACATGATCAATGGGCAGCTCGAGCCGGACTCCGGAGAAATTATATTCGCGGGCCGCGATATCGCCGGGCTCGAGACGCGCGAGGTCTGGCGGCTCGGAGTCGGCCGAACTTTCCAGGTCGCCGCGACATTCGGCTCGATGACGGTGCTCGAAAACGTGCAAATGGCGCTGATTTCACACGCCCGCGAACTCTACCATTTGTGGCGGCCATCGGCGGATTTGCATCGCGACCGCGCGCTCGATCTCCTCGCCCAGGTCGGCATGCGTGAGGCAGCCGAACGACCAAGCCGCGAACTCGCCTATGGCGATGTCAAGCGCGTGGAGCTCGCCATTGCGCTTGCAAACGAGCCGCGCCTCTTGCTGATGGACGAGCCGACAGCGGGTATGGGGCCGCGGGAGCGCAATGATCTCATTGCGCTCGTCAAGCGGCTTGTGGTGGAACGCGGAATTTCCGTGCTGTTCACCGAGCATTCGATGGACGTCGTGTTCGCCTTTGCGGACCGGATCATTGTGCTGGCGCGGGGGCGACTGATCGCCGACGGCAATGCCGCAGCGATCCGCGACAATGCGCAGGTGCGGGAAGTCTATTTCGGTACCGGCAAGACCTTCGCAGGAGCGGCGCCATGAGCGAGGCAATGCTCACGGTGGAACACTTGAGCGCGTGGTACGGCGCGGCGCGTATTCTCTACGATCTGAGCCTCGAGGTCGGTCGCGGCGAAGTGGTGGCGCTGATGGGTCGCAACGGTGCGGGCAAGTCCACAACCATGAAGACAATCATGGGTCTCCTGGCCCAGCGTCGGGGCGTGGTCCGTTTCAACGGCGAGGACATTTCAAATCGCAAGCCCTTCGAAATCGCCCGTCGCGGCCTAGGGTTCACGCCGGAAGACCGCCGCATCTTTGTCGATCTGACAGTGATGGAAAATCTCGATGTCGGATCCCAGCCACCGCGCCGGTTTGCTGATGGAAAGCCCGCCCCGTCCTGGACTCCGGAGCAACTATTCGCGCTTTTTCCAAATCTTGCTGAAATGCCGGACCGCCTTGGCGGACGCATGAGCGGCGGCGAACAGCAAATGCTGACCGTGGCGCGCACGTTGATGGGCAACCCGCTGCTGGTGCTGCTCGATGAGCCATCGGAAGGCGTGGCCCCGCTGATCGTCGAACAGATGGCTTCCACCATCATCGCTTTGAAAAAACAGGGGCTGTCAATCTTGCTGTCAGAACAGAATATTCATTTTGCCCGGCTTGTGTCGGATCGCGTCTATGTGTTGGAAAAGGGCCAGATTCACTGGCAGGGTTCGGTCGCCGAACTCGATGCCAACCTGGATGTGCAAAGGGCGTATCTCACGGTATAGGATTAGCTCGGGGACAAACGGGACGGGAGCATGAAGACACTGCGGGGGGAAAACTGAAGGTTGTGGCAGACGAGGCCTATCCGTCGGAGCATGGCCGCTATGTGCTCGATGATCAGGTTGGCTTTCTCATGCGCGTTGCAATGCAACGCCACACATCCATCTTTACGTCACGTATGGTCGAGGGGTTGACCCAGACCCAATTCGCCGCTCTTGCCAAGCTCTATGAGGTCGGCCCGTGCTCGCAGAACCATCTTGGCAGGCTGATTTATCTGGATGCGGCGACCATCAAGGGCGTGGTGGACCGGCTGGATCTGCGTGGCTTCGTCACGGCTCTTAACGATCCAAAGGATCGCCGCCGCCGCGCTGTTGCGCTCACGGACCGTGGGCGGCATGTGACAGAAGCCGCGATGCTGGTTGCCGCCGAAATAACTGCTGCGACTTTGGCTCCGCTCGGCGCGGACGAGCAGCGGCAGGTCGCAAAACTGCTGCGCAAGTTGGGATGAGCGAGGATTGAACTGACTACCAGAGACCCTTGAGCCGCCCGCCATCCAGATTCACCGACACACCGGTGATGTAGCTCGAGCGTTCCGAGCATAAAAAGACAGTTGCGTTGGCAAGCTCCTCCGGCTTGCCCATGCGGCCGAGCGAGTTTTTCTTCGCTGCGACTTTCCGCGCTTCGGCTTCGGTGGTGACGCCGAATTCCTTTTTCATTCCTTCAGTGTTACGCACCCAAAGATCGGTTGCGACCCAACCAGGGCATATTGCGTTGACAAGGATGTTGTCTTCGCCAAATTCGGTTGACAGCGACTTTGTGAGATTGAGCAGCGCGCTGTTGGTCATGCCGCTTCCGAACATATAAGGATCAGGCTCTTTTCCCGCGCCGCCGATCGTATTGACGATCCGGCCCCATTTCTGTGCTTTCATCATTGGATAGACGGCGCGGATTGCCCGCATGAAACCGAACAATTTGGTTTCGATCTGCGTCTTCATGTCGTTATCGTTGAAAGCCGCGAAGCGGCCGGAATACATCTGGCCGGCGTTGTTGACCAAAATGTCAACGCCACCGAGTTTCTGCTTTGCGGTCTCCACCATTTTCGCGATGTCGGATTCCTTCGTCATATCGGCGACTATGGCGTGCACCTCGCCGCCCGTGCGCTTGGCGAGATCGTCGCGCGCCTTGTCGAGCTTCTGCTGGTTTCGTCCGGTAATCAGGACCCGCACACCTTCTTCGAGAAATTGCCTTGCAGTCTCGAAGCCGATGCCACTTGAACCACCGGTGACGATCGCGCGGCGGCCCTTGATTCCCAAATCCATCTCACTCTCCCGTTGACGCCTTCATACCCAGCATAGAGTATCGCTCGCGGCGGCAATGCAACAAGAAAACGAGGAACGCAATGCAGCTCGGCCTTAGTGGCAAGGTCGCTGTGGTTACCGGTGGCTCGCGTGGCATCGGCAAGGCGGTGGCGCAGGCTTTGTTGGACGCACCAACGAATTTCTGCCGAAAAAATAAAGCGGGGAGATGCGAGTGTTCAGCGTAGGCGACGCGACTGTCACGCGGGTCGAGGAAACGAATCTTCCGAGCTATCCGCTCAAAGATATCTTTCCGGAATTTACCGATGCGCATATGGCCGAGCACAAGTCGTGGCTGGCGCCGCACCACTACGAAGCCGAGACGGGCAAGATCAAGCTCGCCGTCCATAGCTGGCTGTTGCAGGTCGGCGGCAAGAAGATCCTGATCGACTCCTGCTGTGGCAACAACAAAGTGAAACCCGGTCGGCCGTTCTGGCACATGCTCAATGTGCCTTATCTCGAGCGGCTTGCAGCCGCCGGCGCACGGCCCGATGAAATCGATCTGGTGATGTGCACGCACCTGCATCACGATCACGTCGGCTGGAACACGCAGCAGAAAGACGGCAAGTGGATTCCGACATTTCCCAATGCGCGATACGTTTTTTCAAAGCCGGACGTCGACTATTTCTCGAAAGTCGATGCCGATCCCAAGGAGGGGCCGGCGGAGCTCGGTACATTCCGCGAATGTGTCGTGCCGATACTCGAGCACGGCCGCGCCGATCTTGTGAGCGGCGGCCCGTATCGGCTCAATGACTTCATCGAGATCGATTCGGCGCCCGGCCACTCGCCCGGTCACGTCTTCTTCAAGCTGGAAAGCAAAGGCAAGCGCGCTGCCTTTATCGGGGATGTGTGGCACCATTTGCTGCAGGTCTACTATCCCGACTGGAATTTTCCGAAAAACTCGGACGCCGCGCAGGCGCGGGTCAGCCGCCGCAAAGTCCTCGACTATTGTGCCGCGAGCGGGGCGCTCGTGTTTCCGGGCCACGTCGGTTTGCCGTTTGCGGGCCGCGTCGAGGCCGCGCAAAAGGGATACCGGCCGCATTTCGAGCCGTGATCGCTCAAAAACCGTAGAGTTTTGCGGGATTATCGACGAGCGCCTTGTTGCGCGCGGCCTCATCCGGAATCCAATCCAGAAGCATGTCGAGCATCCATGCGTCGTCCGGCACAGGGGCGCCGGGGGTCGGATGCGGCCAGTTTGTGGCCCATAACATGCGTTCCGGCGCGGCTTTGGCCAGGGCCTTGGCGAGCTTGCCGACATCGTCATAGTGCGGCGGCCCCACCTTCGAGACCTCGTAGGGCGCCGACAGCTTGACCCAGGTCCGTCCACTATCGACCAGTTGCTGAAGCGTACGAAATCCGGGGTGATCGAGCGGAACCGGTTCAAGAAATTTTCCGACGTGGTCGATCACCAGCGTGCTGGTGAGACGTTTAAGCATGGACGCACGCTCGGGCAGATCACGGCCATCAAGCTGCAGCTGCACATGCCAGCCGAACGGCGCCACGCGCGCCGACATGGTTTCAAGGATATCCCAGGGTAGCGGCGCGCCAGCCAGCATGAAGAAACGAATGCCGCGTGCACCCAGTTTGGTCAGCAGGTCGAGCTCGGCGTCGGTCACGCTTCTATCGACGACGACAATGCAGCGTGCGTTCCGCCCAATGGCGGCGACGGCTTCCAGCGTGCAACGATTGTCCTTGCCGTAGGTCGAAGGCTGCACGACGACAGTGCGCTCGATGCCGAGACGCCCGCACATCTTCTTGTAGGCAGAAACTGGCGCCGCCGGCGCATCGATCTTGGCCGTCGGTGCTTTGGGATATTTTGGATCATAGACGTGCATATGCGTGTCGCAGGTGCCTGGTGGCGCCTTGAGCTTCGGTTTCACATTGCTGTCGACTGGGGGCATGACGCGAACCTACGGGCAGATATAACCGGTGCCATTCGGGTTCGGAAAGCAGCCCACCGACTGCGGCAGGAGTTTCTTTGGCAGCCACAGCACCACGTCCGGAAAATAGATCGTAAAAGCAATCGCCGCAAAAAACACGATGTAGATCGGCAACGATGCGAGCATCGCTTTGGAAAATTTTGTTCCCACGAATTTCGACGCCATTATAAGGCATAATCCATATGGCGGCGTGATCAGGCCAAACGCGAGTGTGGTGATGATAACCACACCCATATGCACCGGATTGATGTCGGCGTTCTTGGTGAGGTCGATGATCAGCGGCATGAAAATAATAATGGCCGGGATCGCGTCGATGAAATCGCCGACGATAATGAACAGCAGCGTCAGCAGCAGCATGATCATGAACGGATCGTTGCCGGCGGCATTCGCGATCCAGTCGGACACAACGGCGGGGCCGCGCAGGTAGGCCAATATCCAGCCGAACGCCGAAGCAGCGCCGATTGTGATGAGAGGAATTGAGTAAAGAAGGCCGGTCATCGCCATGTCGCGCGGCAAGTAAAGCAAATGACGCGGATTGAGCACCGGAATCGCGAAGAACACGATGTAGGCAACCGCGATGATGCCGGCTTCGGTCGGGGTGAACTGGCCGGTGAGGATACCCCCCATGATAATGAGCGGGATCATCAAAGGTACGGCAGCTTCCTTGGTTGCCGTGGAGAACTGTCCAAACGTGGCGCGCTTGCGCTTGAAGCCGATCGGGCCGAAGAAATGACAGTAGATCATCAGCCCGACGCCAACGAGAACGCCCGGCACCACGCCGCCGAGGAACAGGCCGCCAATCGAGACGTTACCGGTCGCGCCGTAGACCACCGCCATGATGCTCGGTGGAATGAGATTTGCCATTGTGGCGGCCGAGGCAATGAGAGCGGCGGTGAAGCCGCGGTCGTAACCTTCGCGATCCATTTCCGGCGCGAGCGTGCGGGTGAGGACAGCGACATCCGCCGCGGATGACCCGGAAATTCCGGCAAAGAACATGCTGAAAAGCGTAACCACCTGCGCGAGCCCGCCGCGTAAATGTCCGACCATGGTCTGCGACAGCCTGATCATGCGCACCGTAACGTTTGCAGAGGTCATGAGATCGCCGACCAGCAGGAAGAATGGCACCGCCAGCAACGCTTCGACGTCCATGCCGTTGAACACCTGCGCGATCATCGAGGCTTCGCTGACGGGCGTGAACATCGTCACGATCAGGACCGACGCGATCAGCGCGAAGGCGACCGGCACGCCCATGTAGCCGAGGAACAGAAACAGGAAGCCCATCAGTGCGATGAGCAGGCCGTTGCCGGTCACAGCGCGTCACTCCCAATGCTTACATGTGGGGGCGCCCCTTTACGGCCAACAAAGCCATGACGCCATCCGTTCACCATCTGCTCGATGGTGAAGATTGTAACCAGAACGCCGCATATGGGGATGGCGACATAGAGGGTCGCAATCGGCGTCATTGACGGCATGCGCAGACTTTTGAAGCCGTCCAGAAAATTCAGATAGCCGAAATAGATCATGCAAAGTGCCACGCCCAGCACAACCGCGCGGTTGAAAATTTCGAAGAACAGGCGACTGCCGCCAGTCATCGATTCGGCGAGCACCGCAAGATAGAGATGGTCGTTGCGGCGGGTCGCGGCGGCGACGCCAAAAAAAATTCCATACAGAAAAAAGGTCATGGTCGCCTCCTGGGCAAGAAACCAGGGATGACCGATGGCGCGCAGGATCACATCTGTCAGGACCACGACGCTAAAGCCCGTGATGGCGATCCCGCACAGGATCATCAGGAGATTTTCAAGCGGATCCAGCGCCCGCCATTTCAGGTGGCGCTGCTCTTCCAGGACCAGGCTGTTGAAGCGCATCGCTAAGTTCCGGATTCAGAAAAAATGTTGGGGAGCCAGGTGGCTCCCCACGATTGCCAATGTGGCCGCTATTGCACGTTGCGGACCAGATTGAGGACTTTCACCGCGTTCGGCCCCAGGTCCGAAGCGAGCTTGTCCTGGATCGGCTTGCTGATCTGCGCAAAGCCGCTCTTGTCGACGTTCTTGACGACCTTGACGCCCATCTTCTCAAGCTTGGCCAATGCCTCGTGCTCGAGCTTGAATGCGACCGTCGGCTCGTTCTTGCTCACCTCATCCGCAGCCGCCTGCACCCATTTCTTCTGTTCATCCGTCAGGCTGCTCCAGGCCTTGTCGCTGACGAACAATGCGGCGTTGTTGGCCTCGTGCTCGGTGAGTGACAGCACGGGCGCCGGTTCGTAATGCTTGTTGATGAGATAGTTGTTGATGCCATTCTCGGCCATGTCGACGACGCCGGTCTGCAACGAGGTATAGACTTCGCCGAACGGCATGTGCACGACCTGCGCGCCGTATGCCGGGAAGGTGGTGTCTTCCGTCACCGTGGCCTGCACCCGCATCTTAACGCCCTTCAGGTCCCCTACATTCTCAACGGCCTTCTTGCCATAGATGTGACGCAGACCCTGACAACCGAGTCCCAGCATATGCGCGCCTTTAATCTTGGCAGCATACAAATCCTTCATCGCCGCAATCACAGTAGGGTCACCGAGCACCTTGATTGCGTGTGCCTCGTCCCGGAATATGAAATGGATCGAGAACACGCCCGATTCCGGTTGCGCAGTCGAAGCGTTGGCCGTCGACAGCAGCACGAAGTCGATGTCACCGGTCTGCACCTTCTGCATGGTCTGCGCTTCGGTGCCGAGCTGGGCGCTGGGGTATTGATTGATGGAAAGCGTACCCTTGCTCAATTCCTTGAGTTTCTTGTCGAACATGTCGGCGCCGACACCGTAACCGCTGGACTTGGGTTGGTCATAGGCAAACGAAAATGAGCGGTTCTGGGCGAACGCCGTGGTAGATACCATCGCGAGTGCAGCGCCAAGCACGAAACAGCGCAGCATCGATATACGCGTAGCTGACATGAACGCCTCCCCGGATTGACACTGCGTCTTGCAGGGCGAAATCGCCTGGTGACGCTTTTGCGCCTGCAAGGGTGTGTCGTCGGGTCCGGCGTTGTCAATGCCGTTCTCGCGATTGGTGGCGCGCCGACTAGCGATTCTGCGTATCCTGCAAGAGTCCTTTGAGCCGCTGCGGCGTAACAGGAAGTCGCGTCACCAGTCCGGGACGCTGAAGCGCGTCGTCGATCGCCGAGGCGATTACGGCACCGACAGGGTTGGCGCCGCCTTCGCCGGCACCCTTCAAGCCGAGCGGATTGAGCGGGCTTGGCGCGTCTTCCGACACCAGGATGGAGATCTCCGGGACCTCGCGCGCGGTCGGCATCAGGTAGTCGGCGAAGGTGACCGACAGCGGCTCGCCGTTCTCGTCGTAACGGAATTCCTCGAGCAATGCGCCACCGAGGCCCTGCGCCAGACCGCCGGCAATTTGACCTTCCACCAGCTTCGGGTTCACGGCCTTGCCGATATCGTAAGCAATGACATACCGCTCGATTACGACATTGCCGGTGTCAACATCGATGCGCACCACGGCCGCATGCACACCGTACGGATAGACCATGTGGGCTGACTCGAACGTGTCTTCGGCGCTCAGGCCGTTTGGCAAAATTCGCGCAAGATCGGTCAGCGGCATCGACGGTCCGGGCCCGCTGGCGCGGACGATGTCTCCGTCCACAATGTCGAGTGCATCCGCGCGGCTCTGCATGAGCTCGGCCGCCGCTTCCAGTATGCGTGCGCGTAATTTGGTGGCGGCAAGGCGAGTAGCCTCCCCACACATGACCGTGACACGCGAGGCGAACGCGCCCATGCCGCGTGCAATGCGATCGGTCTGACCATGCGTGACGCGGATATCCGCGTAGTCCACGCCGAGAGTATCGGCGCAGATCTGTGCGATGACAGTCTCCACGCCCTGGCCGATCGAGGCCACCCCTGTAATCACCTCGACCGTGCCGTCGGGCCTGACTTCGACACGCACCGTGTCGAATGGCCCAAGCCCGCTTTTCTCGACGAACATCGCGATTCCGGCGCCGACTCTTTCGCCTTTTTTCCGCCGCTCACCGAGTTGCTTTTGCAGCTCGTCCCAACGCGCCGCCTTGAGAGCCTTGTCGAGCAGCGCGGCGTAGTCGCCCGAGTCGTAGACGATCTGCGTGCCCAACGTATCAAGCCCGAGCGTATAGGGCATCGCGCTCTTGCTGATGAGGTTGCGCCTGCGAATTTCGACTTTATCCACGCCGACCTTCGCGGCGATCGCGTCCATCAGCCGCTCGCGCACGAATGTCGATTCGTAGCGGCCGGGTGCGCGGTAGGTGCCGCACGGCGTTTTGTTGGTCAACCGGATGTGGCCGGTGGCGCGATAGGCCGGCACGCGATAAGGGCCCGGCAACATGGCTGCTGCGAGGTCGGGGACAGTGGCCGCATGCGTGCGCATGTATGCGCCGTTGTCGTGAAAGAATTCATCGTCGACAGCGAGGATGCGGCCTAGGGCATCAATGGCAGCCTTTACGTGATGGTGCTGCTCACGCGAATGATTGGCCGCTATCAGGTGTTCGCGCCGGTCCTCGATCCATTTGACCGGTCGCCTGAATTTCAGCGCTGCAAGGCAGACCAGAATGTCTTCGGGATAAATTTCGCCACGAATGCCAAAGCCGCCGCCGACGTGGCCTTCGTAGAGCTGGACGGAGTCCTTTTTCCGCTTCAGCATTTGAGCGATGGTATCGCGATTCCAGTGCGGCACCTTGGCTGCGCCATGCAGCTCAAGGACATCGCGGCCTTCGTCGTGGCGAGCGATCGCGCCGCGTGTTTCCAGCGGAACGCCGGTGTGGCGCCCTATCGACAGTCGCAGCGAGACAATATCGTCGGCATCGCGAAAGGCGGCGTCGGCGTCGCCATATGCCTTTCGTAAGACGCTCGGTTCTGTTGTCAAATTCTGAGCGAAAGAGCCTGGCGCCTCCGTGGCATGCATTGTCGGTGCAAGCGGCTCGATCGCGAGCTCGATCAGTTCGGCCGCGTCTTCGGCGACATAGGCATTCTCCGCAAAGATTGCGGCAACTGGTTCGCCGACGTAGCGGACAACGTCCTCCGCCAGGACCGGTTGGCGGTAGGGCTCCAGCTGCTTGAGTCCGGTCAGGCGGAATGGGATTGGAGGTATCTGCGCCACATCGGTATGCGTCCATATCGCGTGCACGCCGGGCAATTTGAGGGCAGCCGAGGCATCGATGGACTTTATCCTTCCATGAGCGATCGGCGAACGCACGATGCGCATGGTCCACTGACCGGGGAAGCTGATGTCGGCGGCAAAACGGCCTTGCCCGGTGACGAGAGGGCGGTCCTCCAGCCGCGGAACCGAACGGCCAATGAATTTTTGTTTGGCGGACATGAGCGTAACCGCTCATCCTTTTCGCATATCTTTCGCTGCTGCGCGGACGGCCTTGATAATGTTCTGGTAGCCGGTGCAACGGCAAAGGTTAGACGACAGCAGGTCGAGCAAGTCGTCATCGCTGATGTCGGGTTCGCGCTCCAGCGCGCCGACCGCGAGCATTAAGAAACCCGGCGTGCAAAAGCCGCATTGCAAGCCATGGTGATCCATGAAGGCCTGCTGCATCTGGTGCAACTTGTCGCCATCGGCGAGGCCCTCAACGGTCCTGATCTTTTTGCCGTTCGCCTGAACGGCGAACATCAGACAGGATCGTATCGGCTCACCATCGACGATGATGGTGCAGGCGCCGCAAACACCGTGCTCACAGCCGATATGGGTGCCGGTTTGCCCGCAATCTTCGCGGATCGCGTCCACCAAGGTGCGCCGCGGCTCAACGGCAATCGTGTAATCGCGGCCGTTGATGGTGAGCGTGATACTGGATTTATCGCTCATCCTTCGCCTCTCATGCGCTCATCCCCGCGAAAGCGGGGACCCAGATCAAAGCTGTCGATCCTTGATTGTGGCCCTGGATTCCCGCTTGCGCGGGAACGAGCGGTGTGTGGTTTGCTCATGCTGCCTTTTCCCTTGCGCGCAAGGCGGCACGAATGCGCTGCGGCGTCGCCGGGATTTCGTCGATCTCCACGCCGAACGGTGAAAGCGCATCGTTGATTGCATTGACCACAGCCGCGGGTGCGCCAATGCAGCCACCTTCGCCCAGACCCTTGGCCTGGGTGACCGAATTCGGGCTCGGCGTTTCGATATGGTGCAGTTCTATCGGGGGAATTTTGTGTGCGGTCGGCGGCAGATAATCGGCCAGCGTTGCCGTGAGGATTCCGCCATTGCTGTCATAGATGATTTCTTCGAGCAGTGCGTTCCCGATGCCCTGCGCAATACCGCCGTGAACCTGGCCATCGGCGATCATCGGATTGATGATGCGGCCGGCGTCTTCTGCGACGATGAATTTTTCGACTTTGACGTGCCCGGTCTCCACGTCCACATCGACGATCGCGACGTGGCAGGCATTGGAGAAGGTGCCGGGCGGGTCGTAGTGGCCGGTTTCCGTCAGCCCGGGCTCGATTTCACCTTTGAAGCGATGCGTTTGCGTATAAGCTTCGCGTGCAAGCCTTGCGATCGAAATGGTTCGGTCCGTGCCGGTCACCTTCGCCGACCCGTCAGCAAGGACAATGTCATCTGGCGCGGCCTCCAGCATGTGGCTGGCGATCTTGATCAATTTGGCACGAACTTTCCGTGCGGCGATCAGCGTTGCTCCGCCGGAGATGACGAGAGAGCGGCTGGCGAACGTACCCCAGCCATACGGCGCGAGATCGGTATCGCCGTGCACGACCTTGATCATTTCAGGAGCGATGCCGATCTCATCGGCAATGATCTGCGCAAGCGTCGTGCGCAGGCCTTGGCCGTGCGGGGAGGAGCCGATACGCGCCTCGACGAAACCCGAAGGGTCGACCGAAACAATCACGGTCTCCCAGCCGGGCGTAATCTCCATGCCGCGCGCCGCGAATGCGGCGCTGCCGTAACCGGTACGCTCCGAAAAAGTTGCGAAACCGATGCCGAGATGGCGGCCTTTCGCTCGCGTCTCTTTCTGGCGTGCCCGGAAGGCAGCCACGTCAACGGCCTTCACTGCCATTTCCAGGGTCTCTTTGTAGGTCGCATTGTCGTATTCGAGACCCATGGCGGATCTGTAAGGAAATTTATCAATCAGATTTCGCCGCCGCACAGCGACCGGATCGATGGCGAAAACGCGTGCGGCCTTGTCCATCAACCGCTCGAGCGTGAAGGTGATCACCGGTCGTGATACGCCGCGATACGGCGCCATTGTGCAGGTGTTGGTGATGACGCCGCGCGCGAGACAAGCATATTGCTGAACGTCGTATGGCCCCGGCATTTCCGCCATCGCCATCAGCGGTTCGACCCCGCAGGTTGTTGGAAAGCAGGAATAAGCGCCAACGTTGGCAACAATGTCCGCTCTCAACGCGAGCAATTTGGCGTCCTTGTCGAAGGCGCCCTCAAGCGTGATGTATTGGTCGCGCGAATGGAATCCGGCGATCAAGTTCTCCCGCCGGTCCTCCGTCCATGCGACCGAGCTCTTGAGTTTACGTGCAAGCCACACCAGCACGACGTATTCGCTCGCGAGCGACATTTTCTGGCCAAAGCCGCCGCCGACATCGGGCGCGATCACACGCAGGTCGGATTCCGGAAAGGCGAGCACATCGCAAATTGCCGTGCGTGTCAGATGCGGCATCTGGGTGGTGCAGGTGAGGGTGACGCGGCCCGTCGACGCGTCATAGGAAGCGTGCGCTCCCCGCGGCTCTATCGGCGTCGCGTTCTGGCGACGTGAGCGCGCATCGACCCTGATGGTTTTGTGCGCACTGTTCCAGACGGTGTCGAAGCCCGGTGTTTTCACCTTTCCTTCGAGGATGATATTGCCCGGTGCTTCGGCGTGCACCTGCGGCGCGCCGGCCTCGAGTGCCGCACGTGCATCGGTCACAGAGGGCATCTCGTCGATCGTAAGCTCGACCTGATCGGCGATATCTTCCGCTTCCTCTTGGCTCGCCGCCACGATGGCTGCGACCGGCTCGCCGGTGAAACGAACCACAGCCTCGGCGAGCGCCGGCTGGCCGACCGGCCTGTAGTTGAACTTGTGCAGCATCGGGGTGATCTTCTTCACGCCTTTGAGATCGGCGGCGGTGATCATCATCGCCCCTTTTGGGGCGTTGATTTTCGTCAACGTCCCCGCAGCGACCGTGCTGCGCAGGAAGCGTACCCAATGAACGGCGGGGAGATCGGCAGTAAATCGCCCCTGGCCTGTAATAAGCGCCGGGTCCTCGAGCCGCCGGATCGCGCGTCCAACCCAGGTCATGCCCGAGCCTCTGGTGCCATGCTTGCTCATCCGGCACCGCTCATGTGCTGTGTTCCAGCGCACGCCGGACCACCGCACGGACCAGGTCGCGCCGGTAGTCAGCATTGGTTTGATGATCTTCCAGCGGATCGATCGCTTTCGCCGCGGCTTCGGCCGCAGCGCGGAACACGCTGTCGCCCGGTATTTTATTGCTGAGCGCCATTTCGGCTTCCACGATGCGGCGCGGGAATGATTCTGCACCGCCAACACCGACGCGGGCTTTGACGATCTTGCCCGCATTCAAGCGATAGGTGACCAGCGAGGCCGCCATGGCAAAATCGCCGGCGCGGCGATTGAATTCGTTGAAACCGAATTTGCCGTCACCTGGCAGCAGCGGCAACCGCGCTTCCGCAAGCAATTCGTTCTCGGCCAGTGCTGTCGACATGATTCCTGCAAAAAAGTCTTTTGCTGCAATCAGCCGCTCGCCGCGCGTGCTTTTGGCGACAAGCGTCGCATCAAGTGTCGCGGCGACCAGGCACCATTCCGACGCCGGGTCAGCATGGGCGAGGCTTCCGCAGAAAGTGCCCCGCATGCGAATTGGATAATGCGCGATATTCCGCGCCACGATGCTCAGCAATTGGCCAAGCGGATTGTCGACGACCGGCTTGTGAAATGCTGCATGACGGACACGCGCGCCGACCGTCAGCATTTTTCCGTCGCTGGCTATTTTGTCGAGGCCGGCAACTTCATTGATGTCGACGAGATGCGCCGGCTTGGCCAGGCGGAACGCCATGATCGGAACGAGGCTCTGTCCGCCCGCGAGAATGCGGCCGTCCTGAGGGGCAACTTCGGCAAGAATCTTCAGGGCCTCATCAAGCGTCTTCGGCACATGATGGACGAAGGGCGCGGGTTTCATACGGCAAAGGCTTCCCGGCAATACGAGCTAATTATTTGTGTACAAACGATAAAGCGTGCGCCTGTTTTGTCAAACAGCGATTGTTTGCGGGCGTCAGGTGCCCACTTTCAATTCCGATACCAGCGCGCGCAGTGCAGCGACGGTCGATGGTGCCACGCTTTTTCCCGTGCGCGGATTTTCCGACGGGATGTTTTCAATGGTCATCGTGAAGCGCGCAGTGTCGGCGTCAACGCTGATCGTGTGCGTGTTTCGCGTGACATTCGGGTCGGCCCAGATTTCAAGCTGCGTGCGGTCAGGGCCGATGCCGGCGAGACTGAGTGCCGCCGCCACGTTGACGTTGGTCGGAAAGCCACGCGCGCCCTCACGTGCCGTACCATCGAACACTTTCAATGGTGCCTTCAGGCCGCTGACCGAAATCCTGTGCTCGATCAGATAGGGTGCGCCCTCGAGCCCCGCCGGCGGTTTGCGTGTCACCATCTTGACCGAATGAATGGTGCCTTCGGCCGCCGCACGCACGGCGTCGAGGCCGATGAGTGCCCCGGTTGGCACCAGGATGCGCGCCCCCTTAACCCGCGCACGTTCGATCAAATCGCTGTTCTCAAGCAATTGCGCGACCGAGAGCGGCATGAAGATGCGGGCTTTGTCGATGGCGCTGATGGCGACGTCGCGAAACAAGGTCGGCGGCAAGCATTCCACCACGATGTCGCAATCATTTGCGAGCTCGGTCGCCTTGCGAACGGGGATGCTGCCGCCGACTTGCGGCAGTGCGCGCTGCGCTTTGCCGGCATCGCGCACGGCAACGGCGGCAAGCGACAGGCCGGGGATTCCGGCGATCAGTCGCTTCGCAACCTCGAGCCCAACCGCACCAAGTCCGGCGACGCCGACGCGCAAAGGCTGGCTGGGGTTTGCAGTCATTTTTTGCGGCCGGTAAAATTGGGCCTGCGCTTTTCCATAAAGGCGCGCACGCCTTCGGCATAATCCGGTGTGAGGCTCGCCGCGCGCTGAAAATCCCGCTCAAGGTCGAGCTGGGCATCGAGCGTGTTTTTTGCGGACGCATTGAACGCCTGCTTGATCAATGCGAGGCCTTGCGTCGGCGCAATCGCGAAGTGTTCGCAAATCCGCGCCGCCTCGTGCATCAAAGATTCATCATCCACCGCACGCCAAATGAGGCCCCAACTCGCCGCCTTTTCGGCGGGCAACTCCTGCGCCAGCAGTGCAAGGCCGCGCGCGCGCGCGTCGCCCACAAGACGTGGCAAAAACCAGGTCCCACCCGAATCGGGAACCAGGCCAACGCGGGCAAAGGACTGGATGAAGTTCGCTTTCAGGCTGGCGATCACGATGTCGCAGGCGAGCGCGATGTTGCAACCGGCGCCGGCGGCAACACCATTGACAGCAGCTACGACAGGAAAAGGGAGGTTACGCAGTTTGCGCACCAGCGGATTGTAGTGCGTCTCCAACGCGCCTCCGAGGACGACCGTCTCGCCCGGTTTGGCGAGACGGTCGCTCAAATCCTGGCCGGTACAGAAGCCACGGCCCGCTCCGGTGATCATCAAGGCGCGGCAGCTTTCGTCGGCCTCTGCGTCGTCGATCGCCTTGCGCAACGCCTGATGCATCGCCTCGTTGAAGGCATTGAGCTTGTCCGGCCGGTTCAACGTGATGACGCGATAACCGGAGCGCTGCTCGACGAGGATGGAGGAGTCAGTCGTCATGGCTTGTCGAGGAAGCGGTTCATCGAACCGATTTCCTCTTTCTCTCCCGCAAAATCCTCCGCCAGCCGCTCGTAGAGGCGGGCAGCGGCGGCGAGCATTTCATGCTCGGCGCGCTCGTCGCCAACGAAAGACGCAATCTCCTCGAGCTCGGCCACCCAACGATAGGCTTTGGAATACATGGCCGGCACCTGGTTCGACAGGTAGCGAAGGAGATCGGGCCGGCTTTCGGCAAGCTCGGCCTTCAGAGCCTCGGCCGAACCGCCGCGCGTTGCCGCCAGCATCATGGCGGCGCCCAGCGCGGTGAAGCCTTTGGTGATGCCGGCGTAGGACATCTTCAGTGCCGAGGCGGCGGTGAGCGGGCCTCCAAGGATGCGTACGATCAGCCCATAGTCATTCAGCCTCGCGAAGTCCTTGGCTGCCGGTCCGGACGCATAAATTTTCGTGTTGGTGCTTCCCGGCTTCGGCGGCGGGCCGATGATCCCGGCCCCGACAAAGGGGCAGCCGGTTGCTGCGACAACGTCGGCGATCTTCAGCATCGTCGGGGGGCTCACCGCATTGCACTCGACGTAGATCGGTTTCTTGTTGGCCGCAGTGAGAACGGGCGAAAGCCGCATGGCGAGCGCCAACGCATCGCCCGGCGGCACGATCGACAACAGGAAATCGGCTTCGGCGAGCGCGCGGTCATCGGCCGCCCGCATACCAGCCTCCTTTGCGCGCTTCGCGCTCGCTTCGCTGCGACCACTCAATGAGGTCAGCACCGCAACCTTGTTTTCGGTCAGGCGCTGCCCGACGCCGGCGCCCATATTGCCCGGCGCTACAATGGCAACAGTCGGCGTCATGAGCCCGTCACCCCACCGTCAAGATTGATGCTTTGGCCAGTGACAAAGGATGATGCCTCGGAGGCCAGGAACAAAACCGCGCCCACCAGGTCTTCCGGAATTTCCGCGCGCGGCACACATTGCATGGCGATGATACGCTCCTTTTGCGCCGGCGTTACCGTCTTGCGCTCGATTTCGGTGAAGGTCGCACCCGGTAAAATGGCATTCACGGTAATCCCGTCGGATCCGACCTCGCGCGCCATCGACAGACTCATGCCCGCGAGCGCCGCTTTGGTCGCGATGTAGTGCAGATAGTTCGGCCGTCCCAGCCGTACCGCACCGGAGGCCACGTTGATGATGCGACCCCATTTGGCCCGTCGCATGGCAGGCAGAACCGCGCGTGCGCAAAGAAATGGGCCGGTGAGGTTGACCCGCAACACCCGTTCCCACTCTTCAAGGGGAATTTGGTCGAATGGACGCATCTCCAGCGTGGAGAAAATGCCCGCGTTGTTGATCAGCACATCGATACGGCCGTATTCATCTTCCACCACTTCGATCATTTCATCGATCGAGGCCGGGTCGGACACGTCGGTTGTGACGGCCAATGCCTGACCGCCCGCCGTCATGATTTCATCGGATACGGCGGCTGCATTCTTTTCATTCAGTTCCGCGATGACGGAACGCGCGCCAGCCATCGCAAAGGATTTGGCGAGCACGCGGCCGATGCCTTGCCCGGCGCCGGTGATGATGACAACGCGATCCTTGAGGCCGGGAAACACAACGTCTTGCAGGCTGGCGCTCATGCCGCGCCCCGCTCCAATTGCGGCAACTGTTCAAGCGCCGCGCGTGCATCCCACGGCGTCCACCATGGCTTGAGACCGAGATCGTTTGCGACAATACCCGCGCTGATGTAGCCCGCGCCTCCGGAAATTGCGCCACCGGGATGGCCCGCCGAACCGGCGTTATAAAGATTGGGGATCGGCGAGCGGTAACCGAAGTGGTTGTACATCACCTGCTCGGCATTGAAGGCGCCCATGAAGATGTCTCCGCCGCGCATGTTGATCATTTCCTGCACATATTCGCGGCCGGTATAGACATAACGCCCGAGGATATTTTTGCTCGTCACGTTCGGGCAATAGCGTGCGAAGCATTCAATGATCCTGTCGGAGAACTCCTCCTTGAAGCTTTCGTAGCCTTGATCGCCCAGGTCGGGATCGAGCGGCATCACATGCCAGCAATAGGTCGTGTGCTTGCCGGGCGGCGCCTGCGTCGGATCGAGCAGGCTCAACGGGCCCGAGCCGAACTGCACCAGCTTTGGCACGCGGCCCGCTTGTACGTCCTGGTGTGCCGAGAACAGGTCCTCCATGGTCTCGGCGCCTATGCTCCATTTAAGCGAACGATTGATATTGGGATCAAATTTTTCCGCCTCGAACCGTGGGCTTTCGTTGAGCGCAAGATGCAGGCCGAAAAGGCTCCATGCCGTGTACTGGAAACCGTCAAGTTTTTTCAGAAAAGCGGCGGGCAACTGTTGGCGCCCGACAAGTGTCTCGAACGTCTGATGCACATCCAGCGTCGATGCCACGAATTGCCTCGCGCGAACAACGCGGCCGTCGGCGAGCTCAATACCGGTCGCGCGGCCATTTTCAATGACAATACGGTCGATGTTGACCTGCGGCTGGAAAGCGCCCCCGGCGGCGATGAAGCTTTCCATCAACCCGCGTGCCAGGTTGAACGAACCGCCCTGGCAGAGTTGATAGCCGCTCTCCAGATCGAAGGCGCGGATCACCGAACCCATCGGTGAGGTTTTCGACAGCGTGTCCACCAGCCAGGTGCCGAACAGCGACACCTTGAACAGAAACAGCAGCTGCACGTGTTCGTTCTCGAATAATTCACGCACGACATCGATGGGCTGCCGGTTGGAGACGTCAAGGAATTCACGGCCCAGTGCCGTTCGCGACAGCAACGCCTCGCGCTCGCGCTGGGGCAACGGCTCTGCATAACGCTCCGGCAGGAAAATCTGCGCGGTGATTTTTTCTGCCTTGCGGTTCCACTCGCGAAAAGTCGCCGCATCTTTTTTGGAGAACCGTGCGATATTGGCGACCGACTCTTCCAGATCGCGTCCCAACACCAGAGCGGAGCCGTCGTGGTGGGCCTGACCGAATTCGTAACGCGGCGTGATGTAGGTCACGCGCTCGCTCAGGTTCAAGTCCTTGAACCAGGGCGCCTCGCTGATATGGAAATGATTGATCGAATGCAGATTGTGATAGAAACCCGGCAGCGTTACTTCGCGCGTGCATAGACCGCCGCCATAGGCGAGCCGTCGCTCCACCAAAAGAATGCTGAGCCCGGCGCGGGCGAGATAGCTGGCAAGAATCAGCCCGTGATGTCCGGCGCCAATGACGATGCCGTCATAGGTTTTTTGCAGCGCTTCGGTCACTGGTCCCTCAGGGTGGTGGACGTGGCCCAAGACTGCGGGCATGGCCTTGGGCGGTCAATGGTCGGGACGGCATGGCGGACGAGCCTGAAATGCCTGCGATATCGAATTTACCCTGCGGCAGCGAAATATAGTTCGTCCGAAATATAGCTCGTCAATGTCGCGCCGGTGGACCTTTTGGCGGCTCTGCCGCTACATTAGAGTATCAAAAGGATTAGGGCCTGAGCCCTTTGGGAGGATATCCATGCGTAAGGCACTCTTGGCCGCGAGCGCGGCTCTGCTGCTCGTAACGGGCCCAGCATCGGCCCAGCAAAAATCCGTCAAGATTGGTTTCATCAGTACCTTTAGCGGCCCGGTCGCCGTCATCGGCAACGATATGCGCAATTCGTTCGAACTTGCGCTGGACCACATGGGCCGCAAGATGGGCGGCTTGCCGGTCGAGGTGATCTACGAGGATGACGGCTTCAAGCCGGAAGTCGGCAAGCAAAAAACCGACAAGCTGATCGAGGCCGACAAGGTTGATTTCATCGTCGGATATATCTGGTCGAACGTGCTGCTTGCCTCGATGAAATCCGCCGTTGATTCAAAGACGTTCCTGATTACATCGAATGCCGGCCCGCATCAGATCGCCGGCGAGCAATGCTCGCCCTACATCTTCTCGACCTCGTGGCAGAACGATCAGACGCCGCAGGCCATGGGTCACTACATGAACCAGAAAGGCGTGAAGTCCGTGTTCCTGATCGGCCCGAACTACGCCGCGGGCAAGGACATGCTCGGTGGTGTGGCATCCACGTTTAAAGGCAAGATCGTCGGGCAGGAACTGACCAAGTGGCCCGATCAGCTCGACTTCTCCGCCGAGCTTGCAAAGGCCAAGGCTGAAAAGCCGGACGCGATTTTCGTGTTTTACCCGGGCAAGGCGGGTGTGCAGTTCCTGAGCCAATACGCCCAGTCCGGTCTCAAGGGGCAGATTCCGCTCTATACCGCGTTCACTATCGACGAGCTTTCGCTGCCGTTGCAGAAGGATCTCGCGCTCGGTGTTCCCGGTGCGCAGGAGTGGGTGAACGATCTGCCAAACGATGCGAACAAGAAATTTGTCGCCGACTACATCAAGAAGTATCCGGGATTGCGGCCGTCATTTTATGGCGCGCAGACATATGACGCGGCGAACCTGATTGCATCGGCCGTGGCCGCGACCAAAGGCAACCTCTCCGACAAGGTGGCCGTGCAGAAGGCCCTGGAAAAGGCCGACTTCAAATCGATCCGGGGAAAATTCCGGTTCAACACCAACCACATCCCGATCCAGAACTTCTATTTGCAGGAGCCGGTGAAGGATCAAGACGGCAATTTCGTCCTCAAGAGCGTCGCAACGATCGTGGAAGACAACCAGGATCGCTTCGCCAACGAATGCCACATGAAGTGATCTTGCGCTGATGCAGAACGGCGGCAGCGCATTGGCGCTGCCGCCGTTTGCTTATTGGCCGATGTTCGAATTTTCGATCGGGGCGTCATGACGCTTTTCATCGAGCAATGCCTGAATGGTTTGCAGTTTGGTCTGCTGCTCTTTCTGCTCGCGGCCGGACTGACGCTCGTCTTCGGCATCATGGATCTGGTGAACCTGGCGCACGGTTCGCTTTACATGATTGGCGCTTATTTCGCCGCAACGTTTGCGGCCTGGACCGGCAGCTTTGTGCTCGGCGCAATACTCGCGCTCGCCGCCACGCTCCTGGTCGGCATGGCGGTGGAAGTGATCGCAATGCGGCGGCTTTACGGGCGCGACCACCTCGACCATGTCCTCGCGACTTTCGGCCTCATTCTTTTTTTCGATGAGCTAGTGCGGTTGATCTGGGGGGCAGGAGGCATGAGTCTGCCACTGCCCTCGTGGCTCAATACCTCAGTTCGCATTCTGCCCGGTTTCGACTATTCCGCTTACAAGCTTTCGATCATCGTCGTGTCGCTTGCCGTTGCGGCGTTTCTTTACTTTCTTGTCATGCGCACACGCCTTGGCATGCTGATTCGTGCCGGCGCATCCAACCGTGAGATGATCGGGGCGCTGGGCGTCAACATCAAGCTGCTGTTCACGCTGGTGTTTGGTCTCGGCGCTGCGCTGGCGGGGCTGGCTGGTCTGATGCAGGCGCCAATTTTGACCGTTCAGATTGGTATGGGTGAGAACATCCTCATCCTTGCCTTCGTCATTACGGTTATCGGAGGGATCGGCTCAATTCGTGGTGCATTCCTCGCGGCCATTCTGGTCGGCTTGATCGACACCCTCGGCCGCGCCTATTTCACCGACTTGCTGCGATTGCTTTTCAGCAAGGAAACCGCGGCGACCGCGGCGCCGGCGCTCTCCTCGATGCTGATCTATCTGTTGATGGCGTTCGTCCTGGTGCTGCGGCCGGAAGGCCTGTTTCCGGCGAGCAACAAATGATCCGCGCGGTCAACCTGCGTACGGTCGTTGGCATTGCGCTGCTTGTCGCTCTGATCCTGCTGCCGGTTTATGTCGAGGCGACCGGCAGCCGTTTTTTGCTGACGCTGTTTACTCGTATCGTGATCCTGGCCATCGCCGCGGTGAGTCTCAATTTCATTCTCGGCTACGGCGGCATGATGAGTTTTGGCCACGCGGCCTATCTTGGCATCGGCGGCTATGCAGTCGGTATCCTGGCCTTTGAGGGTGTGTCGTCCGGATTTGTGCAATGGCCGGTGGCGCTTCTGTTTTCCGCATTCTTCGCGCTGGTGACTGGCGCACTCAGCCTGCGTACGCGCGGTGTCTATTTCATCATGATCACTTTGGCGTTTGCGCAAATGACGTATTACATCGTCGCAGGACTCGCCCGTTACGGCGGCGACGATGGGCTTACCATCCAGAAGCGCAGCCAATTCATTGCGCCGATCAATCTTTCCAACAAGGTGCAATTTTATTACATCTGCCTCGCGTTGCTTTGCGCGTCGATTTATCTGATCTGGCGCATCGTCAACTCTCGTTTCGGTCTGGCGCTTCAGGGTGCGCGCTCGAACGACACGCGTATGCGCGCGATCGGTTTTCCGACCTACCGCTACAAACTGACCGGCTTCGTGATTGCCGGGACACTGTGCGGACTTGCCGGCGCGCTGATCGCCAATCACACCGATTTCGTCAGCCCTGCGATGATGTATTGGACGCGCTCCGGCGATCTCATCATCATGGTTGTGCTTGGCGGGATGGGGTCGACCTTCGGCCCGCTGTTCGGGGCGGTGGCGCTGCTGGTCCTGGAGGAGGCGCTGTCCGGTATCACTGAATATTGGCAGATCATTCTGGGGCCATTGCTGCTGCTGGTGGTTCTGTTTGCGCGTGGTGGCATCGACGGGCTGCTCGGTAAGGTGCGGCATGGCTGATTTGTTGCGAATCGAAAATCTTGCCAAGCGCTTTGGCGGCATTGTTGCCACCGACGATCTTGTCCTCAATATCGCCGATGGTGAATTGCATGCGGTCATCGGCCCGAATGGCGCCGGCAAAACTACGCTGATCGCCCAGCTCAGCGGGCAACTCACGCCCGATTCCGGGAGTATCTATTTTGCCGGCAAGGATATTACGGCGATGCCGATGTATGGGCGGAGCGCGCTCGGGCTGGCGCGCTCATTTCAGGTCACGTCGCTTTTTCTCAATTTAAGCGTGCTCGACAACGTGGCGCTGGCTGTGCAGGCGCACGCCGGCCATTCGTTCCACTTCTGGCGCAATGCGCGCCGCGAGCCGGAACTGCGGGACCCCGCGCGGGCGGCGCTTTCGCGTGTCGGCTTGAGTGCGCGGGCGGATCTGCCGGCATCGGCGCTTAGCCATGGTGAACATCGCCAGCTCGAACTCGCGATGGCGCTTGCGTCCAAACCGCGCATGTTGCTGCTTGATGAGCCGATGGCGGGCCTCGGACCGGAGGAATCGGCGCGCATGGTGGCCATGCTGCGAGAGCTGAAAAAGGAGCTGACGATCCTGCTGGTCGAACACGACATGGAGGCGGTGTTCGCGCTCGCGGATCGTATCACCGTTCTTGTCTATGGACGCGTGATCGCCTCCGGAAAACCCGGAGATATTCGCAACAATGCCCAGGTGCGCGACGCCTATCTTGGCGAGCAGGAGGCCGCCCATGGCTGAACCTGTGCTCGCACTCGACGGCGTCGAAACCTGCTACGGGCTCAGCCAGGTCTTGTTCGGCGTGTCGTTCGTCGTCGCGCCAGGTGAAATGGTGACGTTGATGGGACGCAACGGCATGGGCAAGACCACCACCGTGCGCTCGATCATGGGACTGACGCCCGCGCGCAGCGGGGCGATACGCTTCATGGGTGAGGAGATCCGCAGCCTGCCATCGTACAAAGTGGCCCAGCGCGGCATCGGTCTGGTGCCGGAAGGACGGCAGATTTTTCCGAACCTCTCGGTGCGTGAAAATCTGCTGGCGACAGCGGTCGAACGCAATGGCGAGAACTGGACGCTTGCCAAGGTATACGACCTCTTTCCGCGTCTGGCCGAGCGCGACGACAGCATGGGCAACCAGCTTTCCGGCGGCGAGCAGCAGATGCTGGCGATCGGCCGGGCGCTGATGACGAACCCAATGCTCCTTATCCTCGACGAAGCGACGGAAGGCCTTGCGCCGTTGATCCGCGCTGAAATCTGGCGCTGCCTTGCCAGATTGAAGGAGTTGGGTCTTTCGATTCTGGTGATCGACAAGAATGTCGCCGCGCTTTTGCGCGTCGCCGACCGACACTTCCTGATCGAGCGCGGGCGCGTGGTGTGGAAGGGTTCGTCGCAGGAGCTTGCCGCGGCACCCGATGTGCAACACCGGTATTTGGGGGTTTGAGAAATTGCACCCCGGACGCAGTGCGGTGTTCGCTATCGTAGTCCCCGCGCAGGCGGGGACCCAGCTCTTGTGAAGGAGTGCCGGGCACACAAAGAGCTGGATCCCCGCTTTCGCGGGGATGACCGGAAGTGAAAAGGGGATGACCGGAGAAGTTGTTGAGCGAGTTGCCCTCCTCACCCGCTCGTTCCCGCGCAAGCGGGAATCCAGTTCTTACGAAAAAAAGACTGGGTCCCCGCCTGCGCGGGGATGACGGTAACGAGCAGACCAAGTGCCGCACCGTGTCCGAGGCGTGCCCTCTTTGCCGTTGCGCCCGGCTGAGGCTCCATCACTCCGCCGGTTGCAGCGGCGGCCCGCGACGACGGACAAAAGTGAAGGTCGCACCGCCCAGTCTGCGGTGCAGGCGGTCGAGCAGCAGGTAGATGACCGGTGTTGTGTACAGCGTGAGCACCTGCGACACCAGCAGTCCGCCAATGATGGTGATGCCGAGCGGCCGCCGCAGTTCCGAGCCCGGACCGATGGCGATCACCAAGGGAAGCGCGCCGAGCATGGCGGAAAGCGTCGTCATCAAGATTGGCCGGAAGCGAGCGAGGCATGCGTCGTGAATGGCGCGTTGCGGCGACAGCCCAAGCCGGCGTTCGCCGTCGAGGGCAAAGTCGACCATCATGATGCCGTTCTTTTTTACAATGCCGATCAGCAGAATGATGCCGATGAAGGCGATCACTGACAGCTCGGTGCCGGATATCTGCAGTGCGAGCAACGCGCCCAGCCCCGCCGAAGGCAGCGTCGAGATGATGGTCAAGGGGTGAGCCAAGCTCTCATATAAGACGCCGAGCACGATGTAGACCGCAATCAATGCCGCCAAAAGCAGCAATGGCTGCGCCCCGACCGCCTGCTTGTAGGCCTGAATGTCGCCGGCAAAATCCGCATGAATTGTGTCAGGGATGTGCATTTCCGCAACCGCCTGCTCAATCGCGGACGTCGCATCTTCGATCGTGGTGTTGGGCGCGAGATTGTAGGTGATGGTCACCGAGGGAAACTGTCCCTGATGGTTCACAACAAGTGGCGCGATGCCCCGCTCCATTGTCGTGACTGCCGATAGCGGCACCTGCGTGTCGTTATTGCCGGCAACATAGACCCGGCTCAGGTCCGTCGGGTCCCGGCGATAGGGATTTTCGACTTCCAATATCACGCGATACTGGTTGCGGGGACCAAAGATGGTGGAAATCTGCCGCTGCGAAAATGCGTTGTTGAGCGCGTTGTCGATGTCCTGGACGCGCACGCCGAACCGCGCGGCGGCCGCCCGATCAATCGTGACATTCGCCTGCAGGCCGCCCTGTTCGCGGTCGCTGGTGACATCCACGATTCCCGGCAACTGTTTCACACGATCGATGACGCGCGGCACCCATTTCTGGAGTTCGTCAATGTCGGCGCTCCACAGCGTGAATTGATATTGCGCGTCGCTTTGCCGTCCGCCGGCCCGCAAATCCTGCGCCGGGAACATGAATACGCGGACCCCGGGAATCTGATTGAGCTTGTTGCGCATACGCGCAATCACCTGCAGGGTGGTGACATTGCCCCGCTCGTTGAGCGGCTTGAGGCTGATATAGAGACGGCCGCGATTCACCGAGGCATTGAACGGATTGGCGCCGACCGACGACCCGAGACCGGCGACCGCCGGGTCGGCGAGAACGACGTCCATGGCCTTCTGCTGCAGCTGCTTCATCGCCTCGAACGATATGTCGGTTGAGGCCTCGGTGCCGCCGAAGATCAATCCGGTATCGTCCTGCGGAAAGTAGCCCTTCGGTACTTTGATATAGAGGCCGACAGTGAGCACGATTGTTGCAGCAAACACGATCAGCATCAGCGGGCGGTGGTCGAGCGCGAATGACAGCGTGCGGTCATAAAAGCTGAGCATGCGCGACAGCAGGCCCTCAACACGGCGATCGAGCCAGGTCGCATCCCGGCTCGGCGGCTGACGTACGAAATAGGCGCAGATCATCGGCGTCACCGATAGCGACACCACGGTAGAGATGGCGATGGCAAAGGCGAGCGTGACGGAGAACTCGCGGAACAGCCTGCCGACAATGCCGCCCATGAAAAGCAATGGAATGAACGCGGCGATCAGCGAAACCGAAATCGACACGACGGTGAAGCCGATTTGCTTGGCGCCCTGCAGAGTAGCCCTTAAAGGCGACGCGCCGCGTTCCAGATAACGGAATGCGTTTTCGATCATCACGATGGCGTCGTCGACAACGAACCCGACGCTGACCGCAAGCGCCATAAGCGACAGGTTGTCGATGGAAAATCCAGCCAGCCACATCGCGGCGCAGGTACCGGAAAGCGCCAGCGGAACCGTGATGCCGGCCGCCGCGGTCGGTGCAATGCGCCGCAGGAAGAGAAACACCACCAGCATCACGAGCCCGATGGTGGCGGCAAGCGTCAACTGCATGTCGTGCACGCTGGCACGGATCGTCTGCGTGCGGTCGGTGAGCACCGAAATTTCGAGGCCGGCCGGCACCCATTGCCTGAGCTCGGGAAGCAGCGCGTAAATGCGATCGACTGTATCGATGACGTTGGCGTTGTTTTGCTTGGTGATGATGAGCAGGACCGACGGGTCCCTGTTGTACCAGCCGGCGGCGAGTGTGTTGCGCACGCTTGGGCGAATGGTGGCGATATCCGACAGGCGGATCACGGTGCCATTCACGGTTTGCACGACCAGCGGGTCGTATTCGCCGGCGTCGCGCAGCTGATCGTTGATTCCGATTGTCGTCGCACGCTTGTCGCCATCGAACGCACCGAGCGGACCGGCCGCATTCGAATTGGCGATCGCCGTGCGCACATTCTCCATCGACAGCCCCATGGCAGAGAGACGCGCCGGATCGACCCGCACGCGGATGGCTGGCTGTTCGGAGCCCGCCACCGTGACGTCAGCGACGCCGTCCACTTGCGACAAACGTTGTGCAATAATGCTGTCGGCCGCGTCGTAAATCGCGCTCGGTTGCATCGTCTTGGACGTGAGCGCCAGGATCAGGATCGGAGCCGCTGACGGGTTGGCTTTGCGGAACGTCGGAAGCTGCGGCATGTCAGTCGGCAAGTCGCTGAGTGCGGCATTGAGCGCCGCCTGCACGTCGCGAGCCGCGCCCTCAATGCTGCGGCTCAAGTCGAACTGCACGGTGATGCGCGACTGGCCGAGCGATGTGACTGAGGTCAGTTCAGTAACGCCCGAGATCTCACCAAGACGCCGTTCCAGCGGGGCTGCAACTGTCGCAGCCATGATGTTGGGGTCGGCGCCGGGCAAGTTGGCGGTGACATTGATGGTCGGGAATTCGACGGTCGGCAGGCTTGCGACAGGCAGAAAGAAGTAGGCGACAGCGCCCACCAGAAACAGTCCGATCGCCATCAGCGTGGTGCCGATGGGCCGACGAACGAAAGGAGAGGAGAAGTTCACGGCCGCCCCCGGGCCGGGCGAGTCACGCGGCGCGGCGCCGTCGGCGGTGCCGGCGCGAGTCGGGCGCGCAGCCGTTCCATATAGAGGTAGATCACCGGCGTGGTGTAGAGGGTCAGCAACTGCGAGAGCAGCAAGCCACCAATAATTGTGACACCGAGCGGAT
>Ga0187785_10000079_pt1 | contig 35062 bp, 24 predicted proteins | sample 0815_BV2_4_20_MG_FD_132466 | JGI IMG/M metagenome (GOLD analysis project Ga0187785, IMG submission 132466) | Tropical peat soil microbial communities from peatlands in Department of Meta, Colombia - 0815_BV2_4_20_MG | ecosystem: Environmental > Terrestrial > Soil > Wetlands > Peat | place...
ACGCAAACCGCGTCCCCACCAATGCGCGTCATGTGCAAATCGACATTCTTGTCCCTTGCAGTCTGAAGTTCGGAGGCCAAAGGAGCCCGGGATGACCCAGCGATGTCCGTCTTATTATTAATCAACATCTCGATCACAGCTCCCGAGGTATCATTGTTGCTAACAACGATCCTATCATCACCATGAATACGCATGTAGTCGTTGGCGGTAGTGTTTACCACAGAGTACATCAGCGCACCGTTGGCTACTGTAATCGTCCGTGCCGGCGTCGTATTAGTACCGGTCGATCCACCGGAATTTACACAGCCGGACAGGAGCGTAACAATACCAACCATGCACACAAGTATAATTAACACATATTTATCCTTCATCATAATTACCCATCACTATCGTTTATCTCAGTAAAAATTACCAATACAAGGTAAATATCATCTCGATTGATCGGCACATTTCAATCAGCTTTCCACTTGACGATATAATTGACACACACTGTGCTGTCTGACGGCACGTAGATCTCGATTGCAGCGATCCTGCCATCTTCTTCAGTCAATGATTGCTGTAGCCACCCGGCGATGATGATCTCCGCGATACCATCGATTTCAGAAAAATTTTTCACCTGAACGGTCGCGCCAGCGCCATTCATATTTTCCATGACTACTTCCGCAGTATCAAAGTACGATTGCAGCATTGCGCATACTCTATTGATCTTCGTGGTCGGAGAGGGTCTAACCGGAAACAGTAAAAATTTCTTTTTATTTTCTTTTCTGGCAACATACCTACCAAACTCAATAGCTCCGCGCAAATCATCCTTGTAAAACATGGTAGAAGCTTTTTCCGCCGGCGCAATCAGCGCGATCTTTAATGGGTACCAGTCATTCTTATTAATGTCGCCGCAGTAGATCTCAGCAGCTTGAGGCGAAAGTGACTGTATCCAGTTGTTCAACCCTTGTCCGCCGTAATTTTCCTTAATAAAAGACATCATCATCATTAACAGATGGCCCTTTACGTACATCATAGGAATATTTCCCCCATATAACCTTAATTAGCCCTCGTCGCTCCCATCGAATTAGTTTGCTTTACTATGTTTACATTCGTTGTTTTATATATCGTTTTCTATACGAACTGGTTACCATCTACTCGTTACATGATCTGACTTTTAACGATAATTTAAAGAATTTGGGCTAGTCTCGATTTTGCTGTAAAATTCTAGCTGACCCATCCGACACTCCTGGATCGACCTTGAAATTTACAGCAAAATCGAGACTAGCCCAAGAATTTACAAAAATAGGATGAACTACTCAATTTTAGCATTTTAACTTAGACTTGCCTCGGAGTAATAAATATTACAAAAATCAATCCACTTTATAATCATTCTTGAAGGTTTGTCCAGCTATAGCGGATTCGAATCATATCTACGTCTATGGATTCCGGCCCTATTGATAAAAAGAAAAAAATAAAAGCTTATTTGTCGAACTGAGTGAGCTTAGCTCCCCGAACCAGCGCTACTTTGCCGGTGCGGATCATCTCTTTGATACCAAAAGGCCTCATGAGCTCCTCCAGTGCATCGATCTTATCGCAGCCGCCGGTAATCTCGATGATGACGCTTTCCGAACTCACATCGATGATCTTAGCCCTGAAAATGTCCACGATCTGGATGATCTCACCCCTGTTCTTCGCTTTCGCAGAGACTTTAAGCAGCGCCAGCTCTCGGTCCACCGATTCATGCGGGTTGATATCGACGACTTTGATGATGTCGATCAGCTTGTTGAGTTGTTTGGTGACCTGTTCGATTACCTGCTTATCGCCGTGCACCACTATGGTCATGCGCGATATGTCCGGGTTCTCAGTAACTCCGACGGTGAGCGAGTCTATGTTATAGCCTCGCCTGCTGAACAGGCCGGAGACATGTGTCAGGACACCGGGCTTGTTGGCCACAAGCACTGATAGGGTGCGTGTGCTGTTATTCATGCCATTGGCCATTACTTCATCCCTCCCTGTTGCTCAACGAACTCATTGATACTTGCACCCGCCGGGACCATTGGAAACACGTTCTCCTCCCGGGTGACCTTAAAGTCTACGAAGGTCGGCTTATCGCTCTTCATCGCCTGCTTGATCGCATCCTTGACGTCGGACCGCTTCGTCACTTCGATGCCATTAGCCCCATACGCTTCCGCAACCTTAACAAAGTTCGGCTGGCCCATCATGTTCGTATAGGAGTACCGCCGGTTGAAGAACAGCTCCTGCCACTGCCTGACCATGCCCAGGTACCTGTTATTGATGATCGCTACATTGACCTTGATATCGTTCTCGACCACAGTGGCGAGTTCCTGAATGTTCATCTGGATGCTGCCGTCGCCTGCGATGTCCCAGACATCCTTATCCGGGCAGCCAACCTTGGCCCCCATCGCCGCCGGGAAACCATAGCCCATAGTTCCCAGGCCGCCGGAGCTGATGAACGTGCGAGGCTTTTTACACTTAACATATTGGGCCGACCACATCTGGGCCTGGCCGACCTCCGTGACAAAAATACCGTCGCTCACCATATCGTTTAGCATTTGAATAACGTACTGTGGCTTCAGATCGCCGGAACTCCTCTCATAGTCGAGCGGGTACTCCTTCTTCCAGATATCGATCTTCTTCAGCCAGTCCGCCGACTTAGGCAGCTTGATCTTCAGGGTGGCGATGATTTTCTTCAGGATCAGCTTCGCATCTCCGACAATGGGCACGTCCACAGGAACATTCTTGCCCAACTCCGCCGGATCCACGTCGATATGGACGATCTTCGCGTTAGGCGCGAAGCTCTCCAGCTTGCCTGTGACGCGGTCATCGAACCTAGCTCCGACGGCGATCAATAGATCACAGTCGATGATCGAGTAGTTAGCATATCGGGTGCCGTGCATACCCAGCATGCCCAGTGCCAGCGGATGATCCTCAGGGAATGCGCCCTTGCCCATCAGCGTCGTGGTCACCGGCGCCATGATCATCTCCGCCAACGCAAGGACCTCGTCTTGCGCTCCGGAGGTGATCGCGCCCCCTCCCACATACAGGACGGGCCGATCGGCGTTTTCGATAAGCGCGCAGGCTTTCTTAATCTGCAGCGGGTGGCCGGCATGCGTGGGCCTGTAGCTCGCTAGCTGGGCCGTCTCCGGGAATGTGTACTCCATCATCGTGTTCTGAATGTCTTTAGGCAGGTCGATCAACACCGGGCCTGGCCTGCCGGTGGAGGCGACATAGAACGCCTCTTTGACCACTCGGGGCAAGTCTCCAGCATTTTTGACCAAGTAGTTGTGCTTGGTGATAGGGATGGTAATCCCGGTGATATCCGCTTCCTGGAACGCGTCGTTGCCTATCAGTGCCGTGGGCACCTGACCGGTGATCGCTACCATCGGAATCGAGTCCATATATGCGTTGGCAATGCCAGTTACTAAGTTCGTGGCCCCAGGGCCGCTGGTCGCCAAGCATACGCCCGCGCGCCCCGTAGCTCTAGCATAGCCATCCGCAGCGTGTGCCGCCGCCTGTTCGTGTCTCACCAGTATATGACGAATGCTGAAGTCATACAGTTCGTCGTAGACCGGCAGAATCTGGCCGCCCGGGTAGCCGAAAATGGTATCGACACCCTCGCGCTGGAGAGCCTCGAGCAGCGCTTTTGCGCCGGAGATTCTCCTGGACTCATTCGGACTCATCTGCTTACCTCCTTTGTATTTATTTCAGATAGTGCTTGATGGTAACGTCCTGAAGTTATTAATATTTTATCATGAATTGTCATGTCAAAAATCCCGTTTAGCCCGTTTACTGCCTTGGGGAGATGCCATTGTTCTCCTGCACCAGCCGGTTCATGCCCTCGATGAACGCCAGGACTGAGGCCATGATAATATCCGGGCCGGCACCCCGAGCGCTTATAAACCGATCGCCCCGGGACATCTTCACCCAGACCTCCACCAGCGCGTCCGTGCCGCCGGTAATCGCCTCCACCCGGTACTCCTCCAGCTTGATGTCTGCGACGCCCATCACGGCCTTCCTCAGCGCTTTCAGCGCCGCGTCCACCGGGCCCAGCCCCACGCCCGACTCTACGACCTCCTCCCCGTCGATGATCACCTTCAGTGAAGCGGTCGGAGTTGCCCGGTTACCCGAGAGGACGGTGCAATCGATCAGCTTGATACGGGCCTCTGCCTGGTTGCCCAGAACGCTGTCGGCGATGGACATGAGATCGGCATCCGTAACATGCTTGCCCTTATCCCCAAGCTCCTTGACCCTTGCAGTGATCTCGTCGATCTGAGGATCGGTAGCGTCCAGACCGAACTCCTTAAGCGCCAGGATCACTGAAGTGCGGCCGGCATGCTTGCCGAGCACGATCTGGCGCTTGCGTCCGATAGTCTCAGGGGTGATCGGCTCGTAGGTGGCGGTATTCGCCATCAGGCCATGGGTATGGATGCCCGACTCATGCATGAACGAATTCTCGCCCACAAGAGGCTTGTACATACTGACAGGCACCCCCATAATCCGACTGACCAGCTTCGATGTCGGGTAGATGTTCTCCAGGACGATCTTCGTGTTGACCTGGTACAGCGACTTGAGCACTATGGCCACCTCTTCCAGCGCGGTATTGCCAGCGCGCTCCCCAACCCCGTTGACGGTCACATGGCACTGGGCCGCCCCTGCCCGGAGCGCGGCGACTGTATTCGCCGTGGCCATGCCAAAGTCGTTGTGGCAGTGTATGCTGACGGGCGCCTTCAGCTCAGCAGTCATGCGGGTGAAAATATCCCAGGTTATCTCCGGGTTTAGCACTCCCACCGTGTCGCAGAAGCATAGCCGGTCCGCGCCCGCATCCACACCCGCTCTATATATAGATATCAGATAGTCCAAGTCGGCCCGGGACGCGTCCTCGCCGGAAAGCTCAACGATCAGGCCATGCTTTTTGGCGTACTCAACGGCATCAACCGCCATTCGCCTTACAGAGTCCCGATCCTTCTTCAGCTTCTCCCGGATGTGTAGATCTGATACCGACACTACCAGATGGACCGAGTCCACATCGCACTCTAATGCGAAGTCAATATCAGCCTTCAAAACCCGTGCAAAACTGCATATCTCAGCGTTCAGGCCTTCTTTGACCACGGCCCTGATACCGTCCCTTTCGCCTGCGGAGGTCACCGCCGAACCGGCTTCGATGACATCCACCCCAAGCGAATCAATATTACGGGCGATCCAAACTTTTTCCTCCGGAGTCAAGCCGACACCCGGGGTCTGCTCGCCGTCCCTCAACGTCGTGTCTAAAAATCTAACATCGGAGAATAAAACGATTCCTTCTTTCCATTTTATATCCCGAACCCTAATACCTTTAAAGGTATTTTAAGCTTTGGGTTTCGTTCCTTAACCGTAGCGGCCATAAAACTAACCGATCGATCCTTAACATAGTTGCTGTAAAAATGAGAGGTAAATAGAAATGGCACCGTAATTGATAGTGCCATTTTTACCGCTATTTTTTGGGCGTATGTGTCGGAGGCCGACCCTTGCGGCGATCCTTCTGCCGCTGGATCCACTCATACAGGGCGGTCAAGCTGACAACCAAGCCTATGCCGCCACCGGCTGTCGCCAGACACGCGTTTGGGGTGTTGATTAACGACATCCACGCATCAGTAATGCCGCCAGCAGAGGTCGGGGAGGCCGTATCCTGGGCTGTCGGCGTTGTATTCGTTGTATTTGTCGGCGCTGTTGTTGCTCCGGGCGGTAACTTGGTTAGTGATAAAGGCGCATTCATCGTCTGAACACCCTGCTTGAGGGCTGAGATCTGGCTGCCATAATCACTATAGCCATTCGCCGTTATGGAGATGATGAACGAGTCGGCATACATGCCGGGAGTCGTAAAGCCGCCTGCAGAATCGGTTGTAACCGTATAATTTTTACCTGACCAAGTCGTCGATGCCAAGGTCACTTTTGCGCCGCTGATCGGAGCGTTTGTGGCGCTATCGACGACCGTACCCTTCAGTATAGCATTTTCTGGCGGTGGTGTCGGCAAGGCCTGCGCTTGGTCAGTGGCCACTACAGTCGTTTCGAACGAGTCGATCTGCACGCCGTTGTCTAACGCCTTAAAGCCGAATTTGATGATACTCCCCGATTGGGCGTCGATCGAATTCGTGTTTACACGTTTACTGACGCCCGCGCCCACCGAGGTGGTATTAATATTGGACGGGTCATTAATGTAAGCTTCCACCTGTATCGGCCTGCCGCTGTTAGTCACAAGTATGGACACATGGTCGCCTTCCCACCGGGCGTCGGAAAATACGGAGTGGAGCGTAGGCGCTGATGATGGCGTCGATTTTGTCGTCGCTATCGCTGTCGGCGTCGATTTTGTCGTCGCTACCGCTGTCGGCGTCGATTTTGTCGTCGCTACCGCTGTCGGCGTCGATTTTGTCGTCGCTATCGCTGTCGGCGTTGCTACCGCTGTCGGCGTTGCTACCGCTGTCGGCGTTGCTATCGCTGTCGGCGTTGCTACCGCTGTCGGAGTAGGGGGGGCTTCGGTCGGACTGGCGACCGTGGTAGGCGTCGCGTTGCCATCCTCGGCGACAGCAGCTATCGGCGTCGACAGCAGCAATAACAGGCATAGCATTGATATGCAAACGAAGTTCAAAACAATCATTTTATATCTCAGATCAACCACTTCTTATCCCTTCTTTCTGTCAAAAGGTACATCAAGATAATTTTAGACGGTGTACATCATGCCAATACGACTTACCGCCCTGCATTTTCTCTGGCAAGTTAGTACTTGTATAATGATAAACTTTTTTGTGGGCACGATATAAGACGATTGTATAAAAAATAGTAGTACTTTAACCGGTTGCGCCATCACCCAAAAGCTCACTTTTTACGGATCTCCCCCATCATCTCCCGCTGCAGCTGAACGATCATATCAACGATATAGCCGAAGATAAATATCTGCACGCCTGAGATGATCAGTAGAGTAGTAAGGATCGCCCATAGATTATGGGGTGTGCTGTTCAGATATTGCTCTATGACAACATAAATACCGATAATGAAACCCGCGGTTATGAACGCTATTGAGAGCGCGGTCAAATACAACATCGGATTATACGTTTTACCCAGCTTATACATGGTATACCCTATCTTGAAACCGTCTTTCAGTGGATTGAGCTTGGTCGGCGAGCCGTCTTCCCTGGCCCTGTAGGTGATCGGGACCTCGCACATCCGAAGATCCTTCTTGAGGCATTCGACTGTCATTTCGGCCTCGATCCCAAAGCCAGCTTGGTTCAGGCTCAGCAAACGCACGGCGTTTTTATTAAAAGCGCGATACCCGGTCAATATATCATGGAGCCGGGCATGGTAGGCAAAGTTGAACATTGAGTTCAGTATCTTGTTGCCAATAAGGTTCAGCCGGGTAAAGGCGCCTTTGCCATAGTTGGCAAACCGGTTGCCGAGGACGTGGTCCGCAGCACCACTGTAGACGGGCCCGATAAGCAGGTCGACCTCTTCAGGCAGATAGGTGCCGTCACCATCCACCATGACCGTAATCTCCTTATCGATCATGTTGAACGCCTGTCTGACAGCAATGCCCTTACCCTTCCCATTCTGGACGACTACGCGTGCACCTGCAGCACGGGCCTCGGCAACCGTGTTATCCTGACTATGCCCGTCAATGACCAGCACGTCCTGGAAGCCGAGATCCCGAAAGGCCCGGACAAGCTTACCGATTGTTTTCCCCTCATTCAACGTGGGGATCATGATGCAGACGTTGTCTCTCATATCATTCTACTTACTTAATTACTTACTTACTTGCCTACTCACTGCTACTGGATTTCATGGCTTTATAGTTCCCCCATTCTGGATCGCAGATTCGGGAACTTCCACCGGTGTAGTCGTATTGCCCACTGTCAGCGTATATTTTCCGACCGGAGACACGTCGGACGAGTAGCCCGTGCCGTTCATCGCCGTGGTCGCATAGGGTACGATCATCGAATACGATCCGGATTGGTCCGCGGTCGTGGTCTGTGTATATGGGAACTTGCGTCCGTCCGTGCTCAGCGTCAGGTTGGCTGTCACCTTTGCGCCTGGCGAGGCTTGGCCGGTGATCGTAGCGCCCTTAACCACTTCATAGATCTTCACGTATTTGACAGGGGGGCGGGAGTCGTAACCCACTAATGTGCTATCCTGGCTCGCGGGAGCCGGGTTAATAAAGTTCGCGTAGATACCAAAGGCCTGCGTGTAGTTATCATTGGTGGCCTGCGCATACGGGTTGATCTGGTACGAATCCATGTATAGCAATTTTACCCCGATGTAGTAACTGCCGGGGGATTCGTAGACCAGTCTGAAGTGGCTCATCTGGTCTGCGTCGTCGTAGTACAGCCGGTTCATCATACTATCCTTGAACTTCTGGCTATCGACCGGAGGCGTGAGATTCTGGCCGAAGGTCGGGATGTTAATTGTGCTATACCATCCGTCCTGGTCGTTTGCCCAGACCGTTATGGCGGTGAATTTCCCCGTCGCCATCGGGTTGTCGATGACCACGTATTTGCTGCCCATATCCTGTAAATTTTTATATCCCTTATCCTCTGATGTCGCGAGGAAGAACGGGGCGCTGCCCTCCGTGCTGTTGTTCTCATTGATGCCGGCCTGGAAGGGGTTGGCGTTGGGAATGCGATGAGCCACATAGGTGATGATGTGGCCGTAGTCCCACCAACTCATCACGCCATATGCGCTGGGCGGGTAGTCGTACTGGCTGCCGTTAGGCGGCTCGGTATACGTGCCGTTCATGAAATCGAACGTCGAACTGACGGTTGTACCCTGGGGGTCGGGCGTGTGGTCCCTAAGCCACAGCAGGGTGTTGTACCACTCGGAGCCCATGCCAGAACCCATCTGGGAATATGCTTCTGTGTAGCCGGTGAAGGCAAAGTCGGTGGTGTTTTTGATCGGATCGTACGATTTATATGCGCCTGTGGACAGCGAGGTGGCCGGCCAAGTGATGACGATAAGGAACACGACAGCGAGTATCGCGTAGAGCAGGACCTGGCCGCTCTTATCGCCGATGTACTTTTTGGCACCTTCCGTAGTCTTCACCTGCTTGCGCCAGTTCTCCACGAACTTATCCCAGTCGAACGTCTGATACACTGCATATATGAAATACGCGGTTAGCAGTGCGGCGTTGACCGCGAAATAGTACGTAAAGCGTATCTGAGCGAGCGCGGACCAGAGCATGATCAGGTTCCAGATCAGGAACAGCCACTCTGCAGGGCGATTGTTTTTTATGACACGGAACGCCAGCATCACCAGCGCAATAATGGAGATCCAGAACGACCAGAAGAACGATGTCCACAGGAAGTCAAATGTGAACTGCCCAGACTGATCTATATAGGACGGCTTGGCCTCCTCCACCCAGAGCATGCCACCGGTCGGCGTGAACACTTTCAGGCCCGCGACTGTCAGCGCATAGATCTGCGGGAAAATAATGTATGCGACCAGCAGTCCGATGACGCCAATACCCACCAGTGCCACAGGGAACGCCCATGATTCAGCCTTATTTTTCTTCAGCAAATGGGATAGCCCGTAGATGATTAGTATACCCACCAGCGCAATACATAGGAACAGTGGCTGAGTCAGCGAGTAGAACATCAACTCCAGCCTTAAGTTCATCAGCGAGTATGGCAAGACCATAATCGTTGGCACCAAGTACAGAGCTGCAGCCACGATGACCATATAGTCCATCGAGTTCCCTTTGATGTGATCGATGACAGCTTGGATGACGAAGTAGATAAACAGGATCATCCCGACAAGCAAAGCGCCCGGCCATACAAGCACATACATGCCGAACGAAATGCCCGCGAACACCGCCATACCAAGGGCTGTGAGCGCCTTTTTATCCTTGCCCTTGATCTTCTCTATGTTGAGCTCAGACTCTTTGGCCATGTCCAGGGCATACACCAGAAACGCCACCGCCATCACCGAAAACAGGACCTCAGCGACGTGGTGGTCGGTGAAGCCCAGCATCGACCTGGCCAAGAACTGCCCGGGGAGCAGCGCCAGCGTGACCGCCGCGATGATGCCAGCGTTCCGGCCGTAGAGCTTCCTGCCAATGAAATACGTTGGAATTGCACATAGCATGCCAAGGACGACGGGCACGTATGCGGCCACCGCAGTAACCGTTTCAGCGCTCGGGTGGCCTAAGCCTGCCACAAGCGCTGACCCGGCGATGATCAGGGTGAATAGCGGCCCGAAATGGACCTCGCTGCCGAACGGGAAATGAGTGAACGGATCATAGAAAATTCGCGATGGGAAGTGGGCCAACGTGTTAAATACAAGACGCATCTGGTAGACGGCATCGTCCTGCGCAAAGTTAACGTAATTTCCCGCCCAGTGAGTAAAGACCAGATCATGTGACGGAACCGCCCTGATATAGAACATCAGGGCCATGACAAGCACCAGCACAGCCGGGTATACCCACGCAAACGAGTTAACGTATGCGGCCACGTCAAAGCCCTTTGGCGAGGGCTTCCCTTCGGCGTTAACCGTCTGGCCCGCGGGCGCTGCCGGATTTTTTACATTATCTGTTCTGCTGGATGCCTTATCATCAACAGCTTCGGGCTTCTGCCCAGCTTTTCCAGATGGCTTTAAGTCGCCCTTTCCTGACTTTCCCATTCGCTCACCTTTTATATAGATATCCATGGATAAGCACTATTTTACATATACCTTTCGAGTTCATCGATGTGCAGCGTGGCATGGTGAGTTAGCCCAACTTCCGCCGCAAAGCGGGTAACAGCACCAACCCACACGATCACTACGATAAATAAAGCCGTGCCAGCTTGCGGCGAAGCTGGCACCAGCTGGACATCATGCCAAACTCAGTCAGGATACTACGATCGCTTCCCCATTCTGAATTGCACGCTCCGGCACATCGATCTGGGTAGTGGTTGTGTTTCCCACCGTCAGGTTGTACTTTCCTGCTGGTATCACCGGGGACGAGTAGCCTGTGCCATTCATCGCCTCCGTCGGGTATGATACGGTCATATTGTAGCGCCCGTCCAGATCAGCCGCTGTATGCTGCGTATACTGGAATGTCCTGTCCCCAGTCTTCAGTTCCAAGGTAGCCGACACATTGCTACCTGGGGCGGCTTTACCGGTGATCGTTGCGCCTTTGACCACTTCGAATACCTTGACCCGCTTTTCCGGCGGCTGCGCATCGTATACAAGCAGCGTAGGCTGGTCCGGGTTTGCCCCGATCGGGTTAACTGCAAGAGCATAGCTATTATACGCTTCCGTATAGTTTGCCCAGCTGGTGGTTGGGGTTTCCTCTTCAGTTAGCAGCCTCTGAGCGCTCAGGTCGACCCATCTCAGATGAACGAAGTAGTTGCCCGGGGACTCGTACACCAGACGAAAGTGGCTCATGTTGGCACAATCCTGATAATATAGTCGGTTTGCCATGCAGTCATAATACTTCTGACTGTTCACGGGCAGCTGGATCGTCTGGTCTTCAAGCCGGTATTTCCGGAGGGTATCCCAGCCTTCTTGGTCATTTGCCCACACGGACATCGCCCCAATAAAGCTATTGGCATCATTGAAATCCATCACTACATATCGGCTGCCGAGCGCTTGCAGGTTAGCGTAGCCCTTATCCTCAGTTGTGGAGAGGAAGAACGGGGCGGCGCCCCTGGTGTTGTTATCGTCGCTCACGCCCGCCTGGAAGGGGTTGGCGTTAGGAATGCGATGGGCGATATAGGTGATGATGTGGCCGTAGTCCCACCAACTCATCACCCCGTACGCGCTGGCTGGATACGGATATGGCGTATCGTCGGCCGGTTTCTGATAAAGGCTGTTGTTGAAGTCCAGTGATGCCGATACCGGAGAGCCCTGCGGGTCAGGTGTGTTGTTTCGCATCCACAGCAGGGTCTGGTACCATTCGTAGCTGACCCCGCTACTACCCGTCGATGTGATCTCAGTATGACCATGCAACAGATATTTCCCAGGGTTCTGCAAAACTTCATTATAAGTAACCGTGGAGAACCCTGTAGCCGGCCAGGCGATCATGACTGCGAATAAGATTGCGACCGCGGCAAACGTCAGTATTTGCCCTTGGTTCCCTGAGATAAACCTTCTCGCATCTTCAGCGTTCCGAACCTTTCTGTGCCAGCTGTCAGCGAATTTATTCCAGTCTAGTGCATGGAATACCGCTACTGTCAGGTAGCCCGTAAGCAACGCGGCGTTCACGGCAAAATAATAGCTGAACCTGGTCTGGGAGAAAGTGGCGAGCAGCATGATCAGGTTCCACACCAGGAATAGCCATTCTGCAGGCCGATTATACTTTATCACCCGGAAGCAGAGCATAGCGATCGCGATCATGGAGATCGGCAGGGTCCAGAAGAAGGGCTGCCACAGCCGCTGGTTTATGAGGGTGTAGTTGATCGCGCCGGTCTGGTCAAAGATTGGGGATATCGCTTCCCCGACAACGGTCATGCCGCCATCGGGACTGAAAACCTTTAGGCCCGCCATGATCAGCGCAAAGATCTGCGGCGCCGCGACAAAGAGCACCAGTAGGCCTGCGACACCGATGCCGGTCAATGCAACGGGAAAAGTCCACGTCTCCGCCGCGGTTTTTTTCAGAGCCCGGGAGAGGCCGTACGCAAACCCAATGCCGGCCAGGGCCAAGATCAGGAAGAATGGCTGGGTGATCGAATAGTACAGCAGTTCGAACCTCAGGTCGGTAATCGAATAGGGGAGAACCATCAGCGCTGGGATCGTAAAAACAGGTATGGCCAGGAGCAGCATGTATTCCGGATCGCGGGATCTCGTATGATCCACGATGATCTGGATCATAAAGTACAGGAAGATGACCATGGCGACGATAAGCCCGCCAGGCCAGGAGAGCAGATATAGTCCGAAGGAAACGCCGGCTAGGGCGGCGTAGCCGAGCGAAGCCAAGGAGTCCCTGTCTTTGCTCCGGATCCTGGACAGGCTCAGGCCGCCGGTTTTGGCGGCTTCCAAGGCGTAAATCATGAGCCCCACCGTCGCGATCGAGAACAGCACTTCAGCGATGTGGTGGTCGGTGAAGCCCAGCATCGACCTGGACATGAACTGCCCGGGGAGCAGCGCCAGCGTGACCGCCGCGATGATGCCGGCGTTTCTGCCGAAAAGCTTGCGGCCGATGAAGTATGTGGGTATGGCGCAGAGCATGCCCATCACCGCCGGCGTGTAGGCGCCCACGGCGTCGACCAAGGCAGGGCTCGGGTGTCCCAGCCCGATGATCAGTGAGGCCCCCGCGATGGTCAGGGTGAAGAGCGGGCCGAAGTGGACCATGCTGCCGTACGGATAGTGGGTGAACGCATCATAGAAGAGTCGCTGAGGGAAATGGTCCACCGTATAATGTACCAAACGCATATGGTACACCGCGTCATCGGAGGCAAAGTTCACGTAGTTTCCTTCCCAGTTGGTAAACACGGCGTCGTGCGAAGGTCCCACACGCAGGTAAAGCATCAGGGCCATAAGCAGGATCAGCGCTACCGGGTAAATCCACGACCATGACATGAAATATGCTTTGATATCAAACGATCGTGCTTCAGGCGTTTCAGTAACCTGTACGGTTTTAGGTGCTACAGCCGCTGCAGATTTCTTTACTTTCTCTTCAACGTTGATACCGCTCGATGCCTGTTTTTTCGCTAAACCCGGCTTGTTCTGCCGGGCTTTAGCGTTCTGCCTGCCGCGGCTCTTTCCCGACTTGCTCATACGCTCACCTAGAATATGATTGGCTAATAATTGGCTATAAGTCAATAATCGCAGTTATACTTTTACCTTTCGGGCTATCGGCCCTATAAAAAAGTGTTTTGTGTTTTCGTGCTGCCTATCGGGAGACCTATAAGGGACAGCATGAGCAATCAGGAGACCTGGATCGTCTCCCCGTTCTGAACCGCAGACTCAGGCACATTGACCTGTGTTGTCGTGTTGCCCGCTGTCAGCGTATATTTTCCGACTGGGGACACGGCTGACGAGTAGCCGGCGCCGTTCATCGCCTCCGTCGCGTAAGGCACCGTCAGGGTAAAGGTTCCGTTCTGGTCGGCTACGCATGTTTTGGTATACTGGAATTCCCTGTCTCCGGCGCTCAAGTTCATGGTAGCCATTACCGTGGTTCCGGGAAATGCGTTGCCCGTGATATCGGCGCCGTCGACGACCTGGTATACCTTGACCCATTTTTCCGGCGGCATGATGTTGTACATGTAAACCGGCGAACTTTCATTGGTCGGCAGAGCCTGCTTACCCGTCTTCACATACGTCTCGTATAGCGCGTTAAATTTCGAGGCGTTATCGGCCGACCATGGATACAAGTTACGTGAATAGTCGATGGTTCCTGATTGTATGTTTACCAGCATAGGGCTCATGTACACGTTGCCCGGGGACTCGTACACCAGGCGTAAGTGGCTCATGTTGTCGCAGTCATCGAAGTAGAGCCGGTACATCAAGCACTGCTCTAACTTGGGGCTATCCACCCACAGGCCGACCTTATAGTTGGTACCTGAAATAGTAACGTTTTTCCTCGTCACCCAGCTGTCTTGGTCGTTGACCCAAGCCGTGATCGCAGCGAATTTGCTCGTCACCATCTGATAATCGATGACCACGTATTTGCTGCCCATATCCTGCAGGTTCTCGTACCCTTCTTCCTCTGATGTCGAGAGGAAGAACGGGGCGCTGCCCTCCGTTTTATTGTTCTCATTGATGCCGGCCTGGAAGGGGTTGGCGTTGGGAATGCGGTGGGCGATATATTCGATGATGTGGCCGTAGTCCCACCAGCTCATTACCCCATAGGCGTTGTCAGGATAGGGGTACTTTTCCCCGCTTGCCGGCTTATGGTAGGTGCCGCTGTCATAGCTCAACGAGGACGGCCCGGTCCCGCCCTGCGGATCCGGCGTGTGATCTCTCATCCATACCAGCGTCTCGTACCACTCATATTTGACGCCTATGTTATCTTGCGAAATCAACTCAGTGAAGCCGGTGAAGAGGTATTGGACGGGCTCTTTGGTGATGTCGAATGATCTAGATGCGTTGGTCGAAAACGATGTGGCAGGGTAGGTGATCACCGCCAGGGACATGATAGCCATGATAGCAAATGCTAGGACTCGCCCGCGGTTCATTCCGACGAGCTGCACGTTCACCCCGGATCTGCCTTCGGCGGCACGCCATTTTTGATAAAACTGCTCCCAGCCGAACATCCTGAACCCCTCGTAGAAGAAATATGCGGTGAGCAGCGCAACGTTCACCGCAAAGTAGTATGAGAACCGATCTTGGCTCAGCATAGTCAAGAGCATGACCAGGTTCCATACCAGGAACAGCCACTCGGCAGGCCGGTTGCCCTTCAGCGTGCGGTATGCCAGCATGACGAGCGCTACAATGGCAATCGGAAAGGTCCAGAAATAATATACCCAGATGTGCTTCCAGTCTGGCGGCATCGCCTCGCTGACGGACGTCATGCCTCCGCTGGGCATGAAGATCTGCAGCCCCATCTCGATCAGACTGAATACCTGAGGCACGGCAACGTAAAGAACTAGCATTACGGCTATAGCCGTGCCTATCAACATGACCGGGTATGTCCACCACTCTGTCTTCATCCTGTTGAGTGTCGTTGAGATACTATAGATGAGGCCGATGCCGGCCACCGCCCCGAATAGGAATAGTGGCTGCACCAGCGAATAGTACTGTGCCTGCAGCACGGGGTTAGTCAGTGAGTACGGGAGGACCATCAGCCCGGATATCCCGAAGGTAAGCACACCCAGGATAATCATGTACTCCATGTCGTTGCCTTTCTTGTGGTCGATGCTGGCCTGGATCGCGAAATACAGGAATATGATGCCGCCTACGATCAGCCCAGCCGGCCAGGTGAGCATATACAGGCCGAACGAGAACCCTGATAGAGCCCCCAGCATGAGCGCAATCAAAGCGTCCCGATCTTTATTCCTGACCTTCGTCATGCTCAAGCCGCCCTTTTTCGCCAGATCGAGGGCGTATATCAACAACATCAATGCCGTGATTGAGAATAGCGTCTCGGCGATGTGGTGGTCGGTGAAGCCTAGCATCGACCGCTCCATAAACGGGCCCGGGAGCAGCGCCAGTGTGGCGGCTGCGATGATGCCCGTGTTGCGGCCGTAGAGCTTCTTGCCGATGAAGTATGTGGGTATGGCGCAGAGCATGCCCATCACCGCGGGCGTGTAGGCGCCCACGGCGTCGACCAAGGCAGGGCTCGGGTGTCCCAAGCCTAATACCAGCGATGCCGTGGCTATCATTAGTGTGAATAGCGGTCCGAAGTGTATTTGGCTGCCGTATGGGTAATGCGTGAATGGATCGTAGAAGATGCGCTGTGGGAAGTGCTCGACGGTCAGGTGCACCAATCGCATCTGCTCCGGCGCATCGTCGTCAGCGAAATTGACGAAACCGCCCCAGCTCGTGAACACATTATCATGAGACGGCACCGCCCTAAAATAGAACATCAGAGACATAAGCAGGATCAGCATAACTGGGTAAACCCAAGCATACGATTTGAAATACGCAGAAAGATCAGGCACCTTCGGCCCGGCGCCCGCCTTGACCTGTACGGCCACTTCCCGGACCGGCCCCGGTATTTTCTGCTGTGTCATGCTTGATACCTCACCGGTTTTTCTTTGGCTGCGGTCGGTCTGTTCTGCTGAGCGCATTTTGCGCGTCAACTTGCCCGCCCCCCTTTTCCCGACTTGCCCACTTTCCACCTAAAAATATCGCCAGCCGATTACTTGCCAAGAATCAACGACTCAAAATATTTAAGTCTCTTGGTAAGCGGCTACCGCTCGATAATTTGAGTATATTTGGCCACGATCTCTCCCCAGCCGCGTGCCGGAGGCTCGAACGGTCCGGGGTTTTCCCGCAGGATTTTGATGATCTCGTCTCTGATCGCCCCGGTGTTTCCCGGCTCGACAAAAAATGTGCCGCTGTAGTCGGCCATGGACTCCTGGAGCCCGCCCACACGGGAGACTATCACCGGCTTGCCAAAGGACATGGCGATATGCGCTACCCCGCTCTGGGAGGCCCGCAGATAGGGCAGCACCACGACGTCCGCCGCAGAAAAGTATCGTGCCACCTCGTCGTCCGATACGTACCGGTCCAGCAGCACGATACGATCCTTGTAGGAGCACGCCTCGATGGCGCCAATCACAGACTCCCTGTCCTCCCAGATCTCCCCGACGAGCAGCAGCTTTGACTGCAGCGCTATTTCCCGGGGCAGCTCTCCGAACGCCCGGACTAGGTACGGGATGCCTTTGTAGGGCCGGATCAGGCCGAATGACATGATCACATGATCTTCGCTGCCAAGCCCCAGCGCCTGCCGTGCAGCCATCCGATCTATCGCGGTATATTGATCGTACAGACCATGTGGGATAATCTGGATCCGATCAGCGTTCATCTGGTACTTTTCTGCGAGCAGCTTCTTATCAGATTCGGAGTGCGTCACATACCCATCTGCCATGTGGATCAGCAGCCGGCCCATCAGGCGAGAGTAGACACGTATGGGCAGGACAGACTCCTCAAAGGGGTCGACTACCTCGTGAAATTCTATGATGATTCTGGCCCTGATGCGCAGATTGATCAGGCAGATGAGCAGGTGCATGTGGGCAACAGAGGAGGTCCACCACTGCAGGATAATAACGTCGGGTTTGCCGACCCTCAAAAATTTGTACGCCCGATACCAGGTTAGAGGGTTGTTCCAGTCCATACCATCTAACACCGGCACGTTTTTATCGTATCCCAGGCTGGATAGATCCTGGCCCACATGCTTGTGGCCAGGAAAGAGGAACTTTGGCAGTAGGTTCCTGAAACATATGACTGAGACGCTATACCGGTCTGCCAGCGCGTTGGAGAGTCGGATGGTGTAGTAGCTGATGCCGCTGAGAAACTTCTTGGAAGGCCCTACGACGCACACTTTCTTCGGGGACATTTGCACTTCTATTAAGCGCAATCACATATACTCTTTTCTGGTCCTATCGGCATTGCCCTATTTTTGGCGTTCCCTTGCAGGGGTTCCCGTGGGGTAGCACGAAAACAATACGGGTGGAATATGTATTCAACAAGTTTATCCAATGCAGCGCGCCAGAAACGAAACGTATTTAACCCGATGCAATAAAGGATACTCCGTCACAGGTATAGAGTTTATGAGGATTGCTCAGGTTTGCCCGAGGTATAAGCCCCACATCGGCGGGGTGGAGACGGTTGTGGGGGAAGTGAGCCGGCGGCTGGTGCCTGACCATGATGTTACCGTCGTGACCACCGACCCGTCGAGGAAGTTGCCCCGTCAGGAGACCATTGACGGGGTTTCTGTTGTGCGCTTTCCCGCGCTCGCGCCGGGCGATGCCTACTATCTGGCCCCTGCGCTGCGACGTTTTTTACAGGTCGAGCAATTTGATGTGGTACATGCGCACGGTTATCATGCGTTTCCTGCTCTATTGGCCACCGTAAGTGATACAAAGCGGTTCGTGTTCACCCCTCATTACCATGGCAAGGGCCACACATGGTTCAGGAACTTGCTTCATAAGCCATACCGCCTGATCGGTACCCGCACGTTTGGCAGGGCAGATGTCATCGTGTGTGACTCGGAGTTCGAAAAAAGCTTGGTCTGCCGGGACTTCCCTCAGTACTGCGGGAAAACTGGGGTTATCTCGCTGGGAATCGCCAAAAAGGAGTTCGGCGCCGTTGAACCGTATCCCGGAGCCTCGAATATACTATTATATGTAGGGCGGTTGGAGGAGTATAAGGGGATTCAGCATGTGATCAATGCGCTGCCCCTGCTGCAGCGTTACGAGTTGGTCGTTATCGGGAAGGGGCCGTATATGGATGGATTGAAAAGGGCTGTTGTGAATGCTGGCGTGGAAGGTAGGGTGAAGTTTCTGGAGGAACTGTCCCGGCAGGAGTTGCTGAGATGGTATGCCACAGCGGACGTGTTTCTAATGCTTTCGAGCTTCGAGGCGTTCGGCATCACCGTGGCCGAGGCGCTGGCCTCCGGCACGCCATGTGTGGTGGCAAAATCATCGTCGTTGTCTGAGTTCGTGGATGAGGGCCTCTGCCGCGGCATAGACCTGCCGACCTCGCCGAAGACCATAGCGGATGCGGTTCTTGGTGCGAAGAAGGTGCCCTACACGAAGGAGATCCTGGACTGGGATGATGTGGCCCGCCGGCTGCTCTCGGTCTACATGGGGGCGAAGCCGTGAAGATCGGCGTAGTCGTCCCATATTTCACCCCGTTCGTCAGGGGAAACGAGTTTGGATTGGCCGAATGGTTGACCGAGTTGGGCCAGGATGTGACCATCATCACGTCGACCGGCAGGGCGCCACGGGAGAAAATGGTTACAAAAGATAACCGGATCTCCCATTCGCTCCCGTTCAAGGTGAAATACCTATGGACGCCTCTGGATGTGGGTGAGTTACCTCTAACGCCTTTCGTCATCAGGGAAGTATTGGCCGGTGGTTACGATGTCTTACTGCTACAGGAGGACTACCAGCCGATCTGCCATATGGCCTGCCTGGCAGCGAGGATTTGGGGGATACCGACGGTATTGTCGACAGAGCGCACCTATCTCCCGGCGGGATTAAAAAGGCTTGTGTTGGGCGCTTTTGATCTGACACTCAACCGGTTTACCCGTAAAAGCGCCACGGTGTATACCGCCCACTGTAATGCCGCGAAGGATTTCGCCGAGCTAGAACTGCAGGTCCCGCGGGGGCGCATGCGAGTAGTCCGTGTTGGCGTGGATGCGGAGCTGTTCAGGCCCACTGAAGGACCTACACCTCTAAAGCATGGCGATTTTAAGATACTTACGGTGGCCAGGCTGCACCCCTATAAAGGCCTGGATACGCTGATCAGGGCGATGGTGACCGTTAAGAATGAACATCCGAGCGCTGTCTTGTATATCATGGGCCGTGGGCCGCAGGCCTCCGATCTGAAGAGCCTGGCCACAGGCGTGGGTCTTAAAGATGCGGTCCGATTTGTGGAGGCGCCGGTGCCGAACTACGAAATGCCATCGGTCTACTCCAGCGCAGATATATATGTTCAGCCCAGCAGTGTCGAGCCCTATGGCATCGCGGTTCTGGAGGCCATGGCTTGCGGAAAGCCGGTAGTCTGCAGCGACGTCGGGGGCATGAAGGACACGGTCGAAGAAGGCCGGACAGGATACCTGGTTCCCCCCGGCGATGCCAATGCGCTTGCGGCGAAGATCGCTCTGTTGGCGGATGAGGGGCAAAAGCGTGCCGCGATGGGATATGCGGCCCGGCGGCGGGTCGAGGAGCAGTTCGATTGGCCGGTGATCGCCCGACAGTACCTCGATATCATCCGTGAGATCTCGATAAAGGGGCGGTGAGCTGCGTGGACGTCGCGTTCATCACCACCCGGCTGGTTGACAGGGATGCTCAGGGTAATTTTTCCGAGGCGACGCTTGCTGGTCTGAAGGAGCGCTGCAGCAGGGTCGTACTGTATACGTTCGCCTTTGAGCGTCGCCCGCAGGACGGCATAGAGATCCGGTATATAGGCGGAGAAAATCGGCACAGTACCATCTCAAACGTGAAAGCGCTGCTTCGAACCGGCCGTCTGGCCAGGGAGCTGGCTTCCTTTGATCTGCTGGTTCTCGCCGGGCCGGACATCGGTATACTGCCGGCGATCCACCGGGCGAAGCGATTTAATAGAAACATAAGGATCTTCTGGGTGTACCATAGCCTCACCCCGCCGGAATTCCTGCCGTCCCTGAAAGATCGGTTGCTCGCAAGGATCCGGAAACTGGTATACATTGCGTCAATGAAGCGCAGCGATGGGATTCAGACATTTAGCAGGTTCGTGAAAGGCGAGCTGGTCGACGCGGGAATCGATGCGGATAAGATCTTTCCCATGCCCTTTGCGATCGATACGAAGAGGTTTTCGACGGGAAATGGCAGCGCTTCGGTCAGGGATCATTATGGCCTGCAGCATAGCTTTGTCATGCTATATGTCGGTAGGCTGGCCCCGGCAAAGCGTATTGATCTTCTAATTAATGTGCTGCAGATGTTTGAAGGCGGCGTGGCCCTGTTGATCGTCGGCGGCGGCCCGGAGAAGGAGAAGTTGGAGAAGCTGGCGAAAGATAGCGGCGGGAATGTGATCTTTGCCGGTCGAGTGCCGGATGAGGAGCTGCAGAGTTATTATGCTGCCTGCGACGTGTGGATCACTGCCAGCGAGCATGAAGGTTTCTGCGTGCCCATCGTCGAGGCAATGGCCGCAGGCAGGCCGGTGATAGTCCCGGACGTAGCGGCGATGCCGGAAACTGCGGGCGATGCAGGGCTGACCTATCCTGCGGGGAACCTCGCAGCCATGGCCGCGGCGATAAGGCGTCTTAAAGACGACCGCGAAAGCTACAATCGCCTCTCTGCCACGGCCAGGAATACAGCAGGGAACTTTGAAATCCGGGAAAAGATGGGCAAGTATCTGGATATGCTGCTTGCATCAGGCGTAAACTGCCTGTTGAAATAACACACCGCTCACCTTTTTTATCAATACCTATAGCGGCCGGGAACAAGTACCTGATACAAGATTGCCTGAACTAAGCAATAAAATGTTAAACAGACTTATAAAAACCGGTGATTATGAGCACGCAAATTTCCTACTCAGAGAACAGCTCCAACTTGTAAACTCAAAAAATAGTGGACTGTGCAAAGTCAAGACCATGGTAGGCATCATACCTATAGTCAGACTAATCCAGGCACTGTACTGACTAGTTCAGAATAATAACCCCCAATTAACTATGGAAGAGAGAATGTTTTAGTAGTTGGGATTGTTGGTTTTGGATGGCTGGAAAGCGTGGGTTCGGACGGTTTTATTGGTTGAGCTGAGGTGAGTGAGTTGGATGGTCTTTTGAAGGATTGTCGTGATCCAAAGTTGGCTCGACTTCTGTCCATTTCTCACTTGTACTATGGTATGTTCTTGTTGCGGGTTCTAGGTTCTGATGGTGCGGAATTCTTCGTGTATCTGGGCTCGCCGGTGGAACGAGAAGGGGTGTCAGGGGTTGTTGACTTTGCCGGAGAGTGGTAGGCCTTCCAAGCTGACTGGTGAGCAGAAGGGTTTTTGGTAAAGTTGTCGGATTTACGGGATGGATTGGATAATAAGGGAGATCAGGGAGCTCCTCATGGGGGATTTCGATGTCCAGCTAACGTTGGATGGTGTGGGTCGGGTGTTTCGAACGTTGGAGATGAAACTGGGAAAACCCTACTTGAGGGATTATAGGAGGCCAGAGAATTCGGGGGAGCTTCTAAAAAGTATCGGTGAAACCCTTGAAAGCCTCGAAGCAATGGGAATCCAGCGCAATCAGCTTGTAGTCGGTTTCCTGGATGAAGCGTCCTCACAGACGAAGACCACTCCCGGATTATGGAGTTTCCAAACCAGTCCTCATCAAGAACACTAGTGTCTGGCGAGTTGACAATACGGTTTTTACACTGTTAACGGTAACAGCCTCGTCGATTTTAAAGAAGATGGGAGACCGGCAACATCCTCTCATTCCTGAGACCATCAGGGAAGAAAATGTTGATATTATGCTGATGAAACTAATAAAACACTATCAGGCCAAAAAAATACGTATCAATGGAAATGCTAGGAAAAGGGTTATGAAGTAATAGCTAGAAGATAGACAATAATTTTACTGGTTAAACATTGATATTCATGTGATCGGGCAGCGTCCCGGCCTATGCGTATCGGTCCGAGTGAGGAAGGTATCATGAAGGTAGTGATATTATGCGGTGGTAAGGGGACTCGCTTGCGGGAGGAGACCGAATACCGCCCAAAACCGATGGTATTGATCGGCGGCAGGCCAATACTCTGGCATATCATGAAAACTTATGCTCATTATGGATATGATGATTTTGTCATATGTCTTGGCTATAAAGGCAGCGCGATCAAGGAATATTTCTTGAACTACCAGGAGATGAACAACGATTTCACCATTGAACTGGGTACGCAGAAAAAGATCAAGCTGCACACCTCTAACAACGGCGATAGGGAAAGGAATTGGAAGATCACGCTGGTTGATACCGGGGAAGAAGCCCAGACTGGTGCCCGGGTGAAGCGAGTGGAAAGGTATCTTGACGGGGAAACATTCATGCTGACCTACGGGGATGGGGTGGCGAACATCAACGTTCAGAATCTGTTGAAATATCATAGAAAACACGGCCTTATCGGCACCATGACCGGCGTCCGTCCATCGTCGCGTTTCGGGGAGATCGTCCTAGATCACAACCGTGTTAAAGTTTTTAACGAGAAGCCGCAGGTCACCGAGGGCCTGATTAACGGTGGATATTTCGTGTTTAATGCCGGATTCTTTGACTACCTTAAGGATGATGATGCCTGCATACTCGAGAAAGAGCCGCTGAGCTCGCTGGTAGCTGACAGCCAGCTGATGGTTTATCCGCATAGTGGGTTCTGGCAGTGTATGGACACTTACAGGGAATCTGAACTGCTGAACGGCCTGTGGAAAGGCGGCAATGCGCCATGGAAGATCTGGTGAATACGGTAGGTAATGCGGAGAATGTGATGTCAGACAAATTTTGGAAGGATCGCAATGTCCTAGTCACAGGTTGTACGGGCCTGCTTGGCTCGTGGTTAACCGGCACACTGGTCGCGGAAGGAGCGAACGTAACCGGCCTGGTCCGGGACTCGGTTCCCAGGTCACGGCTAAATGAAACTGGCGTGCTGGGCCGGATCAACGTGGTTCGTGGAGCGGTCGAAGACTACCTCATGCTGGAGCGGGCGCTGAACGAGTATGAAGTGGAGACCGTGTTCCATCTGGCTGCACAAACGATCGTTACGATCGCCAACCGCAGCCCTCTTTCGACCTTTGATACTAACATCCGAGGGACATGGAACCTCCTGGAGGCATGCCGGCGATCGCCTTTGGTGAAGAGGATCGTGGTGGCGTCCAGCGATAAAGCCTATGGCGACCAGCCTAACCTGCCGTACGATGAGACTACCCCGCTGGAAGGACGACACCCGTATGATGTTTCGAAGAGCTGCGCCGACCTGATCTGCAGATCATACTTTGAATCGTACCAGCTGCCCGTCTGCGTCACACGGTGCGGCAACTTTTATGGAGGCGGCGACCTGAACTTCAACCGGATCGTGCCTGGCACCATACGATCGCTATACAACGGGCAGCGTCCGGTGATCAGGAGCGACGGAAGCCTGATCCGCGATTACTTTTATATCGAGGATGGCGTCAGGGCATACATGATGCTGGCTGAGCAGATGGAAAGCGCCGCCCTGCACGGCGAAGCGTTCAACTTCAGCAACGAACTGCAGATCTCAGTGCTGGATATGGTGCGAAAGGTGATCATCGCCATGGACAGCGACCTGGAGCCGGCGATCCTGAACCAAGCGACCAATGAGATCCAGCACCAGTACCTGTCTGCAAAGAAGGCCCGGGAAGTCCTGGGCTGGCGGCCGGCATTCACAATGGATGAAGGCCTGCTGCGGACGGTAGAATGGTACCGGGGGTTCCTGGACAGATCTGGCCGAGGCCAGTGATCCTATGAAAAAGCTAATCAGCATCGCCATCCCCGCCTATAACGAAGAGGGGAACCTGGATGAGCTGAAAAAGCGTCTGCAGGAAGTCATGAGCGCAAACCCCGGGTACGACTTTGAAGTGATCATATCCGAAAACGGCTCTTGGGACCGATCGTACGAGATTTTGCTCCAGATCAACCGTGAAGATCCCCGGTTCAAAGTAGTCCAACTGTCGAGGAACTTCGGTTGCGACGGGGGCATTACTGCAGCCATGCATCATGCAAAGGGCGATGCCCTCGTCATCATGATGGCAGACCTTCAGGAGCCTCCCGAGATGATCTCGGAATTCATCAAAAAGTGGGAAGAAGGGTACGATGTAGTCTACGGTAAGATCATGAAGCGCGCTGAGTCCGGATTCATGCGAGTTCTGTTCACCAAGATGTTCTATAGGATCATGTACCTGCTCACCAACAAGGCGTTCCCAGAAGATGTGAGCGATTTCCGGCTTATGGACCGACGGGTATACCTGGCGGTCAACTCGATGGAAGAGCGCAATAGGCTGCTGCGCGGCCTAATCGCCTGGACAGGATTCCGACAGTACGGGATACCCTTCGATCGCCGCCCCCGATACGCGGGCAAGTCGACCTTCAACTACATCGCGGTCTTCAAGCTGGCCTTCAATGGCATCTTTGCCTTCTCGTACTTCCCGCTGAAGCTAGCCACAGTGTTCGGCACAATCATCTCTTTACTCGCCTTCATTGCCGCGATCATCGAGGTCGCCATGAACCTGATCTTCGGCCGGGAAGTGCCCGGGTTCACCACGCTGATTACAGTCATCCTGCTCATGTCAGGCATCATCATCCTGATCCTCGGGATCATAGGCGAATATATTTCTCGTATCTACGACGAGGTCAAGCAGCGGCCCAACTACATTATTAGAAACGAGATCGGCTTTCAGAAGTAGGAGAGGAGAGATAAAATTGGAAAAACAGAAGATACGTGTGTGCGACTACATCGCGAAATTCATCGTCGAACAAGGTGTTAGGGATGTGTTCCTTGTTTCCGGCGGAGGTATGATGTACAACCTTGACGGCCTCGTGTGCAATGGCGAGATCAACGTGGTCTGCGCGCATAATGAGGCGGCTGCTGCGGTGATGGCGGAAGGCTATGCCCGGGTCGCTGAGAACCTCGGCGTCCTTATGGTGACGACCGGGCCCGGCGGCACCAACGCGGTCACCGGCGTGACGGACGCTTGGGTTGACTCGATTCCGATGCTGGTCATATCCGGCCAGTGCAAGCGATCCCAGAACGTGCGAAACTCCGCCATTGATGGACTCCGTTCGCTGGGAGGACAGGAAGTGGACATCCTGCCCATCGTACGATCTTTTACCAAGTACTCGGAGATGGTCAACGATCCGAATATGATCCGTTACCATTTGGAGAAGGCAGTCTATCTGGCACGGGAAGGACGACCCGGCCCATCCTGGCTGGATGTGCCGCTGGATGTGCAATCCGCCCATATTATCGAAGAGGATCTGGAACCGTTCGTGCCTAATACTCCTAAGGCAGATAACGCGCTGCTCAACCGGCAGGTAAGGGATACCTACGAACTGCTGAAAAATGCCAGGAGACCGGTCTTTATCGCAGGCCATGGCATCCGGCTTTCCGGCTCCGAAGGCCGGTTCCTGCAGCTGGTCGGGAAGGCCCGGATCCCGGTGGTGGCTTCCAAGCTCGGACAGGACCTGATCGACCATGATCACCCCTACTATGCCGGCTTCGGCGGGACTAAGGGGACGAGGAATGGCAACCTGGCGATGCAAAACGCCGATCTGGTAATCAGTATCGGGTCAAGGCTGGCCATCCCGTTCATCGGGTACGAATACGAGTTGTTCGCCAGGGACGCTAAAAAGGTGGCGGTGGATATCGACCGCAGGGAGCTAATTAAAAGGACAATCCAGCTCGACATCGCGATCAACGCGGACGCCGGCGAGTTTATCGACCGGCTTTCCCGACTGCTGGAAGAGTCGCCACTGCCCGAACGGACTGACTGGGTAGGGAAGTGTCGCCACTGGAAGGAGAAGTACGGCAGGGTAGAGGAGGCGGCCAAGCGCCAGGAGTCCCCAATATGCTCGTACAACCTGTTCGATCGGTTCTCAACGCTGCTGGACGATAAGGCGATCCTCATCGCGGACGCTGGAACGGTATACTGTATCCTGTCACAAGCGTTTCGGATCAAACATGGCCAGCGGGCGATCACGCCGGCGTGCTTGGGCACCATGGGACTGAGCCTGCCGCTAGCCATCGGGGCGTACTATGCGGCCCCAAACCAGACTATCATCGCAGTGACCGGGGATGGGTCACTACAGATGAATATCCAGGAGCTCCAGACGATCGTCCACAACCGTATACCGATTAAGCTGTTCGTTGTGAATAACAACGGCTACGTATCCATACGAAACTCACAGGATGCATACTTTAAGGGCCGCTACCTCGGTTCCAGCCCGGATAGCGGCGTGTCCTGCCCGGATCTCGCGAAGATCTCGTGGGCGTACGGCATCAGGTATGAGTCGATGCGAACCCAACAGGAAATGGATGCCAAACTGGGGGATGTGCTAAAGTTCGACGGCCCAATCATCTGCGAAGTATTCACTGATACAGCTCAAAAGATCATGCCTAGCGTCTCCAGCAAGGAGCTCCCCGACGGGAGGCTGGTGTCCATGCCGCTTGAAGATATGTGGCCATACCTGCCCCGCGAGGAGTTCAAGGAAGAGATGCTGATCGACCCGCTGGACTGCTCGAAAATGCCATGACACCCAAACGAACGGATTGTACCATGCTACAGCTGAACGTGAACGGCAAAAAACTGGACGATATCGAACTGATCATTTTCGACAAAGACGGGACGCTCTTCCAACTCTACCCTTTTTGCCGGAACATGGTACTCCGGAGGGCGCAAGCGATCTGCGAGGCGCTTGGCTCTGCTGCAGACCGACCGCTATACGACTGGCTGGTCGACCTGATGGGCGTGGACATGGCAGGCGGACGCATTCATCCCCAGGGCCCGATCGGCGTATATTCCCGATACTATGCACAGAAGATGGTACGCGACCGCCTTCGAGAACGTGGATTAGAGATCAGCCCTGAGCAGATGCGGACCGCCTTCGAAAAAGCGGATGTGCAGATCAATTCGGAAGAGGACATGCGATCGTCGATTTTACCTGTCCCGGGAATGGAGGATTTCGTGCGGAGCCTGAACGGCAGATGTAAACGCGCCATACTATCCAACGACGTGACCCCCCGCCTTGTTCAGATGGCCAAGATGTTCGGCATCGAAGGGTGCTTTGATATGATCGTTGGCGGCGACATAGTTTCCCGACACAAGCCAGATCCCATGGGAGCGTGGATGATCATGAAACAACTGGGCACAGCCCCAGAGACAACGCTACTTATCGGCGACTCAGCCCTAGACATGGAGATGGGATATAAGGCCGGATGCGGACATCTGATCGCGGTAAAATCTGATATAACAGACGCCGGGCTAATTGCCTCATATAACGCGATGCTGGTGGATGACTTCATGGGTATTCTGGTATCCTAATGAACAAATGACGCCCATATGCCGTGTAGCGAGGGCAATCAATACCATCACAAGGTTTATCTAACAACGCTCGTCTAATTTAACTCGGAATCAACGATCGAATGAACGAGGAATGAGAATGGAAATCAAACAGATGGAAAATGATCTTTACTCCAAGCTGCTGGTGCTGAAGAATGACTTCGGCTGTGCCGGCATCAAATCGGAGTTCGAGAACGAGGCCTCGGACTTCGCGGATCTGATCTTCCTGCGCTATATCACGGCGAAAGCAGGGCTCAAACTGTTCATCAAGATCGGCGGGGTAGAAGCGTTCACGGATCTGAAGATGTGCATAGATCTGATTGCGGATGGTGTAATCGTGCCCATGGTGGAGTCTGAGTTCGCTCTGATCAAAAGCCAGAACATGATCCAGGACATCTTCGGCAAAGTCCCGAGTGACAGCGGCTTCGAGGTCATCATCAATATTGAAACCAGGTCGGCCGTCGCTAACCTTGATGAGATACTGAACGCCATGGAAAGTTACATCACAGGGATAACGATCGGGCGATCCGATCTATCCTATTCCTATGACATTAAAGGCCAGCAGGACTCCGAGTTCATCAACCATGTGATCGAAAATATCCTGGAGAAGACCCTGTCCTATGGCGGGCTCAGGATCACCGTGGGGGGTGGAATCAGTCGCAAGACCTTTGAGAATGAGCCATTTATCCAGTACATCGTTCCCCATTTGACCCACATCGAAACTCGTAACGTGATCCTCGATGCTGCCAGCATCCAGAACAAGAAGGCGCTCGAGCAAGCGCTGGACTTCGAAAAGAGCTACCTACACTACAAGCTCGGGAAGAAACGCATGTTCACAAAGTTTGACGAAAGCCGATTCAGCACACTAAACCTGAGGGGATAGGCCTATGAGCGCCCGGAGTAAAACGATCCTGGTGACCGGAGGAAGCGGTTTCATCGGGGGAAACCTGATAAGCCGATTCCGCGACAGCAGGTATAACGTGATAGCTCCGGGACACAGGGAACTGGATTTGCTTTCTCAAGACGACGTTGACCGATTTTTCCGTGAACATATAGGAGACTGCGTGATTCACTGTGCCAACGTGGGTGGAAACAGGAAGACGCCGGATGCGAGGGACGTCGTGGGCAGGAACCTGCGCATGTACTGTAACATCGCCCGCAACAGCTCCCGATTTGAGAGGCTGATCCACTTCGGCTCCGGGGCAGAATACGATAAGGGACGGGCGCTGCGCAATATAGGTGAAGGGGCTTTCGGAGAGCGTATTCCCCTAGACGAGTACGGGTTTTCCAAATACTTGATCTCCCGTCAGATCGAAGCTTCTGAAGGGGCTGTCTGCCTGCGGCTGTTTGGGGTGTTTGGGCCGGGCGAGGACTTCGAATACAAATTCATCTCAAATGCGATCCTCAAAAACCTCATTGGAATGCCGATCCGGATCATGCAGAACGTGTACTTTGACTGGCTCTACGTCGAAGACCTCATGGACGTGACCAGATATTTCCTGGAGAATAAGCCAACGCACAGGGCTTATAACCTTACGAGCGGTACGACCACAGATCTCTTGACGATCGCCCGAACCATCAACGATCTATCGTACCGGCAGTCAGAAATCGAAGTGGTAAACCAGGGGCTTAACCTAGAGTACAGCGGAAGCAATGCGAGACTCCGCGGGGAGATACCCGGATTTAATTTTACGCCGATAAGGAAGGCCATCCCGAAAATGATGAAGTATTACCGGGAAAAAATCGGATCCATCGATCTGGAAATGATCCGCACCGACACTTATGCTTCCCGCTGTGCGATCAACCGAGAAAAGTCTGGTGGTAATAGTTTATGAGAATGGCTGCAATGTCTGATCTCCGTACGGCCCCATTGCAATTATATGAAAAGGTGATTGGGAAGGAAGAGACAAGACAGGTTGTTAAGTTCGTCCTCGTCGGCATACTGAATACCGCCATTGGCTATGGGCTGTTTTTCGTCCTCTCCTACTTCTTGAATTACCTGCTGGCCGTAGTTATCTCCCATTTCATCGGCGTCACAAATAGCTACCTGTGGAATAAGTACTGGACATTCCGCACTAACCAGAAAAATCAGCTGGTCGAGTTCGTCCGGTTCAACGCAGTCTACCTAGTTCTCCTCGGTACAAACCTCGTCTTGCTATGGTCGTTGGTCAACCTGCTCCGCTTCGATCCGAGGATTGGCCAGATGATAGTCCTGCCGATCACAACGATGATTAGCTTTTTCGGGCATAAATACTGGAGTTTCAAAAAAAGCCGATCATAGAAGGTGCCGGACCGCCGCCCAGTGGGCCGCGATGTCCCTGTCGTCCGCATTCAGACTGACCTGCACCTCCTCGACGACGCCAGGGATAAGGTGACGAACGGAGATCTGAGACTGGTTTTCTTCAGGAGCGGGTCTACCAGGATCTGTATTCGCTACTGGAACACCGTCAACGAACACATTCACGCTATCGGACTTCCGGACTATTGCCACGTAATGGCGCTGCCCAGCATTCATTGCAAACGGGAGGCTTCGCATAACACCGTCACTGTCTGTATATTCTAACTTGTAAGTGCCGGACACATCCCCTGAGGAGATCAGCGCCCAGTTTGTGTCGGACCCCGTGAGCTGTTCATCATCGCTGAACAGGCACGAACCAGGCGCTAGCCCTGGCTCGGGCTGTACGATCAGCTCGACGGTATAGTTCAAGCTGCCGCCCCTGTAATTGGAGGTGCCACCCGTGGTAAACTTGGCAGGATATCCGTCGCGGCTCCGGTACGCTGCCCCTCCTGCGTCATAGAAAGCGTGAAAAACGGTATTTGAGGATTCGTCCAAGCGTACATCCGGCTTCCAAGGGCGATCCCCCGCCCATGTATAAAGGATCATGCTGCTATTGTGGGACCGGTTCGTCGCTGTATAGTGGTCCAGAAGATCCATGTATAACCGCATAGAAGGAGGTTTATAGCTACTGTCTAGGAACACCCGTTGCGTGCCATCGCTTTTGTTTTCAAGCGCTTCCTGGAGGATCATATAATCATCGATCAGCAGGATCTCGATCAACGAGGGGATCTTTACAGGGCAGTATGTGCCGGTTTCGGCGTGGAGTGCGGACTGATCTTCCGACAGCACGATTACGCCATCCCCTGGATGGGTATTGTTACGTATAAACTGGGATTCCTCCGTGAACTTCGTATCCTGCCCGGAAAGTATCGGGTGAACTCCTGCTGTCACGGTCTCCGCAACGAAGCCGGAATCCGCCACAAGGCTCGCCGCCGAGGAGACAAATAGAAGCAGTATCGCCGATAACGCCAGCATCCCGGCCACTCCACGGGTAAAATAGGTCCTGTCGCCCGTCAGCCACTTAGCCACTTGGTTGTACAGGCTGTCGGCGAAGAGCGTCAGCAGCAGGATCGCTGGATACAGCACCTGGGGGAGGTTCAAATCGTGGCTTCGGCCCTGATAGTAGCTGAATATGCCGCAGCCCAGGATAGTGAGCATAAACACCAGCCGCGCCCGATAGCTATTGGATTTGGTGAGCACGGCCAGGACCGCGTAGGTAACGCCCGCGAGATAGACTATGGCGACCAGGTTCCAGGGATGAATCCCTGGCATCGGGAGCATGTAGTAGCCCAGCGAATAGAAGATCTGCTGATACTCAGTCATCATCCCAAAATTAGGAACCGTGCCCCGAACAGCATAGACATAAGCGACATAGGCCAGGATGGATAATGATAGGAAACAGAGCCCGACGATGGCATGTTTGAGTGACCTTTTCACCGCATCGACGGGTTTCGGCGACCTCAGCCATTCGTCATAGGCCAGCGTAAGCAACCAAGTCAGAAAAACGATGGCTCCGGTGTCCATGTTCCATAATGCGCCTATAGAAGCTACGCCGAACATCAGGTAGTAGGAGCGGCGGCTACGGCTTCGGAAGTATGTCCATGCCAGGAGCAGAAGAAGGGCCGGGAAGATCAGCCTGATCGGAATATACTGGAAGTAGGCATCTAGGGCTTCGACCTTATCGAAAAGGTAACCGTAGTATGCCACCGTAGCGAAGCCCAGAAAGGCGATGAGCTTGTTATTCACGTTAAAGTAAAGGAATATGGCGATGCTTAAAAACGAGATTAGCACCAGCAACGACATCACCAGCGTGAACCGCATCAGATCGAGCCCGATCACTGCAAACAGAGGCTGAAGCATCTGTGCATACAGGCCGTATTGACTAGTCGTGTCTACCAGCAGGGCTTTGCCTGCATGGACCTGAACAACTGGGTACAGGACAGCGTTCAGGTGATCATGGTTGATCTCCAGGCCCTGTATTCCATTACCGTTGAAAAAGTACATAAAGGATATCGGTAAGACGATCGCAGCTGATGCGAGAGCATACAACGGTCCCCCCCAACGGGAAATGGCGGCCGGTATTCGAAGCCGTTTCTTGAGGACATAGATCAAGGTGGGGATCAGCAGGCAGATAGCGACGATGACAATAACGGTCACCAATACACCGCCCTTGAACATGATATTATCCGACAGGTAGAATTTTCCAGTTTTATAATCGTCGTATAACAATAATCCCGTGAGGATCGTGGCCAAGGCGAGGAAACAATTACTTGCCCCCACGGAGGAAAATTTTTTCCACCGCATCACTTTAAGTAGCAGCGCGTTAAGCGATAGGATAAGCAGCGGCCCTATAATCAACGCCGATACGTACTGGAGCCGTTCGACGCTTTCAGGTTTGAAGCCGGAGGTCCCGTAGACAAAATGCGAATTCAAATAATCCGGATCGAGCCTATCCATATATCCGAAGCTGGCAGCGAGGTACCAGACGAGAAGTGCCAGCAGCAGGAGCGTGGCCACTGTGCCTAGGAAACCCGAGATGATCAGCTGTTCCGTGCTGAACCTGTATCCCCGCACTTCCGGCCCGGACACACCGTCCGACCCCGATTTCCACCATTTTAACACGAGCTTCACTTCGTAATCCCCGCTGGAAACACCTGATCATATCTGCTGGATGCATATATAGCTGCTGTGTAAATGCATCCTAAAAATATGGCAGGATAGGATAACCGGACGCTTGACCAATAATTATATCTATCCCTGTGATAGAACTGCATCCGACCGGGCTATCGTAAGTAAACACCTGATTGTACCATAAACGATCCGACGAAGAATCTATCTGAGTGAGAGCGAACAGACAGATCGGGTGCTTGCTGGGGCCGGGATGGTGACAGCGTAATGACCGAGAAAACCGAAGATCAGATCCGAAGCGAAATCTTAGAGAAAGTAGCCGAGCTATACCGGCTCAGGGGTAAAAGCACCGGGTTCATCCCCGGCAAGAGCAGAGTCAATTACGCTGGACGGGTTTACGACGAGAAAGAGATGATTAGCCTAGTGGACTCAGCCCTGGACTTCTGGCTGACCACAGGCAGGTATGCCGACCAGTTCGAGCGAGAGTTCGCCAGCTTCGTCGGACTGAAGCATGCGCTGCTGGTCAACTCAGGCTCGTCCGCGAACCTGCTGGCCATTTCGGCATTGACATCGCCCAAACTGGGCGATCGTAGACTGCGCCCGGGGGACGAGGTGATCACCACCGCATGCGGGTTTCCCACCACACTGAACCCGATCCTGCAGAACGGCCTGCGACCGGTCTTCGTCGATGTCGAGGAAGGTACCTATAATATCCAGGCCGATGCGATCGAAGCGGCCCTTTCGGATCGGACGAAGGCGATCTTTGTCGCCCACACCCTCGGCAACCCGGCGGACGTCGGCGTGCTCGCTGACCTAGCTAAAGATCGAAATTTGTGGTTCGTGGAGGACAACTGCGACGCGCTCGGATCGAAGTACCGAGGCCGCTATACCGGCACCTTCGGGCAGCTATCCACCTTCAGCTTCTACCCTGCCCACCATATTACCATGGGCGAGGGCGGCGCGGTGCTGACCGATGACGCGCTCCTTCGCCGGATAGTCATGTCGTTCCGGGACTGGGGCAGGGACTGCTGGTGCGATCCAGGCATGGACAACAGCTGCGGAAAACGATTTTCCTGGCAACTCGGCGAGCTGCCCCGAGGCTATGATCACAAGTACATCTACTCTCATGTCGGCTACAACCTGAAAGCCACAGACATGCAGGCGGCCGTGGGCGTCGAGCAACTGAAAAAACTCCCCGACTTCATCGAAAGGCGAAGACAGAATTTCAGGCACCTCCTAGAGGCACTGCGTAAGCATGAGGACATATTTATCCTGCCCCGGACGCTGCCAGATGCCGAGCCGAGCTGGTTCGGGTTCCCTATTATGGTCAGGGAAAATGCGCCGTTCCGACGTGCCGACATCGTCCAGCATCTGGAGGAACACCTGATCGCGACCCGAATGCTGTTCGGCGGCAACCTACTGAGGCAGCCAGCATACATCGGCATCGACTGCCGTGTCCACGGGACACTGGAAATGACAGACAGAGTTATGAACGACCTGTTCTGGATCGGGGTTTATCCGGGCATGACCCCAGCAATGATCGAATACATGATCTCGACGTTCGATCGTTTTATCGCGGATGCCAGGAAACGGTAACAGCATGAATGCAGTCGAACCAGATCAACAGCAGGACATACGACGAAGGCTGATCGGTAAATATTATCCTATACCAATCATCACTGTCTTCAACATCATAGTCTGCCTGTTCCTGTTCCGCATGCCCTTCGCTATCACCGACGATTTCATCATGCTCTACTACTCGGAGCGCTTCAATTTCATCAACGGATTTTTTACCCGTACCGACTGCTGGCCGTGGTCGTACCGACCCGTAGCATCGTCCTTCTACGCAATAGAGTACGCGCTGTTCGGCAACACCGATACTGGCTACTTCGCCACGAATTTGCTGTTGCTCATCATCCTCGCCTGTCTAATTTATTATCTAATCTACAAGGTCACCAGCGACCGGCTGATCG
>Ga0187785_10000080_pt1 | contig 34309 bp, 27 predicted proteins | sample 0815_BV2_4_20_MG_FD_132466 | JGI IMG/M metagenome (GOLD analysis project Ga0187785, IMG submission 132466) | Tropical peat soil microbial communities from peatlands in Department of Meta, Colombia - 0815_BV2_4_20_MG | ecosystem: Environmental > Terrestrial > Soil > Wetlands > Peat | place...
GCTTCCGGGGCCGTAGCCGGTCTGGTGGCCATCACCCCGGCCTCCGGTTACGTCGGTCCCATGTCTGCCATTCTCATCGGCCTTATTGCCGGCGTCGTTTGTTATCTGGCGGTCCTGGCCAAGCCCAAGCTGGGCTATGACGACTCTCTGGACGTGGTTGGAGTCCATGGCGTGGGTGGAGCCTGGGGAGCTATTGCAACGGGCCTGTTTGCTTCAAAGGCTATCAACGCAACCGGGAACGACGGCCTGTTCTTCGGAAACGCGGCTCAACTGGGTACTCAGGTGGTTGCGGTACTGGCCACGATCATCTACTCCTTCGTCGCAACTCTCATTATTCTCTATATCGTCAAAGCAATCGTAGGCTTGCGGGTGACTGAAGAAGAAGAAGTGGTGGGAGTCGACACCTCTGCTCACGGAGAGACCGGATACAATCTGTAAAACTACGGCTCGGGCGTTCCGGGAGGTCACGACGGTTGCAGTCGTGTAATCCGGAAAGAATCGCCGATGTGCCAAAAGGGGATAAGAATGAAAAAAGTCGAAGTAATCATCAAGCCGTTCAAACTCGATGACGTGAAAGAGGCGCTCAGTTCGGTAGGCGTGCAGGGAATGACCGTATCCGAAGTACGCGGGTTCGGTCGACAGAAGGGACACAAGGAAATTTATCGGGGAGCCGAATATCTGGTCGACTTCCTGCCCAAGATCAAGATCGAAATGGTGGTTCGAGCCGAAATGGTCGATCAGGTGATTGAAAAGGTAGTATCCGCGGCTCGCACGGGAACTATCGGCGACGGCAAGATATTCGTCCTGCCCGTGGATATGTCGGTGCGCATCAGGACCGGCGAAAGAGATGGTGATGCCCTGTAGAGGGTTTGAAGCACTCGGTTACTCGTTGCGCTGCCACTGACGTTGAAGGGCGTGTCCGGGACAGGAGGGCACGCCTGTTGCTTCCGCGAACAACTTTGCCTAAAGGGATTCTCAAGAGTAATGTCGGGTTTGATTACGCGAAGAGCTTGGAAGATTGTCATTGCGAGGGCAAAGCCCGAAGCAATCTCCAACGGACCAATACTGAGATTGCTTCGTCGTTCCACTCCTCGCAATGACATGATTGGCTGGCCGGAACCTGGGAGAAAGTCATGAACTAATCCGACACAATTTTCGAGAACCGCTACAAACACTCTGTGAACCTGAAGGCGGTGAAGGCCAGCGGAATGAGCTACCAAAATGTAACTTATTCACACAAAAACCTACGCAAGAGTAGTTGTTTTGGATGGCGTTCAGGAAATGCCTGAGGCCTGCGCAACGATCATTGTTACTTTTCAAGAGCTTACTGATGGCTGCTCAAAGCGAACGTCTTTGGCACGCGGATTGCTTCGTCTGCCGAAAACGTAAGCTTACCGTTTTGTGATCGGGACCAGATCCACAACTAACGGATATCCCGTGTCTTTTACTGCCAATAACGGAGGAGTAGCCTAATGAATGGTGCTGATACGGCGTTCGTCATGATCTGCTCGGCACTGGTGCTTGTGATGACGCCCGGTCTGGCGATTTTTTACGGAGGTCTGACGCATTCCAAGAATGTTTTATCCACCATGATGCACAGCTTTTTTCTCATGGGGCTGGCATCGGTTATCTGGCTGGTCTACGGATACAGCTTGTCCTTTGGGCCGGATGTCGGGGGTGTAATAGGTAATCTGAGCTATTTCATGGGAAACGGAGTGGGCGCGGCGGTGAAGGAGGGGCTCACGATTCCTCATTCCGTGTTCATGATGTTTCAGGCGATGTTCGTCATTATTACACCTGCCCTCATATCGGGTGCTTTTGCCGAACGCATGAAATTCAGCTCGTTTGTTGTATTCATGGTAGCATGGATCACCTTGGTGTACGCGCCGGTGTGCCACTGGGTCTGGGGTGACGGGTGGCTCGCCAAGATCGGATGCCTCGATTTTGCGGGCGGTTTAGTGGTTCACTTGAACTGCGGTGTTGCCGCTCTGGTGTCCGCCCTGGTCGTGGGCAAGCGGAAAGGATACGGGGCACGGGCTTTCATTCCTCACAATTTGACATTAACGTTGCTCGGCGTTGGTCTCTTGTGGTTCGGTTGGTTCGGTTTTAATGCGGGCAGCAGGCTCGCGGCCGACGGGGTTGCAGCGAACGCATTCATGGTGACTCACATGGCAGCCGCAATGGGTGCGCTCACCTGGGTATTCGCAGAATGGATTCTCAGGGAAAAACCCACGACCCTCGGACTGGCCTCAGGCGCTGTTGCGGGTTTGGGGTCAATAACTCCGGCTTCGGGATATGTCGGTCCGGGTGCTGCTCTGATCATTGGCGGAGTGGCTGGAGTGATCTGTTACATGGCAGTGCTTTCGAAAGAACGATTGGGCTATGACGATTCACTGGACGTGGTCGGCATTCATGGTGTAGGAGGTGTATGGGGTACGTTGGCGACAGGGCTTTTCGCCTCGAAGCTGATAAACGATTCGGGAAATGATGGATTGTTTTACGGCAACCCATCGCTGCTGTGGACTCAGTTCATCGGTGTCGCGGCTACAATTGCGTACTGCTTGATAGTCACCCTCGTGATACTCTACATCATCAAAGCGGTGATGGGGCTCCGCGTAACTGAAGAGGAAGAGAACGCCGGAGTAGATACGTCGGCTCACGGTGAAGTGGGGTACAATTTCTAGTTTTCGGGGTGCGGACCGGTTCGCACGAATCCTGGAGCAACGGGTGAACTATTCTTCAGATAGGATGTGGCAGGGGGTACGATGAAGAAAATAGAAGTTATCATAAAACCGTTCAAGCTCGATGACGTGAAAGAGGCTCTCGGTTCCGTGGGAGTTCAGGGAATGACGGTCACGGAGGTCAAGGGCTTCGGCCGTCAAAAAGGGCACAAGGAGATTTACCGGGGAGCGGAATATCTGGTTGATTTTCTGCCCAAGATCAAGATCGAGATGGTCGTGCGCACTGAGCTGGTGGATCAGGTGATCGAAAAAGTCATATCAGCGGCCCGCACGGGCAGTATCGGCGACGGTAAGATCTTCGTGATGCCGGTGGAGACCGTGGTGAGGATCAGGACCGGCGAGCGGGACGAAGACGCTCTGTAATCAAAACGTTAACACGCGGGTGTGCCGTTGCTGGGCAGCCCGATAAAAAATGTACGGGTTTTCTCCGGATTTCCGGCAGGTTCGATGTGCGCCCGTTTGGGGACGACCGTACACACCTCATGACAAAAGGAGTTAGCATGGATCCAAAACAGGTATTAGAGTTCGCCAAGAAAAACAAGGCAGACATGGTGGATCTCAAGTTCATGGATTTCCCCGGTATGTGGCAACACTTCAGCGTGCCGCTTCATGAGCTGGAAGAGGACTCTTTTGAGTCGGGATTCGGATTCGACGGATCGTCCATTCGCGGTTGGCAGCCCATACACGCTTCCGACATGCTGGTTATTCCGGATCCTGCGACTGCGGTGATGGACCCGTTCATGGAACATCCTACTGTTTCCCTCATCTGCAATATCGTGGACCCGGTGACAAAAGAGCGCTATTCCCGTGACCCGAGAAACATCGCCCAGAAGGCCGAAGCGTATCTGAAGTATACCAAAGTCGGCGATACCGCTTATTTCGGGCCCGAGGCAGAATTTTTCATGTTCGACGACGTCCGTTACGCGTACGGCCCGAATGCCGCGTTTCACCATGTGGATTCGGTGGAGGGCGCCTGGAATACGGGAAGAGTCGAGAACCCGAACCTCGGCTACAAACCGCGTCACAAGGAAGGCTATTTCCCCGTGTCCCCCAGCGATTCACAACAGGACATCAGGACGGAAATGGTCCTCGTTCTGGAGAGTCTGGGTATCACCATCGAGGCGCAGCATCACGAAGTGGCCACGGCCGGACAGGGTGAGATCGATATGAAGTTCTCCCCGCTGGTAAAGATGGGCGATCAGCTGATGTGGTTCAAGTACGTGCTCAAGAATGTGGCGAAAAGACATTGCAAGACCGTCACCTTCATGCCCAAGCCGCTGTTCGAAGACAACGGATCCGGCATGCATACTCACATCAGCATCTGGAAAGAAGGGGTTCCCCTGTTTGCGGGCGACAAGTACGCCGGACTGTCCCAGGACGCACTGTGGGCTCTGGGCGGCATACTGAAACATGCTCCGGCCCTGTGCGGAATCTGCAATCCCACCACGAATTCGTACAAGAGACTGGTGCCCGGCTTCGAAGCGCCGGTGAATCTGGCCTATTCGTCGAGGAACCGATCTGCGGCATGCCGCATCCCCATGTACAGCCCCTCTCCCAAGGCCAAGAGGATCGAGTACAGGACTCCTGATCCGTCCTGCAACGGTTATCTTGCCTTCAGTGCCATCCTCATGGCAGCTCTGGACGGCATCGAGAACAAGATGGATCCCGGCGAGCCCCTGGACAAGGACATCTACGCGCTCTCTCCGGAAGAGCTCAAAGGTGTGCCTTCCACTCCGGGAAGCCTCGGAGAAGCCTTGAAGGCCCTGGAAGCCGATCACGAGTTCCTGCTGAAAGGCGATGTATTCACTCAGGACGCGATCGACATGTGGATCGAATACAAGACCGACGCGGAGCTCAACCCGATACGCATGAGACCTCATCCCTATGAGTTCGCACTGTATTTTGACTGCTAACCTTCTCGATGCCCGGTTGGCTTGCCATCCCGGGAGTGACCGATTGTAGGCTGAAAGAGACCGGGCTCGTGCTAGAATGAATATGCCGCCGGACCCGATACATCGGGCAATGACAACCGGGCGGCATATTCTTTTTTCAATCCGAATCGCTGCGAGGTTTCTCATGACCTTTTTGAGAATAGCGCAGGCACAGATAAATTCCGTGGTAGGCGATTTTAGCGCAAATTGCCGGAAAATAGCCGCATGGATAGAAAAGGCGAAGTCTGCCCAAGCTGACGTGGTTTTGTTTCCGGAACTTGCCCTCAGCGGATATCCTCCCGAGGATCTCCTCCTGAAACATGGCTTTGTCGAGGATAATCACCGATTTCTTGAATATATAGTGGGATGCTGCAGGGGGCTCACCGCTCTGGTGGGTTTTGCCCACGGCCAGGACGGGAAAGTGTACAACGCTGCCGCTCTCATATCCGATGCGCAGTTGAAAGCGGTCTATCACAAGATAGAGTTGCCCAACTACGGTGTCTTTGACGAAAAGCGCTACTTTCAGCAGGGGAGCGGCTGCCTCATCTTCGACATGGAAGGCGTCCGTTTTTCCGTCACAATTTGTGAAGACATCTGGATCCAAGATTCCGTCACCTGTTTGTGCGCCTCGAACAACGACGCGGACGTGGTCCTCAACATTTCGTCGTCCCCCTATTTCGTCAGCAAATTGGCCTTACGCCGGAAAATAGTCGCCACGTTTGCTGCCTCGACGAACTGCACGGTTTTCTATAACAATCTTGTGGGGGGCCAGGACGAACTTGTCTTCGACGGCGGCAGTATGGTGGTGAATGCCAGAGGGGAGCTTGTAGCAAGCGCCAAACGTTTCGAAGAGGACCTTCTCCTCACGGACATTGAAACCGGTGAAAAGGCAACACCCCGGCGGGAATGGAACCTGAGTGTCCCGGTAATAACCTTGCAATCAAGCTATACGGACCGGAACTATAGTCCGTCCGGCATCGCGGCCGAGTTGGGGAGGATCGAGGAAGTCTACCAAGCCCTGTTGCTGGGTACCCGGGACTACGTGCGGAAGAACGGTTTTAAGAGGGTGGTGATAGGGCTCAGCGGCGGCATTGATTCTGCCTTGACCGCGGCCCTGGCCGTGGATGCATTGGGAAAGGAACAGGTTGTAGCGGTGACCATGCCTTCTCAGTACACCTCGGACGAGACCTTTTCCGACGCTGAACTGGTCGCACGAAACCTCGATCTGGAACTCATCAAGTTGCCCGTACACGATATTCTCCAGGCATATCTCTCGACTCTCAAGGAGCCTCTGAGCAAGGGGGAACCCGGGGTCGAAGGAGAAAACCTGCAGGCCCGCATAAGAGGAAACCTTCTCATGGCGCTGTCCAACCGGTTTGGATGGCTCGTGCTGACAACGGGAAACAAGAGCGAAACGGCCGTGGGGTATTGTACTCTTTACGGGGATATGGCCGGAGGCTTTGCGGTTATCAAGGATGTTCCCAAAACGCTCGTATATGAACTTGCGGAGTATGCGAACAGGAAGGCAGGCAAAGAAATTATTCCGGCCAGCGTGATTGCGAGAGCGCCTTCCGCGGAACTCAGACCGGACCAGAAGGATGAAGATTCGCTGCCCCCCTACCCCGTCTTGGATCCCATACTGCAGGCATACGTGGAAGAAGATAAGGCGCCGAATGAAATCATAGGCTTTGACCCCCAACTGGTCTGGGACATTGTGCGCATGGTGGATCGAAACGAATACAAGAGGAGGCAAGCGCCGCCCGGAGTCAAGATTACCCCCAAGGCGTTCGGCAAAGACAGGCGCCTTCCCATCACAAACAAATACTTGACCTGCACGGACGGAGATTCAGGAACATGAGAATGGCAGTCATTATGCACGTACAATCCGAGGGGCCCGGATCATTGGGCACTTTCTTCGAATCTCTCCCCACGGAGATCCGCACTGTCCGACTATATGACGGCGAAGCTCTGCCGGACCCGGCCGAACTGGACGCGGTGGTTTCCTTGGGCGGGCCCATGAACGTGTATGAGGAAGAAAGATATCCTTTTCTCAGGGATGAAACCGCCTTCCTGGCCACAGCCATCCGGCACGATATCCCCGTGCTCGGCATCTGCCTGGGGGCTCAAATGATAGCCAAGGCCGCCGGAGCCCGAGTAACGAAATCTCCCAGGAAAGAGGTGGGTTGGGGCGAGGTTTCCCTGACCGAAACGGGGAAAAACGATCTCCTGTTTCAAGGGCTTCCGGAAACCCTCGACGTCCTGCAATGGCACGAGGACATGTTCCTTATCCCCAACGGAGCTTCCCTGCTGGCTTCGTCCAGCGATTGTCCGCATCAGGCTTTCAGGTACAGAAACGCGTTCGGGCTGCAGTTTCATCTGGAGGTCACCGGCGAAATACTGGCCGAGTGGTTCTCGGACTCGCCGGAGCTCGGAACAATACTGGATCGATATAACCACCTGGAACCGGTGCTGTCGCAAAGAGCTCAGCGAATGTACAAGAATTTTCTCGAGCTTATTCGGAATCGCGGATAGTCTCCCGATCGCAATGGTTCATATCAGTCATTCGGGGGAAGAGCCAAACCCCTGTCATTGCGCGCGGAATGAAACGACCAAGCAATCTCAGTGTTGGTCAGTTGGAGATTGCTTCGGGCTTTGTCGTCGCAATGACAATCTTTCAATCTTTCCGCGTAATCAAAACCCGCATTACTTTCGAGAATCCCTCTAGAAGCGAAAATCGACACGTATCTTGAAAATGCGTTTCGCGGGAAACTCGAGGATCCGTACCCCCGTCGTTTCCATGAGTTCCTTGATGATTCGTTCTTTTTCGGCGGTCGATGATGCAATCAGCGTGAACCATACGTTATAGGCGTTCTTTCGTTCGTAATTATGAGTAACGCCCGTGCACTCATTCACTTTTTCGACAAACAAAGAAAATTTCTCGGACGGTACCTGCGCCGCCAACAATGTGCTCACGTACCCTATCTTCCTGGAGTTGATCGATGCTCCCAGTCGCCGAATGATTCCCTCTTTTCTGAGGCGGCCGATTCGTTCGAAAACCTCTTTTTCGTCCATGCCGAGGCGGGACCCGATGACCTCATACGGGTGGGATTGCACGGGAAAGTCGGCCTGGATTTCGTTAAGAATTTCTCGATCGCGAGCATCCATGGTTTGTGTTCCTTTTCTGCGCAGGACAGGACGGTCTGCGGCCTATGATGACGAGATGAATATCCGTCGCCATCTCTCGGGGTTTTCTATAGCCATTCCGCACCCGGTCACCACGGTCGCGAGGGGATCGTCGGCGATGAAAGCCGGAACGCCGGTCATGCGATAAATCAACCTGTCCAGGCCCGACAGCAATGCTCCTCCTCCCGTGAGCACCAGGCCCCGCTCTTTTACGTCGGAGAGCAAGGCGGGAGGGGCATTCTCCAGGGCTCTCCGGATCGTGTCCAGAATAGCGTCAACCGGCTCTTCAAGCGCCTCGCTGATATGAGCCGATGTCAATTCTACGGTACGCGGTCCACCCCGGCCAAGTTCCTTGCCGGTCACCATCATCCCCAGGTCAGGAGACTCCTCCGCTGAGGCGCAGCCGATGCGAATCTTGATTTCCTCAGCCTGTGCCAGAGTAATCTCCAAATGCATGTTCCGCTGCAGATATCTCAGAATGGCTTCATCCATCTCATCCCCCGCGACGCGAATGGATTCGCAGTACGAGGTGGCACACAGAGAAATGATGGCCACTTCCGTGGTCCCGCCTCCAATATCCACCACCATGTTTCCCAGCGGCCTTTCCACATCGAGACCGGCTCCCACTGCGGCTGCCATGGGTTCTTCGATGAGGTGGATGTGCCGTGCCCCGGCTTCATACGCGGAGTCCTTCACTGCACGTTTTTCCACCTGAGTGATGCCGGAGGGGACTCCTATCACCAGGAGCGGGTTCAGCCAAAACCTGGGCTTGAACACCATGCCCAGAAAACCCTTTATCATCGCCATTGCAGCGTCGAAATCCGCTATGACACCATCCTTGAGCGGCCTTTCCGCACGTATATGGGGCGGCGTTCGGCCGAGGAAGTCCCTGGCTTGCCGTCCCAGGGCTATGGTCTGGTTGGTGGTGATGTCGATAGCAATGACCGACGGCTCATTGACGATAATGCCTTTGCCCTTCAGGTAAATCAGAGTGTTGGCCGTCCCAAGATCCATGGCCAGCTCTATTGTGAAATTCTTGCCCGCAGATCTGAAGAATTCCCTTATCTTACCCAAGAGCCTCATGCGCGACTACCCGTTGGTTTTCTCAGTATGGCCGGGAACTGCCCCGGAATTGAGGGAGCAAGAAAATTCCCCATTCGGCCGTATCCATTCAGTGACGGGTGGGAAAAGGCTGTCATTGCGAGCGCAGCGAAGCAATCTCGGCCTTTAAGTATCCAGATTGCTTCGTCGTTTCACTCCTCGCAATGACACAGGCCAGGCTGTTCCCCCGAGTAACTGAATGATCACGTTCGGACTTCATGGTTTCTCGATCTCCAAAGTGATGTTCACCTGCATGGGCTCAATAGCCTCTATTTTGAGTCCGTCCGGTTTAACAACCACGGGACTTGCGAGCTTGCCCTTGGCAAGGAGCTCTGATACCGCCACCGTATCCGTGGTCACGGACGTCACTTTTTTCAACTCCGCCTGGAGACCTCGCAGCCTTACTTCCGCAGGGGTTACCACCACCTTGGTTTTTTCGGGAAGCTCGCCCGATAGGGTCGGCACGACCGTGGTCTTCTTCGTGGACGCAGCCTCCACATTCAAGTGCAAATCCGAAGGCCTGATCTGGGAAATGGTAATACCGGGGGGAACCTGGAGGTTCTTGGCGTTCATTCTGAAATAATTGAGCCCCGGCACCACGTTGCTCAAATCCACTACCGCCCTCACGGAACCCGGCTTCAGGTTGGCAAGGCCCGACTCGGATCCGCGTATTCTCACATCTATGCGATCCATCCACTTGCCCGTTATTTCCATCGCGGCGGGCAGGTTGGTGTATTGAATGGGAACGGTCATCCCCAGTTCCGATCTCTGAGGCCCGACAATCACGAACCAGAGGAAAATAGCCGTGACAACCGATAGCAGTTTCAAACGCCAGTTTGCCGTGAACATGTTGAGCGTGCCCGTCGGAGCTCCCGTAGAACTGACCGTGCCCACCAATCCTCGTTCGAGGGCCTGGCGAAAATCCCCCTTCTTCTTGTACGTAGTGATTTCTTTTCCTTCCACCAGGGAGACTTCGCCTCGTTCTTCGGAAACCACTGCACATAAGGCATCGGACCGCTCCGTCAGACCAAGGGCCGCCCTGTGGCGCGTCCCGTATCGGGAACTCAGATCTTCGTCGCGGGACAACGGCAAAATGCAGCTTGCCGCCTTGATTCTGTCCCTGTGTATCAGGGCGGCGCCATCGTGCAAAGGAGAATTCTTTTGAAAGATCATCACCAGTGTTTCAGCGGAAACCATGCCGTCCAGAAGCTTGCCTTTCAGTACAAGATTGTCGAGCCGGTCCATCCGCTGAAACGTGATGAGAGCGCCTATCCTGAGTCGCGCCAGTTCCGACGCGGCCTTGACGATTTCATCCACCATGCTCGGGTTGGCGTCATTGATCTGGCGTCCGCTCAAGTAGCGAATAGGAGAGGCTTTCTCCAACATCTCCCGTATTTCGGGCTGAAACACGATGACCAGAACAACAATGATAGCTGCCCATAGATATTGGAAAAGCACGGAAGTCAAGGTCAGGCCCATTTCCAGGGCAGCGAAGTAGAACAGGCCGATACCCAGGAGTGTGGCCAAAATCTGAAACGCACGCGTGCCTTGAATCCAGGAAAGCACGAAATACATCAAACAACCAATTATCCCGATATCGATAAGATTGACGGCACTGATTGAATAGAGCAAATCACTGACAGTTTGCATGCAGGTCTCTTTAGGTGAATCCGATGGTAGAACCGCGCCATCTGCGTAACAGCAGGGATATTATGAAAATCACATTTTGGGAGCTTTTGCAAGGCCGGTTCGCTCCAGGCAGGTTGAAATCATTGAGTAAGCCGCTTATTTACCGAGTGTAATAATCGCCGTCAGCGTGGAGCAAATCCGGATCTGGCGGCGCAGGCCGCCGGACAGCCTAGCCTGTGAGAACCGCGAACCCACAGAGAAGCACGATTCCCGCGAAAATTCCCGGGCACCAACCAATCCCTTATTTCTGTGGATAACTTGAAAACAGCCCTGTGGATAACTTCCCGAAGCGAGGAAAATATGGCACTTCCTGTCGGCGTGCACCATGGGGCAGCTGTGGAAATAACCAATGAAATCAACTAACAGCTAACTACTCAGAATTTCAAGAGCCGCTCGCTTGGCCCGCTCTGAACGTCCTCGCAGTTATAAACATCTGTTGATAAACTACTTTTGTTCGCCCGAAATCTCGAGGTCGGCAGCAGGTGGGATAAACGAAACGATCCGAACTCAGGAAAATTTGTCCTGCTGATGAATCCCTTCAGCTACGGATAGAAAAAGGATGTCATTGCGAGGGCAGCGAAGCAATCTCTGCCTTTAACCATCGAGATTGCTTCGTCGTTTCACTCCTCGCAATGACAGAGGTTGGACACTTCCCTCGAGTAACTGAACGATTACCTGGTGATCGGTGTTTGTAGTTGACGTGAAATGCCTCACTATGATTCTTAGTACATATGGCTTATGTTGTTATTTTTCCGAATCACGGCTGGTTCGAGTTGGGCTCGCAAGTCGCAGGAAAGTGCAATTGCGAGTTCACAGTTCTTGACCCCCCGGAATTCTGCAAAGGAATTGTTCCGCCTTCCCTTGTGGTGAGCGGCGGTGCAGGAGAACTTCCGGATGAGCTTCGTGCCAGCCGCATTCCCATCAGCGGAATCATACCGCACCACATGATCCGCAGGGACGTGCCCGAAGCTGGGCCGCCTGACCAATCCTGGAAAGAGGCGTTCGGCGATCTGGCCGTCTCGATCGTCCGACCGAGCATTACCGATCCTCTCAAGTTGCGGGTTGAGATTATCCCGTCCCGGAGTCTCGAGACTCTCATTCCTATAATCGCACGATTCATCCGGGGGGGAGCTTTCGTCCCCGACGTGCCGATCCTGGCTTTTGAGGAGGAGCACAGGCTGATTGCTCTGTCCCGCGAAAGCATCGTTTTTTCTCGAGTGGATGATCTGCTGGACATGTGGATCATCCTGCGGTGCACGGTAGATCTGGTAATCACGGCATGGAACAGGAGGTTTTCTCTCAAACCTGATACTGCCGCGAGGCAAGGGATCGGTGCAATGGAGATTTTCAAGCGCTTGCCAGCCACAAATTGCGGGAGGTGCGGGAATCAGAGCTGCATGGAATTCGCCACGGGACTCATGACCGGCCGATGCAGCGTCCAAGACTGCGGGCCTCTTGTGGAAGGCGATCCCCGGTACATGCAATCTCTCCTGTGGCTGATGGGAGCCATCGGATTGGACAGGGACACTCCCGTAGCTCCGGAGAAGGATTTAGAAACTCCGGAACAAGGATACAATCAATCGTGAACTGTCGCGGAGTGGTGATCTTCTTCCCGGTGCTTTGATGTCTGGTGGGGTTATGGATACCGAATCAGGAGCAGCAAATCTTTCCAACAGGATGAGAAGGTTTCTGGGAACCGCAGCGGTGTTGTGTGCCGGTCTTGCTTGTGTTTTCGCATGGCGAGCCTACTTCACCGAACACGTGAACCTGATACCGGATGAATGCAGCTACTGGGCGTGGTCCAGGCGCCTGGACTGGTCTTATTTCGATAACTCCGGACTGGTGGCTTACCTCATTCGGATGTCCACGGAACTCTTCGGGAAAAATACCCCCTATTCGGTGCGGTTCCCGTTTCTGGTTCTCTCCGGGCTCACTACGTATTTTCTCTACAAAGCCAGCTTCGTTCTGTTCGGCAATCGCTTTCGAGCGCTGCTTGCAGCGGTACTGTTCAATATCACACCCATATCCCTGCTCGGCGGTTCTGCAGCAATCCATGACAACGCCCTGGTATTTTTCTGGACCCTCGGGGTGTGGGCCTCAGCCGGTTTCCTGAAGTCCGGAGACCCGCGGTGGTTTTATGTCATGGGAATCGCCGCGGGGCTCGCGATCCAGAGCAAGTACACGGGTGTGCTCATGCTGGGATGTCTTTTTGTCTTCCTTATCTGGACTAAACGCGAGTTGCTCTTGCGCAAAGAGCCCTGGTTGGGCGCGCTTATCGCCGCGGTCTTCGTTGTTCCCATCGTCTGGTGGAATATGCGTCATGACTGGGCGTCCGTTTATCATATCTTTTTTATCGGTTCCGGAGCAACGTCCACCGGCAAGAAGATCGCTGACGGCCTGGGATATCATGCCGCACAGTTCCTTCTGGTGTCGCCGCTATTCTACCTTGCCCTGATTGCCGCTTCGGCATCCTCGGTTCGCAGGAACATCTTCAAACCTGCGACTGAAGAGGCTCTTCTTCTCAGCTTCGGTCTGCCGCTCGGGCTTTTCGGAATCATGGCTTTCAAGGGACACGTGGAGGCGAACTGGGCGGTAATGGGCTACATTTCAACGGGAATTTTGGCGGTTGAAGTCATCGGCCGTGCGAACACGGAGAATGGGCCAGGGTTCCGGCGGCTGTTTCAGGGGGGATTTCTGAAATGGGCCACCGTGCTGGCAGTGGTTCCTGTATTACTGGTGATAGCTCATGCCTGGATAGGGCTGATTCCCGCGTCTCTCGAAAAAAAGCTGGGTAAGGATGACCGCATTATATGGGAAACACGGGGGTGGAGAGGCCTCGGAAGCCATATTGCGGCCATAAAATCCCCTGAGGACGTGCTTGCTGCGGACACCTATCAATTATGTGCACTGCTGGAATTCAACGTGCCCGGAAATCCTCAGGTCCGCTATCTTGCTCCCTGGAGACGTCCGACCCAGTTCGATGTCTGGGAGCCGTCCTTCGACAATATGAAAGGTCGAAACATCCTCTTTGTTTCGGGAACGCCTCTGAATCCCTCTTCTGCAGCTCTGACCACGATTTACGAGAACTTCGCGAGAGTCGAACCTCTTCCGGATTACCAGATCATGTATCACGGAGTTCCCATTCGAAGCGTGCATGTCTATCGCTGTTACACATTCGATCCGTTCTCTCCGCGGAGACTGGGCCCGCGGTCTCTGTTCTACAGAGAATAAGGCTTCTCAGGCGCTTGCGCAAAAGACTCGAAAACGCGCCGGGCTGTTGGACATCGCTTGTGAAGTGTTTGCCCAATCGAGTCTAGTCCGCAGGACTGAGCATGAAAGAGCCATCCGGCTGTGGTTCGAGCTTCAGGCCATACAGCCGCAGGTTTTCGCTAAGCGGCCTTCCGAAAAAGAAGCTCATTGTTTCCGGATCCAGCTCGAATTTTTCTGCGACAAATTCACGCACATAATGATCGTACCCGAGCAAATCGACTATTTCCTGCACGGTTTGGCCTCTAGTTGCAGCAAGGCGGGCCATGGCCCTGCTGAATTCCGAGTAGGAACACCGCTCTTCATGCTGGGTGACAATCTCCCAGAATGAGCCGGTTTCCTCAAGGAGGTTCTTTCGACTGAGCCACTCTCTCCCCGCGATCGCGCCTGCATTGTCCGCGTTCCAACATTCCTGGAATTTACACTGTGCAGGGCGGGATTCGTAGATAGAGCAGCTTTTGTCGCCGGTTTCGAAGAAGATGCAGGTTTTCGTTTCAGGCTTCTCTCGGATCTTGATCATTTCCCCGGCCGCGGGCTCCACCTTTTCAGTTCTACCTGAATACGCGGGTTCTCCTTCGCGAATCGTCATGACATGCACGGGCCGAAGGATATTCCTGGTGAAAAGCTCTATATCTTCACGGTGCAACGTGGGACTACCTTTGGTGCAGCACGTTCCGCACCGTATGCAGTGCGGTCGGGTGGCATAGGCTGCTGCCAGCAATCGCTGCCTGATTTGGGTCCATACTTCTTCTTCGCTTCTCTCGTCGTTGTCGTGCGGTGCGAGCGCTTGCAAGTCCGCCAGAACACCGGTCACCAGAGCGTGCGGATCCGCACTGGAGCCCACCTCCCGGAGTATCGAGCGGGCTTCTTCCTTCAAAGCGGTAAAGAAAAAATCTACCTCGGCCTTGTTGTGTTCCATCTGTTCCTTCCAAAGTCTCATTCAGCGCAAGCTATCATAATAGCCGAAGAACACTGTTCGGGAAAGCGATTCTCCTCGTGCGGCTCGCGCTTCCTCCAGCCAGGAATGCTCCTGGCAAAGATTCTCATACATAAGGATTCTCAAGAGTAGTGTCCGTTTTGACTACGCGAAAGGATTCGAAGCCAGTCATTGCGAGGGCGAAGCCCGAAGCAATCTCCAATTTTCCAAGACAGAGATTGCTTCGTCGTTCCACTCCTCGCAATGACATGATTGGCTGGCCGGAACCTGGGAGAAAGTCATGAACGAAACCGAAAGAATTTTCGAGAACTGCCAGATTCAGTCTGCTTTTGTTCTCAACGCGTCGACCTTGGGTACTCGCACCCGCGCTCGGCTGGAGAATCTCTGTGTGGCGTGACGTGACCGCACGATGTTGACCGCTCCCGTGTTCCGTGGCACCATCACTGAGCGCCCCATCCGGACCGGTCCGGACGGACACGCCAGAGGTGAATCATGAAGGTGAACTTTTTCAGGCTCTCTGAGATGAGCTCCTCCCAACGCCGTGATCTGTGCCGCAGAGGCGGAGTGGACCTGGGACAGCTGATTCCGGTTGTAATGCCCATCCTGGAAGCCGTACGCTCCAACGGGGACGAGGCGGTCCGCGCATTCACGAAACGGTTCGACGGTGCGGATATGACCCCTGTATCCTTCAGGGTCACCACGAGCGAAATGGAGCGCGCTGTTGCAGGACTTGCACCTGAACTACGGGAAGCCATGGAAGTTTCTATCCGCAACATCAGAGCATTCCACGAGCGTCAAGCGGAACTCTCGCACTGGGAAATGAACATCAGCCCGGGAATCGTTGCAGGTGAAAAGGTAGTGCCTATTGCGTCCGTAGGTTTGTACGTCCCGCGGGGGAAAGGATCGTTCCCTTCCATGATGATGATGTCCGGAGTGCCGGCAATGGTAGCAGGGGTCGAACGAGTCGTGGTGGTGAGCCCACCCGATTCCCACGGCAAAGCGGATCCTGCGACCATCGCGGCGGCCCGGATGATAGGCATCGAAGAAATGTATCAGGTGGGCGGAGTGCAGGCTGTGGCAGCCCTGGCATTCGGCACGGAGTCGATCCCGAGGGTGGATAAGATCGTTGGGCCGGGCTCGGGATACGTACTGGCAGCCAAACAGCTGCTCGCTTCCGAAATCGATACCGGGCTTCCTGCGGGCCCCAGCGAAGCCGTGGTGCTCACTGATGATTCAGTGGAACCAGCTCTTGCGGTCACGGATTTGCTGATAGAAGCGGAACACGGCCCGGATTCGGCCGCTTATCTGGTCACCGCAGACGAACATTTCGCGGCCAAAGCGCTCGAACTGATTCCGCTCTTCGTTGCGGAGCTTCCTCTGGAACGGAGGTCTTTCTGCGAATCAGTGTTCGGGTCTACAGGCGGGGTGGTCGTTGCTCGGGACATGTCAGACGCCCTGGAGTTCGTCAACGAATTTGCTCCGGAACACTTGCAGCTTCTCACCCGTAATCCCCGGGACATTCTGGAACAGGTCAGATACGCGGGCGAGGTGCTGCTTGGACCATTCACTCCCGGCACATTGGCCAACTATTCCATCGGACCCAATGCCATACTGCCCACCTCCGGGTTTGCCCGCACCGCATCTGCTCTGTCCGTGCGTGACTTTACCAGGCGGATGTCTTATTCAGTCGTCAATGAGTCCGGATTCGCCAGTCTGGCCCCTAAGACGCTGGTCCTTGCGGAATATGAGGGATTTGCCGCACACGCACGGGCGCTCAACTATCGAAGAGGCGGAAAAACGAACCCGCAAAAATCATGATACATTCGTCGTATGCGCAAGCCTCCAGACCTTTGGAATCACGGAGAAAACCATGTCGGGATTGACTCACTTTGACGAGAAGGGACAGGCGATCATGGTGGACGTCAGTGAAAAAGACGTCACCGTACGAGAGGCTGTTGCTCGAGGAGAGGTCCGCATGCAGCCGGAGACTCTTGCCATCATTCTCGGAGGTCGCGCAAAGAAAGGCGATGTCTTAGGCGTGGCCCGCCTTGCAGGCATTATGGCAGCGAAGAAGACCCCGGACCTCATTCCTCTCGCGCACCCGCTCCCGGTGTCTTCAGTACAAGTGGACTTCTTTCCCGATACAGAACACTCGCTGATCGAAATCGAAGCCAGGGTGAAAGTCACGGCACGGACCGGAGTCGAAATGGAAGCACTCACCGCAGTGGCATGTGCCTGCCTCACCATATACGATATGTGCAAAGCTGCGGATAGAAGCATGGTCCTGTCTGAAATACGACTTGTGGAGAAGAGCGGCGGCCGGTCCGGTCATTTCAAGGCCTGACTGAGCGGACCGTGAAGCTTCATAGCACAGGGAATACACGGAGTCTGTCCATGCAAACCGGAAAACCCACGGACGTGACGGAACTCTCGCGAGAAGGGCTGCTCGAAATGGTTTCCCTTCTCCTGGGGGACGTGCTGGTCCATTACGGAATGTGGTTCACCGAAACCGTCAAACACATGGGTGTAAGGACGGCTCTCGAAAGGGAAAAGGAAGTTCTGAAACAATACTACCCTCTTGCAGCAAACAGGCTGGCACCGCATTTCGGGATCGAAATGACCGACGGCCTGCCCACTGCGCTTGCTTCGAAATCACGGGAAGAATTGTTGCTCCTCATCGCTGACATTGCCAAGACGTGGCTTACGGGTGACGGCCTCTGGTTTCAGGCCCTGGAAGCGAAATTCGATATGAACCGGGCCAAAGTAGTCAATGACGTGTGCTGGTCGCATTTTGCACACATGGAGGCTTTCAAAATAAAACAATTTCTGGAACTGGGCGATTCCGGCGGTCTGCATGCTCTGGAACAAGCACTCAGTTTACGCATTTATTCCACGATAAACGCATATTCCACCAGTTGGGACCTTGACGGAAGCCTGCTGTTCAAAATGACGGAGTGCCGCGTTCAGTCCGCACGCAGGCGAAAAGATATGGAAGACTACCCGTGCAAGTCAGCAGGAATTATTGAACATACCGAATTTGCCACAGAAATTGATTCCCGGATCTCAACCGAATGCGTCTGGTGCCCGCCCGATCGAGTACCGGATCAAGAATTCTGCACCTGGCGATTTCGGATGAACTGACTGGTATGCTTTCCCATAAATTATCTATAGGGATTCTCAATAGTACCGTCGATTTTGATTACGCGAAAAGATTCGAAGACTGTCATTGCGAGGGCGAAGCCCGAAGCAATCTCGTCCACCAAAGCGAGATTGCTTCGTCACTACGCTCCTCGCAATGATCTCGTTCAACAGTGTACATGCAAGGGAAGGCTCATCAATCAGACAATGCTTTCGAGAAATCCTATACATAACCGGCCATCATAGCCTCTCCCGAAGATATCATCGTGCAGGGGAGCCGGGCTTTGTCATTGCGAGCGCAGCGAAGCAATCGCATCACTCTTGCCAGGAATTCCTTTATCTCGAGTTTTCATGCCTGCTCGTGATTGCCCCACCATCAGCCGCTAGTGAGTGCATTTTCCGGTTCCGCATCCCGTGTTCGATTGTGCGCTGCGGTCCCGGGCAGCCTGTGCCTTATCGGGTTGTCCCATTCCTTCATAGAACTCTGCGAGATTTTCCCATCCTGTTGCAGCATACGGATGGCCGGGTCCGAAGTTTTTTTCCATGATGTGCTGGCTGCGCAGCAGCAGTTGCTCGGCTTCGTCGAACCTGCCGAGCCCCGCCAGGGTGGACGCCAGATTGTGCAACGAAGCGGCGACGTGTGGATGAAACGGGCCGAAGTTTTTTTCCGCGATGCCCAGAGCCCTTCTGTAGAGCGGCTCGGCATCCGCATGGCGGTTTTGAGAATCGTACATGCCCGCAATATTATTGAGTGTGGTCCCCACTTCAAGATGATCCGGCCCCAGACTCTTTTCCTGGATTGAAAGGGCGCGTTCGTACAGCAGCTTGGCAGCGGGGAGCCTTCCCGAAGCCCTGTGTGCCGCGGCAAGATTGTTGAGCGACACTGCGATGTCAGGATGGTCGCGACCGAGAGATTTCTCGAGAATGGCTATCGCTCTCTTGAAGAGACCTTCGGCTTCCGAGAATCGACCCTGTTCGAAATAGGCTCCTGCCAGGTTGTTGAGCGAGGTGGCGACGTCAGGATGATCTTTCCCCAGCGCCTTTTCTCGAATTTCCAACGCGCGTTGCCACAAGGGTTCCGCTTCTGCGTATTTCACCTGGGCTCTGTACATTTCTGCCAGATTGTTGAGGGATCTCGCAACCCTGGCATCGCCGGGTCCGAAGGCCTCCTCCGCTTTTTGCAGAGCGAGCCGCGCTGTATCGAGAGCCTCGGAATACTTTCCGCTCTGGAAAAGGTCCACGGCTTTCCTGTTCAGTTCTTCCCACATGATGTCAACTCCTCTGGATACAGTCGGGCTTGCCCTGTCCCTCACCGTATGCAGCGCGGGCGAGCCCCTGTGAGAATAGGTATGCATGGAGCTGTTCCGTGTCAACGTGAAACGGAAGTACGGAGTATCCATTCGGTTACGGATGGCAAAAGGCTGTCATTGCGGGCGCAGGGAAGCAATCTCCGGCCTTAGTATTGCTTTTCGTAAGTTCGGTTCCGGATTTCATGACCAAGGGAGATTGCTTCGTCGCTGTGCTCCTCGCAATGACAGGTCTGAGCAGTGTCATTGCGAGCGAAGCGAAGCAATCTGCTCCGACAAAAATGTGCGACCTGAATTAAGAAAACCTGTACTTAGGTATCGAAATTGCTTCGTCGTTTCGCTCCTCGCGGCGACAGGGGCCAGGCACTCCCCCCCCCCGTGTAACTGAATGATGACGCACGGCACGGGGGGCCGGTTCTAAGCCAGTCTATTCAAGAGGTTATTTCTCCCAAACGGGACCGGCGACCGCGACGGCCACCCGGCGCTACCGGGGATCGACAATCCCATTAGCTCACAATATGCACTCATAATAACGAGTTACCACCGAGCACCAAAAACATTTCGGGCAACCGTATTTTTTTCTTGCATTATATTCCCGGGAGTGAAAGAAAATAATGTAGATATAGCATTGAATCTTTTTGTGGAACCACCGGTGCTCAGGGACGGAAGGGTGTTTCTGCTGACGCATATTTATCCAACGATCGTTGGAAACTAACGTTCTAAATAAATGGTGAGGCATCTTCCAAACGCTTCTGCTATTCCTGTCAAGGAGGAGTAATCTTATGGCCAACCTTCTCGTTGATGAGCGCGATCTCAAATTCGTGCTTTACGAACAGCTCAACATCGAAGAATTGTGCGCGTCGGAACCGTTCACCGAATTCTCCAGGGAAATGTTCGACATGGTGCTCGATGCAGCACAAAAACTTGCTGAGAAAGAGCTGGCACCGACCAACCGTGACGGCGACAACCAGGGCGTCACCTATGAAAACGGCGTGGTCAGGGTCCCGGAATCTTTCCACAATGCGTATCGCCTCTTTTGCGAGGGTGGATGGGCAGCTCTCCCCATAGCCCAGGACCACGGTGGCCAGGGCTTCCCCAGCTCGATGTACGCCGCATCTGTGGAACTTTTCGGAGCAGCCAACCAGGCGTTCATGATGTACCCGGGGCTCACCATCGGAGCGGCACGCCTCCTGGAGATCTACGGGACCGAGGAGCAGCAACGCACGTACATGGACAACATGTACGCCGGTGAATGGTGCGGCACCATGTGCTTGACCGAGCCCCAGGCTGGAAGCGATGTGGGAGCCCTGCGGACTCGGGCCGTGAAAAGACCCGACGGCTCCTATTCCATTTCCGGCAACAAGATCTTCATTTCCGCGGGAGAGCACGATCTTACGGATAACATCATCCACATGGTGCTGGCGCGCATCGACGGAGCTCCTGCGGGCACGAAGGGCATCAGCATTTTCATCGTCCCGAAGAAACGGATCGAAAACGGCGAATTCGTGGACAATGACGTATTCTGCATGGCCACCGAAAAGAAACTGGGCATTCACGCATCGTCAACGTGCGCTTTGAATTTCGGCGAAAAGGATAACTGCATCGGATATCTCCTGGGCGGAGAGAACCAGGGGATGAAGATCATGTTCAACATGATGAATGAGGCCCGGCTGGCCGTCGGCATGCAGGGTTTGTGTCAGGCCAGCGCCTCGTACATGCACGCGCTGCGTTACGCGAAGGAACGGTTTCAGGGTCCCGAAATCACGACCATGAAAGATCCCAATGCCGTAAAAGTTCCTATCATTCAGCATCCCGACGTCCGCCGCATGCTCATGTGGATGAAGAGCGTCACAGAAGGAATACGGGCACTGCTGTATTACGCCCATTACTGCGAAGACAGGATGCACATTGCCAAGGCTCCGGAAGAAAAGGACAAGTATCAGGGTTTCCTTGACATCTTGATTCCCATCTGCAAGGCGTGGAGTTCCGATATGGGTTTCAGAGTCACGGAACTCGCGGTCCAGACTCTCGGCGGATACGGCTACTGCAGAGAATATCCGGTGGAACAATGCCTTCGTGATGCCAAGATCACTTCCATATACGAAGGAACCAACGGGATTCAGGCCTTGGATCTGGTGGGCCGCAAACTGAGCGTTCGTCAGGGCGCTCTGTTCAAGAGCATCGTAACTGAAACCGGGGATCTGCTCAAAATCGCCAAGAAGAACTACCGGCTCAAGGACATCGTGGAGCCTTTTGACGAGGCCCGTAAACAGCTCATCGAGGTGACCCGGTATTTTGGGCTGAAAAGTATTACCGAAGATTTCATGACCCCCATTCTCTATGCAACTCCGTATCTGGAACTCTTCGGGGACGTGGCCGTGGGATTCATGCTCCTGTGGCAGGCCGTGATTGCGGACCGTCGTCTCAATGAACTCTATGAGGACGCGAAGGCGGACACCCCCGAAAAGAAGGCCGATCTTCTCAACGCAAACAGGAGCGCTGCATTCTACAGGGGCAAAGTCGCGTCGGCTCAATTCTTCGCGAATTCGATACTTTCCCTTGCAAAGGGCAAGGCCCGGGCTATCATGAGCGGTGAGCGGTCGGCCATCGATCTTCCGGAAGAATCATTCGCATTATTCTAATCCGAACTGGAGTTCAAGCATGAAAGCAAGAAAAGTAGTTTTGGTCGATGCCGTGCGAACGGCTTTCGGGCGAGCGGGAGAAAAGGGGATCTTCTGGAATACCAGGGCTGACGACATGGTGGTCAAGGTCATTCGGGAACTGTTGAGGCGTAATCCAAAGGTCCCGCATGAACTCATCGGAGAGAACGCGTGGGGCGTTTTCTGCCAGGAAAAAGACCAGGGACTGACCCTGGGTCGGACCTCGGTTATTCTTGCAGGTCTCCCGAATACCTGCGCGGGATATTCCATAGACCGCATGTGTGCAGGCGGCATGAGCGCGATCACCACCGCTGCCTCGGAAATCGCACTGGGCGCGTGCGATGTGGCGATTGCGGGTGGAGTCGAGCACATGGGGCACCACCCCATGGGAGCAACGGCAGATCCCAATCCCCGTTTTGTCGCCGACAGGCTGGTCGATAACAGCGCATTGTCCATGGGAGAGACAGCGGAAAACCTTCACGACATGTTTCCTCACATCACCAAGGACATGACGGATGAATATTCCCTGGGTTGCCAGGAGAAGGCGGACCGAGCCATCAAGTCGGGAAAAATCGGTGAAATGATCGTTCCCATGACGGTTTACACGAAAGACGGCTGGACGGTGGCGGACAAAGACGAGCAGCCCCGCCCGGGAACAACCTTGGACGGGCTGGCAAAGCTCCGAACGCCTTTTCGGGTCATGGGAAGGGTCACGGCGGGTAATTCGTCCGGTCTCAACGACGGGGCTGCCGGCGCCATATTGATGGCGAAGGACACCGCTGAAGAACTGGGTATCGAGCCGAAGATGGAGATGAAAGCGTTTGCGTATGCCGGGGTTCAGCCGGAGATCATGGGTATCGGGCCCATCCCGGCCACCCACAAGGCACTCAAAGTCGCGGGTCTGACCATGGACGATATCGGCCTGGTGGAGTTGAACGAGGCTTTTGCAGTGCAGGCCATCGCTTTCATGCAGGAATTCGGTCTTCAGTATCCGGATGATCCCCGGCTGAACGTATACGGCGGGGCAATAGCGTTCGGGCATCCTCTCGCGTCATCCGGCGTACGGCTCGCCTGTCATCTCATGCACGCGTTTGCAGAGCGGCCTGAGGTCAAGTACGGACTCACGACAATGTGCGTCGGCCTCGGCCAGGGAGGAACCGTGATTTGGAAAAACCTCCAGCGGAATGGGAAATCCAAGGAAGAAAAAGAAGACGAGCCTAAAGAGAAAGAAAAAAAGAAAAAAAAGGATTAATACTTGGGGTCGCCGGTCATCCCCCGGCGAAGCAGGAACGGCCGAATCCGTCTGGCCACTCGAAACGGCACCTTGCTTGAACGAAAGGAATCGTCATGGCTGAAGCACCGACATTGTTTCGCATAACATACTACAATTCCCGTGTGGGTAAGATCGCCATCGTCACTATGGACAATGGGGAAGATTTCAAGAAACCGAACACATTTGGCGAGAAGGCACTGGCTTCTCTTCAACAGGCTGCCGACGCGATCGAGGCGGATAAAGACATCAAAGGCGTGATGCTGTGCGGCAAGCATTACATCTTCGCCGCTGGTGCCGACCTCATGCAAGTGCCGTTCATAAACACCTTTGAGCAAGGCCGCCAGATCGGAGCCGAAGGACATGCTGCAATGAAGCGGATTAAGAATCTTTCCGTTCCCACTCTTGCGGCAATAAACGGAGCTGCTCTTGGAGGAGGATTCGAGATCTCGCTGTACTGTGATTTCCGCACAGTCTCTAAAGCCGTTACGGCTATTGCGTTCCCGGAATGTTTTCTGGGTCTGATTCCCGGTTGGGGTGGCTGCAGCCTGACGCCCCGGCTTATCGGACCCGAAAAGGCTCTCGAACTGATCGTGTACAATCCGCTGAACCAGAACCGGATGATCAACGGCACCAAAGCGTTTGAGATGGGATTAGCGGACCGGCTTTTCGATTCCGTGGAGTTCTTCGACGAATCGCTGCTGTTCCTTGAAGGGATCATCGATGGTTCCGTAAAGGTGGAACGACCCGCACCGGATACCTCAAAATTGAAATCCGCTGTGGACGCAGCCAGGAATTTCGTGGACATGCGGGTTCACGGTGCCGCTCCTGCTCCGTACAGGGCCATCGAGCTGGTGGAGTCCGCGTGCGACATGAACAAGAGCCTCGACGAATGTTTTGCAGGCGAGGACAAGGCTCTGGGAGATCTCATCAAGAGCCGTCAGTGCAAGGCGGGCGTGTACAGCTTCGATCTGGTTCAGCGCCGGGCCAAGAAGCCCGTGGGCGTGCCCAAAGACGTAAGACCCCGTGCCATCAATAAGATCGGCATAGTAGGTGCCGGGCTGATGGCTTCGCAATTGGCGGTGTTGTTCTTGAGACGGTATGGGGTTCCTGTGGTGATGAAGGATATCAAGCAGGAATTCCTGGACAAGGGGCTTGGGTACGTGAAGGGGGAATTTGCTTCCCAGGTGTCCAAAGGCAAGATGACTCAGGCCAAAGCAGACCACCTGTTCCACATTCTCATTGGAACTCTGGACTGGAACGATTTTGCGGACTGCGATTTCGTCATCGAAGCGGTTTTCGAAGAGATGGGCATCAAGCAGGAAGTATTCGCGCAGGCCGAGGCTGTGGTGTCTCCCACTTGCGTGCTCGCCACGAACACTTCGAGTCTCTCCCTTACGGAAATGGCATCCAAGTTGAAGAACCCGGAACGCGTGGTGGGGTTCCACTTCTTCAATCCTGTCGCGATTCTCCCGCTTCTCGAGATCATCAAGGGAGAGAAAACCGATGACGTGACGCTGGCAACTGCGTTCGACTGCGCAAAGAAGCTCAGGAAAAACGCTATCCTGGTGAAGGACTCTCCGGCATTCCTGGTGAACAGACTGCTCACGAAGCTCCTGAGCGACTGTTTTGAAATCGTGGATGAGGGCGCTGATTTCACCCAGGTGGATGACGCAGCATTGATGCTTGGGCTGCCCATGGCTCCGTTTGAGCTTCTCACGCTGGTGGGCCCGGCGGTGGGGTTTCACGTGGGAGAGACATTACACAAGGCGTGGCCGGATCGCTTCCCCATCAACGAGCACTTCAGGCAATTGGTTGAGGCGAAAATGCCTGCCGTCTACCAAGGCTTTGGCCCCGGCAAACAGGTGCTTCCGAAAGTGAAGGAAATCTGGGCCAACAAGGGCGACAAGGAATTCCTGAAAGAAGAGATACTGGACAGGCTCCTGACCAACATGACCACGGAAATCGACCTGATTCTCAAGGAAAAAGTCGTACCGGATCCCAAGGATATCGACACTGCCATGATTCTCGGCGCTGGCTGGCCTTTCTTCAACGGCGGCATAACGCTGTATCTGGACATGGTGGGCTATACCCCCAAGGTCCTGCAAAAGGTATTTTTCTCCATCTAGCCTAAACACGGACTAACCGCCTTCAGGGGGCGCGCTATACCGTGCCCCCTACCCCCGCAATTATAGGGATTCTCAAAAGTAAAGTCGGTTTTGATTACGAGAAAAGATTGGAAGATTGTCATTGCGAGGGCAAAGCCCGAAGCAATCTCCAGCCGACAAAAAACTGAGATTGCTTCGTCGCTCCGCTCCTCGCAATGACATGATTGGTCCGGCATATTGGCCAGAATTATGAGAATCCGACACATTCTTCGGGAACTACTGTAACGACGAAGCAATCTCGATGTTTCAAGGCAGAGATTGCTCCGCTGCGCTCGCAATTGTACGCCTCTTCTCCGCCCGTAGTTGAATGGATACCAAGCGAACCGATGCGCTTTCAACAAAGTGAGATTCTGATGAAGGGAATTGGCGGGGAGGTATAAGAAGAAACACCTCCCCGAAAAGAACTAAGCTTCGGCGGTTTTACCGGATTCGTCTTCCGAGCCTTTTTTCGCTGCGGCCGCGGCTTTTTTCGCTGCCTGATCGGCTTTTATCTGTTCCACAGCGCTGGCCTGGCGCTCCGGATCGGCATACCGGAATATGAACTGGCGGTTACACGCCCACACGCCCGCTTTTGCGCAGTCTTCATCGCATTTTTCGTAATCGATCTCAATGCGGTCGTTCACCATGTTCACCACATCCTTGGCTTTCCTGGTGCACGCCATGCAATGGACACATCCTGCGCTGCACACGTTTGTCACGGCCTTGCCCGAATCTTTGTTGCTGCAGGGCACATAGCAGGTCGCGTCCTTGGGCAGGAGCTGCAGAACCTGCTTCGGGCAGGTCTTCACGCAAACGCCGCATCCGGTGCATGCTTCCGGATCAATCACGGGCATGTTGTCTTTCATGTGGATGGCATGGAAGGGACACGCGATCTCGCAGTCGCCGTAGCCGACGCAGGCGAAATTGCAGTCATAGGGTCCGCCGTACGCGATGCTTGCGGCCTGACACGTATCGACTCCGATATAGGAGTGCTTTTTCTTGACGTCCCCGTCGTTCCTGGCGCACCGGAGGAAGGAAATCACACTGCTGGCAGCTCCGGCCGCTTTTCCGGTAATAGCGGCAACCTTGTTCGCAACATCCTGTTTTCCCGGAGCACATTTTCCCGGCGGGCAGGCTGCATCTCTCACAACCGCTTCTGCATACGATTCACAGCCGGCGAACCCGCACGCGCCGCAGTTTGCGCCGGGAAGGCATGCGCGGACCGCTTCTATTTTGGGATCCACCTGGACCGCGAACCGCTTGGCCGCATAGGCCAGCGCGATTCCGCAGACACTGCCGAAGACAGCAAAGAACACTATTCCATACATGGCTATGGACCAGACATTTTCCATATTGTTGCACCTCAAAGAACCGCGGATGTTACCGCAGCGGACTTTTTTTTACCGTGGGGATGTGACCCGGATCACGGGACCACATATCATAATAAACCTTTGAGAGCCCCGGATCAATATCCGGCCGCCGGGAATCGCTCATCTAAAAGATCACGAGTCCTGAGAAACCCAGAAACGCAAGAGCGAACAAACCCGTCACGATGAACGCTATGGGCAATCCTCTGAAAGTGGCCGGAACCCGTGCGAGTTCGAGCTTCTCTCTCACGGAGGCCATCAGGAACAGAGCTATGGCGAATCCGACGCCTGCGCCCAGTCCAAGCGTGAGACTTGCAAAGAAACCATTCCCACTGTCTGCGTTGATGAGGGGCACGGCGAGAATGATGCAGTTGGTGGTTATCAGTACGAGGTACACTCCGAGTCTCTTAAAGAGATGCGGATTGACCTTCCTGAGTATGGTATCCATCGCCTGCACGAAGATTGCCACAATACCTATGAACACGATGACCTTCAGGAAGTTCAGGTGCAGGGCCTGGAGCACATAAGAAAAAAGCGCCCAGCACATGATCGCGCTCAACACCATAACCGTGGTGAAGGTCATTCCCATGCCAATGGCGGTTTCTTTTTTCTGCGAAACCCCGAAGAAGATGCACAATCCCAGGTACTTCGTGAACACAAAGTTGTTGATGAGCATGGCGCTCATCAGAAGGGCGAACAACACCTGAACCTGGCTCTTCTTGATGGTGAACTCACGGCTGCCCAGCACTTTTCCGTCGGACGTCACGTCTTTAGCATCGACGACGTACTCGCCGGCCGTGTTCAAAGGCTCCTTGAAGTTAAGGGTCGCCCCTGTCTTTCTCGGGTCTAATGTCACTGATTCCACCGGGATTTTAATATCCGGGTCGGGTTTTTCGAATACCGTATAGTTAGCCGTGTTCTTGGCCCACGCTTCATCCACGGGGACCCCGAACGACACTTCTATTCCTTTGTCTTTCTTGAAGGATCCGGTTCCGGCGCTCTCCGCAAGGACCGGCGCCACAGTCAGCAAGACAAGAAGAACCAACGTACAAGCTAGGAAAGGCAATCTGCTCGTTTTCATCTTAGTGGCCTCCTCCGGAAGCAGGGACCTTGCCCGTGATCTTGTACTCCACCCAGTTGAATGTTGCCATGATGAACCCGATCACAAAAAAACCGCCCGCAGGGAGAATCATGACCAGCAGCGACGGCTTGAATCCCAGCACGTTCTGCACGTCGTACCCGAAGATCTGGCCGACGCCAAAAAACTCGCGAATGGCCGACACCAGGCAAAGCCCGAAAAGAAATCCGATCCCCATCCCAAGGCCGTCAAAGAAGGAAGGGACCAGCGGCTCCTTGGAAGCGAAAAGCTCCAGCCGAGAAATGATGATCGCGAAAACGACAATGAGTTGGATAAATAATTTCACCTGCTCGTAAATATCAGGATTGATAACGGGCAACACCATGTCTATGACGCTCACCCACAACGCAATAATGATCACGTACGCCGGGATGCGGACTCGCGGGTGAATCACAGATTTGAATATGGCCACCGTGCAGCTCGAGCACACCTGAACAAATACCACCGCCAGCCCCAGGGCGAGGCCGTTCTCCACCGAGGTCGTTACCGCCACGGCGGGGCACAAGCTCAAGGCCAGCCGGAAGATCGGATTTTCAGGGATGAATCCGTTCCAGAGTAGTTGTATGTTCCTGTTCACCTCATACCTCCGCTAAAACACAACCTGGACGTTTTCCTTTTTCAGGGCGTCCGTAAGAATATCGAGACGGTACACGAATTTTCGAACTATGTCTTTGACTCCGTTGGTCACAGCCCTGCTGGAAATGGTCGCTCCCGTCAGAGCGTAAATGTCGTCCTTCACGTGTTTTTCTTTGATCTTCGCTACCTGATCCGGAGAGAGCTTGTCCCGTTTGGCCAGAGCGGGCTCCAGTGCGGGAAGATAATCCGTCGGCAGCGGTTCTTTCACCACTTTGAGGGTTTTGAGCAGTTCAGCCGTCTTCCCCACGAACTGGTTCTTGAAAAAGTCCTTCTTGATCTCGTCCCCAAGACCCGGATCCTCTTCGGATTTCTTGATACCGACGCCCTTTATGGTGAAATCGGGCTCCAGGGAGACCATAAGCTCCACGAACGTCTTGAACCCCTGAGTCGTGCCTTCGACCACGTATCCAAAACGTTTGCCGTCCATGTCCGCAACATGAAACGTCTCGGCATAGGTGGCCTGCGCTCCCTTTGGCAGCACGCCGTTTATTGCGGCGTCGCGGGTGTCCCGTTCCCCGAGTTTCGTCTCATCAGCATCCACCTGGGTCACCTTTCCCGGCTTGCCGGAGAGGTCCACCTGGACGAGAGCGTGTTTCTTGTCTTTCAAGGGAACAAGGTACCCCAAAGTAAGGGTTTTCCCTTCGCTGATGACGTACCGATAAACACTGTAGACTTTGAGGTTTTCCGGCGCCTTCGCGCTCGCTCCGTAACCCAGCAGTCCCTGGACCAGCTCCTTATTCCGCTTTTCCTCGTTTTCTTTACGAGCGTGGTCGGTCTTGGCGAATACCGCGCCCAGAATCAGAGCTGCAGCAACACATATCGCAGTCAGACTGAGAGTGATCTTGATAATTTCTTTCATCGATGCCTCTTATGAGCAGACCCTATTTTGCAGCCGCAACCGGCGCCTGCTTGGGGGGTGCAAATCTTTTCGGTTTGAAGAACTCCTCAATAGTAGGAGTAAGCGCATTCATGAGAAGGATGGCGTAACAAACACCTTCGGGATAGCCGCCTTTCAAACGAATGAGCAGCGTCAAGGCCCCCACTCCGATGCCGAAAACGATCTGTCCGGGTTTCACCGTGGGTGACGTCACATAGTCAGTGGCCATATAAAACGCCCCAAGCATCAATCCACCGGACAGCACGTGAACCAAAGGCTGGCCTCCAAACCATGTCTCGCCCGCGAATATCCAGCTCAACACGGCTACTGTAGCCAGGCAGGAGACCGGAGTGTGCCACGTGATAATGCCTCTGGCCAAGAGGTAGAGGCCGCCCAACAGGATGAGCACGGCAGAAGTCTCGCCGATGCACCCCGGTTTTATACCGATGAAGAAATTTGTGTAAATAGTGGTGAGGTCGCCGAATTGCTGGGTCAAAGCAGCATAACCGTAATGCTTCAACACTTGTAACGGAGTAGCGGCGGACACGGCGTCCACTCCTGCACCGAGATTCGACAGCAGCGGCGATTGGGGAGGAATCCACGCAGACGTCATGTACACGGGGAATGCAGCCATGAGAATGGCGCGCCCCACCAGCGCGGGATTCCAGACATTGAACCCGAGTCCACCCATCAACTCTTTGTTGATAAAGATGGCAGCAACCGCTCCGACGATGGGAAGCCAGTACGGAACGCCGGGAGGTATCACGAAAGCCATCAAAACGCCCGTCAGGACAGCGCTCCCATCGCCGATGGAGACGCGTCTTCCCAAGGCCTTCTGGCAAATGGCTTCCACCACGATGCACGAGATCACGCTGGAGAGCGTGATGAAAAGGCTTCTGAGTCCGAAGTCGTAAATTGAAAACAGGAGCACAGGGATCAGAGACGCGGTTACCGTCCACATGATTCCTGCAGTGGTTTTCCCCATGCGTATGTGGGGAGACACCGAAACAGCCCACTGGGGTTCAATACCCTGGTTTGTTCTCTCTAGCGTTTCGATTTTCCCATCCTCCTCCGGAGGCATCCGTTCAGTAGTGGTCTTCCGAGGTTCATGCCGAATTGTGCGTGGCAGCGAAGTATCGACGCGAACCGTCTCGAAAATCTGCCGAAAACCACTTTGCGTGCGGTTCCTCTCCTGTCCAGGAGACGAATACCCATAGAACGGGCCCGCCGGCTATGTTGGTTCAGGTCTCGGGTGTGACGGCCGCAGACAAGAACGGAACCTCGTCAGGCCGATCATCGATCCTGAAGCGGATTTCAGATCACCCGTGTTTTTTCACCTGTATTTTAGCCAGTCTGGCAAACTGAACCAAGGGGCGCTTTGCAGGACAGACGTATGCGCAGCACCCGCACTCAAAACAATCAAAAACACCAAATTTTTCGGTAAGATGTCCCTTGCCCGCCTCGACGTAAATTGCCACTTCCTTGGGTTGAAGCCCCATGGGGCACGCTTGCAAACACCACCCGCAATGAATGCATGGACCGTATTCGCCCGTGTCGGTTTCCTTGCTGTTAAGGAACAACACGCCGGACGTGGTCTTGGTAATCGGAACATCCAGGCTTGAGATGGCAAATCCCATCATGGGACCGCCGGAGACTATCTTCAGGAGATCTTTCGTACCGCCGAGATAGGTAACGACATCAGACAGCAGCGTACCTACCCTCACTCTCAGGTTTGCAGGCCGATTGAGAGCTCGCCCTGAAAAGGTGGCCACCTTCTCATAAAGCGGCTTCTGCATGGTGCCCGCTTCAAAGACCGCGAGAGTCGTGGAAATGTTTTGAACAATCACACCTACGTCGAAGGGAAGCCCGCCGCCCGGAACGGATCTGCCCGTTAGCGAATAGATGAGCTGCTTTTCAGAACCCTGAGGATACTTGACCTGCATCCCCTGGACACGCACGGTCATGTCATCCTTGCCAGCGGTCTGCTGCGCGACCTTGCTCATCACATTGATCGCGTCGGGCTTGTTCAGCTCGATTCCTATAACGGCTTCCTTGATGCCCAGAATCTTAAGGAGGACTTTCGTGCCTTCGACGATTTTTTCCGGCGTTTCCAGCATGAGCCTGTGGTCGGTGGTGAGGTAGGGCTCGCATTCTGCGCCGTTCAGAACCAGGGTGTCCACTTTTGCCGTCGGTGGCGGCGAGAGTTTTACGTGTGTCGGAAAACCCGCGCCTCCCAGTCCCACGATTCCCGCGTCTTTCACCCTGGCAAGGAGTTGCTCTCGAGTCACGTTGCGCCAGTCTTCGCTCTCGTAGTTTCTCGGAGGGGCTGCTGGATCACGATCGATGATGACCGCATCGCATCTCACCATAGTGGGATGAGGCCGCGGCTCAATGCTCTTGACCACACCCGTCACGCTGCTGTGAATGGTCGCTCCCAGAGCTTTTTCAACGACTGCGATCGGTTCACCTTCCTGGATTTCCTGTTTCTTTTTCACCAGCGGCTTTGCGGGGGCGCCGAAATGCATGGAGAGCGGAAGGACGACCTGATCGGGAAGAGGCATTTCTTCGATTGCGAGATGTTCTGTGAGTTCTTTGTGTTCTTCGGGATGTATCCCGCCCATACGGAAAGTAGATCCTGCCATGATTCCTCTTTATTCGCGTCCGATAAGTTGCTCGGGCCGATCCTGTGGAAGCGGAGTTCATTTCCCGCTCCCTGACGGCCAGCCGAGTCGCTTATACGATCCACTCTGAGATGTGTCTTCCAGGCTCTTCCTAAAAGCGTGGTGGGCCGTTCATTGTCAGGTTCGGAGCAATGATACGACCAATTAGGATAGAGTGGTATGCGCTTGGTGTCAAGAATTTCTTCACGATTGGCACTGTTCAGCCTGATGAATCTTGTACCGCAAAACGCAGGGTTTCTCCCGGACAAAAGCAGGTCCGCTAAACAGTCGTGCCGGAATTGTTCAGCAAAGTGGGCACACAAGAATCTGAAGACGGGCATCCGTTCGGTTACGAGTGGAAAGGATGTCATTGCTAGTGTAATACGGAGACGCTTTTTTACAGGTAACTCGATTCTGGGCACAGGCTGGGGGCACTCCTTCGCTGCGGACGACGCAGAGCCGCCTCATCACTTCGCTCAGGAGAGCACCCAGCCCTGCAATCTCATAAATCTTATTGCGCAAGCGTATAACGCAGCAATCTCTGCCCTTGAATATGGAGATTGATTCGTCGTTTCACCCCTGGCAATGACGGGAAAACGATAATTCCCCCGCGAGACTGAAGGATTACGAAGAAAAGCTTTCGCGAATCGGCGGTTTGCACTATAACTGACGATCGACAGAATTCATCGAGACCGTGTTGAACGGAACCGGGAGCAACTGATGGAAGAAAGCATCGAACATGAAATCTTGGGAAGATTGAAATCGCCCGGATGGGTAACGAGCAGAGGTCTCCTCAGGGATCCGGCCGGCGAACTGGATCCGCAGGAATACGCGGCAATAGAAGCGGTCATGAAAAAACTCGCCTCCGAAGGAAGCGTCGTCCTCTGGCGTCTGAAACTCCAAAATGAGGACTCCGAACTCCTCGCAGTTGCCCGCCCGGATTACGAGCTCGACAAGGAGCTCGAGCAGCGAGGCGCATGGGCAACAGCTGAAAGATACTGATACCAGTGGGTTATCGAACGTGTGTAGGGATTCTCAAGACTAATGTCGGTTTTGATTACGCGAAAAGAGGGGAAGATTGTCATTGCGGGAGCAAAGCCCGAAGCAATCACCAGCTGACAAAAACTGAGATTGCTTCGTCGCTCCGCTCCTCGCAATGACATGATTGGGCCACCGGCATACGGGCCAGAATTATCAAAGAATCCGACACAATTTTCAAGAACTACTATACGTTACCCGCCGTGCCTCCTGCGTTCGAACGGCCTGCCCACTTCCTGGAGCACGTCACTGTTTCGAACACTCATTGATATGAGGCGCACAATTCCGGATCAGGCGGAGCATGAAACTACTTCTGGACAGAGAGATCTATGAAAACTTCACGGAAACGCACCTGGCGCGAGCGGGGCATTTCGTGTGGATCGCCACTGCGAATGTCAAAGCCACAGGCTTGCGCTACCAGGGCCGATTTGTTTCCTTCGTCGACCTCATGGCGGCTCTTGTCAACCGCGGTGTGACATTTCGCATTATTCATGCAGAAATACCGTCAGGCCCTTTCCGGGAAAGATACGAACGCGTCGATTCAAAAGGCGCTCTGAGCGCAGGAGTGGAATTCCTCCATTGCATCCGCATGCACGCGAAGATTTTTGTCGTAGACGGCAAAGTCGCGCTGGTGGGCAGCCCGAACCTCACCGGAGCCGGAATCGGTGCGAAGGCTGGAGCCAAGAGGAATTTCGAAATTGCTTTTCGCGTGGAAGGAGAAAAAGAGACAACGCCGTACATGGACTATTTTGACTATGTGTGGATGGGCGGGCCCTGCCCGAAATGCGGACACCGGGACATCTGCCCCGCGCCTGCAGGATGACTCACCCCAATGCGTTTTCAAATACTTGAAATCGGGGAGGAACTTCTTGTAAGAGGTTCCTCCCCGAACCCCACCTCAAGAACTTCTATGACGCCTGCCAACTTGACATTGGATCATTTGGCAGGCTCTTCACAATCCGGCCAAATACATCACGTACAAGACGGCAATGCCGGCGTCAGTACCTGCCAAAGCCTTTAGCCGGCCGGTTCTTGGCGTGTCTCCGCAGAAGACCAGTCCTGCAAAGAAAAGCTTCTCAACAGCGGCGATAACCATTGCTGGAACTCGAACACTCGGCTGAAATGCAGCATAGACCAGCAAAGCCCCGATCAAGAAAATCAGAAGGCCCCAATGGCTGGCAATAAGAAGAGCAATCGGGTTCGGCGTTTCAAAACCAAAAGC
>Ga0187785_10000081_pt1 | contig 34269 bp, 28 predicted proteins | sample 0815_BV2_4_20_MG_FD_132466 | JGI IMG/M metagenome (GOLD analysis project Ga0187785, IMG submission 132466) | Tropical peat soil microbial communities from peatlands in Department of Meta, Colombia - 0815_BV2_4_20_MG | ecosystem: Environmental > Terrestrial > Soil > Wetlands > Peat | place...
AAAGTCTCCAAAAAGGTTTTTGAACCGCTCGACCCGCATTCACTCTTCCGGTTGAATCGCCAATGCACTCGTGGCCATGCCCGAAAAACCAAAGACCGCACACTTCACAGCGACTCGTGGTTCCAAGGGAAAAACTCCACTAGTAGCCACGAATTATGTACTCAACCGCGATGAAAGGCAAGACAATCTCATTCCGCCATGTAACGCCTCAGGTACGGACGGGAAAAGGCTGTCATTGCGATCGCAGCGAAGCAATCTCTGCCTTTAAGTATCGAGATTGCTTCGTCGTTTCACTCCTCGCACTGACAGAGGTTAGGTACTTCCCCCGAGTAACTGAACGATTGCTCCTCCATGTTATAAGATGGCGCTTTCATACAAGAATAGGATTGGAAGGACACTGTTTACAAGAAGTGCGTCACCGATTTGACGGATTTGAAGATGCCATCGTATGACTCCGTCCCGGGATGCAAAAGACTCAGGACGACGAGAAGAGCGACGACCGCGATGCTAATGAAGAATATCGTTGGCACATGCGTTTCCGGAAATTCAATCAGACGAACGTTCGAAACAAGTCCATGTACACATCGACCCGCTTATCCCATGAATGTTCGCGTGCTACGAATCGTGTCACCGCATCCTTGTTTGCATCAAGAGAAAGCTTCAGAATTTCCGATGCCTTTGAGGCGAGATCTCCCACATCACCGTACGTGAAAATTCTTCCGAATCCTGTTTCAGCTATCAAATCGTTGTTGACGATAGGTTCCTCGGAGAGAACGGGCAGACCGCCTCTCAGGTAATTGACTATTTTAGACATGTCGTTGTCGAATGCATGCGGACCTGTGGCCAAGGCCAGTCCGATATTCGCGTGCCTCACGTAATCCCATATTTCACTTTCGGAACGTTCTCCGTGGTTCACAATGAGCGGATCCAGCGAGCACCGCGGATCGCCGCCGTACATGCAGATCTTATTCAATCCGACCAGATGAATTTCGCAAATATTCCGAAGGGCTCTGGCCGCTGCATTGATCATGTCAACCATCCTGGGGGCAGCCAGACTGCCCAGGAAAAGCATGATCTCCGAGTTTCCGTCATACGGATTTTTTCCCGGCAGCGGCACTTCCGCCGGGCACCCCGTGGGGACCAGGGCAACCGGGGGTTCCTTGCCGTACAGCATGGTCCAGCGTTCGCGGTTGTGTTCGTTGTTGAGGATCAAGATGCTCGCGCGGTGTTTTATGATGTCCTGGCACGCGAGGAGTTTGTCTCGAAACGGCTGGTCCCGTTCGGGTAAACGATTGTCCACCACCCTTACGATCCTGGACACCACAGGCCCGGTGTATCCATTGATCAACAGGACTGAGTCGTGATAGCAGGTTTTGACTATGTCGTACCTGCACGGTCGCTCGAGATATGACAGGGGTTTTACAGGGATAAGGTCTGCGACGGTTCCGGGTTCTCCAATGGGGGCTATGATTTCAGCTTGAACGCCCTTTTTGATGAGCCCGCTTGAAATTGCCCTGAGACGAACAAGGTCAATACCCGTGGGTGGAGCGAACGGGTTCTTGTGAAACACGATTCCGACGCGCATAGTTGACCCTGGAATAAGAGCCCCTCGGTGCCCGTGGCTACGGATAAATGCCCCGAATCATGATGGCATCGGAGATCCGGCGAACGGCCAAAATTTGGGCCGCCACGCGAGATGGCACTTTGTATATGCGAGAGGCTTCCATAACGTTTTCGAATGCTTTCACCATGAGTTTCTGGAGCTTCAGGTTGATTTCTTCAACCGGCCAGAAAAAGGACTGCAAATCCTGCACCCATTCCAGGTAGCTCACCGTAACGCCGCCCGCATTGCAGAGAATGTCCGGAATGATGAAGACGTTCATGTCGTTCAGGATCTCGTCGGCTTCCGGCGTCGTGGGCCCGTTTGCTCCCTCTGCTATGATTCGCGCCCGGACGCTGCCCGCGTTGCGGGACGTGACCTGGTTTTCTTTTGCGGCAGCGACCAGGACGTCACATTTCAGCACCAGAAGCTCCGCATTGGTTATCTGATCAGCATCCTTGAAATCAAGAATATTGCCCGTTTCATCGATCTGCCGGACAAGGGCCTGAGGGTCCAATCCCGATTCTCTATACACGCCCCCCTTGGACGAACTCACGGCAACGACTTTCATGCCCATGTCATGAGCGATTTTCGAAGTGACCGAACCCACGTTCCCGAAACCCTGTATGGCCACCGTCGCGTTTTCGATGGGAATCTGTTTTAATCGAAGAGCCTCTCGTATTGTTACGGCGACTCCCCTTCCCGTGGCTTCGGTCCGGCCGAGAGAACCGCCTATTTCGACGGGCTTGCCGGTCACCACCGCAGGTATGGAGTATCCCCGGTGCATGGAATAGGTGTCCATCATCCAGGCCATCACTTGGGGATTGGTCCCCATGTCCGGCGCAGGAATGTCGCTTTCCGGGCCAACCAGGATGCTGATTTCCGAAGCATAGCGTCTCGTGAGCCGCTCCAACTCGCGGGGTGAGAGTTCCTTCGGCTCCACCACCACGCCGCCTTTCGCTCCGCCGAACGGAAGATTCATGAGCCCGCACTTCCACGTCATCCACATGGCCAGAGCCCGGACATCATCCAGAGTGAGATCTGACGAATACCGAATCCCGCCTTTGGTCGGGCCCAACGCGAAGGAATGGTGCACCCGGTACCCGCGGAACATTTTAATATCCTTGTTATCCATTTCTACGGGAAAGGTTACTGACAGTTCCCGCTTTGGGTATCGAAGCGTTTCCGCCACCCCTCGCTTGAGATTCAGATAGGTTACAGCCTTTTCAAACTGAGCGAGTGCGTTTGCGTATGGGTTTTCCTCTCCCACAGCTACTCCGTCTATCAGGGATTTTGAAATGGAAAAAGGGCAGAGCGGTCCCGAAGCACCTCGTTGAATTTCCGTGGACATTTTTTCTCCTTACCCCTCCGGCATGCTCTGAATCAGCAGTGAAATGAATGTGTCCGACCAAAGAACCTATTGATTCGCGACAGTTTTCGCGGCTCAACAAATACGCGGAAGCAGTTCGCCCGAAGGCTCCGCAAGAATCCTCGACCCGCCGATCCGCGTTGCCAGGATGACTTTCGACGGGTTGCCAGCGGTCACTTCGCCGATAACCGCAGCTCCGTCTGCAAGCCGGCAATCCTTCACAAGTGCAAGTGCTTCTTCCCCAGCCCCTTTGTTCACCACGGCAACTATCTTCCCTTCATTTGCCGCCTGAAGGGGGTCTATTCCCAGGATCTCGGCCGCTGCAGATACGGAGGAATCAACGGGAATAGCAGATTCATAAACCCTCACACCTTTTGCCGACGCAGAAGCTATTTCGTTCAATGTTGCCGCGAGCCCACCGCGGGTCGGATCTCTCAGGAATTTAAGTCCGGGCCCCAGCTCCAAAAGGCGCTCTACAATGGGCCAGACAGAAGCGGAATCCGATTTGAGCTCGAAATCAAAGGAAAACTCTGCCCTGCTCAGCATGACCGCCATTCCGTGGTTACCCACAGGGCCGCTCACCAAAATCATGTCGCCGGGTTCGATCCGTTCCGGAGACAGCCGAACAGTGCTCTCCATTTTCCCGATTCCCGAGGTATTAATGAAAATCCCGTCCGCGCTGCCCCGAGGGACCACCTTCGTATCGCCGGTGACCACTTCGACACCGGCTTCGTCTGCAGCAGCGGACACCGACTCCAGGATTCTCTCGAGCCGTTCCAGAGCAAAACCTTCTTCCAGAATCAAGCCGAGTGACAGGAAAACCGGACGAGCACCGGAGCATGCCACATCGTTGCACGTCCCGTGAACCGCAAGAGATCCGATATCACCGCCCGGAAAAAAAACAGGGGAAACCACGAACGAATCAGTCGTGTACGCGATCGTATCACCAATCCCCGAAAGCACAACCGAATCAGGCAGAGAACCGAGCTGTCCGCGATCAAGTCGAGGTAAGATCACGTCCCGGATGAGTCTGCCGGTCATCTTGCCTCCTCCGCCGTGCCCGAGGAGGATCCTCCTGTCCAGGTTTTTCACCATGCTTTTTCAGGCAGCTCCGTATTTGTAGTATGCAGCGCACGTGCCTTCGGAAGATACCATGCAGGGGCCAACCGGTTCTTCGGGCGTGCACTCCTTTCCGAAAAGTCCGCATTTGTCGGGAGTTCGACTGCCGGTAATGATTGCGGCACACTGGCACCGGGGGTCATCCTTGACCTCGGGCACATCCACGGGCAGATACACTTCCGCATCGAACCTTTGGTAAGGGCCTTTCAGTTTCAGACCGCTCCCCGGAATAACTCCCAAGCCTCTCCAGCATGCATCCGAAGTTTCAAACACTTCGTCAATAAGCTGCCTCGCCGCGGGATTGCCGGTTTGCCTGACGACCCGTTTGTAATCGTTGACGATTGCTGGCGATCGCTCCACAGTCATGCGTACGAGATCCCGGACCGCAAGGAGTATGTCCAGGGGATCAAAACCCGCGACCACTCCCGGTTTCTTGAAATCAGTCGCGAGGTACTGGTACGAATCCGAGCCAAGAATGGCTGACACGTGGCCGGGCAGCAGGAAGCCGTGCAGATCGTCTTTCGCTGCCAGTATTTTCAACGGTGGATGGATGGTTTTGAATGCGGGAAGCACGAATAGATTGTCCGCTTCTCCAGCAAGGGCCGCTTTCAACGTCGCTGCGATCGTGGGAATGGTGGTCTCGAAGCCCACCCCCAGAAAAACAGTGGGCCGTGGAGCCGATTCCCTCGCTATCGCGATCGCGTCCAGGGGCGAGTATACGACACGAACTGTCCCGCCTTCGGATCGAAACGTTGAAGGCGACCCGAAAGATCCCGGAACCCGCACCAGGTCGCCGAACGTTGCCAGACATGCATCATATTTCTTTCCGATGAGTATCGCCTGGTCGATGAACCGCGTCTCTGTTACGCAAACAGGACAGCCGGGTCCTGAGACGAGCTTCAGATTCTCAGGAAGCAGACTCTTGAGACCCCCGGCGTGAATCGCCATGGTATGGGTGCCGCACACTTCCATGAACCGCAGAACGTCTGTCGTCTTCCTGCAATGCGCTGCTATGTCTCGTGCAAGAGTCCGCGCGGTACTGCTTTCGTCCGATTGGTTCACGGTTCCTCCAGTCCTGTGGTAGCCTGTGCCAGTTCCCTAAACAGTTCGAGACGAACGTCCGCCTCCTGCCGGTCTAGCACCTCGATGCCGAAACCGGCGTGTACAATGAGATAGTCGCCTATCTTCGCGTGGGGTACCATCGTGAGACTTACGTCCGCTTTGACTCCTCCGGAGTCCACTTTGCCGGTACCTTCTCCGGTCATTTCGATGAGTTTCATAGGAACAGCCAAACACATGCTCTTGGACCTCTATTTTTTCGCAAACTCTGCAGTCCGCACACAATACCTATCTTTTCGCACGAGAAAGATGTCAACAAACCCCGCAGATCCCTGTCATTGCGAGGAGTGAAACGACGAAGCAATCTCGACGCTCTAAGGCGGAGATTGCTTGGCTGCGCTTGTAATGGCAGCCTATTCCCACCCGTAACAGAATGGATACACCGCAAAACCTTGACCGAACCTCCGACGCCATTCAGGAAACTCGTCCGTTTCTCCTGGAGCGGGCCGCCACCGCCTGACCGATGGCTATGCCGCCGTCGTTGGGCGGGATCGTTCCGTGGAGTAGCACGTGAAACCCGTTTGCGTCCAGCAGTGCCTTTGTGCGTTCAGTCAAAATCTTGTTTTGAAAACACCCTCCCGTAAGCCCTACGACTCGAATGCCTGTTCGTTCGGCAAGATGCCCCACGGTTTGGACGACCGCACGCGCCATGCTGTTATGGAAGCGTGCCGACGCAATCCCCGGCTGTGTTGCGTTCAGCATATCCCGTGCGACGCTCAGAATCAAGGCGGATGAATCTACGACAAGGGTTTTCCCTCGATGCGTACATCGAACCGGATACTCGCCGTCCTCCTCCTTTGCCGCCATGCCTTCCAGCCACATAGCAGCCTGGCCTTCGTACGTAACGGAACGTGTGTATCCTACAGCCGCAGCAGCGGCATCGAACAGCCTTCCCGCGGAGGAGGTCATGGGACAATTCAGTCCCTTCTTGAGGGCTTCCAGCCAAAATTTTACGCGGTCCTTGCATTCGCCCATGAGAGGAAAGAATTTCTCCGGAAGCACTCCGTCATCCGCCAGAAGTCCAGCGAGGATGCGAACCGGTTCCCGAATCGCGGCTTCTCCACCGGGCAGCGCAAAGAGTTCCAGATGCCCGGCACGTGAGAAAGTGGAACGGTCTGCAATGAGAAATTCTCCTCCCCAAATAGTGCCGTCCGTCCCGTAACCGGTTCCGTCGAACACAGCGAACAGGGCAGGTCCTGACAATCTTTCCTGAAACAGGAGGCTCACCGCGTGAGCGTAGTGATGAAACACTTCTTCTACCGGGATTTCAGCCTCCCGCGCAAGGGAATTGCTAAAATACTCGGGATGCGGATCCACCGCAATGACTCCGGGGACTGCTTCCAAATATCCTGTCAAAACCTCCACGGACTGCTTGAAATAATCCTGAGCCACAGGCGAAGCCAGATCCCCCACATGGGGCCCGGGAACCACCTGGTCGCCTTTGATGACCGCGAGGGCGTTTTTCAAATCTCCACCCGCACCCAGGATCACCACACTGCTCGGGTCGCTCTTGCACCGGGCATCACTCTCAGAAGACGGAGCGGCCCAGCTGAATCCTCCGGGAACGAGCCCGCGGGATCTTCTGAAAACCGTAGGCTGGCCCGCGATGACCCTGAATATTGAATCGTCGGCCCTGAGCACAATTTCCCGGTCATGCAGGAGAAAGGCATCCACGAGGTCCGAGAGCCGGTCCAGCGCTTCATCGTCGGATCGCACGATGGGTTCTTCCGACCTGTTGCCGGAGGTCATGACGAGCGCTTCGGGGCAGTCATTTTTCCGGATTGCAGGATGGTTGAACAACAGGTGATGCAGCGGCGTGTACGGCAGCATGACGCCCAGTGTCCCCATGAGGGGCGCGACGCCTTCCGCGAGCATTTTGCCCTGTGCCTCCAGGAGAACAATTGGGGCCACCGCAGAGGTGAGCAGGATTTCTTCGGCACCGTTCACCAGGCAATACTGTTTGACCGTTTCCAGGTCCCGCACCATCACTGCAAAGGGTTTCTCGGCACGGCCCTTTCGCTGCCGTAGGAGGGCTACCGCTTTTTCATTGGACGCGTCGCAGGCCAGATGAAAACCGCCGATTCCTTTGATTCCCAGGATTTGCCCGGCCTTGAGCAATGCGATGGTTTCTCGTATCGGATCACCGTGCAACGCATTGCCTTCCGGATCGACGAGGGTGACCCGCGGACCGCACACCGAGCATGAGTTTGTCTGGGAATGGAAGCGCCGATCGTCGGGGGTGGCGTATTCCCTGGAGCAATCGGGACACATGGTGAAATCCGCCATGCTCGTGCGTTCGCGATCGTACGGGAACGAACGCACCACCGTAAACCGAGGACCGCACAACGTACACGTAGTGAAAGGATACAGATACCTGCGGTTTGCGGGATCCAGGAGCTCCCGCACGCAGTCCCGGCACACTGCCACATCCGGGGGGATCGGTGTTACTGAGCGCTCGCCCTGCACGCTGCTCTCGATTCGAAAATCGGTTTCCCCCAGCGGGGTGACTGCATTCACGCTCTGTGTTTCGATCCTTCCCGGAGCGGGAATGGCGTACGGCAGTTCCTTTTCAAACCGGTCACATTGGCCGGGCTCGCCTTCTACTTCGATGATGACTCCCGCAGCGGTGTTCACCACCCAGCCTCCGAGACCGAGGTTCAGCGCGAGTCTGTATACGGTGGGGCGGCAGCCGATACCCTGGAGAATTCCGGTCAGTACGATATGTTTGCGCTCTCGCTCTTCGGAGGAGGCAGGTACGAGTGTGGGCCGTTTCAACATCTCACCTTTGCAACCATGTCACGCAAACAGGTTAGCCGCTTCCGGCAACAATGGGAAGGGTGTGACAAACAAATTTCCTTTATTTCGACTTGTGGTATAATTCACGGTCGATACGCACCCGAGGAGCTTACATCTTGCCCAAATTCGAGATCAAAAACAAGAGGACCGGCGAAGTCATTTTCAGCGGCAAAGCAGGTTCACTGAAGGAACTTGTTCAGGCCGCGGTTCAAACAGGAACGGACGCGTCCATTTCATCCCTCGTCGTTTCTACCCTGAGACTCAAGAAGGCGAACAAGGTCAAGTTTTACGGCGCGGACCTGAGTGGCGCGGACCTGTCGGAGATAGATCTGACTGATGCGGATTTTTCAGGCTCGGATCTGTCCAATAGCAACTTTCAGGGAGCATGCCTGAAAAAAGCCGTTCTCGCACGGTGCAATCTGACGAACGCGGATCTTTCCCGGACAACCTTGCACGAAACGGATCTGACTGAAGCCGATCTTACCAAAGCAAACTTCAGAAAAGCACTGATGGATAATGCGAATTTGACCTCCGCAACATTAGCGGGAGCGGACCTCGGCGGCAATCGGCTGGTAAAAGTGAATTTTACGAAGGCGGATCTGTCCGGGGCAAATTTCGTTTCAGCGGATCTCTCCCGTGTACAATTGAGCGGAAACAGTCTGTCGGCCGCGGACCTTTCCTGGGCTATTCTCGGAAAAGCGAAGTTGGATCGGGCAGACCTGTCAGGAGCTAACCTGCACCGAGCGGACTTGTCCGACACCAAATTCACGGGTGCGACTCTCACGGCCGCGGACTTGTCCGAATCGAATCTCACCGGCTCGGACCTCTCGGGTGCGAATCTCGAAAAAGCCAATCTGTCGGCGGCCAATCTGAGCGGAGCGTCCTTGAACAACACGAAGATATCCGCGGGAAACCTGGACAGCGCAAAACTCGTGAAAGCGGATGGCTCCAACTGCGACTTGAGCTCGGCCTCGGTGATAGACGCGGATCTGTCCGGAGCAAGCCTTCCGGGTGCCCAGATGACGGGCACTGATTTCACCAGGTCAGTCATGGTCGGAGTATTACTGACAAACTGCCAACTCTATAAGGCCATCCTACAGAAAGCGAATCTCAGCGAAGGGATACTCACCGGCACTCAAATGAGTGAGGCGGATTTGCGGCAGGTGGTTGCGGAAAAAGCCAATTTCTCCAATGTGAACCTGGTCCGCGCAGTCATGGAAGAAGGGAATTTTCAAAAAGCCAAAATGACTGAAGCGGATATGAGATCTGCACACATCGCCGGAGCCTTGTTCGTGGATGCAGACTTGTCCAATGTCAAAGCCGGCGGTGCGAATTTCGCCGGAGCCAACCTGCTCAACGCAACGCTGCATGGCGCCGATCTAGCGGGGGCCAATCTCACCAAAGCCAGCTTTTCCGGGATCAAGATGACGGGCGCAAGCCTGGCGAAAGCGGATCTTACGGGTACGGATTTTTCTTGGGCGTACATAGAGAAGTCCGACTTCTCGGGCGTGAAAATCGCGGGAACCAGTATGAGAGGCGCCAATCTTCAAGAAGTTAAAGGAATCAAGTTCAAGAAGAAGGCATAGGAGTGTGCTGGCCCACAAGTAACTTACGTAATCGGCCATCTGAGCCTCTCCCGAACTTTTCATCGAGCAAGAGAAGCCGGTTTTGTCATTGCGAGGGAAGCGAAGCAATCTCGCGTTTTCTCATCATTTTGGCCCGCATGCCTGTGGTCCAATCACATCGTTGCGAGGAGTGGAACGACGAAGCAATCTCTGTTTCGGTCAGTTGGAGATTGCTTCGTCGCGTCGCTCCTCGCAATGACAATCTCCCAATCTTTTCGCGTAATCAAAACCGACACTACTTGTGAGAATCCCTATAACAGGAATACCCCCCAGCTCTGCCGGGACCAAGTTAACTCATGGTCCCCTCATATTCTCGCGCCGCCTTGATCATGGCACTGATGTTCTCGGGTGGGCAGATATCCGCCAGCAGACATCCCCCGCTTAAGAGGAGCGGGCTATCCTTTCCCGCCTTTTCAATGACGGCTCTTGTCGCTTCTTGAATTTCATCGGCATTTCCCATTGCGAGGAGGGTGGTACTCACATTTCCCATCAAGCAGAAGTTAGGTCCGAGGATTTTTCGAGCCCGTTCGAAATCCACAATTTCATCAAGGCTCAGGCAATCCACACCGGTTTGGGCTAAGCTTTCCAATCGATCCGTGGTGTCCCCGCAGATATGTAAGATCGTTTTCACACCGCTTCTTTTGATCATCTTAACCAATCGAGTGGTATAGGGCAGACCCCATTCCTCCCAATGCTTTTTGGATATGGCATTTCCGGAAGACGTTGGATCCGAGATAAAAATGATATCTGCCCCAGCGTGGATTACGGCCACCGAATAAACTATAAGGCTGGTCAATGCTATTTCGCATAATTCCTTCAGATTATCTTTTGCCTTGTACATATCTCTCATAATGTTCTCGGACCCCCTCAGCATGGAAGCGTGGCGGAAGGGGGCTTGCACATATCCCATAACAGGTATTTCGTCGTAAAATCTTTTTTTCAGCCGTCTCGTTCCCTCCAAAATAGTGGATAATCGCTTGTTGTGGTATGGATCGAACAGTCTCAGCTTCGGCAAGTCTCTCTCGTAGTCTTCCACAGCGGGCCGTTCAACGGAAGGCGGGTAGCCTTTCGATATCTTCAAAATCGAACCCATGGCTTCGGATTCAGAATGGCAGGCAAATAAATCCCAAACAATGTCGTAGTCAAATTCAAGCGCGCAGTAACTTTGAGCATAAACATGTTTCTCGACATTATCCATCTCTTCAATGAATTCAATTCCAGCCTGCTTACTGCACCACTCCCTGACCATCGGCACTACGGGGATGCTTCCTACCGATTTTCCTTCGAGTACATTGGTTACCTTCCGGTATGAATTCATGTTTGCCATGTATGCTCTCTCCATGATTCCTTTTGTGTCTCGAGTTCCTTTGTTGGAGTAGTCCGGGGAATCCGATCTCCCGGTCTTTCTAACCAAGCCATAGTGATGGAAGCCAAGTGGCAATCGTAGGAAAGATCATGAGAATGGTCACCACCACTGCCTGGAACAGGACAAACCAGGAGGCCCCGGCAAATATATCTTCCATGGGAACGTCCGGCGCTATTCCGGCGATGACATATACATTGAGTCCCACGGGAGGAGTGATGCAGCCGACTTCGATCAGAATGGTCGCTATGACTGCCAGCCAAAGCGAACTGTAACCCAGTGTGCCCACAACGACCGGGTGCATGATCGGCAGGGTAATCACCAAAATGGAAAAGGGGTCCAGGAAGCAGCCCAGGACCAGCAGAAACAGCAAGAAAAAGACTACAATCAGCCACGGGGCTACGTTCAGACCGGCCACCCAATGATTGATAGCGTCCGGAACGCCGCACAGGGTGATAAAGTAGCTGTAAACGTACGAACCGATCAACACCAGAAAAATCATGGCCACGGTGAACAAAGTCTCTCTCAAGGCTTCTTGGAGTTTTTCCTTGATGACAGCGATGTTGCCGTGGTTGGTGATTACCATCATGATAAATGCCGCTACGGCTCCCAAGGCCGCGGTTTCGCTCACTGTGGCAACCCCTCCGTAGAGACCTCCCATGACGATAACAAAAAGGATGAAAATCCCACCGAGACTTTTCAGGGAGCTGAATCGCTCTTGCCATGTGTATGTTTCCGGAGCCGGCACCAGTGAGGGATCGCGCCAAGCCAGGAACATGAGTCCGAGCATGAAGATGAAAACCGACAAAATCCCTGGCAATATCCCCGCTATCAGGCAGGCGCCCACCGAGGTTTCGGTAATGGTTCCATAAAAAACCAGGATAATGCTGGGAGGGATAAGGATCCCCAGGGTTCCGCCGGCGGCCACAGTACCGGTTGAAATCTTTTTGTCATAACCCAATTCGTTCATTTCCGGGATGGCCACTCGTCCGATGGTAGCCGCTGTAGCCACACTCGAGCCACAGGCCGCGGCGAAGCACCCGCATCCCAGGATAGTGGCCAGCCCCAAACCTGCCGGGAAACGAGAGAGCCATTTCCTTCCGACCTGGTAGGCGTCTCGGCTCAAGCCTGCGCTGAAGGCAAGATGGCCCATCAGAATGAACATGGGTACAACGACCAGGGTGAATTCGGCCGTATGCACATAGGGCATCGTCTTCAACTGCGCAATAGCAAAACCGAATCCTTCGGTGATGGTCAGACCGATCAATCCGGCGCTCAGAAGGGTTGCGTATATTGGCAAGCCGAGAAAGACCATCAAGAATATCCAGCCTATGCTGATGATGACCGCTATGTAGGGCTCTACCATGGATTTCCTCGCTTTACAGCATTTCGCTATGAGTCTGTAACCCTCTTCAAGAAAAGGAGGTATCGGTTATGGCTTGCTCCCCTATAACCGCTCGCTGCTTATCGAATTCATTCGGTTTCGGACAAAGCGAATCCTGATACGTTATCGTTATTGATGTTAAGAATGACTCTTAGACGATTTCCTGAATTGCCCTCACATCCGGAAGATCCAGAGGAACACGCCCCCGGAGCCGGTCAATATCGACCCAGATGTCGATCAGAATCTGCCCGATGAAGGCAATGGTCCCGATAGGGATAAGCATTCGGGCCCAATAGATCGGAAGACGTATATCGCCGACCCGATATTCCAATATCGAGACCGACCAGATTCCTTCCTCCAAGGTCTTCCAGGCGAGGAGCGCCAGCAAAACGACTTGGAAGCCCAAAGACAGGATGTCCAGCATTACGACTTTTCTGGGGTTCATTCGACTGAGAGCGATGGTTACCCGTATATGTCTACGATTTGCCTGTGTACAGGAAATGCCCAGAAAGACCATCACCACCATCAAGCATTCGCTCAATTGCATGACTCCGCCGATGGGCCACCCGGTGGCCAACCTCTTGGTCACGTCGGCCGCCATGCTCACTCCCATCAGGACGATTGACGTGAGGGCAATGAACCGCAATGGGCTGATAATCTTTTGGTAGGTCTCATTGACCTCAGCCGATCTCGTTTCCGTTTCATTCATCATGCCTTCTTCCTTCAGCGGGTCTCTAGCATGGCGAGGCCCAAAATTTCGTGGTGAAGGCCCTCCATGTGAAGAGCCTTCCCGGTTGCCCCCTTATTTGTCCCCATATTTTTGCTGGTAATAGGCGTGGGGAAAAACGAATTTGCTCGGACCGGATTGCGCCAGTAATTCCTCGGCCCTTTGTTGGAATTTCCGCGCATCCTTAAAACCCAATTTTTCCATTTCCTGGATCCACCGGTCCACCTCCATGGGCTGGACGAGATTACGGGCCTTTTCGACCTCTGCGTCGTCCCATTTCAGGAATTTACCCCCCCTTTTGACCATTTGATCGACACAGTCGTTTTCGAATGCTTGAAGGATTTCAACCCATTTGCCGTCGACCAACTCCTTTTTCATGTCGATGAATAGTTGCTTGACGTCGGGAGGGAGAGAATCCCACAGCTTCTTATTCATCACCACGGCAGAGGGCCCGCAAACACCATAACCGCCGTCAACGACATAGGGAACAACCGTGTCCATGTGAGAGGACAGAGAAAAGCCCACAGGCACCATTAGCACGCCATCCACCACTCCTCGTTCCAGGGAGGTATAGATTTCCGGGGCGGCAATGGGCATAGGCACGGCGCCGACGGATTTGAGAGCATCTGCAGCCACCCCATAAGACCGTATACGTAGCCCTTTGATGGAGTCCACAGTCAAATAAGGCTTCTTGAAATTGAAAAAGGCCGAACTCCAGTTCGTAAACCATAAGACGTGAAGATTATCTTTTTCGAACTCTTTCTGCCATTCCGGGAATTCGTCGTACAGCTTATTCATCATCCTCATGTGAATCTCGGGATCGCTGGCGCCCTTCTTCCAGGACCATTCCACCCCTCTACTGATCGGCGTTTGAGGCATGTAATAGCCGAAGTTGATGAAGGTGATTTCGGAAAGGCCGTCACGGCAGGCCGCCCAGTGCTCTCCGGTCTTGTGCAGGGCCCCCATCCAGTAATACTTGACATTAATCCGACCGTTGCTCCTCTTGGATATTTCATCCAGAGCCCACCTGTCGACAATTGCCGGCTCACATCTTTCCACGTTGTAGAAATCATACCTCATTCGATAGGTCTTCTCTTGAGCCTCACAGGTCTCCGGGCAGACCGAAAAGATCGACATGATGAAGCTCGAAAAGATCACGAGATTGACCAAAATTCCCTTGGCATAGTGTGTCTTCCTCATCTCCACCTCCCATGAAATTCGATCAAGAGTTGCTGCACTCTGGTATAGCCATCGGTCTTAATCCTCGGAAACGTCGTCTCCGTTTTTCGTTATCCACCGTACGTGGGGCATAGGTAGGGACAACCGGAAAAAATGCGCAACAATGCTATCGCCGCTTACCAGGGCCAGAGGCGATAACCCAACTTGAGCAAATAAGAAGTGGCCTCGCCCGTATGGAACACCTCGCATCCAAGCTCTTCCATCTTCTTCGTGATTCCGTAACGTTCACTGCAGGCTTTGCACGCCCAGACCCTACCGTCCTTCCCGCCAAGGGCCTGGATTTCCTTAAGCAGCTTGACCTGCTCGCTGTCCGTCGGCAGGCCGGAGAGTGTCTTCTCGGCAGGGCCCCAGATCACGACTTTCACATTGTCCATCCACTTGTTCTTGATGGCTCTCGATGCATAGAGGAGACCGAAATAAATCATCTCCGGATCGCCGTTTTGAATGAGCACCACCACGTTGCCGCTGCCCTTTGGACTGTATTCCGATCCAATATCGGCCATTGCCACCAGAGGACTGATTGCAAAAGTAGCAGCCAAAACCAAAATCACCGCCAGGTTCGATTTTGTCATTACCTGCACCTCCGTGAGTAATCAGCGAATTCTCGCTTGAAAATAAATCTCAGTAGCTGCCGACTGCCGGTCCTACCTACCCCCGCGCACCCCAATATTCGACAAAACCCTTCTTGGTACAGCTTTTTTGAATCAGGTCGCACATTTTTGTCGGAGCAGATTGCTTCGCTTCGCTCGCAATGACACTGTCCGGGCCTGTCATTGCGAGGAGCCCAGCGACGAAGCAATCTCTCTTGGTCATGAAATCCGGCACCGAACTTACGAAAAGCAATACTCAGTTCTTGTTCCGTGCGGCGATTCCAAGAAGCGCCAAGCAGCGCCTATCCCACCACCGTTACCTCGCCGTTCTCGATAGAGACGGCCTGGCCGGTTTTGATATACCGGAAAAAATCCTCGCCAAGCGAATCAAGAATCGGAATGTTTATAGCCAGTGCAGACTCGCAAAGGATGGGATCTGCTTCCCGGCAAAGAATGGCCGCGGGTGCGTTTCCCTTCTTCTCTGCTTCATACGCGACAAAAGGGGCAATGGTGCCTCCCTTTCCCGTGGGACAAACGAGTATTTTTCCGGCGATGGTTTTCCCAAACAGGGGATGATTGGGAATGGTGATATTGCCCGTAGTGGGATCAAAATCTCCGATAAAGGAAAAGGGCACATCCAAGACCACCGCCAGTCCTGCTGCCTTTCCTTCATTGACAATCCTGCCCTTGGTCTTCATTGTTTTCCTCTACGCCAACTCCGGGCGGGGCGAATTGCCCTCTCGCCACTCATGGTTTGTCCGTTTTCCTTGACGAACGGTCGGCACTTTCCACCTTCGTTCAGCCGGAAACTGCATCGATGCACTCGGACATCTCCATGACTGCCACCTTCACCCGCCCCTTGGTAAGTCTTGAGATATAGTGCGCTGCCTTGAACGAATTGGTTGCCAGGGTCCTCACATCGTCAGGTATGGGAGAATCCGGGATGGTCGCCATGCAGGAACTGGAGATGACTCCTCCGGCATCTTCGATAATCCGGCTGTACCCCATAGTTTGCGCCAGGTAGTAGGTCTGGTACGGTGAACCGATCCACATCCTCTTGCCTCGGCGTAGCTTCTTCCCGGTTAGTTTGGAGGCGATGTTTCGGATCTCTTGTATGGTACAGTGAGGACAGCCCAAGATGCACATGTCCACGGCCTCTTGGCGGCCAAGTGCGTGGAGCGCCCTGGTTTCCTCGATCGCACTCTTATCTACCCTGATGACCTCGGCAGGTTTTTGATTTCCAAAGGCCTGCTCCAGAGTGGGCGCCTCCGGCGTCGATCCCACAACATGACAAATGCTGACCGATCCCGAAGCAGGCAACGGTGCCATAAGGGCCAGGAGATGGCAGATGTTCAGGTCGCGTGGCAGGCCGTTTATTACTACGTTTCGCTGTTGGGCTCTCGACCCGACATAATAGCCGATGGCGCCGAGCTCCGTGTACGTGATCCCGCGCGTATCCACTCCTTCCAGTTCCACCAGGACCTGTCCATGCCGGTTTTCATCCAAAAAGAGCCCTCTGTAGGGTGCCTTTCCCGTGATTGCCGCAGCCAGGTTGAGGACCGCGCCGTCTCTATTCGTCCGCGCGCCCAAAAGAGAGTTGACGAAAAGTTGAGCGCACGAGCCGATCCAGGATATGAAATCGCCTCTTCGCGGCAAGTTGCCCACGAGCATCGGCAGGCAGGTGTAGGTTTCATAGAATCCCAACCTCCGATAGACATCGAGCCTTTGCGTCATGACGGGAATTTCCTTCGACGCGTATGATTCCGAAATCCCCATCTTCTGCCACAGGTGAGGATCAAAGGCCGACATCAGGGCGTGCAGGGTCGTGAAGGTGCCCGTTTGCCCGACCCCTTCGGTCATTTCCAAGAGAAGGTCGGGCGGCTCTCTCGGTATGGTGTGAGCGCTGGATATGGGAACCATTTTTTCAGCACCCATGGCCTCGCCGAACTTGATAAGGATGTTCATGCATTTTTCAAGGCCGGGGCCGTGTTTTCCACAGGCCATCTCTTCTTCGTCTCTTGAAAGAATCATGCTAATCTCGCTTTTGAAATCGACGCATTCACGTGCCCTGGCCCGGCAGAGGCTTGCCTTCCTTGTCGAGGACCTTGTAGTCATCTTTCACGTTGTGGATGTGAACCCAGTCCCCCGGTTTGATATCCTGCGTCGCGCTTCCGATGGGATGTCCGTACTTGACTATGTTCTCGCCGGACCTGATCTCCGCGATCGCTATTTTGTGGCCGAACGGAACATCCTGGTGGCATGTATAGATGAATTCGTTCCCTTTGGACCTTGACTTTACCTTTTCTCCTGCGACGACATCGGCTAGAGCGATCGCCACATTGTCTTCGTCGTGAATGATTTTCGCGACCTTCATCTCAGTTCCTCCAGTTCAGATAACGGGTCCGTTGATGAGAATCTCCATGGTTCCATCGAAATTGAGGATTTCCGCCCGGGTCATTTTCCCGTTGGCCACGTCGATTGCATACTCGTAAAGCCGTTGGCCCGCGGCGGAGACAGATTCGGTTTCCTCTATTATGGAGGCGACATCGACATCGATGTGTTCTCTCATCGTTACGTTGGTCTTCGCGTTGCCACACACTTTTACCGTTGGAAGAAGCGGGTTGCCGTTGGGGGCTCCTCTTCCGGTTGTGAAAAGATGGACAATAGCGCCGCCTGCCGCCAGTCCGACAAGGTTTTCAAAACCGTGGCCGGGAATATCCATGATGTGCCTTCCTGGACCTTGAGGAATTTCGCCGTACTGTACGCTGCTCTCAATGGGGACGTCCGCACCCTTGGCGTTTGCTCCCAAGGCCTTTTCCACCAGGGTGGTCAATCCTCCGGCTACGTTGCCCACGGTCATTTGTGACCCTCTGACGTCCGCACCCATAGCCACTCCTCGAAGGTAGAGGTCGCGAACAAACTCGACTATCCTCTCCCCGTGCTCCTCGTTTGCGCAGAGTTTCTTGAGAGCGTACTCTCCTCCCATGATGTCGCAAATTTCGCCCTGGATGAACTTGCCGCCCTTGTCGGTCATGATCCGACAAACTTCGCCCACAACGAGGTTTGACGAAAGCCCCGAGGTCGTGTCCGAGGAGCCGCATTTGGTCCCAAAGCACAGCGTGTCGAGCCCAGCCTCCTCCCTTCGTATGGCGCTCGCTTCAAGCACCATTTCAGCGGCGATCTTGGCTCCCTTGTTTATGGAGTCCAACATCCCGCCGGTTTGATGAACCACGACCAGATCGACCGGCTTGCCCGACTCCCTGATACCTTCCAGCACCTTCTCCGAGACAACCATCTCGCATCCCAGGCTCACGAGCAATACACCTGCCACATTGGGGTTCCTGCCAAGATTGATGAGGGTCCTCGTGACCTGCTCAGTATCCCCGGGCGGATGGAGACAACCCTGATGGTGCGGGAGTGCCTTTGTTCCCCTGATGAGTTTTTCGATGTGCGAGCACACAGCATTGACACAGCCGGTAGTGGGCATAATGACGACATGATTTCTCGCCCCCACCTTGCCGTCAGGCCTCGGATAACCGTAGAACTTCATCTCATTTCTCCTGTCTAAAAGCCGGTTTGTTGGGTGGAATTGAAAAGGCCGCCTTCCGTTTTAAGGAGGTTTTGGCGAATCTTGCCCTTGAGCACTTCCGCAGCGAATCTGAGATGATTCAACAGGGACTTTTTTGCCGGATCATAGTCGCCCGTTCTAACGAGGTTCAGTATTTCCCGATGATCCTGAATCGATTGATCCACCGATCCAGGCAAGAACAAGTACATGACCTGATAACGTGTCAGGTTCAGGGATATGGTTTTATAGAAATGAATTATTCGGGAATTACCGGTCAGTTCCACCAGTTTGCTGTGAAACCCGGCAAAAACCTGGTGGAAATGGAGCACTTCATCAGGATTCTCAACGGAAGGGAGGGACAAGTTGACCGCTTCTTCAAAGGCGGACTCTACGTGAGTCAAGTCTAAACCATCAATGGTTTTAAGAAGATCAAAGGAATACGTTTCAATCATTTCGCGCGTTTGAAACAATCCCGTTAGATCTTCGACCGATACATCAGTAACGTAGGTCCCTTTTCTGGGAACGCTTACGAGCAGATGTTCATTTTCGAGGATGCGAAAAGCCTCGCGAATGGGAGGCCTGCTGACCCCGAGACTCGTAGCAAGATCGTTTTCGTTGATTTTTTGATTGGCGCTCAATTTCCCCGTGATGATCTGTGTCCTCAAATAATCGACGACTGTGACCGAAACGGATTTGATTTCAACAAGCATAGGAAAGCCTCATTTCGACTTCGGACCTTGCGTGACCGGGAAACGGTCTCGTCTACAGAAGTCAGTCTATTATCTTCGGTCTTCTGTCTACAATCTACATACGGTCGAAACAACATGTCAATCACAAAATCTTCTTCCCCAAAAAAATCTCCGCCACCCGTATGGAGAAACGGAGAGAATACCTGCGGAATCAATGGTGCCTTTTTACTGTATATAGGGATTCCCGAAAGTAGTGTCGGTTTTGATTACGCGAAAAGATTTGAAAACTGAGCCCGAAGCAATCTCCAATTAACCAAAACAGAGATTGCTTCGTCGTTCCACTCCTCGCAATGACATGATCGGATCGTTCGAATGTGGGCGAGAGTCATGAACGAATCCGACAGAACTTTCGCGAACTGCTATAGACACAAATGTTCTTGCGACGGATTGGTGAATGAGCTGGAAAGTCACTCGCAGTGCCTCGGCGATTTCTGATACGCATCCGCTATCAAGCGCATAAGATTGCGGAGATTCCTTTGTAAAGAGTATCCCGCCCAACGAGAAAGGGCTTCCGTCAGCAGTATTCATGAACCGGCTCAACCGGTCACTCCTGTTCATGTTTTAACACTATGGAGCGTTTGGCAGCTCCGGTTGTAATCCAGTCTTCCTTGGAAAAACGTATCGGTTCCAGGATCAGGGTTCTCGTTTCAGTCGCGTGTGCAATTGCAGGCACGCGCTTCAGAGTGCCGAGAATCCCTTCCTGTCCGGGTTGCTTCGCATGGGAGCCTGTATGGATTGCTACTTCGAGCCGATCCATATCATGCCCTCTGGTCAGCAATGCAAGGTAGTTGACAATTCCGGGAAGCGCGAAAAGGACTTCGTCGAGATCGGCTATTCCCAGCCAATCGCCTGAGCGAAGCCGGATCATTTCATTGACTTTTCCTCGAACCTTGCCCAGCCGCTTCAACACCGTTCCGCACGGGCATGGATCGGGAAGGAATCCGGACAGATCACCCGTTCGATAACGGATGAGAGGCATCGCTTCGCGGGTCAATGTAGTGAAGACGATTTCCCCCTGTTGTCCTTCAGGAAGTGGTCGGGCAGAAGCCGGATCGACTATTTCAAACAGCAGGTCTGCTTCACGCACGTGGTACCCCGCAGATGCCTCGCAGTCGACAGATCCCCCAAAACCCATTTCCGTGGTTCCGTAATGGCTGAAAACCCTGCACCCCCACATACGTTGCAGCTCGTTGACCACCGCGGATGGCACATAGTCTGCACTGAGCAGGACACTTGAGATACGGCCCGCAGGTATGGCATCTGCGTTTTCGTGTCTCGCCAACGCGAGGATCTGGGTGGGAATGCCCACCAGACAATCAATTTCCTTGTCAACGATCTCGCGAATGGCCATCGCCGGATCGTGAACAATGCCGTGCACAAAGCCTTGGACAGCGCTACGCCCAAGCCCCTTGGCCAGAAGATCCCCTACGCTGCCGGGTCTGTCGCCCGGCATGAGGATAAGAACTCTCTGCCCTGGATGCACAACAGTCGTCATGCCGTGGTGAAAGAAGTCAATGGTGCGTTCAAGGTCATGTCCCGTGAAATAGATCCGTCTCAGCGTTTCCGGTCTGTCCGGGAGCTGCAAGCTGACAACGCGTTCAACCTCGCTTTGAGACACGCAAAGGAACCTGTTGCCGCTGATCTGCAGATCCTCAACCGTGGTCAACGGAAATGCGGAGAGGTCGGCCACATCGTGCAGGTCCTTGCTGGACATTCCTCGAAGGTGTTCCCGATAAAAAGGGCTCCTATCGCGAGCATGATCAATCAGCGTCTTGAGCTTGTCCAGTTGATATCGGCGAATGTCTTCCGGGGTCAATTCGTGTCCGGGACGGCCGAAAATTCTTTGCGAAATCCACGTTTCCAATGGGGTTTTCCGCATATGTCGCTACTTCCCTCTATAGAGCGAACGGCCCGCGGCGCCCGTCAAATTGTAAGCGCAAAAGGGCACGAGCCTACCGTCCTGCAAGACCACGTGGATGCAGCAGTCCTTCAGTCGTTCCAGATCCAGGTTCCAAGCGTCCTGAAACGCCATTGCCGATACGGTCAGCCTGTGGGTGCGAGACCGTTCCAGGAGCACGTCCCACTGTCCCATGGGTATGTCGCCTTGTGTGGACGAAGGAAGAGCGTTCCCGGCGGACCACTGCTCAGCCACACAGTGTCGAGTTCGTGCCGCCCCGTCTTCGGCCTTTTCGCTTGCACAGGAACACGGCTCCTCACTACGAATCGTCAATGACTTCACGTGCCCGTCGGGCATTGCCACGAAGCTCCCGTGAAACGAGCAAAGGGCGTTCTCGCATCCCGGGGGTGAGAAATTCTCGATCCGGATCATCCCCTTGGTATGGAGCTCGATGGCACGCATGACATCCGGTAACGTGAGCCGGTCTCCCTCGGCCGGCATTTCCGGATACCTGCCGGCGTAGGTGACGGGCTGGAAGTGTACCCCTCTAACTGTCGGGAGGTTCTCCAACGCAAAGGACAGAATAACTCCCACGTTGTGAAGATTCACACCCGGGACCAGGGTCGGCACGAGCACGACTCCCAGGTCCATTTCCCGACAATTACGGATAACCTGAACTTTGCGATCGAAAAAATCCCCGCCCCTCAGTTCCCTATACACGCTGTTCTCAGTGCCGTCGAATTGCAGGAATACCGACGAGAGTCCGGCAGTTTTGAGCCGCTCGAGATATTGGAGATCCGATGCGATCCGCAGTCCATTGGTGTTGAGTTGGATGAAGTCAAAGCCCATGGAGCGCCCCAGGGTCACTATTTCAGGCAGATCTTCGCGAAGGGTAGGCTCGCCACCGGAAAGCTGCACATTGGATACGTATCCGTTGGCCAGCAAGGATTCGTAGGATGCACCGATCTCTGACATGTCGGGATCTCGAAGGCTGGTAGCACCTGAATCAGCAAAGCAAACTGTACATCTGAGGTTGCACCGCGAAGTGACCTCAATCAAGGCAGTGCATGTCTGTTGCCGATGATCCGAGCACAGACCGCAGTCAAAAGGGCAACCGTTTCTCACTTCGCTCCGGGCATGCGGGGACAGAAAGGGGATTTTGGGGCGCGACCAGGTCTCGTAGGGTGGATCTCCCCGCCAGAGAAGAGTCTGAAAGTCTCCATGCCTTTGGCACGTTTTCCTCATGAAAACGCAGTCTTGCTGAGTTATGAGCTTTGCCGGCACTCTGGCAAAGCACGCGGGACAAATACTCTGCGTCTCGGCAATAGTGACGGGGCTCTCGTGGGTCATTACCTTGCCCGGGAATGATCGAATCCGTTTGCCAGAAGTAGGGACTTAACTTTTTGGTATGTTCGTGTGACGATACCCGGACAACGAATCGACTGGTTCGCCGGATCGTCGTTGAGAATCTCGCGACAATGGATACCGCCGTAGCACTCGGAAAACTCAAGGGTGAACCATTCCACCAGCTCGTTTATCATGAGGTTGAGCCTTGGATGATCTTCTTCCTCGGGAGTTCCTCGGCCCGCGTACAGGGCAATCAAGCATGCTCCCCCTGTTAATGCGCCGCACGTGTCGCCGCAGAACCCCACCCCTCCCGCAAGGCCGGACATGGCCCGGATCAGGTCGGGATCAGACTTCCCCTGCGCTTCGAGCCCCAGAAAAAGCAGTATCTGACTGCAATGAAAACCCTGGCCTGCTAGTTCCAACATGCGGAGCAATTCATCCATGGTGCTCGCTTCATCAACAGAGCTCATTTTCCTGACTCTTTCCGTGTGGTTCGGGCAAACTGCCCGTCTTCAGGCCCACGAACAGAAAATAGCCCGGCCGGGCTTCACGCACGGCGTGGTGAACCAAACCGGGATCCAGGCTGCACTTTTCTGCCTCGGTCCAGAACTGGTCGAGAGATCCATACGTCCACATGATCCGAGCAGCGAAGTCCCGGAGCAGGTTTGAATGATCCTCGAAGCATACGATTCCAAAGCCGGTGGCAAGGCATTCCCGGATAAACTGATCCCTATCGAGAGTGCCTTTCAGGCACGAGCGCACCGGCAGGTGTCTCAATCCGCCGATAGCATCCTGATTGCGGGCGTAGAGATCGGTCACGATGATTCTGCCGTGCGGACCGAGAACACGGTGGCATTCCTTGAGGACCCGGTCGCGGTCCAACACAAGCGAAAGGGCGCACTCCAAGAGGACAGCGTCAAAAGATGCATCTGCAAAAGGGAGCGATTCCGCGTCGCCCCTGAGCAGCGGAAGAGCAGCGTTCTTAGTCTTACCCCGGGACACCAGCCGGGAGGATGAATCGACTCCCACCGCCTGGATCGCATGCTCACGGATGAGGTACCCCACAGTCACCCCGGTTCCGCATCCGACATCCAACGCAGTAGCACCAGGGGCCAATCGAGAGAGAACAAGCGCGCGGTGAGTCAACACGAGTCCTCCGGGACGTATGCCGGAGGAAGCGAGGGGTTCGTCTGAGAGTTGCTCGAACAGAGTATGAAGGCTCTCGGTACTCATTATCACTTGTCTTCGAGAAGCTGTTCAATCTGGGCCATTTTGCCGAGAGCAAGCTGCTCGGGAATGAATACGATCCCGCAACACGGACATCGCGGTAACTCTACCGGATACTTGGTTCCCATGTACACCACTTCCACGGTTCCGGATTCCAGAGGCACGCCGCACTTGCCGCACGTCCAATCCGCAGCTTCGCGTATGTCAACTCGATGGCTCACTGCTTCAGTTCCTCCAGAAGTTCCATTCGGTGGCTGTAAGTGTTGTGGATGGTGAAGCCGACTTCGGCAGCCGAGTACTCCACCCAGTACGTGACAGTCCCGGGCTTGTAATGGGCCAGGAAGTGGCCCGTTTGCTTCTGCACGAGCTTGGTCCCCGTGCTTTCCGCCCACTGGATGACCTGCTGCACGTCTTCAACCAGGATCATGCGTTGTGCCATCAAATCTCGAACCTTGTCCGAAATATGCAACGCAATCCGTTGATGAGCCTCTTGTTCCACGCCTGTCTCACTCCAAAGCTCCCCGAGAAGAGAATTCTTCAAACGAACACGATTCTCGCGCCTCTGGGAGTAGTCCGGGGCATTCATTGGCGCACCGCGGGTGATACTCTCGCCTAGGATCAGGTCGAGCAGATGCCATGTCGGCTTTCCCCCCGATCGAAAATGATCGCAACACACCGCACAATATGCGAGCAGGTCCGTTGTCGCCTCGCCGATGCGCCTGTCGACAACCTTATCGGCCAGTCCGCGATTGGCGAAATACATGAGCCCCCCGAAACCGCAACACTCTGTCTTGTCGCGGCTGAGGGGCAACTCGGCGATTTCGAGCCCCAAGACCCTCACAATGTTTCTCACGCTTTGTTGGATACCAGTCTCGTGCCTGCTCGTGCATGGATCGTGGATGGCCAGTACCGTTTGCCCGAGCGCAGTGTCGGTCTGAGGTAATCCCTTTCGGTCGAAGATCTCCCACAACGAAACCAGGCGGGCTTCAGGAAAGTGAGCTTTGAAGACCGCGTAACAAGACGAGCAAGCCAGGATGAGGTGAGGACTTCCCATGTTCAACCATTGAGTGCGGAAGTCGTCCAAGACGTGAGTAAAGTCCTCCGACCGTCCAGCCCAATCAGCAGGCGCACCGCAACAGCGGAGCATGAGCCCCACGCCCCCTTGAAGCCGGACTCGTAGATATTCATACGTCTTTTTCACCTGTTCAGGGGATGAGCCGGAGAGCTGGCACCCTGGAAAGAAGAGATAGGCGCTCGAAGCCATGCCGGGCTGGTGGCGAGCAAGAGCTGCCTTGCCGCTGTTGCTGAAAGACATGTCGCGCAGAGCGAACTCGTGTGCGGACGGAGGCATTTTACCTTGACCGACCATAGTGTAGCGGGCGGCCTTGCAGACCTCCCCCATGTGCAGGCTCTCAGGACAGACTTCCTTGCACAGCCCGCACAGGCTGCACGAGTTGATAAACTTGTTCCCGTGGCGTTGTCCCATGACAATGGAGAGGTTGTTGTAGATCTGTCGAACGTATTTTTTCGGGTACCCTTTGAACTGGTCAAGATATTCGCAGATCTTCACACATTCCATGCACTCGCACTGGAGGCACCGTGCAGCCTCCACACACGCTTCATTCAAGGAATAACCCCGAGCAGGGTCAGACATGAGGGTCCGCGGCAAAGGCACAACTCCCTCTATGCTGGTGAACAGCCGCGTGTCATAGGCCCCTTCATTCTCGCGGGAAGCTGTAAGAGAAACCTTCTGAAGGAATCTGTCTATGGAAATGGCTGCCCGGCGCCCATGAGAAATGGAGGTGATTGGAGAATGATGCTCCAGAGCATACACTGCACTTCCGCCGGTGAATACGCCGTACAGACCGGTCTCAAAGGTTACTCCTGCAACATCGCCGACGCCTGCCGCTCCGATTTCGACACCCAGGTTTGGTCTCGACGCTCTCCCGGTTGCCACGAAAACCGCATGGTGCTCTTGTTGCAGATCCGGCAGAGACACGCGGACACCGATTTGAGTGCTGACGAGTACTTCAATGGACAGCTTTTCCAGTGCCTCGAAGTCTGCGGCGATCACAGATCGAGGCAACTCGTCTTCGGGATAATTCCACAGGTGCCCGCCAGGTCTGTCCGCGGCTTCGAATACGGTGACCTGGTAGCCTTTCCTGGCAAGATCGAACGCGGCCGTCAGCCCGCTCAACCCTGCTCCGACGATTGCTACGCTCCGGTCCTTTTTCGGGATCGCGGGCATGCGCTGTTCTTCCGGAGAGGCATACGCGAGTGCCGATCTCTCGAGGCCACGGATGGCTATGGGTTCTCCAACTTCTCGCCTCTTGCAGACAGGCTCGCAAGGATGGTCACACACGCGGCTTATGATGCCTGCAAAGGGGACACTGCGGCGGAAAATCCGAGCGGCTGCTTGAAAATCCCCCTTGCTAACGGCCGAGGTCATGGCACGTACGTCAACGTGAACAGGACACATAGCGGTGCACCACGGCGCCCATTCCTGGATGCAGAGGTTCTCGAGTCTTCGGAGTTCCTTTTGATCCACGTCTTCCAGTGACCTTCAGCAAGCGGGAAACGTTTGGAAGGCAAGGGAAGCTTCTCAGTCCAGGAAGCTCCCCTGTCGTTGCGCTCCTGAACCTATTTCAAGGCATTGAGCCCCTTCCACACCTTTTCCGGGAGTGCCGGAAGATGACGTATACGTACGCCGGTTGCGTTGTAGATCGCGTTAATCACCGCCACGTGGGAACTGGTAAGCGGAAGCTCGCCAACACCGGCCGCTCCGAAGGGACCATGCTCTCTCGGAGTTTCCACATACATGATGTTGAAGTCATCCGGAATGTCCTTGGCAAACGGCAGACCGCAGTGAATCAGGCTGGTGTGCTTGTCGAGGTCCTCAAAGTCCTCGGAGAGAGCCAAGCCGATTCCCTGAGCCACACCACCGTAAATCTGGCCGTCCACAACGAGCTTGTTATTGATCTTCCCGATGTCGGCCACCACGGTGTACTTGTCCACCTGCGTCTTGCCTGTCTTGGTGTCTACCGTAACCTCAGCCATGAACGCGCCGTACATATACACGGGGAAGGGACTCCCCTGACCGTTCTCATCGCAGGGCGTGCACATGGAGGCAGTCCACTTGCCCGAATAATTGAGAGGAATGTTCTCGGCCTTCATCTCTTCGTAGGTGCGATAGGTGCCGTTGGGTTTGCGCATGGCATTGACGAGCATCTCGCATCCATTCTTGATAGCGTTACCCGTCATGACCTGCTGACGACTTCCTCCGGAGGGACCGCTGTTCGGAACGCTTAATGTGTCGTTCATCACCAGCTTGATCTGATCCGGCTTGATCCCCAGGGGTCTAAGGGCCTCGTGGCATGTGCCGAGTGCTCCCATATCCGCACCTTGACCGTGATCCTCCCAAGAACTGGTAAGCCACACTCCTTTCGGAGTGAGTTCCACCCACACCTCCGAGGAGTCCGGCCCATCAAGACCGCACCCATAGATACCAAGGCATATACCGACTCCTTTTTTCTTCTCGGGTGTCGATTCCTTCTTGACTCTCTCCTTAGCCCCTTCGTACAGGGGCCGAAGCTTATCGAAGATCTCCGGGAGGCTGAACACTTCAGGCGTCTGCCCTGTCGGAGTGGTATCGCCGGGCCGATAGATGTTCCTGTACCGCAGTTCGAAGGGATCCGCACCCATCTTCGCTGCCAGCTCATCCATGAGGCTTTCCGAAGCCAAAAAACTCTGAGGCGAGCCGTATGCCCTGAACGCCGAACCCCACGCGTGATTCGTGCAGACAGTCAATCCCTTACCGCGAATATTCGGAATGCCGTACCCGGCTCCGATGAACTGGGCCCCACGAACCGTCAACAGGTCTCCGAATTCCGAGTACGGCCCGTGATCCACGATCCAATCGCTCTCCATGGCGACGATCTTCCCGTCCTTGTCGGCTCCGTATTTGAGATTGATGAAGAAAGGCGACCTCTTGCCGGTATAGGTGATGTGCTGATAATAGTCGTATTTCAAAGTCACCGGCCGTCCTGTGGCAAGTGCCGCTACGCCGAGAAGCGCCTCCATGGTCGGGCTGAATTTGTACCCGAAAGTGCCTCCTGCCGGATTCTGGACGATCCGGAGTTTTTCCGGCTCCGTTCCGAGACCCGCACAGATCATGGCGTGATGCAGAAAAATGCCTATGCTCTTCGAATGGATCGTGAGGCGACCTTCATCGTCGAAATAAGCCAGGCCTACGTCGGGCTCCATGGTCAAATGCGGCTGTCGCTGAAGATAATACTCTCCTTGCACCACGTATGCCGCCGAGTCCATGAGTGGTTTGGTGTCTTGTCCCTTCGCTCTCTTCTGCTCATAGTAGACATTGGGCGTCCCGGGATGGATCTCAATAGCGTCGTCGGCCATCGCCGCGGGAGCGCTCATGTAAGCGGGCAGCTCCTCAAGGGTCACCTTGACCTTCTCCGCGGCAGCTCGGGCATTGGCCTCCGTGTCCGCGCATACGATGGCCAGTGCATCCCCGAACTGGAACACTTTCTCGTCACACAGAATCGGCCGATCCCAGCCATCTCCCTTGTTCGTGGGAAACGTGATCAAGCCGGTGATGCGATTCCGGCCCTTCACGTCCTTGTGGGTGACCACTTTGACCACCCCCGGCATCTTTTCGGCCTCCGAAGTGTCAAGAGACAGGATCTTCGCGTGGGAGACCGTGGCTTGAACCAGTGCTAGCCTGAGGGTTCCTGCAGGCATCTTGCATCCCAGGTCTGCACCGTAATCAATCGTGCCCGTCGCCTTGGCTATGGCAGTGGGCCTCGGATAGCTTCCGCCCCAAATTCGTCCGTCCGAAGGCAACTTGTATGCAAGCTCCGAAGCGGTCATTTCCCCCCGCATTACTTTTGCAGCATCCATCACCGCGTCCACGAGAGGTTTGTACCCCGTGCAGCGGCAGGCGTTGCGGTTCTGCTGGAACCAGTCTCGGACTTCATCCCGCGTAGGATTTTTGTTTTTTTCCAGAAGCGCCTTGGCCGACACTATGAAACCGGGAGTACAAAAACCGCATTGCGCGGCCCCATGCACCGTCCAAGCCAACTGGATGGGGTGAAGATCGTTCGGCGTGCCGATCCCTTCGATAGTGAGGAGTTGGGCTCCATCCGGCACTCTCTTCATCTTCGTGACACACGACTTGACGAGTTTCCCATCCAGGATTACGTTGCAGCACCCGCACTGACCCGTCCCACACCCGACTTTGGTGCCGGTGAGACCCAATTGATCGCGCAGCACGTCTGCTACAGAGGACTCCTGGTCAAAGATGAGCGTCTTCTTAACCCCATTGATTTCCATGACCTTCTTCTGCATCGCACAACTCCTTTCAAAAGGGACTACTATAACGGTGGGCTTGCTGCTTGAGGAAACATCTGTTTTTCACGACTGCCGGAGGCCGTTCCTAAGACAGCGCTCCTGTTGCAAGCATTGCCGACAGGGTTGGAGATGATCTCATTTCACAGCCACCTCCACGGTAACAGGTGGTCGCAGCGACCCCATTTATGCCTGCTCAGACATATGTCCACTGTGACGCAACAGACGTGACGAGTCAAGATTTTTAACTTCCGGATGGTAATCCTTCAGTTACTCGGGGAAAGCGCCCATACTCTGTCATTGCGAGGGCACAGCCCGAAGCAATCTCCAACTGACCAAAACTGAGATTGCTTCGTCGTTCCACTCCTCGCAATGAGATGATTGGATGGTCGGAATGTGGGCGAGAGTCATGAACAAATCCGACAGAATGTTCGAAAACCGCTATAAAAATCGTCTCATCAGCCAGGCGCCTGTTCACATCAATCAGCCAGCCTTATACGGATTCGCTTTTTCACAGGTAACTCGATTCTGTGCACAAGCTGGGGGCACTCCTTCGCTGCGGACGACGCAGAGCCGTCTCATCACTTCGCTCGGGAGAGCCCCCAGCCCCGACATCTCACAAATCTTGTAACGAATCCGTATTACTGGACCCCGGAGACGACCAGGCTCAGTCTGATCGGAAAATCACTATTTTCAGAGCGCAGCAATAGACAACCGGATCGGATGACCGAGCCGTCCGTTCCGGAATCGAGCTCGCCAACCCGACGGAAATCATTTCGCTTCGGTCGATTGTTTCTCGATATGTACCTTCTCGATTCGAACAGCACAGACCTTATAGTCGGGCGTCTTGGACACGGGGTCCAGTGATGTCCCCAACAGTTCATTCGGATTGGCCTGAGCAAAATGAAAATCCATGAAGATGGCGCCTTCCGGGACAATGTCGCCAGGTCTTACCGGTGTGATCACTTCGCCTCGCCGCGAAACCACCTTGGCCAAATCCCCGTCGTTCAACCCCAGGCGCTCGGCGTCGAGATGGTGGATCTGGGCGTGAGGTTCGGGGAACTCCTTGTGGAGCGCCGGACACCTGCCGGTCATGGTACGGGTGTGGTAGTGAGCGTACCTGCGTCCCGTTGTCAGCAGGTAGGGGTATTCAGCGTCGGGGAGTTCTTCCGGGGGCCGGAAATCGATCACGTGAAAGAGACCTCGTCCTCTGGTAAACTTGCCCTGGTGTAGAAACGGGGTCCCGGGATGGTCGGGAGACGGACACGGCCATTGAATGCCACCTGCTTCGAGACGGGCATGGCTGAGTCCACCGAATATGGGAGAAAGGCTCGCCAATTCGTCAAAGATCTCGGCTGGGGATTCATAGTCCATGGCCAGGCCCATCCGTTTTCCCAGCTCTGCGATGATCTGCCAGTCGGGTATGGTCCCGGGAGGATTCTCTACTGCCTTTCGCACTCGCTGAACTTTTCGTTCGGTGTTGGAAAACGTGCCTTCCTTCTCGGCCCAGCAGGCTCCCGGAAATACCACGTGGGCGAATTGAGCCGTCTCTGTGAGAAAAATATCCTGTACGACTAAGAATTCGGCTGATTCGAGCGCATGAACCACATGATGGGTGTTGGGATCACTCAACACGGAATTCTCGCCCAGGATGTACAGGCACTTCAGCGAACCGTCTATGAGCCTGTCCATCATGTCGGGAATGGTGTAACCCACTTTATTGGAAAGCTTCGCCTGCCATGCGCGCTCGAATTTCTCCCTTACGGAATCGTCAGTAACAACCTGGTAACCGGGGTACACATTGGGCAGTGCACCCATGTCGCAGGCTCCCTGGACGTTGTTTTGCCCTCGCATGGGATTGACGCCGGTGGAAGGTCTCCCGATCTGACCGGTCAACATGGCCAGGTTAGCCAGAGATTTGACGTTATCCACGCCATGCGAGTGTTCAGTTATGCCGAGGGTGTAGCAGATGGAGGACCGCTCGGCGTTGGCATACATTTCGGCTACGCGGACGATGTCCTGGGGAGGGACTCCGCAGATTTCGGAAGCTTTTTCAGGGGAGTACGCTTGCAGATGCTCCCGAAGTTCGGCAAAGCCTTCTGTTCTCTCGTCGACAAATGCACTGTTATGCCAGTCATTGGCAAGAATAGCGTGCATGACCCCGTTAATGAAGGCTACGTCCGTTCCGAAATTGAGCCTCACGTGCAAATCCGCTTGCAAGGACAACTGAATCCTACGCGGGTCCACGACAATCAGTTTGGCGCCCTTAAGCTTGGCTCGAAACATCCAATTGGATATCAACGGATGAGCCTCCGTGGTGTTGGAGCCCACCACCAGCAGACAATTCGTGTCCGCGATCTCAGGGATCGAGTTCGTCATTGCTCCACTTCCAAATGCAGCGGCAAGACCTGCCACTGTGGGAGCGTGTCAGAGACGGGCACAGTGGTCGACGTTGTTGGTCCCGAATCCGGTCCTGCAGAACTTCTGGAGCAGGTAGTTATCCTCATTGGTGCAGCGGGCCGAGGAAAAGAATCCCACGCTGTCCCCACCATATTGCGCCTTGATGTCCTTGAGTCGAGACACGGTGAAATCAAGCGCCTCGTCCCACGACGCCTCTTCCAATTTCCCATTCTTACGGATCAACGGGGTGGTCAGTCGTTCAGGACTGTGGACGAATTCGTGGGCAGTCCACCCTTTGATACAGAGCTTACCCTGGTTCATGGGAGCAGTTTTCAGGGGTATGGTTCCGATCAAGCGGCCGTTCAGGGCTTCGAGAAGCATCTGGCAGCCGCAACCGCAGTACGGGCAAGTTGTCGTGACGAATCGATAATCCATAGTAGCTCCAAAACTCCGTGTCAATCTTGAGAGTCTGAGGGTCGTTCCGTGGAGAGTACCTCAGCGAGTCGGCGGCAAACCCTGTCCTCGTCCAGGGTTTGGCATACAGTAGCATGTCCCCGCGACTTATGTCAAATGAGACATAAACCCCCGCACAAAACTTTGGCCGCATCGACGCATGTTTCCGGCTCGCACACGCAGAAGGTTCCGGGTGTCAGAATCTGATGGATGCGCCGCTCTAGTCGTCAGGCTCTACTGCTCCGTGTGCGCATGGGGTGTTCGCTCAGCATCGAGGCGGCCGTCCGTCGAGCGCGGTTTACCGTCTCCGCTGCAAAAGACTTGTCTGAACTTTGTCCGAGCCGATCGATGACAGCTGCTCTGAAGCCGGGCAAACAAAGACAGGAGTTCCTCGCCTTCTGCAGTCAGTTTCGAGCCACTCCCGGTCGTTGAGACGATCTTGAATCCTGCCTGCCTCTCGGCATCTTTGATCTTCGCCCACACGTTGCGAAACGGCAGGTTCAGCTTGCGGGCAGCTTTGCTAATCGACCCTGTGCGACGAAGAGCGCAGAGGATTCGAAGTCTTCCTTCGCCGATAATGGGCTGTCCGCGGTCGTTTTCCAGCCAGACTTTACAGCGGAGCTTGAAGGGCATCCTGGAATTCCTCGAACCCGCTCATGGAAACGGAATGGTCAGGGGAAGGAGAGAACCGCCCCGTCAGCCACAGGGGCGGTTTCCTGTCAAGTGGGAACATCACTTCCCAGCAGCGTACTGGTAATACTTCTTCGGATCGTCCTTGACGATGAAGATCACCCTCACATCGTCGGCCTTGAGAGCCGCAGCATTCGGATAGGATTTCTTGAGATCGCCAACTCTCTGTTTCGCCAGCTCAACGATCTTGTCCCGTTCCCCGAACACCATTGTTCCCGTCGGGCACGACTTCACACACGCCGGTATCTGGTTATTGGAGATCCTGTCGAAACACATGGTGCATTTGAACAGAACCTTGGATTTGGGGTCCTGTCGAGGAATGTTGTAAGGACACCCTTCCAGAGTCGCCTTGAAATCGAGATCTTTTGTCCTGGGAGTGAACAGAACCGCTCCGGTTTTCTCGTCCTGAACTATTTCGTCCTTTTCGGCAGCGGCCATGCATCCTGGCGACAGGCAATGCCTGCACTGATCCGTGAAGAAGTGCCAGTACACTTTACCGTTGCCATTCACCCCGTCAGCAAATCTCACGAGCTTCCATGTGTCCGCCGACAGATCCTGCGGATTCTGGTAGCTGCCCCAATTCTTGGTCTCTGTTGCAGGTAACTGGTTCCACTGCTTGCATGCCATTTGACAACCCCGGCAAGCAGTACACTTGGAGGTGTCCACGAGTATCGAATATCCTTGAGACATTTGTTACACCTCCCCTCACGCTTTCTTGACGTTAACCATGAAGCCCTTATACTCGGGACACATGGTGTTGGCATCTCCCACTGCCGGCGTAAGGAGATTCGTGGCATAGTTTTTGTCTGATTTGGGGATGAGCCATCCGAATGCAAAGGGCAAGGCTACTTGGTGCAGCACCTTTCCTTCCACCGTGAACGGCCGCAGACGAGGAGTGACCATCGCAACACACTCTACTTCGCCTCTGATTGAGGCCACCTTCACGCGATCACCATTCTTGATGCTCAGTTCCCCGGCCAGTTGCGGACTCATCTCGACGAAAAGCTCCGGTTGAGCTTCCAGGAGCCAAGGCTGCCAACGGGTCATGGAGCCCGAGCACCAGTGCTCGGTGATCGTATTCGTGCTGCACACGATGGGGAATTTCGGATCCGCGGATGCGACCTTATCCATGTCGCTCTTGAAGATCTTGAACACCGGATTGCTTATCTGTGCGGACATGGGATTTCTGCCGAGCGGGTTCTCATACGGCTCGTAATGCTCGGGGAAGGGACCGTCCACCATGCCCGGGCCGAAAAGGAACGCCCGCCCGTCGGGTTTCATGATAAAGGGGAGCTTCCCTTTTTCCGCATCGCTCATGGGAGGCCAGGGCCCATCAGGGACGTCCCCGACCCATTTTCCGTCTTCCCACTTCACCAGCGGCCGTTTCGGATTCCACGGCTTCCCGCTGGGATCGCATGAGGCGCGATTGTACAGAACCCGTCGATTGACCGGCCAGCACCAGGCCCAATTCGGGTAGAGTCCAAGGCCTGTGGGGTCTTCCTTTCCGCGGCGGGCCATCATGTTCCCTGCATTGGTATAGCTTGCGCAGTAGAGCCAGTTGCCGCAGGAAGTGCTGCCGTCTGCCTGGAGGTATCCGAACGCGGGGACGAGATCCCCTTTCTTGAAACTGACATCCTTGCCCG
>Ga0187785_10000082_pt1 | contig 34205 bp, 37 predicted proteins | sample 0815_BV2_4_20_MG_FD_132466 | JGI IMG/M metagenome (GOLD analysis project Ga0187785, IMG submission 132466) | Tropical peat soil microbial communities from peatlands in Department of Meta, Colombia - 0815_BV2_4_20_MG | ecosystem: Environmental > Terrestrial > Soil > Wetlands > Peat | place...
GCGGTCACGAGCGCGACCGAGGCCACCACGGTCAGCAACGTGCCGCCGAGGAGGCCCTCCCACGACTTCTTCGGGCTGACGTTCGGCGCGAGCGGCCGCGGGAACCATCCGCCGCCCGAGACCGATCCGATCAGGAACGCCGAGGTGTCGAACAGGAACGTCAGCAGGATGATCCAGAACACGAGCGCCCGGCCGTCCGGGAGCTTCAGCGTGGCGATCAGGTAGCCGCCGAGCAACGGGATCCACGCCATGTTCAGGACCGTGAGCCCGATGTTGCGGGTGACGTCGGTGCGATGCTCGATCGGAACGGTCATGTACCACAGGAACGTGGCCATCAGACCCAGCGCGAACATCGCGGGCGTGGCCGCCTCGCCCTTGAAGTAGGCGCCGGCCATCATCAGCACGCCGGCCACCAGGCCCACGAGGGTCGCCGGCTGGTGGTGGTGCTTGACCATCACGCCGAACAGCTCGCCCTGTGCGATCAGCACGGCGAGCCCGGCGACGATCGCGAACGCCCACGACCCGAGCCACAGGGCGGCGAGCGCGACGCCGGCGAGCAGCACACCGGTCATGAACGCCGCGGGAACGTCACGCTCACCCGGTCCGGGGCCGCGCCGCTCGAGGTCCGCGCCGACCTCGACGGCTGCAGGCTCCTGCCAGCTGGGGCCGCTGAACCCTTCGGCGCCGACCACCACCGTGCGCGAAGGCGAGTCGTCCTGCAGGTCCGACAGGAGCGCCTCCTCGACCTCCTCGGGGGCACCGAGATCGCTCAGGAGATCACGCTCGGACCCTTGCCCGCCGAAGACATCGACCGGCTCGGTCGGATAGGTCTCGGAGCTCCCGAGCGAACCCGCGAAGTGCGCCGCGGCGGCCTCCAGATCCTCCTCCGAGGGTCCGGCGACGACGTCCTCCTCCAGCTCGTCGTCGTCTTCGAACAGGCCGTGCTGGCCGGCGTCCGCGTCGCCTTCGTCCTCGTCCTCGTCGACCACCAGGACGACGTCCTCCTCGACGTCGACGGGCTCGGGCTCACCGAGCAGCTCGTCGATCGGCGCGAGCGCGCCGGAGTCGTACCAGGCCTCCTGCGAACCCTCGGTCGCCCCGGCCGGCTCCGCGACGACCGGCAGCTCGCCGGTGGGCTCGGGCGCTCGGTCGGCCGGATCGGCACGAACCTCGACGTGCGCCTCTTGCGGCGCTTGGGTCGCGGTCTCCTCGGGCTCGTCCCAATCGACGTCGCGGATCGGGGCGAAGAACTTGTCGAGATCCTCGAAGAGCTCGTCGTCGCCCTTGTCGTTCGGCACGCCTCAGACCTCCATCAGCTCTTGTTCCTTGTGACCCTGGATCTCGTCGATCTCGGCCACGAACCGGTCCGTGAGCTTCTGCAGCTCCTTCTCGCCTCGGACCAGGTCATCTTCGGAGATGGCGCCGTCGTGCTCAAGCTTCTCCATCTCCTCCTTCGTGTGGCGACGTACGTTGCGAACCGCCACCCGGCCGTCCTCCGCCCGCGCGTGGACCTGCTTCACGAGCTCCCGGCGCCGCTCCTCGGTCAGCGGCGGAAAGGCCAGGCGGATCAGGTTCCCGTCGTTGCTGGGCGAGATTCCCAGGTCGCTCTGCATGATCGCCTTCTCGATCGCGGCGATCGCGTTGCGGTCGAACGGTTGCACCTGCAGCAGCCGCGGCTCGGGCACCGAGAATCCGGCGAGCTGGTTCAGCGGCACCGGCGTGCCGTAGTAGTCCACCGTGACCCGGTTCAGCACGGCCGGCGTCGCGCGGCCGGTCCGGATCCCCCCGAGGTCATCCTTCAGATGCGTCACGGCCTGCTCCATCTTGTGGGTCGCGTCCTTCATCGCGGAATCGATCGTCATGCCGGTTTCCCCGAGTGCACGAGCGTCCCGATCGCCTCGCCGGTCACGACGCGACGGATGTTCCCCTCCTGTCGCAGATCGAACACCACGATCGGGAGCTCGTTCTCCATGCAGAGCGAGACGGCGGTCGCGTCCATCACGCCGTAGCCCTCCCGGAGGAAGTCCCCGTAGGCGAGGAGGTCCAAGCGGGTCGCCGAGGGGTCGAGGAAGGGATCGGCGGTGTAGACCCCGTCGACCTTCGTGCCCTTCAGCAAGGCGGCCGCGTGGATCTCGAGCGCGCGCTGTGCCGCGCACGTGTCCGTGGAGAAGTACGGCACGCCGAGGCCGGCCGCGAAGATCACCACCCGCCCCTTCTCGAGGTGCCGGATCGCGCGGAGCGGAACGAACGGCTCGGCGACCTGGCTCATCGCGATCGCGGTCTGGACACGGGTCGGCACGTGGATCTTCTCGAGTGCGTCCTGCAGCGCGAGCCCGTTCATCACGGTCGCGAGCATCCCCATGTAGTCAGCCCGGTTCCGGTCGATCCCCGGCGCCTGACGGCCACGCCAGATGTTCCCTCCGCCGACCACGACGGCCGGCTGGATCCCCAGATCGATGATCTCGGCGAGCTGGCGGGCGACGAGCGCGGTGGCCTCGTCGGAGATGCCGGTGCCGGAGTCGGGAGCGAAGGCCTCGCCGGAGAGCTTCAGCAGCACACGGTGGTACGTGGGCCGTGCCGCCCCGCCGTCGTCCATGCGCCCCGCTGTCCCTCCTCTATCCGACCGGCAGCTCCGCCAGCTTACCCGCCTCGCCATCGTCCTCGCCCAGGCGGTAGCGGATGAAGCGCCGGACCGCGACCTTCTCCCCCGTCTTGGCGCCCACCTCGTCGAGCAGGCCCTGGATCGTCTTCGAGTCGTCCTTCACGAACGGCTGGTCGAGCAGGACGGTGTCCTTCAGGAAGGCCTCGATCTTCCCCTCCACGATCCGAGGGATCACGTCGTCCGGCTTGCCGGATTCCTTCGCCTGGGCCTCGAAGATCTTGCGCTCGTGCTCGAGCACCGGCACCGGCACGTCGTCGCGGCTGAGCCAGCGCGGCGCCGACGGACTCGCGATGTGCAACGCCAGGTCCTTCACGAGGGAACGGAACTCGTCGGTGTTGGCCACGAAGTCCGTCTCGCAGTTCACCTCGATCAACACGCCGACCGTGTTGTTGAAGTGGATGTAGGAATCGACGAGCCCCTGGTTCGCCGAGCGGCCGGCGCGCTTCGCGGCGCCGGCCAGGCCCTTCTCGCGCAGGATCTCCGCGGCGCGGTCGGCGGCGCCGTCGGCCTCGATCAGGGCCTTCTTGCAGTCCATCATCCCGGCGCCCGTCGCCTCACGGAGCGCCTTGACCATCGCGGCGGTCACCTCCGGCATCTCAGCCCTCCGTCCCGGCCGCGTCCGGGGCGGCCCCGTCGCCCGCGACCTCGGTCGGCGCGGCGTCCTCGGTCTCGGTCTCGGTCTCGGTCTCCGCGACGATCTCCGCCTCCGGCTGATCCGGCTCGAACACGGTGGTGGCCGCGATCGCCGCCGCCTCCTCCTCGGACGGGGTCTCGTCCACCGCCGCCGGCGCGGCCTGCGGCTTCGGGCCTCCGACCGGGCGGGGGGCGCGCGCGGTGACCCGCTCGACGGCCTCCTCCTTCGCCATCCCGTACCCCTCGGCGAGGGCATCGGCGATCACGCGTGTGACGAGGTTCACCGCCCGGATCGCGTCGTCGTTCCCGGGGATCACGTAGTCGACCTCGTCGGGATCGCAGTTCGTGTCCACGATCGCGATGATCGGGATGCCGAGCTTGCGCGCCTCCGTGACGGCGATGTGCTCCTTCTTCGTGTCGATCACGAGCACGGCGTCAGGCAGACGCTCGAGTCCCTGGATCCCTCCGAGGTTGCGCTCGAGCTTCTCCCGCTCGTGTCGAAGCCGGATCGCCTCCTTCTTCGGCAGGCGCTCCATCGCCCCGGTCTCCTCCATCTCACGCAGTTCGCGCAGGCGCAAGAGCCGCGTGCGGATCGTGGTGAAGTTCGTGAGCATCCCGCCGAGCCAGCGATTGTTGACGTACGGCATGCTGACGCGGGACGCGTGCTCGGCGACGACCTCCTGGGCCTGCTTCTTGGTCCCGATGAACAGGATCGTGCCGCGGCGGCGACCCAGGCCCTGCGCGAACGCGTACGCCTCTTCGAGCCCCGCGAGCGACTGCTCGAGATCGATGATGTAGATCCCGGAACGCTCCCCGAAGAGGTACCGCTGCATCTTCGGGTTCCACCGGCGCGTCTGGTGGCCGAAGTGCACGCCCGCCTCGAGGAGCTCCCGCCGGGTGACGACCGGCATGATGCAGCTCCTTTCGGTTGTCCCTCCGCCCGGTTCGACCCGTCGCCGGCCCGCTGCGCGGGACCCCGGCGACGGTCCCCGGACGTGTGTGCTCGGCGCGGCTGCGCCGGCGCGGCGAGTCTACCAGCGGGTTCGCGCCGCTCAGCCGCGGGCCGACCGCTCCGGCGCCTCCGGCACGACGTCGGCGACGCAGAGGTACCGGTACGCGAACGTCGCGACGACGCTCGCCTGGACCACGTTCAGCGCGATCGAGATCGCCCAGGCCGCGACCGACGGGTTCACGCCGATCGTGCCGCCGGGCACGGGCGCCAGCAGCAGTGCGAACGCCGGGATCGCGTAGAGGGCCGCGAGCGACAGGTTGTTCGCCCCGGGCATCCGCGCGGCCCGCACCGCGCGCGACAGCGTCGCCGGGACCGACCGGTCCTCGTCGGCCGCGATCGCCGGCGCGAACGCGAACAGGTAGACGCCCGCGGTCAGCAACCCGATGAACACGAGGAAGCCGATCCCGCCCCCGAGGATCTGGGTGATGTTCGCCAGGATCAGCAGGCCGAGGTTCACGACGCCGACGGCGACCGTCACGGGCAGCACGTGCAGCGCCCGCCGCGCCGACCAGGACGTGATCCCGCCCGTGCGGAGCGACTCGACCGACGCGGTGGTGACCCACGCGTGCACCGCGGCGTTCGCCGTGAGGAACAGCACGATGCCCAGCAACGGTCCCGCCGCGCCACCGAGCCCGCCGCCGGCCGCCGGGGCGAACGCGCTGGAGCTGAGCACCACGTCGGCGTAGGTCGAGATCGGCGGCACGCCGAAGACCGCGCTCAGCAGGCTGAACGGACCCTGGAACCCGACGGCCAGCAGGATGCCCCACTCGACGAGCAGCACGATCGGCACCGCGATCACGATCGGCCGCGCGGTCAGGACCGTCGCGAGGCCGCGGCCGAGGGTCGTGCGCAGCTTCGGCATCGGCGTCGCCCCCTGAGGGCGGGAGAACAGCGAGTCGAGCAGGCCCCGACGCGGCGGCGAGGCCTCGACGGGCGCGCGGTAGGAGCCGGCCGGCCGGCGCTTCTTCTTGCCGTTCGTCATCGGTCTCGGTCCTCGTCCTCTTCCTCGTCTTCGCCGTTCGCGCCTCCGCGCAACGCGGGATCGTCGGGGTCCCAGTCCTCGGTGACGCCGATCGGCCCGACCGGCCCCAGTCGTGCGGAAAGGGCCCGACCGGCGAGCAGGAGCAGCAGCACGAGCGGGATCGCCGCCAGCGCCCAGCCGCCCAGGAGCAGCGCCGGCTTCAGCACGGTCGGGCTCTCGATGTCCGTCAGCGAGCCGTTCGGATCGTTCACGAGGCCGACGAGGCCCGGCGACGAGCCCGTGCGGGCGAGGACGATCGTGTCGGCCGTCAGCGCGAGCGCCAGGCCCGCGTCTCCGTCACCGAGGCTCGCCCGCCAGATCTGGTGGCCGGAGTCCAGGTCGAACGCGGCGAGATCTCCGTCGGCGGTCGGCACCAGGATCGTCGATCCCGCGACGGCCGGCGCCCCGATCACCGAGGTGTTCATCGCGAAGTCCCAGATCCGCGAGCCGCTGGACGCGTCCAACCGATAGACCTGACCGCGGGTGTCGGCCACGACGACCGCGTCGCCGACGACCACCGGCGGGGCTCCGCCAACGAACGCGTTGAGCCGGGTCGCCCACCGCTCCGAACCCGTGGCGGCGTCCACGGCCCGCACGGTCGCGTCGGCGAGGGCGACGTAGAGCGTTCCGCCGACGACCGAGGGAGCGCCGATCGCGGTGCTCGACGTGCGGGGCACGTACGGCTGTGCCCAAGCGTTCGTGCCGTCGGACTCTCGCAGCGCGACGATCTGCGGCGCCGCTCGCTCCACGGAGCGCGCGGCGACGTACACGATGCCGTCGGCCGCGGCCAGCGGCACGTCGATGCAGTCGCCGACGTCCTTGGTCCACCGGACCTTCCCGGTGGACGGATCGACCGCGACGACCGTTCCTCCGTCGGTTCCGATCGCAACGAAACCGCCGTCGACGACGGCGCCGGTGCGCGAGACACCGGGCAGGTCCAGCCGCCAGCGGACGGAATGGGTCGCGGCGTCGAGCGCCACCAACCGCGGGGTGCCCGGCGACGTCGGCGCCGGCGTCCGGCAGGCGGCCGAGGAGCCCGCGACGGACGGGATCGCCGAAGCGCCGGACGGCGAGGACGGGGTGAACGAGGTCGTGGCGCTCGGCGAGGCCGTGGCCGCCGACGAGGACTCGTCGCCGCCCCCCTCCGGGAACAGGATCGATCCGGCGGCGACCGCCGCCGGCGCGCTGGGTCCGAGCTCCCGTGGGACGGTCCAATCCACGGCGCCGGTGCCCACGGCCACGGCGGTGACGTCCTGGCGTCCCACCACGATCGCGTCGTCGCCGTCGATCGCCGGCGCCGGGAGGCCAGCCACATGCGCGCTGTCGCCGATGCCCGTGGCGGTATGCCAGGCGACCCGGTATGCGGCCGCCGGCGCCGAGGCGAGGGATCCAGACCGACCCGGGCCCTGCTGATACTGGGCCCAGCTGCTACCGGACTGCGCCACCGCGGGTTGCCCGCCGGAGAGGGCAACCACACCGGGGATGAGCAGGGCGAGCAGTCGTCGGGCGGGACGCAAGGTGCGTCATCCTACCCGTGGCCCTCCGCGCGTCGTTCGCCGCCTCAAGCGACCGGGGCGAGCCTGACCACGTCGGCGATCGCGGGCGGCCCGAGGTAGTCGAGCGGATCGACGTAGGCGTCGTTCAGCTTGACCCCGAGGTGCAGGTGGGGCACCGGTGCGGCGGGGTGCCCCCAGCCCGTGGCCGCGATCAACTGACCCCTGCCGACCGCGGCCCCCTTCCGCACGAGCAGGACCGATAGCCATGAATACGTGGACTCCAGGCCACCTCCATGGTCGATCGTGAGGAACAAGCGGCCGCCGACCGGTCCGGCGAACGTCACGACGCCGGCCGCGGGTGCGGCGATAGGCGTGCCGACAGGAACGGCGATGTCGACCCCGCGGTGTCCGGACCCGTATGGATCCTCGGGCGGATCGAACGCCTGGATCACCGGCCCGGTGACCGGCCACATCCATGACGACGTGGACGGAGCCTCGGAAGGCGTGGCAGGCGCGGCCGCGGATACCGTGATCGCGAGGGCGAGTGGAACGAACGAGCGCATGGAGCGACGCTACGCGCGAGGCGGATCGCAGACCGTGACGCGGCGCACGCGCCCCGGCACCTAGTCGAACTCAGAGAGCTGGCCGCGCAGGACCCCCACGGCTTTCGTGTGGATCTGGCACACGCGCGACTCGGTCACCCCGAGGATCTCGCCGATCTCGGCGAGCGTGAGCCCCTCGAAGTAGTAGAGCGTCACCACGATCTTCTCGCGCTCCGAGAGCGAGTTGATCGCCGCCGCGAGCAGGCCGCGCGTCTCCTGCGACTCGACGCCCGAACCCAGATCGAACCCCTTGTCGGCCAACGTGTCCACGAGCGACACCTTCTCGCCGCGGTCTTGCCCGACGTTGACCGTCTCATCGAGCGCGAGCACCGAGACGAACGAGATCTGCGCGATCACCTCGTGCAACTCCGACCGGGTCACCCCCAGGCGCTCCGCCAGCTCCTTCTCGGTCGGCTGGCGTTTCAGCATCGACTCGAGGTCGGCGAGCGCCTTCTCGATCTCCCGCTGCTTGAAGCGCACGGATCGGGGCACCCAGTCCATCGCGCGCAACTCGTCGATGATCGCTCCCTTGATCCGCGGGATCGCGTAGGTCTCGAACTTGTTGCCGCGGCCCGGCTCGAACTTCTCGAGGGCGTCGATCAGACCGAACATGCCGTAGGACACGAGGTCCGCCTGCTCGACGCTGGCCGGAAGACCCGTCGCCACGCGGCTCGCGACGTACTTCACGAGCGGCGCGTAATGCAGGATCAGCTTCTCGCGAGCCTCCGGCTCGCGGCCGCCTTTGAACGCATGCCAGACGAGTGCGAGCTCGTCGTCGACGTGGGGCGGGATCGTCGTCACCGTGGCGGAGACCTTCGAGGCCGTCTTCGCCGAGGCCCGCGCACGCGTCTTGGTGGCGACGGACTTCGCCGGAGCCTTCGCGGCCGACTTCGGCGCGACGCGGGTGGAGGCCTTCTTCGTCGTCGCCACGTCAGGCCCTCGGATGGGATCGCTCGTAGGCCTCGAACAGCCGCGTCCGCGAGACGTGGGTGTAGCGCTGGGTCGTCGCGACACTCGCGTGCCCCAGCAGCTCTTGAACGGCGCGGATGTCGGCTCCCCCTTCCAACAGGTGCGTCGCGAACGTGTGCCGCAGGGTATGCGGCGTGACGCGGCGCCCCGGGAGGGAGCGCCCTCCATATCCTTCCACAAGCGCGCGGATGTCGCGGGGACCGAGCGACTTGCGCTTGCGGTTGAAGAACAGGGCGTCGGAGCCTTCGGCGGCCAGGGTCGCCCGGCCGCCGCGCAGCCACGCGGCGATCGCGTCGCGGGCATCGTCAGACAGCGGCACGTCCCGGGTCTTCGAGCCCTTGCCCAGCACGCGGATGCGTCCGCGCGTCAGATCGACGTCGCTGACGGCGAGGCCGGCGGCCTCCCCGACCCGGATCCCAGATCCGTAGAGCAGCTCCAGGACGGCGCGATCCCGCAGCGCGATCGCCCTCGCGACCGGATCGCCCTCCGCGCCGAGGGCCGGCGCCTCCACGAGGACCACCGCCTCGGCCGGGCGCAGTACCGTCGGCAGCCGGTTCGCGACCTTCGGTCTGCCGAGCAACTGCGCGGGATCCGGCTCGATCGTGCCTTCGGCCGCTGCCCATCGGTAGAAGGACCGGATCGCGCCGACGCGGCGCGCGACCGAGGCCCCCGCGTAGCCGAGCGCGTGCTGCTGGGCGAGGAAGCGCCGCAGCGTCGCGTGATCCGCGCGCTCGAGCGAGGACCGAGCGCGGACCAGGAAGGTCGCGAGCAACGAAAGGTCGTGGCGGTAGGCAGCAACCGTGTGCGCCGATAGGTGGCGCTCCAGTCGCAGATGGTCCGCGAACGCCTCGATCAGGCGGCGTTGGGACGGGGGAAGGTCGTCCTGAACCACGGATCCTCTCCGGCCAGCCGGGATCTCCGACCGTTCGGCCGCGCGTATCGTCCCAGCGGCCCGCGCGGACCGCAATCACCCGGACGGCCGTCGGCCGGACCTGGCCCGCGTGCGCGCTGCGCGGTCAGCCTTGCAGCGCAGCAGAGAACGTGCGCTCGAACCGGCCGCCCACGCCCCGGACCAGGCCGCGCAGCTCGAGCTCGATCAGCGCGGAGATCGCGTCGGGGACCGTGAGCCCGGCCGCGCGGGCGACGGCGTCGGGCAGCATCGGGGCTGCGAGCGTCTCGAGGATCCGTCGCTGCGGTGGCGGTAAACGGGGCGAGGACCCCGGAACCCGGAGCGTCCCCGCGATGCCGAGGTCGGCCAGCAGGTCGTCCGCACCCCGGACCATCGTGGCCCCCTCCCGGATCATCTCGAGCGGCGTTTGGGCGAGCGGGCTGGTCACCGATCCCGGAACGGCGAAGACCTCGAGCCCGAGCTCGAGCGCGTGCTCGGCCGTGATCCGCGTGCCGCTCTTGGCGGCGCCCTCGATCACGACGACGGCGCGAGAGAGACCGGCGATCAGCCGGTTCCGGGCTGGGAAGCGGAACGGCTCCGCCGGAACCCCCGGCGGGTACTCGCCGAGGACCGTGCCGGTGGCCTCGATCGCCCGCAGCAACGCGCCATTGCTCGGCGGATAGCTGACGTCGATCCCCGAGCCGAGCACAGCTACGGTCCGCCCGCCGCCGTCCAAGGCGCCTCGATGCGCCGCCGCGTCGATCCCCACAGCACCTCCGCTGACCACGACGAGCCCGGCGGCGACGAGTCCCCGTGCCAAGTCGATCGCGACCTCGCGGCCGGTCGGCGTCGGGCGCCGCGAGCCCACCAGCGCAACGCGATCGTCGCCCGGATCCAGCGGGCGACCACGCAGGAAGATCCCCACGGGCGGATCCGCGAGTCGCAGGAACGCCGGCGGATACTCGGCGTCGCCGGGCGCGGCGAACCGGGCGCCTGCCGAGGCCAGGTCCGCGCGGATCCGGGCGGGATCGGCTCCGGCGAGGAACGCCCGGTCGTTGTCCGACCCCGCCTCGCCGCGCTCGATCGCCGCGAGCGCGCCGGCGGCCGTGCCCACGCGCCAGATCAGCGCGAAGAGCTCGCGCGGGGTGATGCCCAGGAGGCACCGGAGCACGAGCACCGCATCGGCATGAGCTGCGCCGCGGCCGAAGCCGCGCGGGAAGCCATGCTCCATCGGCCGCCCGTCAGCCGGCACGTACGAGCCCTTCGTCCTGCTCCAACGCGGTCCGGTACGAGAGCGCTTCGGCCACGTGGTCCGCGCCGACATCTCCCGCGCCCTCGAGATCGGCGACCGTGCGCGCCACCTTGACCACCCGGTCGAAGCCTCGCCCCGTCAGGGCCATGCTGTCCACGGCGCGGGCGAGCAACTCCTCGGCGCCGATCGACAGACCGGCGGCGCGGCGCGCGATCGGCCCCGGCAGGTGCGCGTTGCTGGTGATGCCGAGCCCGGCGTACCTGTGGCGCTGCCGTTCGCGGGCGGCCACGACACGCGCCCGGACCTCATCGGAGCGCTCGGCAGCCGAGGCGCCGAGCAGCTCGTCCTTCGTCAGACGCGGGACCGTCAGGCGCAGGTCGATCCGGTCGAGCAGGGGGCCGGAGAGCTTCTGCCGGTAGCGCGCCTCCTGGTCCTCGCGGCAACGGCACGCGCGTCGGGGATCGCCGGCGAACCCGCACGGGCACGGGTTCGCGGCGGCCACGAGCGTGAACCGGGCCGGGAACGTCACCGACCCGGCGGAGCGGGTGACCACGATCACGCCGTCCTCGAGCGGCTGGCGCAGCGCCTCGATCGCATCGCGACGGAACTCGGTCAGCTCGTCCAGGAACAGGACGCCCCGGTGCGCGAGGCTCGCTTCGCCGGGCCGCAGGACGGACGACCCCCCGCCGAGGAGCCCGGCGGTGGAGATCGAGTGGTGGGGCGCGCGGAACGGTCGACGACGGAGCACGCCGCGACCGGCAAGGAGGCCGGCGACCGAGTGCAGCTGCGTCGCCTCGAGCGTCTCCTCGTCGGTCATATCCGGAAGGATCGTGGGCAGACGCCGCGCCAGCATGGTCTTGCCGGCACCCGGGGATCCGACCAGCAGGAGGTTATGGCCGCCGGCCGCGGCGACCTCGAGCGCCCGCCGGGCCTGCTCCTGCCCACGAACCTCCGCGAGGTCCACCTCGGCCTCGGCCGGCCGCTCGGCGACGATCGCGGGCACGTCGGGCGCCGTCCACGTTCCGCGCAGGAAGCCGACGACCTCCGGGAGCGCCTCGACACCGACGACGCGGAGGCCCTCGACCTGCGCGGCCTCGACCGCGTTGGCGGCCGGCACGACGACGCCGGCGCAGCCCCGGCGGGCGGCCGCGATCGCCACGGAGATCGCTCCGGGCGTGGGCAGCACCTCGCCCCGGAGCGATAGCTCGCCGAAGAACACCAGGTCGGCGACCGCCCGGGCCGGCACCTGCGCGGTGGCGACCAGGACGCTCACGGCGATCGGGAGGTCGAGGCCGGGCCCCTCCTTGCGGAGGTTGCCCGGAGCCAGGTTGACGACGACTCGGCGCAGCGGCCACTCCAGCCCGGCTTGCTCCATCGCGGGTCGGATCCGATCGCGGGCGTCCTGCACCGCCGCACCGGGGAGGCCGGTGACGGTCGTGGACGGCAGTCCTCGGCCGACGGACGCCTCGACGGTCACGGCGTGGCCGCCGACGCCGAGGACCGTCACGCCGACCACCCGCCCGTACACGCGAGCACGCTAGGGCCGCGCGGGTTCGAGGGCCGTGACCGGCGTCACGCCCGCCGGCCGGTAGCATCGCGCGATGGCTCGCGACGATCTCCCCAAGGTGCACGACCCCGAGCTCGTCGATCTGCGCGCGCCTGAGGTGTCGCGCCCTGCGCTCGAAGCGCTCGGAGAGGCCGTGTGGGGTGAGGCGCTCGATTGGATCTTCGGCACCGCGATGGCCCGCCCCCTCGATCCCGAGCCGTATCCGGTCTCGCGCCGGCGCGCCTTCGGCGTGGACGGCGCGCCCGACCCAGCCCCGGACGCGGGCGAGCCGTGGCGGGAAGTGCTTCGGGAATTCCGCGAACGGATCGCCCCGATGACCTACGCCCCCCAACATCCTGGAGCCTTCGGCTACTTCACCCCGCCGCCGCTGCCGATGTCGGTTGCCGGTGAGGTCCTCGCGCAGTGGACCCAGCAAGGCGTGGACGTGTGGCATGCCGGCCCCGGGGGCGCCTTCGTGGAAGAGGAGGTGGTGAGCTGGCTCCGCGATCTGGTCGGGATGCCCGAGGGGTCCTGGGGCGTGCTGACCTCGGGCGGCGTGATGGCCAACCTGATGGCGCTGAACGTCGCTCGTGAGGTCCACCTGCGCGCCCTGCTGGGCGGCCGCGAGCCGAGGGGCGGCGCGCTCGAGGGTGTGCGGGTCTACGCCAGCGACCAGACGCACTTCTCCGTGTCGCGAGGACTCGATGTCCTCGGGTTCCCGCAGGGGACGCTCCGCGTGATCGTCTCCGATGACGGCTTCCGGCTGCGCCCCGAGCCCGTCGCCGCGGCGATCGCGGAAGACCGGTCGGCGGGCCTGACCCCACTCGCGATCAGCGCGGTGGCCGGTTCCACGAACACCGGGTCGGTCGACGACGTGCCCGGGCTCGCGGCGCTCGCACGCGACGAAGGCCTCTGGCTCCACGTCGACGCCGCGTATGGGGGAGCGGTTCGCCTGTCGGCGCGCGACCGGGACCGTGTGCGAGGACTGGAGTTGGCCGACTCCATCACGATCGACCCGCACAAATGGTTCTACCAGGCCTACGACGTGGGAGCGCTCGTCGTGCGACGGCGCGAGGACCTGCTCCGCACGTTCAGCCGCTCGCCCGAGTACTACGCCTCCAGCCGGCCCGACGACCGGCCGCTCAACTGGTACGAGTACTCGGTCGAGGGAACGCGGCGGTTCCGGGCACTGAAGCTCTGGATGAGTTGGAAACACCTCGGAACGCGCGGCCTGGCCAGCCTGGTCGAGCGCGACGACGACCTGGCGGCGTACTTCGCCTCGCGGATCCGTGAGACCGACGACCTGGACCTGGCCGTCGAGCCCGAACTCTCGGTCGTGTGCTTCCGGCACCTGCCGCCCGGCAGCGAGGGCTGGACCGGCGAAGCCCTGGACGATCACCAGCGCGGGATCCAGCGCGCACTGGAGCGCGACGCCACGGCGTGGGTGAGCGTGACGACGCTCCGCGGACGCACGTACCTGCGCGCCGGGATCCTGAACTACCTCGCGGACCGTGCACAGATCGACGCGACGATCGCGGCGATCCGGCGCCTCTCAGAAGGCGTCCTCGAAGAGCTCGACGGACGCTGAGCCGTCGAGCCGCACGCGCACGCTGGCCACGTCGAACCGCACGGCGTCCGCGGCCGCGCGCGTCGCGAGCAGGAACGCCTGTGCCACCGCACGGACCTTCGCCTGCTTGCGCGCGTCGACCGCCTCGTAGCCGCCGCCGTACCGCGATCCGCGGCGCGCCTTGACCTCGCAGAACACGAGCAGCCCGCCGCGTCGCACGACCAGATCGAGCTCGCCGATCCGGCAGCGCCAGTTCCGAGCGACGACGCGGTAGCCGCGCCGGACGTACAACAGCTCGGCGGCGTCCTCGCCGAGCCGTCCGGTGGCGGGGCGCGCGTCCATGCCGCGACGATAGGCTCGGGGAACGACATGGCCGACCTGGTGACGATCGCCGACGGCCTCCCCTCGGCCGAGGAGTACGCGGCGATGCGCGCCGACGCGGGATGGAACGCCGTCGACCGCGAGGCGGTCGCACGCGGGCTGCCGGCGAGCCTCGCGGCGGTCGTCGCGCGCGACGCCGACGGCCGGCTCGTCGGGATGGGCCGCGTGGTCGGCGACGGCGGCGTCTACCTGTACCTCCAGGACGTCATCGTGCTGAGCGGGTGGCGCGACCGTGGGATCGGGAGCCGGATCACCGAGGCCCTCCTCGATCACGTGCGGACGCTCGGCGGCCCCGGCACGTTCGTGGGGCTGATGGCCGCGGGCGGCGCCGGACCCTTCTACGAGCGGTTCGGATTCGCGCGACGGCCGGAGGACCGGCCGGGGATGTGGCTGACGCTCTAGCCGATCAGCCGACCGGGGAGTCGGGGATCGACGTCGTCTCGTCGTGCCGCAGCTCCTCGACGTTGACGTCGCGCCTCGTCATCACGCGGACGTTCGAGACGAACCGGGCCGGCCGGAACATGTCCCAGACCCAGGCGTCGGTGAGCTCGACCCGCACCCATCCGTCGTCCTCGGCGGTCAGCTCGACCTTGTTCGCCAGATAGAAGCGACGCTCGGTCTCGATCACGTACGCGAACATCGGGAGCACGTCCCGGTATTCGCGGTACAGCTCGAGCTCGCGCTCCTCCTCGAACCGCTCGATGTCGTCTTCCATACCGTCGGCCATCGTCTCACGCCGACAGGGTCTCGGCTGGGCCGAGACCGGGCAGCGCGGTCTGGCCCACGTTCGCGAAGCTCAGGCGATGGATCGGCGAGGGTCCCATCGCGTCGAGGGCGCGGCGATGATCCCGAGTGGCGTAGCCCTTGTTCTCGAGGAAGTTGAACTCGGGATAGCGCCGATGCATCCGGATCATGATCCGGTCCCGGGTGACCTTCGCCAGGATCGACGCGGCGGCGACGCTCGCGGCCACGAGGTCGCCCTTCTTCACCCCGAGCGCGGGGCACGGCATCCGGGGGATCGGGAACCCGTCGGTGAGGGCGTAGTCCGGCGGCGGATCCAGCGCGCGCACGCAGCGGCGCAGCAATGCGATGTTGCTGCGGTGGAGCCCGCGCGCGTCGAGCACCTGCGGCTCGATCTTGCGGATCGCGTACGCGCACGCCGCGACGATCCGCTCGTACTGCACCTCCCGCTGGGCGGGGCTCAGCAGCTTCGAGTCCTTGATCCCGGTTCGGTCGAACCCCTCGGGCAGGATCACGGCCGCTGCCACGAGCGGGCCCGCGAGGGCCCCGCGCCCGGCCTCGTCGGCGCCCGCGACCCGGGCGAACCCCTGGGCGCGCAACACCGATTCGTATCGGTCGAGGTCGCGCGTTTACAGCCACCCCCACCGGCTCGGCGGCCATACGATCATGAACGCCCTCCCGATCACCTTGTCCTCGGGCACGAAGCCTACGCCCGTTCCCGGCGGGAACCGTGAGTCACCCGACACCAACCGGTTATCGCCGAGGACGTAGAGCATCCCGGGCGGCACCCGCACGGCCCCGAACGAACGCGTATCCCGGTTCGGATCGAGGTACGGCTCGTTCAGCGGATGACCGTTCACGATCACCTGCCCCCGATCGATCTCCACGACGTCGCCGGGCAGCCCGATCACCCGCTTGATGAAGTCCGGGTTCTCCGGCTGCGCCACCCCGATCCCCTGCCCGAGCCAGTGGACGAAGCCGCCGACCAGGCCTCGATCCTGGACCCGGGTGGGGTTCGGGTCGGCGAACACGACGATCTCGCCGCGATGCACGCCGACGACGCGGGTGCACACCCGGCACACGAGGACGCGATCGCCCTGCCGCAGCGTCGGCACCATCGAGGTCGACGGGATCACGAACGCCTGGACCAGGAACGACTTGAGGACGATCGCGACGACCAGCGCGATCAGGATCAGGACCGGCAGCTCGCGCCATGCGCGGCGACCGCCGCTCGGTTCCTGGGATGGCTCGGTCTCGAGGGGCGGCCCGTCGGCCACGGCCTAGGCCTCGGCCGGCTCCTCGGCCCTGTCCGCGATCAGCACATCGCCGTCGCCGTCGGTCGCGATGGCGTCGGCCTCGACCGGATCCTCGGGGGCCTCGGTCTCGACGACCTCGGCCTCGACCGGCTCGTCGGCGTCGGCGTCCTGGTCTTCGACGTCGTCCTTGGCCGCCTCGGCTCGGGCCGCGGCCGCCGCTTCGAGGGCCGCGAGCTTCGCGTCGTCGACGCGACGCTCCTTGATCCGGGCTTTCTTCCCCCGCAGATCCCGAAGGTAGTAGAGCTTCGCCCGCCGTACCCGGCCCCGCTGGACGAGCTCGATCGTGCCGATCGAGGGCGAGTGCAGCGGGAAGGTGCGCTCGACGCCGACGCCGAAGGAGATCTTGCGAACCGTGAAGGTCTCGCGGATGCCGCCGCCAGAGCGCCGGATCACGACGCCCTGGAAGACCTGGATCCGTTCGCGGTTCCCTTCCACCACGCGGACGTGCACCTTCACCGTGTCGCCGGGGCGAAGATCCGGGAGGTCCGTGCGCAGGAACGGCTGCTCGACGAGGTCGGTCTTGTTCATGGCAACGGTCCCCGAGTGTACCAGCGGGTCAGTTCGCGCCTTCGTCGGGTCCGCGCAGGTCAGGACGGTTGCGCGCGGTCTTGGCCACTGCGGCATCGCGCCGCCACCGCTCGATCTCGCCGTGGTTGCCTGTGAGCAGCACGTCCGGGACCTCCATCCCCCGGAACGCCCGGGGCCGCGTGTACTGCGGGTGATCGAGCAGGCCCGGCTCGGAGAAGGAATCCCGCTCGTGCGAGGCCTCCGTGCCGATCACCCCCGGCACGAGCCGGCTCACCGCCTCGATCACGACGAGCGCCGCGAGCTCGCCGCCCGAGATCACGAAGTCGCCGATCGAGAGCTCTTCGGCCGGCAACCCCTCCACCACGCGCTCGTCGATCCCCTCGTAGCGGCCGCAGATCAGCGTGAGGTGCTCGTGCGCGGCGAGCTCACGGACGAACGCCTGGTCGAGCCGCCGGCCCGCCGGCGACAGCACGAGCACCCGCCCTCGGTCCGGATCGAGCGACTCGACGGCCGCGAAGACCGGCTCGGGCCGCAGCACCATCCCCGGCCCTCCGCCGTAGGGCTCATCGTCGACGGTGCGGTGGGGGTCGCCGGTCCACGCCCGCAGATCGTGCACGCGCACGTCGAGCACCCCCGCCGCGATCGCTTTGCCCAGGAGCGAGGCGCCGAGGGGTCCCTCGACGATCTCGGGGAAGATCGTGATCACGTCGATCCGCATCGCCCGAGGCTAGCGCCCGCGGCTTGCGCCCGCGGTCACTTGCGGCGAGGATTCGCGCGGTTCCACGCGGGAGGGGTCGTGCAGTACGTCGTGCTCGTCGGGATCGTGATCGCCGCGCTGGTGATCGGCGTGGACATGGTCCGCGTGCGGCGGCAGCTCCGCCGCCGGCTCGACGTGCGAACGCTCCTGACCTCCGCCCTCAAGGAACGGGCGGTGCTGGCGGCGCCGGACCTCACGGAGCTCCTGCGGGCGGCCCCCGAAGAAGACGCCACCGCCGCTGACGTGTGGGGCGACGTCGACGACGCGCTCGACCTCGAGCGGTTCCGGCCGAAGCTCGCGGAGGGAGCGGAGCTGCGGATCTTCCGTCTCCGGTGGGGCAACGACTACGCGGTGATCGCGACGCCGGACCACGAACACCACTACATCCTCGAGGCCTGGGAGGGCGAGCTCGTCCGGGAGATGGACGGCTCGAAGACGGCAGGCGAGCTCGTCGTCGCACGCCTGAGCGAGACCGGCGACCTGGACGCGGGCTCCGTCCTGAGCCTGATCGAGTTGCTGCGCCTCTCGGGGGTGTTCGAACCGCCGCCCGTGAAGGTCGACGAGTTGATCGCGGACCGGATCGATCCCGCGTCGCCGCACCGGCGTCAGCTCCGGTCGTTCGTTCGGACACTGAAGCTCTCCTGGCACGGCGTCGACCGCCTCGTGTCCTGGTGTTACGACCATGGGATCCGCGCCTGCTTCACCCCGGCCGGCGCGATCATCCTCGGAGCGATCTCCGTCGCCGGTCTGGTCGCGTTCCTGTGGGCCCTGACCTCGCACCACTTCCGCCTGATCGTCGGGCCGGCGTCGGTGCAGACCCTGATCCTCCTCGTGCTCGGGCTGATCCTCACGGCCGCGCATGAGCTGGGCCACGCGTCGGTGATCAAGCACTACGGCAAGCGGATCCCTTCCGCGGGCTTCCTCGTGTACTTCGGATCGCCCGCCTTCTACGTCGACGCGGTCGACGGGCTGCTGCTGGACCGGAACCAGCGGATGCTGCAGGCGTTCGCGGGTCCGTTCGCAGAGTCGTGCCTCGCCGGGATCGCCTCGGTGCTCCTCCTCCTGAGGCCGGACGCCTCGTTCGCGCCGTTCCTGTTCAAGTTCGCGGTGATCAACTACTACGTGATCTTCCTGAACCTGATCCCGCTGCTGGAGCTGGACGGCTACTGGATCCTGACCGACGCGATCGAGGTACCGGATCTGCGCGCCCGGTCGCTCGCGTTCGTGCAGCACGACCTGTGGCACAAGCTCCGCACGCACGCCGGGTTCACGCTGCAGGAGGTCGCGCTCGGGGTGTACGCCTTCGCTGGGATCGCGTTCACGATCTTCACGGTGTCGGTCGGCGTCTTCTTCTGGAAGGCGCTGTTCGGCAACCTGGTCGTCGAGCTGTGGGACGGAGGGATCGGCTCGCGGCTCCTCCTGATCCTGCTGGTGCTGTTCTTCACCGGCCCGGCGATCCGCGGTCTGATCGCGCTCGGGCGGGCGCTGTGGCGGCGCGTGCGCGCGGTCTGGCGACGGATCCGCTTCCGGCTGGAGACCTCCTGGCGCGTGGAGGCGGCCGAACTGATCGAGGCCCTCCCCGGCTTCGAGGAAGTGCCGGTCGACGTACTGAACGATCTGGCCGGCCGCGTGCGCCTGCGGACCTACGCGTCGAACCAGCCGGTCTTCTTCGCCGGAGACCGTCCCGACGCGTTCTTCATCGTGCGTCGGGGGCGGTTCGCAGTGGAAGACGTCGATCCGAAGACCGGCGATACGGTGGTGCTGCGCGAGATGGAACGCGGGGCGTCGTTCGGCGAGCTCGGGTTGCTCACACACGCGGCGCGGGCGACCACGATCCGCGCGGTCGGATCGGGCGAGCTGTTCGAGGTGGACCGCACGACCTTCGAGCGGCTGCTCGCGGACTCGGTCGAGCTGCCCGACTTCGGGCCGACGATGGTGGCGATCGCCGAGCTGAAGACCTTGCCGCCGTTCCGCGCTCTGTCGAACGACGCGCTCGTGGACCTGCTTGCCCGGGGCTCGTGGATCGCCGCGGCTCCGGGCGAGGTCCTCGTCAGCCAGGGTGACGTGGGCGACGCCTTCTACGTACTGGGCTCGGGCCACGTCGACGTCGAGCAAGACGGCCGGACGCTGCACGACATGGGGCCGGGGGAACACTTCGGCGAGATCGCGCTGCTGGAGGACGTGCCCCGGACGGCCAGCGTGATCGCCCGGACGCCGGTGCGCGCGTTCCGGCTTGATCAGGAGGGGTTCGACGGGACGCTGCGCGACTCGTTCAGTCGTGGCACGCTCCGTCGGCAGACCGATCGGACCTGGGAGCACTGAGGGGGACGGATGGATTGCTGGACCTGCCGACGGACCGCCGTCGGATCGTGCCGGTTCTGCGGTCGCGGGGTCTGCGAGGACCACGTCGACACCCGGCCGTACGTGCTCGACCTGTTCCGAGGGGCGAGGGGGACACGGGCGATCGTCGTGGAGGACGCCCTGTTCTGCGGAACCTGCTCGCCGCGCCCCGACCCGATCGACCTACCGGAGCTCGACTCGTGACGCGCGTCACAATCGGAGGGGTGACGAACGACACGCGACGCAGGTGACCGGGGATACTGACCGATCGCCGTGCGCGGGAGAGTATCTCGTCAGACATCGGGCGCCGGGCCCGAGGAGCAGGAGGAGAGAGCGATGGCGGAGAAGCGGATCCAGCCGAAGTCCCCGGACAAGGCGGAGCCGGCTGCCGGCGCCCGCGAGCCCAAGGCTGCCGAGCGCACGGGCATGACCCATGGCAAGCGCACCGGCCTGACCCATGGCAAGCGCACCGGCCTGACCCATGGCAAGCGCACCGGCCTGACCCATGGCAAGCGCACCGGCCTGTCGCAGGGCAAGAAGATCGGCTGAAGGTCTCCCGCTCCACCAGAAGGCCCGGGCTTCGCCCGGGCCTTCTGCATGTGCTCCCTCCGCGAGCCTGGGGTATCGTCCGCCTGCTGGAGCGGTCGACATCGGAGCAGCCGTGGCACGAGAGAGGGGAACGGGATCGGGGCTTCATGCCTCGATGGCCTCCAGCCCGATCCTTCAGGACGTGCCCGCCACGACGATCGAGACCTTCGCCGAAGCCGGCTCGATCCGCTCGTTCCGACGGGGAACCTACCTGTGCCATCAGGGCGACCCCGCCGAGGAGGTCTTCTTCCTAGCCGCCGGGCGGGTCGAGATCAGCTCGATCTCCCCCACCGGCACGCGGGTCCTCCACGCCACCGTGGACAACCCCCAGTTCCTCGGCGAGTTGGGCGTCTTCGGGGAGCTCCCCCGCAGCGCCGACATGCTGACCCTCGATGAATCCGAGATCTGGAGCGTCGAGGGCGCCCGTTTCCTGGAGTTCGTGACGAGTCAGCCGGCGGCCGCACGGGAGGTCCTGGCCGCCCTCGCGCGCCAGGTGCAGGAGTCGCAGGCCTTCGTGGACGACCTGCTGTTCCTGGACCTGAAGGGCCGGGTCGCGAAGCGCCTGCTCCAGATGGGGACGCCGAGCCTCGCCGAGCTCCCCGCCGACGGGACCACGATCCCCCCGGTCACACACGCCGACCTCGCGAGCCTCTGCGGCGGGAGCCGGGAGAACGTCTCGCGGATCCTCTCCGACTTCCAGCGGCGGGGGCTGATCCGGCGCGACGGGCACCGGTACGTGCTGCGGAAGGTGACCGCGCTGGCGAAGCTCGCCGACGTCTAGTCCTCCGGCGCCGTCAGCCCGGGCAGCTCGCGCACCACGATGCGCCGGGCCTCCACGTCCACGTCGATCAGGAACTCGCGGACCACCGGCACGAAGGTCTCGACGCCGGCATCGTCCGTGGCGACCCACAGGTCGTTCGCGGGGTGTCGCACCACCTCGGTGAGGACGCCGAGGTCGCGCCCGGCGTCCGTGACCACCCGGCATCCCTCGAGCTCATCGGGCCACCACTCCCCCTCCGGGAGCGCCGGCAGCCACGAGCGGGGCACCAGGAGTTCGCGCCCGCGGAGGGCGTCCGCGGCGTCGCGGTCGTCCACGCCCTCGAACCGCACGACGATCCGCTCGCCCGTGGCTCGCGCCGTCGCGACGATGAAGGCGGAGCCGTCGGCGTCGAACAGGGTCGAGCCGGGCGCCCAGCGTTCGGGGTTATCCGAGCGGTTCAACACGACGACCTCGCCGCGGACGCCGTGTGCCTTCGTGATCACGCCGACGACGATCGTCGGCGGCTCCACCCTCAGTCCTCGAAGTCGACCCGGACGGCGACGTGCTGACGGGTGGCGGCGGCGCGCACCACCGTGCGGATCGCTTTCGCCGTACGGCCTCCCCGGCCGATCACCTTGCCGAGCTCGCCGGGTCCGACCTGGACCGTGTACACAGGCCCGCGCTCGTCGAACGACTCCTGGACGCGCACGGCGTCGGGATCGTCCACCAGCTCCTGGCAGAGGAACTCGACGAGCTCCCGCACGATCAGCCCTCGGAGGTCTCCTCGGCGGCCTCGACCGCCGGCTCCTCGGTCGCGGCTGCCTCGGGCGGCTCCGCGGCCTCGACGGGCTCCGCGGCCGCCTCCGGCGGAGCCGGGGCCTCGGCGGGCGCGGCCCCTGCCTCGGCGGGCGCGGCCTCTGCCTCGGCCGCGCGCGCCTGCTGCTTCTTCGAGACCTTCTCCTTCGCGAGGCGCTCCGGCTTCGGCGCGATCGCGGCTGCGGGGCGCTCGGCGACGAACTTGTCCCAGATCCCGATCTTCGCCATCAGGTTGCGGACCTGGTTCGACGGCTGGGCGCCCACGCGGAGCCAGTACATCGCCCGCTGCTCGTCGATCTCGATCAGGGACGGGTCGGACAACGGGTGGTACTTCCCGATGATCTCGATGAACCGCCCGTCGCGCGGCGACCGCTGGTCGGCCACCACGACGCGGTAGAAGGGGCGCTTGTTCGACCCCATCCGCCGCAACCGGATCCTCGTCGCCATGCTGTGCGTTCTCCTCGTTCCCGCGTCTACGTCTGGAGCTTCGTGCTGGGCATCTTCACCATGCCCGGCATCCTCTTGCCGCCCATCATCGACCGCATCATCTTCCGAGCGCCTTCGAAGTCCTTGAGGAGCTGGTTGACGTCCGCGGTGGTGACCCCGGACCCGTTCGCGATCCGCAGGCGGCGGGACCCGGAGATGATAGCGGGTTGGCGCCGCTCCTCGGGGGTCATCGACAGGATCATCGCCTCTGCCCGTTTCAGCTCGTCATCGTCGACGGCCTCGGACAGCTCCCGGATCGCGTTCTTGCCCCCGGGCATCCCCGGCAGCATCTTCAGGAGGTCCTGGATCGGCCCGAGCTTCTTCATCTCCCGCAGTTGCGCCAGGAAGTCCTCCAGGTTGAACTGACCCTTCAGCATCTGCTCGGCGGCGGCTTTCGCCTGCTCGGTGTCGACGGTCTCCTGCGCCCGCTCGATCAGCGTGAGCACGTCGCCCATCCCGAGGATCCTCCCGGCCATCCGGTCGGGATAGAACGGCTCCAGGTCGTCGAGGCGCTCCCCCGTCCCCACGAAGTAGATCGGTCGCCCCGTCACCGCCGTCATCGACAACGCCGCGCCGCCGCGGGCGTCTCCGTCCAGCTTCGTGAGGATGAACCCGGTCGTGTCGACCTCGGCCATGAACTCCCGGGCCTGCACGACGGCGTCCTGGCCCGTCATCGCGTCGCAGGCCATCAGCACGTGGACCGGACGCGTCACGTCCTTGATCTTCCGCGCCTGGCGCATCATCTCGGGGTCGACGTGCAGCCGGCCGGCCGTGTCGACGATCACGACGTCGGCGTCGGTGCGGGCGGCCTCCTTCACGCCGTTCTTCGCGAGCTTCACCGGGTCGTGTCCCTCGGACCACACCGGCACCCCGACCTCGCGTCCGAGCGTTCGCAGCTGCTCCACGGCCGCCGGACGGTCCAGGTCGGCGCCGATCAGGAGGGGACGCCGACCCTTGGCCTTCAGGTGCTTGGCGAGTTTCGCGCAGGCCGTGGTCTTCCCGGAACCCTGGACGCCGGCCATCATGATCACGGCCGGGGGGGCGCCGCCCACCGTGAACGGGTGGTGATCGCCGCCAAGGGTCACGGTCAGCTCCTCGTCGACGACCTTCACGACCTGCTGGGCGGGGGTCAGGCTCCGCAGGACCTCCTCGGATAGGGCCCGGGCCCGGACGCGCTCGACCAGGTCGTCGGCGACCTCCACGGCCACGTCGGCCTCGAGCAGGGCCGTGCGGATGTCCGCCAGGGCGTTGTCCACCTGCTTCGGGTGCAACTTCCCCCGCTGGCGAAGCTTCTTGAAGACGCCGTCCAGGCGCTCGGTCAGCGTGTCGAACATATCTGGGAGGGATCGGCTGCCCGGCCGGGGCCGATCCGCGACCTAGTGTATCGGCCGAGGGACGCCGGGGAACGCCGAGGGGACGATGACCAGGACACGCACGCGGGAGGACGCCCGCCGCCTGGAGCAGCAGCTCGTGCTGTTGCGCTGGGTCGTGGCCGCCTTCGGCGCGGTCCAGGTGGGGTTCGCGATCCGGGACCGCCCGAAGGATCCGGCGTTCGAGGTCCCCCTGGGCGTGGCCCTCGTGGTGGCGCTCGCCCTCGGGAACCTCGTGATCTCCAACGCCGTCCGCCGGGCCGACGACCGCCAGCTCCGTGTGATGGCGGTGCTGGCGTTCGTCCTCGACGCCGCGGTGATCCTGTCCCTGATCTGGCTCACGACCGACAGCACGGCCGACCCGGTATGGGTCGTGGGCTACCTGCTGCCGCTCGAGGGCGCGGCCCGCTGGGGTCTCGCGGGCGCGTTCATCGGGGCGGGCGTCTTCCTGGGCGGGCAGGTGGTGGGCGAGGTCGGCACGGCGGCCCGGGCGTCGATCCACGCCGGCTGGCCGGCGATCGCGTTCCGGGCGGCGATGGCCTTCATCGTCGGGGTCGTCGCCGGCTCGTTCGCGGCGTCGTCCCGCCGGGCGGCGCAGATCGCCGAGGCCCGCGCCGAGCAGCTCGAGGAGGCCGCCCAGCGGGCGGAGGCGGCCGCGGCACTGGAGGACCAGGCCCGCGGCGAGGTGGCCGCCTTCCACGCGGCCGCGCTCACCGACCCCGACATGGAGCGCCTCGGCCAGACCCTGCAGACCACCGCCGACGCGATCGGCGCGGAGCTCGGCTGCGACGGGCTCGGGGTCCTCGTCCGGGACCACGGGATCGCCGGCGAGGTCGGGTTCCAGGTGCTCGGGGTGCATGGCAACCCGGGGTACGTCCGCGGGGAGCGGCTCTTCCCCGCCTCGGACCCCGTCGCCGCCGCCGCGATGGAGGGCCAGCCGGTCCTGGCGCCGCCTGATGTCGTGGCGCCGATGCGGGTGCGCGGCGAAGTGGTCGGCGCGCTCCACGAGCGCGCCGACGGAGGCCCCGCGCCCGACGCCGAGCGCGTCTCGGTCCTGTCCGGACTGGCCGACCAGCTCGGTCTGGTCCTGGAGTCGGCACGGATGCGCGCCGACCAGGAGTCCACCGTGCATCGGCTCCGCGAGCTGGACGAGATGAAGTCCGACTTCATCGCGATCACGAGCCACGAGCTCCGGACCCCGCTGTCGGGGATCCGCGGGTTCGTCGACATGCTGCGCCGGCGCGGTGACGAGCTCGGCCCGGTCGAGCGCGACGAGTACCTGGGGATCGTGCTCGGCCAGACCGACCGGTTGATCCGACTGGTCGACGACCTGCTGATCGTCACGCGGGTCGAGGCCGGGAAGCTGTCGCTGGAGCCGGGCGAGGTCGAGATCCGGCCCCTGCTCGAACAGATCGTTCGCGGGATCGGCGACACCGCCGAGCGCGTCAGGATCGACGAGGCGCCCGAGGCGCCCGAGCGGATCGTCGTGGATCCCAACCGGCTGATCCAGGTGCTCACGAACCTCGTCCACAACGCGACGAAGTTCTCTCCGCCCGACACCGAGGTCCTCGTGCGTTGGCGCGCCCCGGCCGAGGGGACGGTGGCCTTCGACGTGATCGACCGCGGCGGCGGGATCCCCGGCGACGACCTCGAGCGGATCTTCGACCGCTTCCAGCAGCGCGAGAGCAGCATGGCCCACGCGGAGGGGTTCGGCCTGGGCCTCTACATCACGAAGCTGCTGACCGAAGCGATGGGCGGCTGGGTGAACGTGAGCTCGGAGATGGGCGTGGGCTCGACGTTCACGGTGACGCTGCCGTCGGCCCGGAGCCTTCCAGCGCCAGCTCGACCGTCCGCAACAGTTCGTTCGGACTGAACGGCTTCGTCAGGTAGGCGTCGGCGCCCAGGAGCATCGCCGGGGCGCGGCCCTCCTCGCCCTCCGCCGTGATCACGATCACGGCGACGCCGGCGGTGCTCGGGTCGCCCTTGATCGCCGACAGGACCTGAGCGCCGCTCGTGCCGGGGATGTTCAGGTCGAGGAACACGACATCCGGCCGCTCGGCCGCGACCACCTCGAGCGCGCGCCCGCCGTCGGCGACCTCCTGGACCGTGAGTCCCTCGGACTCCAGGAGCAGCCGGAGCGCCCCCCGCATCGTCGGATGATCCTCGACGATCAGGACGCGCCCGTCCACGGCCGCCTCAGGACAGCAGGCGCTCCGCGAACGCCGCGGGGTCGAAGGGCCGCAGGTCGTCGGGCTTCTCGCCGACCCCGACGAAGCGGATCGGCAGGCCGAGCTCCTCGCGGACGGCCAACACGATGCCGCCTTTCGCCGAGCCGTCCGTCTTCGTCAGGACGACGCCCGTGAGCTCGACGGCCTCGGTGAAGGCATGGGCCTGGGCGATGCCGTTCTGGCCGGTCTGCGCGTCGAGCACCAGGAGCGACTCGGCCACCGGCGCGCCCGCATTCTCGATCACCCGCTTGACCTTGCGCAGCTCATCCATCAGCGGCTGCTTCGTGTGCAGGCGCCCGGCCGTGTCGACGATCAGGACGTCGACGCCGCGGGCTTGGGCCGACTTCACGGCGTCGAACGCCACCGCGCTCGGATCGGCGCCGCGCTCCTGCCCGACGACCTGTGCGCCGGCCCTGCGGGCCCACACCTCCAGCTGGTCGCCGGCCGCGGCACGGAACGTGTCCGCCGCCGCCAGGCTGACCGTGCGTCCCTCGTGCACGAGGCGCTTCGCGAGCTTGCCGATCGTGGTGGTCTTCCCCGAGCCGTTCACGCCCACCACGAGCACGACGGCCGGTTCGCCGCCGAGCTGCAACGGCTCCTCGTCCCCCAGGACCTCCAGCACCTCGTCACGGAGCAGGTGGCTCGGGTTCGCACCGTGGTGATAGACCCCGCGGACGCGCTCCACGAGGTCGGCCGAGGCTGTCGGGCCCACGTCGGCCTTCAGCAGCAGGTCCTCGAGCTCCTTCCAGGTGGCGTCGCCGACCTCTCCCCGGAACAGGCCCTTCAGCCGGGCGCCGAGGCCGTCGGCGCGGAACGCGCCGCCCGACGCGCCCGCCTCGGTCGGGGCAGGTGCGTGCCGCTGCTCGGCGGCGTGGGCGACCGCGGGATCGCGGACGTGGCCCTGGCCCGTGTGGGTCGTGCCCTGGAGATCCCGCATCTCGGTCCGCCGCCGCTTCCGCGCGGCGAAGAACGCGAAGATCGTGAAGAAGGCGAGGATCCCGAAGACGAGGATGTACCACCAGAACTCGGCATGCATGGCGCGCAGGCTAGCCGACGCGCTCGCCGGACGGCACGTCCACGGCGTCGAGCCGGGTGGCGTCCTCGGCGTCCAGTCGCTGCGCGATCACCTTCGTGGTGCCGTCCTTGCTGAGCGAGATGCCGTAGAGCATGCCGGCGATCTCCATCGTGCGCTTCTGGTGGGTGACGATCAGGACCTGCGACGCGGCCGCGAAGGTCTCGACGAGCCGGAGGAACCGGTGGAGGTTCACGTCGTCGAGCGCCGGCTCCACCTCGTCCATCAGGTAGAAGGGCGACGGCCGCGCGGTGAAGATCGCGAACAGGAACGCGAGCGCGGTGAGCGAGCGCTCGCCGCCGGAGAGCAGCGAGATCCGCTTCACGCGTTTGCGACCGGGCGAGGCTTCGATCTCGATCCCCGCTTCGAGCGGGTTGATCGGATCGGTGAGGACCAGCCGGCCCTCGCCTCCCGGGAACAGCTCGCCGACGAGCCGTTCGAACTGCATCGCGACGTCGCGGTACGCGGCCGTGAACGTCTCGGTGATCTCGCGGTCGATCCGGGCGATCACCTCGAGCAGGTCACGACGGGCGGCGCGCACGTCGTCGAGCTCGCGTTGGAGGAAGTCGTGGCGCTCCTGCATCGACTCGAGCTCGCCGGCCGCGAGCAGGTTCACACGACCCAGCAGCGCGAGGCGCCGCTGCACGAGCTCCTGCTTGCGCTCGATCGCCTCCACGCCGTCGTCCTCGGCCAACGCCGCCACGGCCTCGGTGGGCTCCACGCCGAACCCCTCGCGGAGCAGGCGCTCGCCCTCACGGATCCGCCGCTCGACATCACCGCGCAGGCGGTCGTCCTCCTCGTACTTCTCGCGCAGCCGATCGAGCTCGGTCGAGGCGTCGCGCCAGGCCTTGTTCGTCCGCGCCTCGACGTCGGCGGCCTCCCGCTCGGCAACGGCGGCGGTCTCACGTGCCGCGCTGGTGTCGGCGAAGGCCGCGTCGGCCGCCGCGGCGGCGGTCTCGGCGTCGGTCCGCGTGCGCTCGGCGGCCGCGACCGCCTCCCGCAGCACGACCGGATCGAGCGCGGTGAGCTGGTCGCGCTCGGCGCGGAGCTCGGCGAGGCGCCGGTCCCGGTCGGCGCGCTCGCGTCGGAGCGTCTCCACGCTCACCCGGGCGCCGATGGGCGCCTGCGGCAACGGCGGCAGCTCGGGCAGCTCGGTCGGGCTCGCCGGCCCGATCTCCGCGACCCGCTCGCGCCACAGGGCCACGCCCTCGTCGACCGCGGCGATCCGCCGCTCGAGGAGGTCCCGCTCCTTGCGCGCGCCGGTGAGCTCACGCTCCAGATCGGCCAGCCGCTCCGCGGCCGCCGTGATGTCGGCGTCGGCGGCCTCGACCTGCTCGAGCAGGAACGCGAGCTCGCCGCCGATCTCCTCGACGCGCTCGGCACGCGGGCGCAGCTGCTGCTCCGTCGCCGACAGATCGTGCGCGAGCACCTGGAGTTCGGCGCGGATCTCGCGCAGGCGATCGTCGACCGCATGCGCGGTGTGGATCACGGCCGGGCCGATCAGGACGCCGTCGGGCGTGACGAAGGACGCGCGCGGGTGCTCGGCCTGCTTCGCCGCCGCTTCCTCGATCGACGAGGCCAGGTAGACGTCGCGGAGCACGGTGCTGACGATGCCGCGCGCCGCGGGCTCCGCATCGACGAACGCGAGCAGCTTCTCCTCGCCGTCCAGGCCCGCCGGCACCGGACCCCCGGCGGCGATCGCGAGGATCGCGCCGTCGCCGGCGGGGGCATCGGCCAGCGCGCGCGCACCGTCGTCGTACACCACGGCGTCCGCCAGCGGGCCGAGCGCCGCCGCGAGGGCTCCCTCGAGGTGCGGCGCCACGGCGACCAGGTCGCGCAGCAACCCGACCGCCCGGCCGCGATGTCCTTCGAGGAACCGGGAACCGGGCGTTTCCTCGATGTCGCGCCGGCGGGCATCGAGCAGATCCTTGCGGGCGTGCATCCGGCGGCGCGCTTCCTCGAGCTCCTCGATCCGTTCGGTCAGCTTCCGGCGCTCGTCCTCCAGCGCGGCACGACGTTCGGCGAGCGGCGCGCTCTGCCCGTCCATCGTCTCGATGTCGTGCTCCACCGCCTCTCGTTCGGCATCGCCCGCGTCGATCCGCCCCCGGATCGCGTCCAGCTCGCCCTCGAGCCGCTCCCGTTCTCGCTCCTCCGCGAGCAGCGAGCGCTCGATCGCCTCGATCTCGGCCCGGCGGCCGGCGGCCTCCTCGCCGATCCGCCGCCGCTGGTCCTCGACCTCGCGGCGGCGGTCCTCGGCGCGGCGGTACTCCTCCTCGGCCCCCTCGAGCTCCAGCTCCTGCTCGGCGAGGCGGCCCACGACGTCGGCGAGCATGGCTTCGAGCCGACCGATCTCGGCCTCGACCGTTTCCAGGCGGATCGCGCCCGACGCCTGCGCCGCCAGGTCGGTGCGGGCCGCCGACTCCGCCTCGACGGCGCCACGGAAGCGTGCGTGCGCCCCCTCGCGATCCACCGCGGCACCGCGGAACGCCCGCTCAGCCTCCTGCAGCGCGACCGCCGCGCCGGCCCGCGCGTCGGCCGCGGCGAGCACCTCCTCGTCGAGCGCGTCCAGCCGATCGCGGGCGCCGGTGCGCTCGTCGAGCCCCTGATCCCAGCCCCCGCGGCGCCGCTCCTGTTCGCGCAGGAGCGCCCGCAGGCGAGCGGCCGCGAGGTCCTGCGACAGCTGCTCGGCCTGGCGGGTCAGCGCGTCGTGTTTCGTGGCCATCTCCGCCTGCTGCTTGAGCGGCTTCAGCTGGCGCCGGAGCTCGGTCAACACATCCGACAGACGCAGGAGGTCCTGATCGAGCCCGGCGAGCTTGCGTTCGGCTCGCTCCTTGCGGCGGCGGTGCTTCGCGATGCCCGCGGCCTCCTCGATGTAGCGCCGCCGGTCCTCGGGTCTGGACAGCAGCACCTCCTCGAGCTGTCCCTGGCCGACGACCGTGTGGAGCGCCCGGCCGATCCCGGACTCCGAGAGCAGTTCCTGGACGTCCATCAGGCGCACGAGCTGACCGCCGATCCGGTACTCCGACTCGCCGGAGCGGAAGATCGTCCGACTGATCTCGATCTCCGACATCGGCACCGGGATCGCCCCGGCGCTGTTGTCGATCACGAGCTTGACCTCCGCCATACCCAGGGCCGCCCGGGCCGGCGTGCCGGCGAAGATCACGTCGGCCATCTGCCCGCCGCGCAGCGCCCGCGGCCCTTGCTCGCCGAGCACCCAGCTGATCGCGTCGACCAGGTTGGACTTGCCGGAGCCGTTCGGCCCGACGATCACGGACACGCCCGGGACGAACTCCAGGACGGTCTTGTCCGCGAAGCTCTTGAAGCCCCGGATCTGGATCTGCCGGAGGAACATCGCGCGGATGCTAACAGGCATGTGATTCCCGGCAGGGCAAGCGCGCCAGGTTCCCTGCGCCGCCGCGATCAGCGCACGGCGAACGAGGCCTCGCCCGTCGGCAGCTCCTCCACCGACTCGACGCCGTCGACCCGCGCCACGGGCGGTCCTTCCCGGCACCACGCGGTGAGTGCAGCGACATCCTGGTCGGGACCCTCGGCGACCACCTCGACGGATCCATCCGGGAGGTTCCGGACCCAGCCGCCGAGCCCGCGCGCACGGGCCTCGCGGGCGCAGGCCGCTCGGAAGAACACGCCCTGCACCCGCCCCGTGACGATCAGCCGCACCCTCCGCCGTGGCACGGCGCGAGGGTACGCTGCGCGACGAGGAGGAACCATCCGATGCCCACGTTCGATCCGCGAACCGCGCTGCTCGTCGTCGACGTGCAGAACGACTTCGCGGATCCGGCCGGCGCGCTCTCGGTCGGCGGAGGCTCCGAGGTGGTCGCCGTCGCGAACGGCGCGATCGAGCGGGCACACGCCGCCGGCGCCATGGTGGTCTACACGCAGGACTGGCACCCCGCGCACACGCCGCACTTCGCGCAGGACGGCGGCGTCTGGCCGGTCCACTGCGTGCGCGACACGTGGGGTGCGGCGTTCCATCGCGAACTCGTGGTCGACGGCGAGGTGATCCGCAAAGGCACGGGCGGAGAGGACGGGTACTCGGCGTTCAGCGTTCGCGACCCGATGAGCGGCGCCGTCTCCGCGACGCTGCTCGAGGAGCTCCTGCGCGATCGTGGGATCGACCGCGTGGTCGTGGTCGGCTTGGCGACCGACTACTGCGTGCTCGAGACCGTGCGCGACGCCCGCATGCTCGGCTTCGGCGCGGAGGTGCTCGCCGAGGGGATCCGCGCGGTCGACCTGCATCCGGGCGACGGCGAGCGCGCGATCGCGCAGATGCGCGACGCCGGCGCCGAGGTTGGCTAGCGGCTCAGCTCTGGCACTGCGGGCAGAAGTACGACGTCCGCTGCTGGACCTTCACGGTCTGGATCGGCGTTCGGCACCGACGGCACGGCAGCCCTTCGCGGCCGTACACCTTGAGCTCCTGCTCGTACTCCCCCGGCTTGCCGAACAGATCGACGTACGCCTCGTCCTCCAGCGTCGTGCCGCGCGCCTTGATCGCGTCCTGGAGGATCTCCTGGATCGCGCGGTAGAGGCGCCGGACCTCCTGCGAGGACAGCGAGTCGCTCGGCCGGTCGTAGCGGATCCCCGCGGCGAACAGCACCTCGTCGGAGTAGATGTTCCCGAGGCCGCTGATGAACCGCTGATCCATCAGCAGCTGCTTCATCTTCGTGGCCCGCTGCGCGAGGAGGAACTGGAACGTCGGCCACGTGAAGACCTGATCGAGCGGATCGATCGCGATGTGCTGGAGTTCCTTGACCTTCCCGAGGTCGTCCGCGCTCGTGACGAACATCTCGCCGAACGTCCGCGGATCGAGGTAGCGCAGATCGCCGCCCTGCTGGAACGTCACGATCACGTGCGTATGCGGCGCGAGCACCACGCGGCCGTTCGCGCGGACGAACCGCCCGCTCATGCCGAAGTGCACGACCCACACGTCGCCGCCGTCGAGGTGCAGCAGGATGTACTTCCCGCGTCGCTCGGTCTTCGTGACCTTGTGCCCCACGAGCCGCGACGTGAACTCCTTGCGGGTCTTGTGCCGGCGGATCACCCGCATCGCGTTCTTCGTGCCCTTGACCTCGACGTCCTTGATCTTGCGACCGACGACGTCGCGATCGAGGTCGCGACGCATCACCTCGACCTCGGGGAGCTCCATGCCGTCGCCTCCCGTCACCGGCCGTTCCGTCCGGACCGGCGAGCGCGCAGGCGCTCGTGCGCTTCCTGGGCGGCCTGCTGCTCGGCTTCCTTCTTCGACCGGCCCGTGCCCGTGCCGAGGAACTCCCCGGCGATCGTGACGGTCGCGGTGAACTCCTTCTCGTGGTCCGGGCCACGCTCGTCGATCGCGTAGACCGGCAGCGCGTGCAGCTCCTGCGAGGCGATCTCCTGCAGGATCGTCTTGTAGTCACGGTCGCCTTCGCCGCGGACGTAGGCTTCCATCCGCGGGCGGAACAGCCGCTCGATCAGCTCGCGCGCGACGTCGAGCCCGAGATCCAGGAACACCGCGCCGAAGATCGCCTCGAGCGCATCGGCGAGGATGCTCGCCTTGTCGCGCCCCCCGGATTGCTCCTCGCCCTTGCCGAGCAGCACCACGTCGCCGACGCCGAGGGAGCGCGAAACGTCGGCGAGTGCGGTCATGTTCACGATCGCGGCGCGGAGCTTCGCGAGCTGTCCCTCCGGCAGCTCGGGATAGGCCCGGAACGCCATGTCGGTGACGACCAGACCGAGCACCGAGTCGCCGAGGAACTCCAGGCGCTCGTTCGTCACCGTGAGCCCGTGCTCGAACGCGAACGAGCGATGCGTGAGCGCGGTCTCGCGCAGGACGGGATCGCGGAACCGGATCCCGAGCGCTCGGTCGAGGGCTTCCAGCGCCGGCTCGGCGGGAGCGGTGCTCACGCGGCCCTCAGACCTCCACCGCCTGACGGCCCGCGTAGTACCCGCAGTTCGGGCACACGCGGTGGGGAAGCTTCGGCTGCTTGCACTGCGGGCACGCGCTGTAGGCGCTCGGCTCGGCCTTCCACGTCGCGCGGCGCTTCGCGGTGCGGGTCTTGCTCTGCTTCTTCTTGGGAACGGGCATCAGCGGATCTCTCCTTCGATCAGTCGCTCTCGGGTAGCTCGGGGATCAGCTCGGACAGCACGGCGAACCGCGGGTCGACGGCCGCGTGGCCCGGGCACTCGCCGAGGTTGCGATCCCCGCCGCAGATCTCGCACAGACCCTGGCAGTCGGGACGGCACAGCGGCGAGAACGGCAGCTCGACGCCGATCGCGTCGCGGACCATCTGCTCGGGGTCGAGCTCCCCCGCGCGATCCAGCGGATATGCGTCGTCGTCCGCAGCAGCGTCGGCGGCGAACAGCTCCTCCACGTCGACCGTGAACGAGCCGTCGAAGGCCTTCAGGCAGCGCGCGCAGCGCAGCGCGAGCGTGCCGCGGACGACGCCCGAGACCACGATGCCTTCCACGACCGACTCGAGCAGCAGATCGGCCGACAGCGGCGCATCATCGGGAACGCGCGCGAGCTCGGTGCCGAGACCCTCCAGGTTGCCGCGGAGCGCGACGCGCCGGGTCGCTCCCGGGGTCCCGATCAGCTCGCGGACGTCGAGCGGTCCGAGCGTCACGACTCCGGCACCTCCTCGTCGTAGAGCTCCGTCGCCTCGGGCTCGGCCGGCGCGAGGCGCTCCTCCGCGACGGTCGACGGCGCGCGGAGCCGCTCGCGACCGAGCTCCACCTGATCCAGGGTCTTCGCGAGGTTCCGCGTCGCCCCCTGCGAGTCCTCCAGGATCCGACGGAGCGAGATCTCGAACTGGGCGAGCTTCCCATCGACGTAGTCCTCGGCCTCACGGCGCATCGCGTCCGCCCGGTCCTGCGCGTCGTCGAGCGTCTCCTGCGCCTCGGACTCGGCGCGACGCGCCACCTCTTCCTTCAACGCCATCCGGCGCTGTTCCTCGCGGGCCTGCTCGATCACGCGCTCGCCCTCGGCGCGGGCCTTCGCCAGCAGGTCCTCACGGTCCTTCACGATCCACCGCGCCTGCTTGATCTCCTCGGGCAGACCCTCCTGCATCTCGGCGATCATCTGCAGCACCTCGTCCCGGTTCACCAGGACCGAGGACGACAGCGGCATCGACTTGGCCTCGGAGATCAACTGCGCGAGCTGCTCGAGCCGGCCGGCGA
>Ga0187785_10000083_pt1 | contig 33821 bp, 31 predicted proteins | sample 0815_BV2_4_20_MG_FD_132466 | JGI IMG/M metagenome (GOLD analysis project Ga0187785, IMG submission 132466) | Tropical peat soil microbial communities from peatlands in Department of Meta, Colombia - 0815_BV2_4_20_MG | ecosystem: Environmental > Terrestrial > Soil > Wetlands > Peat | place...
GCTCATCTCGGTGATCGTGCTGTGCTCCTTCTGCGTGCCGAACTGCTTCGCGGTGGTCGAGAAGGTGCTTCCCACGGCCTCGGGGCCGCTCCCGTCGGCCGTGACCGTCAGGCCGTTCGACGACCACTCGCCGTGGCGACCGAAATCGCTCACGTAGTCGTAGATCGCCCCCGCCGGGGCATCCACGGAGATCTGCTCCTGGTACCGCGTCATATGACCCCCCTCCGTGCCGGATCGTGCCGACGGCCGCTCCGCTCGGATGCTATCCCTCGCCGCTCCGCCGGTCTTCACCCCTCACGACGAGCGGACCGAGCCCGTTCCGACAGGGCCGGCCGAAGATCCGCGGGTCATCGGCGCGTGACGACCAGACCCGCGATGAGGCAGACGACGACCAGCGTGAGCCCTCCGAGCAGCCAGGAGATCGCGCCGAGATCGTTCCCGCTCGTGCGGGACAGCTGGTCCGCGAGCGCACCCGCGGCGGCCAAGATCGCGAAGGCAACCGCCGCCGCGCCCAGCACGATCGCGCGACCCTCGCGGGACGTCCCTCCTTGAACCGACATGCTCGGATGGTGGCCCCGCATGTCGAGATGCGCAACCCGGCCTCGAGGGTGGTCAGGATGTCGGGGATCGTCGTCGCTGCGCGCGCGCGCTGTCGATCGTCCAAACCGTTTGGAAGGCGAGCACGCCGAGCGAGAGGCAGAAGAGCGCGGCGAACCAACCGACGTGGCCGCTGGCGCCGGCGACGAAGGCGGTGAGGAAGACGACGTAGCGGCCGACGAACAGGATCGCGAACCAGTGTGGCGCCGGCACCGGCTGCGGGAGGTGGTCCCGCCAGTCCGGATCGGGAGGGACCGGCTTCTGTCGGATCCCGATCGCCATCAGGACGGCGATCACCCCGACGGCGAGCGAGGTCGCGATCACTCCGGTCATGGCTCCGGGCATCATCCCGCAACCCCCGGTCCGCGCACCTGGCGGTGCGCGGCGCTACCGAACGATCGGCGTTCCCCTGTCTCCCCGGGCCAGGTACACGACGCACACGATGAGCACGGGAACGCTCAACACCCCGGTCAGGTACTGCGGGAACGTGATCGATTCGCCGGGCTTCAGGATGTCGTGGAAGAACAGGAAGTCGACCAGCATGAACCCGACGATGAGCGCGATCGCGAGCGCCTTCTTCACGGTTCTCACCCTACGCCGGACCGGTCCACGAGCGAAGGGGCCTCACGTGCTGTTGCTGTCGCGATCGACGGCCCGCGCGGGCAGCGTTCCCGTGATGAGGGTCCCTTCGCCCGACGCCGACGCGACGCTCAACATACCCCCGAGGGCGGCGAGTCGGTCCGCCATGCCTTGCATCCCGGTCCCATAGCCTTTCGCCCCCGGATCGAACCCGATCCCGTCGTCCTGGATCGAGAACGACAGATGGCCGTCGGCGGAGCTCAGGCGGACCGTGGCTCGTGAGGCCTCCGCGTACTTCGCAACGTTCTGGAGCGCCTCGAGCGTGCAGAAGTAGACCGCCCCCTCGGCTTCCGGTGGATACCGTCCGATGCCGTCACCTTCCACGGTCGTGGGCACCGCCGATTTCCTCGCCTGCGCCTGGAGAGCGGCCAGCAGCCCCTTGTCGGCGAGCAACGGGGGGTAGATGCCGCGAGCGAGATCGCGGAGGTTCTCCAACGCGTCCGAGGTGTCCTGCTGCAGTTGCGCCGCGAGCTCGGCGGCTTTCGCCGGGTCGGTCTTCAGCGTCAGCTCGAGCAGATGCTGCTTCACCGAGAGGGCCACGAGCTGCTGCTGCGCTCCGTCGTGGATGTTGCGCTCGATCCGGCGTCGCTCCTCGTCCTGCGCCGCGACGATCCGCTGGCGGGACGCCTTCAGGTCTTCGATCAGCCGGATGTTGCGGAGCACCAGGCCCGCCTGGGACGCGACGTCCGCGAGCAGCTTCGCCTCCAGGGCGGACGAGGGGTCGCCCGGGCCTTTCATGATCGAGAGCGCGCCCAACATCTCCCCCTGGTGCACGACGGGCGCCGACAGCGAGGCGCCGGGGATCTCCGGAGATGCGATCCCGTCGATCGGCACGTCATCGAACGGAGCGCCCTCCGGCCAGCTCGCCTCATCGACCAGATGCGAGGCGACGCGCAGCCACACGTCGGCACGGACCGCGCCTGTGCCGTGCGCGAGCATCTGCGCCGTGCGCGGCAGGACCTCGTCGAGGGAGTAGGTCGCCGCCACCCCTTCGGCGAACTCGGACAGGACCTCGTAGGGCGTGGCTCGCTTGCCGTAGGCGATCGTGTTGGCCAGGCGCTTCGCCCGGTCCCTGACGGGGTTGAACGCCAGGGCGATCACCACCGCCGCCAGGAGGGTGAGCAGCGGGTTCCGGGCGGAGCCGACCGCCGTCCCGATCCCCACGACGATCGCGACGTACACGAGCGTGAAGAACGCCGCCAGCACGCCGTAGATCACCGCCTTGTTGATCACGACGTCGATCCCGTACAGGCGGTACCGCAGCACGGCCACGGCGATCGAGACCCCGAAGAACATACCGGCGATGCTCTGCACGATCGAGACGGCCGGTGGGACGACCGTGAACGAGTAGCCGATGCTCAGCATCGTCAGCAGGAACAGCGTCGCGACGACGAACCACTTGAGCTGCAGGCGCTCGTCCCCGCGCGAGCGCCGGAAGCGCATGACGACCGCGGTCGCGCACACGGCCAGGCTGCCGACGATCACCGCCAGCGAAAGCAGACCGACGAGTCCTTCGTCCCCGGACACCGAGCCGTACGGGTCGGACCATGATTGTGTGGACGTGATGAGCAGGGAGGCGGTGAGCCATGCGGAGGTGGCGCCGACGAACCACGCCGCCGCCCGCCACCGCGGCGCGGGAAGCCTGCCGGTGGGGAACAACAGGAAGACGAACAGGACGAGCCCGAGGCTGACCGCCCCGACCCATCCGCCGATCCACGCGGAAACGCGGCCCGCGGACGGGTGCACGGGGCCGACCACGAGCGCGTGTGCCCCGTAGACCGCGCTGAGATCGTTGAGGCCGACCGTCAGGCCCAGGGCCAAGAAGAGCCACCCGAGTCGGTTCTCCGGCCGCTTCGAGGCCAAGAGGATGCCGATCACCGGGAGCCCGAGGTTCGACACGACGCTCAGGACCTCCGAGAAGCTCCAGCCATAGCTGGCGACCGCGCCGGGCAGCCGGACGTTCCGATCGCGGAACATGATCGCGAGCGAGGTGAGCGTCATGAGGATCGAGGCGAGGCCGAGCGCCCAGGCGACCCTGGAAGCGTGTTCCGGGTCCATCGTCCTCGGCGTACGGTGGCGCGCGGCAGCGGTCATGCCGGGGCATCATCCGCCCGCGTCCTTCCGGTGACCAGGGTGGCGGCCAGCCTCGCAGGCAGCGAGTGGATATCCGGATGCGCGGGGGTGCTACCACCAGGCGCGGTGGAAGCCGCCGGGACGCTCGCTCGCGTCCGTTGACGTGCAGGAACCCGGTGCCTAGCCTGGTTCGCGGAAGGAGCTCGCACCCGTGCTCAAGGTCCCCCAGAAGCTCGAATACGCGATGCGCGCGATGATCGAGCTGGCGCAGCGTGGCGACGACGACGCGCTCGTGCCCGCCCGCCTGATCGCGGAGCACCAGCAGGTGCCGTTGCGCTTCCTCGAGCAGCAGCTCGGGGCGCTGTCGAAGGCGGGCCTCGTGGAGAGCTTCCGGGGAGCCGGCGGGGGGTGCAGGCTGGCGCGCGATCCCGCCGACATCACGGTGGCGCAGATCGCCGACGCGATCGAGGGGCAGATGCACCCGGTGTTCTGCCTGGAGCCCTCGGATCACACGTGCTTCGCGGACTCGCGCTGCGGGCTCCAGGGGTTCTGGGCCGACGTGGCCAACGCGGTGCAGGAGGTCTTCGAAGAGACGACGGTGGCGGACCTGGCGGCCCGCCACCAACGGATGACGCCCGGGCCGGTGCTGATCAGCCCGGAGGAGCTGCTGTCCCGGTCGAACTGAGCGGATCCGGCCTCAGCCGGTCCAGCCCATCGCCTTCGCGGCGTCCATCCCCATGATCTTCGTGAGCTTCGTGCCGCACACCGGGCAGGATCCCTGCAGCGCGGGCCTGCCGTTCTTGAGCGTCACGAGCGTTCCGGTGAACTCACGCTTCTCACGGCACTTCATGCAGTAGGCCACATCGGCCATCGCACGCCTCCCTTCCCCTCGCGGCCGCGGCCGGCCGTACGTCACCTGCTGTACGTCCCGGTACCCCGAGGCCGCCCTCGAGGGCGGCCTGGCCGCGATGGTGCGCCCGTGGGAGGGCCGATGCAAGCACGTTCGTGGGGTCGCCCCCGAGGGCGGCCGTGCGTACGATGACGCGGTTCGGCTCCACCGGCGGCTCGTTCGGGCCCCCGGAGGGGGCCCGTGGGAGGAGGATCCACGCCGTGAGCGATGCCCAGCAGCACATCGAGGCCCTCCTGTCCGAGGGGCGGGAGTTCCCGCCGTCGGACGCGTTCCGTGCACACGCCCTGGTCAACGACCCGTCCCTGTACGAACGGGCCAACGCGGATCACGAGGCATTCTGGGCCGAACAGGCGGCCGAGCTGAGCTGGTTCCGCCCGTGGGACACCGTGATGGACTGGAAGCCACCGTGGGTGACCTGGTTCGCCGGCGGGACGCTGAACGCCTCGGTGAACTGCCTCGACCGTCACGTGGAGGCCGGCGGCGGGGACAAGGTGGCCTACCACTGGGAGGGCGAGCCGGGCGACACCCGCACGATCACGTACCGGGACCTCCTGGAGGAGGTGTGCCGCCTGGCGAACGCGCTCCGCTCCCTCGGGGTCGGCAAGGGCGACCGGGTCAACATCTACCTGGGGATGGTGCCGGAGCTCCCGATCGCGATGCTGGCGTGCGCCCGGATCGGCGCCCCGCACTCGGTCGTGTTCGGTGGGTTCAGCGCCGAGGCCCTCCGGGACCGGATCATCGACGCCGAGGCCAAGGTCCTGATCACGGCCGATGGCGCCTGGCGGCGCGGCCAGGTCGTGCCCCTGAAGGCCAACGCCGACGAGGCCGTGGCCGAGTGCCCCTCGATCGAGCACGTGATCACCGTTCGGCGTTGCGGCAACGAGCACGCCTTCACCGAGGGCCGGGACCTCTGGTACCACGAGCTGGTCGCCGATCAGCCGACGACCTGCGAGCCCGAGCAGATGGACGCCGAGGACTTCCTCTACCTGCTCTACACGAGCGGCACCACCGGCAAGCCGAAGGGGATCGCGCACACGACGGGCGGCTACATGACCCAGGTGGCGGCCACGCACCGGCTGATCTTCGACATCCACGACGAGGACGTGTTCTGGTGCGCGGCCGACTGCGGCTGGGTGACCGGGCACTCCTACATCGTGTACGGGCCGCTCGCGAACCACACGACCGGTGTGATGTACGAGGGAACGCCGGATTTCCCCGACAAGGACCGCTGGTGGGACATCGTCGAGCGGTACCGGGTGTCGATCCTGTACACGGCGCCGACGGCGATCCGCACGTTCATGCGGTGGGGGACGGAAGAGCCCGCGAAGCACGACCTGTCCTCGATCCGGCTGCTCGGCTCGGTGGGCGAGCCGATCAATCCCGAGGCATGGGTGTGGTACTGGACCTACATCGGCGGCGAGCGCGCGCCGGTGGTCGACACGTGGTGGCAGACCGAGACTGGCGCGATCCTGATCACGCCGCTGCCCGGCGTGACCACGCTGAAGCCGGGCTCGGCGACCTTCCCGTTCCCGGGGGTCGCCGCCGACGTCGTCGACGAGAACGGCGCGTCCGTGCCGCTGGGCGGCGGGGGCTACCTGATCCTCACGCACCCATGGCCCTCGATCGCCCGGACGATCTGGGGCGATCCCGACCGCTACGTGCGGACGTACTTCGGGAGCTACGGCGAGTCGATCTACGTGGCCGGCGACGGCGCGCGCCGTGACGAGGACGGCTACTTCTGGCTCCTCGGGCGGATCGACGACGTGATGAACGTCTCGGGGCACCGCCTGTCCACGTTCGAGATCGAGTCCGCGCTGGTCGACGATCCGAAGGTGGCGGAGGCCGCGGTCGTCTCGAGACCGCACGAGATCAAGGGCGAAGGCATCGTCGCGTTCGTCACGCTGAAGACGGGCTACGAAGGCGATGCGGCGATGCTCCACGAGCTCCGCGAGCACGTCGCCAAGGTGATCGGGCCGATCGCGAAGCCGGACGACATCGTGTTCACCCCGGACCTGCCGAAGACCCGCTCGGGCAAGATCATGCGGCGCCTGCTGCGCGACGTCGCCCGGGGCAACACGCTGGGTGACGTGACCACGCTCGCGAACGCCGAGATCGTCGAGCAGATCCACGACAAGGTCGCGACCGCGGCCCCCGAAGAGTGAGCGGGGAGCTCAGCGGCGCGCAGGCTGCGTACGTCGACGCGGCCACGGTCGCGCGCCTGGCCACCGTCACGCTCGAGCGCACGCCCCACGTCGTGCCGGTGTGCCCGGTGCTGGATCTCGACCGGATCCTGATCGCCTCGGGCTACGACCGGAAGGTCGCGAACATCCGCGACAACGACGAGGTCTGCATCGTGTTCGACCGGTACTCCGATGATTGGGACGAGCTCTCGCAGGTGGTCGTCTACGGCAAGGCCTACCTGGTCGAGGAGGGGCCGGAGTTCGATCGCGACGCGGCCCTGCTGAACGAGAAGTTCCCCCAGTACCCGCCGAGCGACTATCCGATCGTGCAGGGCTCGACCGTGATCATCGAGATCCGTCCCACGCGGGTGCTCAGCTCGGGCGTCTGAGCCTCAGCGATACCGGGCGAAGAACTCCAGGATCCGCCGTTGGTGGTCGACCTGGGCGGCCACCGCGTTCGTGTGGTGGCCCTCGGGGTAGTAATCGACCTCGACGATCGCGCCGGCGGCGCGCACCGCGTCCACCCACGGGTCGACGCCTTCGGGCGGGCACCGCGGGTCGTTGCGGCCGGCGATGATCAGCACCGGCGCGGTGACGTTCGCGGCGGTCGTCATCGGGTCGCTGCGCGCGTACGACTCGGGGACCTCGGTCGGGCTTCCCCCGTAGACCGCGTCGTCCCAGGCCTGCAGCTCCGGTGCCGAGGCCCAATGCGCAGCCACGAAATCCCCGGCCGGGATCCCGGCGAAGATCGCGCGCCAGCGGTCGGGGTGCATCCCGGCGTTGAAGCAGGCCAGGCAGCCGCCCCACGACCAGCCGTGCCAGAACACGCGCTCGGGGTCGACCACGCCGGCCGCGATCTGCGCGTCGAGGCAGGCCAGGAGGTCCTCGGTCTCGGTGAAGCACACGTCGCCGATCAGAGCCAGGCGGAACCGGCTGCCGTAGCCGGTGGAGCCCCGGTAGTTCACGAGCAGGACCGCGTACCCCTCGTCGACGAACGCCTGGACCTCGGGATCGAACGCGTCGCGCTCGTGCCATTCGGGTCCGCCGTGGACGGAGAGCACCGTCGGGAACGGTCCGGCGCCCTCCGGTGTGACGAGGAACGACTGGATCTCCTCGCCGTGCGGGTTCGGCGTGAACACCGACCGGTACGCACGGCCCGCGGGCGGAGGCTCGTCCGGGCTGGTGAGCACCTCGCGCCCGGCGTCGGCCAGCACGCGGTTCGGGCGAACGCTATCGCTCGTCTCGTACCAGACCTCGCCGTCGGGGCGGACGGCTGCCTCGCCGATGTTCCCGCCGGGATCGGCCACCATCGAGAGCGCGCCGCCGGCGACGTCGAGCCGGTGCAGCTGCGCGCGGCCGTGGTGCTCGTGACGGACCAGCAGCGCCGAGCCGTCGGGCCACCAGTCCACCGGGAAGACCCCGCCGGGCAGATCGACCGCCAGGTCGCGCCGCTCGCCCGTGTCGAGATCCCAGATCGCCGGGCGCTCGAACTCGCCCAGCTCGCTCGTGACCGCCAGGCGGTGGTCGCCCGGAACCGGTGACCACGTCCCGGGGTCGAGGTTGCGGCCCTCGTCCACCAGGTCGCCGACCGTCTCGCCGGAGTCGGCGTCCAGCACGCGCAGCGCCTCGTGCAGGATGTCGCCGTGCTCGGTGTGCCGCACGCACACGAGCCGGCCATCGGAGGAGAGCCCGCCGCCGTCCGGCCACATCCGCCCGACGCCCGCCGGCCCCTTCAGCTCGTACAGCTTCCGCGCAGGCGCCCCCGGGTCGGCCACGTACACGCCGTAGATCCCGCCGGCCTCCAGACCGAGCGCGATCCGATCCCCGACGAACGAGATCCCCATCGGCCAACCGTCGGGCAGATCCCGGACCAGGGTCGCCGGCTCGCCGCCTTCGAAGGGCACCGCCAGGGCGTGTCCTCGCTCGCCGCCGGTCGCGTCCCGCCACCAACAGATCCTTCCGTCGGGCAGGACGTGGACGCTCTCGACGCCGACCGGCTCGTCGCTGACTTGCCGCCAGGAGGCGTCGGCCAGGTCGTGCGCCCACACCTGGGAGGAGCCGCTGCGGTTCGAGATCAGGGCCAACCGATCGGGCGCCGCAGAGGACCACGAGGGGAAGCCGATCGCGGTGGCCGTGAAGCGGCGGGTCCAGCCGGGCTCGGAGGTCATGGCGGCTGAGCCTACCCCGGCGGGCGTTGCCATCGCGGCCCGCCCGCGGCTACCATCGCTTAGCACTCAGCCCCGTCGAGTGCTAGCAGTCGGCGGACCCGGCTGAGAACCCGGGAGCAGAGGTCTCAAGCAGAGGAGGGAACGGATGGCACCGAAGCTGATCAGCTTCGACGAGGACGCCCGGCGTGGGCTCGAGCGCGGCATGGACCAGCTCGCCAACGCCGTGAAGATCACGCTCGGCCCGAAGGGCCGCAACGTGGTCCTTGAGAAGAAGTGGGGCGCCCCCACGATCACGAACGACGGCGTCTCGATCGCGAAGGAGATCGAGCTCGAGGAGCCGCAGGAGAAGATCGGCGCCGAGCTCGTGAAGGAGGTCGCGAAGAAGACCGACGACGTCGCCGGTGACGGCACGACGACCGCCACGCTGCTGGCGCAGTCGATCGTGAAGGAGGGCCTGCGCAACGTCGCGGCCGGCGCCAACCCGATGTCGCTGAAGCGCGGCATCGAGCGCGCGGTCGAGCTCGCCGTCGAGTCGATCAAGAACCAGGCCAAGGACGTGGACTCCAAGGAGGAGATCGCGAACGTCGGCGCGATCAGCGCGGCCGACCCGGAGATCGGCGAGAAGATCGCCGAGGCCGTGGACAAGGTCGGCAAGGACGGCGTGATCACGGTCGAGGAGTCGAACACCTTCGGGATGGACCTCGAGTTCACCGAGGGCATGCGCTTCGACAAGGGCTACATCTCGGCGTACTTCATCACCGATGCCGAGCGGATGGAGGCGCACCTCGAGGAGCCGTACGTCCTGATCGCGAACCAGAAGATCTCCGCGGTCAAGGACCTGCTGCCGATCCTCGAGAAGGTGATGCAGACCGGCAAGCCGCTGGTGATCATCGCCGAGGACATCGAGGGCGAGGCCCTGGCCACGCTGGTGGTCAACAAGATCCGCGGCACGTTCCAGAGCGTCGCGGTGAAGGCGCCCGGGTTCGGCGACCGCCGCAAGGCCATGCTGCAGGACATCGCGATCCTGACGGGCGCCACGGTCGTCTCCGAGGAGGTCGGCCTGAAGCTCGAGAACGCCACGCCCGACCTGCTGGGCTCGGCGCGCCGGATCGACATCACGAAGGACGAGACGACGATCGTTGACGGCGCCGGCAAGGCCGAGGACATCACCGGCCGGATCAACCAGATCAAGGCCGAGATCGAGAAGACCGACTCGGACTACGACCGCGAGAAGCTCCAGGAGCGGCTGGCGAAGCTCTCCGGCGGCGTCGCGGTGATCAAGGTCGGCGCGGCCACCGAGGTCGAGCTGAAGGAGAAGAAGCATCGCATCGAGGACGCGGTGCAGTCGACGAAGGCGGCCGTCGAGGAGGGCATCGTGCCCGGCGGCGGCACCGCGCTCCTGGTGGCCCAGGGCGCACTGGCCAAGGTCGACCTGGAGGGCGACGAGCTCACCGGCGCGAACATCGTGCGCCGCGCGCTCGAGGAGCCGCTGAAGCAGATCGCCGTGAACGCCGGCCTCGAGGGCGGCGTGGTGGTCGAGCGGGTCCGCTCCCTGGTCGAGAAGCCGGGCGGCAAGGACGGCCTGAACGCCGCCACCGGCGAGTACGTGGACATGATCAAGGCCGGGATCGTCGATCCCGCCAAGGTCACGCGCTCGGCGCTGCAGAACGCCGCCTCGATCGGGGCGCTGTTCCTGACGACCGAGGCCGTCGTGGCCGAGAAGCCGGAGAAGGAGAAGGCCCCCGCCATGCCCGGCGGTGGCGACATGGACTTCTGATCCGACTCCGAACCGAGCGAAGGGCCCCGCTCCGGCGGGGCCCTTTTCGCAACAGAACCGCAACAACTCGCCTGAACCGCCCCGCCCCAGCGGCCGAACGCACGGGTGGAGCCCCTCTCTCCGACGGGAGGCCCCGGATCAAGATCCGGGGCCTCCCGTGTTTCCCGGGCCGGTATGCTCCGCCCGCCGTGGAGGAGATGGCGATCCAGATCCGGTGGCGCGATATGGACGCCTACGGCCACGTGAACAACGCCGTGTACCTCACCTACCTGGAGGAATGCCGCGACCGGTGGGTCCGAAGCGTCCTCGGGGAGGCCGAGTTCGTGATCGTCCGGATCGCGATCGACTATCGCCGGGAGCTCTCCCTGGGGGACGAGGAGGTCGTGATCCGGTGCCGCGGCATCGGGTTCGGGAACACCTCGATCCGGACCTCCGAGCAGATCCTGGCCAAGGAGGGCTGGGTGGCCGCCGAGTCCGAGTCCGTCGTGGTGGCCCACGACCCGATCACCCGTACGGCCACACCCCTGACCGCCGAGCAGCGGGACGTCCTGGAGGCCGCGATCGCGGCCGACGCGGCCCCCTGATCTGGCTGCACCCCAAGCGAAGGAGAGGCCCCATGGGCAACGTGGTCATGTACAGCTCGGTGTCGGTGGACGGCTTCATCGCGGACGAGGATGACCAGCCCGGACCGCTGTTCGATTGGTTGTCCAGCGGTGATGTCTCCCTGGACGAGAGCGGCCAGCTGAAGGTGTCGCAGACGTCCTACGAGTACACCCGGGCGTACTGGGACCAGATCGGGGCGACGATCGTCGGCCGCCACGTCTTCGACATGACGGACGGCTGGGACGGGAAGCCTCCGGGAGGGATCGACCACGTGGTCGTCGTGACGCACCGGCCGGAGCCCGAGGGCTGGGACCCCGGGGCACCGTTCCATTTCGTCGGAAGCGTCGTGGCAGCCGTGGCCAAGGCGCAGGAGCTTGCGGGCGACCGCATCGTCGAGGTCGCCGCCGGCGACGTCGGTGGCCAGGTGCTTGCCGCGAATCTGGTCGACGAGGTGCGCATGGACGTCGTACCTGTGGTGTTCGGGTCCGGCAAGCGCTACTTCGGGTCGGTCGACGCGCAGCACCTGTTGGAGGATCCCGACGAGGTGATCCGGGGCAACCGGGTGCTTCACCTGCGCTATCGGGTGCGCCGATGACCGATCCGCTCTGGGGATCCGCAACACACGCGGGGTGACGTCCCGGCCCGGCCCACCTAGGTGGGCAGGATCCGCCGGCCGAACAGGAAGTGGTCGCGGTACCACCCGGTCCCGACCCACATGATCGTGACGCCGCCCGGCGTGCTGCTCGAGTCCAGCGCGAACCCGTTGCCGATGTAGGTGTCGACGTGGTCCGTCACGCCGTTCCCGTCGCCGTCGTAGAACATCATGTCGCCGGGCCGCAGCTTCGCGAACGGGATCCGTGTCGCCGTCCCCGCCGCCATGTCGGCCGAGCTCCGCTGCGGCAGCGAGAAGCCCGCGTACGGCCGCGGCGGCGCCACCTTCCAAACGCTGTCGTCGGCGCGCAGCAGCCACCACGTGAAGCCCGAGCAGTCGAACCCCGGCCGCGGCTGGCCGCCGAGCCCCGCCGGCTCGGGCTTCGTCAGGCCCCACTCGCCGCCCCAGATGTAGGGGTAGCCGACCCACTTGATCCCCCAGCGCACCAGCGCCATCCGTCGCGGCGCGAGGTTCGGCAGCTGCACAGCCTGGTACTGCTCCAGCAGGTCCGTGATGTTCCACGAGGGCTCGGTCGCCGCGCGGTAGAGGGAGAATGCGACCTGCGCGCGCGAGAGATCGTCGCTGGGGCCGACGTCCATCGACTCCTTGCCGACCGGAGCGTTGTAGCGCAGCCCCAGACGCATCCCCAGCAGCGTCGTGCCGAAGTTCGCCGGCACCGGGAACCGCACGCCGTCGACCGTGTGCATGTCGTTGAGGGCGACCGCCGCCGGCTGCAGCCCGAGCGCCAGCACGAGGGCACGGTGCACCATCGCCATCGTCACCGGATCGTCGGGGTGGAACGCGCCCGTCGCATCGGGCGTGAGCCAGCCGTGCTTCACGGCGATCGCGGCCGACGGGTACCACGGCGACGAGGGGTCGACATCGCTGAGCACCACGGTCGGGTCCGGGAGCTCTTCGGGTGCGAACGCCGCCACGACCGAGCGTGCGAAGTACTTCCGCGTCTCGATCGCATCCGGCTGGAACGCGTAGGTGCCGTCGGGGTTCGCCGCGAAGTCTCGCATCCACGTGTTCACGCCCGCGACGTAGTTGATCGCCGGCTTCGCCCACGCGTCGGCCGGCGTCAGGTCGGAGAAGACCACGGGCGGCGCGACCACCGACGCCGTGCGGGCCGCGGGGATCACGACCGGGATCGCGGGCATGCCGTCGGCGCGTGCGTGGCTCTTGGGGACGCCGGGCTGCGGAAGCTCGCGCGCCTGTGCGGCGGGAGCGTGCGCGAGGGGCAGCAAACCGATCGTGACGACGAGAGAGACCAGCGCCGAGCGGCCTCGGCCAGAACGGAACCAGACCCCCGGCGCCATGGTTCCAGGGTCGGCGCGGGCTCCGGGAACCTTGAGTCGCACCCGACGACGGCAGGAGTGCCCGTCGCCCGGTCAGCTGAACACCGTTCGACGGACGTGCCGGCGGCCTATGCCTTCGGGCCTTCCTTGCGGACTTCCTCGACCGACTTCAGGGCTTCGCGGAGGTCCTTGAGCCACTCCTCCTGACGCTCCGAGACCAGCCGCACGCACCACGCCAGCGCGTGGCTTCGGGACCGCGCTACCCCGGCGTCGACCAGGGTGTCCAGCACGTTGCGCTCGGGCATCCGCAGGCGCGTCATCGCCGGGATCGCGAGGGTCGTGAACAGGACCCGCTGATCGCCGCAGACCGCTCCCCAGCTGACCTTTCGCCCGAACCGCCGCTCGGCCTCGTCGGCGATCCGCATCCGCTGGGCCCGCGTGTCCTCGCGGAAGCCCTGGATCCGGGCCTCCATGGCCGCCGAGCGGGTCTCGGGGCCGGCGTCGGCCGGCAGCTCCGGCTCCGCGAGGGTCCCCACGACCAGGATCTCGTCCCGGTCGAACGACACCTCCGGCCCTCCCACGAACCAGTCGGCGGTCAGCCGACCCGCGAACCACCCTTCGAGATGCTCCTGGAAGTCGCTCTTATCGCTCATAGGGCGAGATTACTTCATTACTTCGATACGTCAAGCCGGGATCTCCGAGCGGTTCGGCTGACGGTGTGGGGCATGGGCGTTGCTACTCTTGCGCGATGCAGGAACTCCCGGCGGAGCCGCTCGAGGTCCCGGAGGATGGCCTGATCGCCGAGGCGATCGCCGCCGAGACGGAGTGGATGCAGGAGATCCTCGCCCGGCTGGTCGAGAAGCCGACGGTCCTGGGCAACGAAGAGCCGGGGCAAGCCGTGATGCGCGAGGCGCTCCGGGAGGTGGGCCTGGAGCCGGTGGATGTCCCGATGGACGCGGAGGTGCTCCGGGAGCACCCCCTGGCGTCCCCGTTCGATTGGGACGTGAGCGGGTCGCGGAACGTCGTGGCTCGGTGGGACCCGGAGGGGCGCGACGGCGGCTCGTCCCTGATCCTGAACGGCCACATCGATGTGGTCAGCCCCGAGCCGGTCTCGCGATGGGCCCGTGACCCCTTCGTGGCGCACGTGGAGGATGAGTGGCTCTCGGGCCGGGGATCGGCCGACATGAAGTGCGGGCTCGCCGCGATCCTGGGGGCGGTCAAGGGTCTGCGGCGGGCCGGGCTCCGCCCGCACGCTCCGGTGACGATCCAGTCCGTGGTCGAGGAGGAGTGCACCGGGAACGGGACGCTCCAGACGCTGCTGGCCGGCTACACGGCCGATGCGGCCGTGATCGCGGAGCCGTACGGGTCGGCGATCACGACCTCGCAGGTGGGGGTCCTCTGGTTCCAGGTGGTGATCGAGGGGATCGCCGGGCACGCCGGCGACGAGAAGCACGGGATCAACGCGATCGAGCAGAGCCTGCGCGTGATCCCGGCGCTGCGCGAGCTGGAAGCGGAGCTGAACGCCGATCCCCCGCCGCCGTACGACGCGTACGCGCATCCGATCGGGCTCAACGTCGGCACGATCGCCGGCGGCGACTGGCCCTCCACCGTGCCGGGCGAGTGCGTCACCGGCTACCGGATCGCGCTGTTCCCAGGCATGGACGTCGCCGCGCTCCAGGCCCGGATCGAGGCGGTGGTCGCCGGGGTGGCGGCGGAGGATCCGGCGTCGTTCCCGCTGCCGCCGCGGGTGCGGTTCGTCGGGTTCCGGGCCGAGGGCTACGAGGTCGATCCGGAGCACCCGTTGGTGCGGACGGTCGCCGGCGCGCACGCGCGCGTGTTCGGCACGGAGCCGGCGCGGATCTCGACGACGTCGACGACCGACGCGCGCGTGTTCGGGCAGGTCGCGGGGATCCCGGCGGTGTGCTTCGGGCCGTACGCGGAGGGCGCGCACGGCTCCGAAGAGCGGGTGTACCTTCCGAGCGTGGTGCAGACCGCGCAGGTGCTCGGCCTGACGATCCGCGACTGGTCCGGGCTTTCGTGAACTGGCTGTGGCTGTTCCTGGGCTTGTTCGTGCTCGCCGGGATCGCCTGGTGGCTGGTGATGCGCGAGGAGCGGCGCGAGGCGGCTGAGCTCGCGGCCGCGGAGGCATCCGTCCTGGCCGCCCCCGACCTGGTCGTCCGCACGAAGCCGCTGACCGGCATCCCGGCGATCCGCCGCTTCTTCCGTACGAACCGTACGCCCGTGTACTTCGTGAGCGCGACCGCGTTCAACCTGCTGGGGATCGACCGGTGGGTGCCGTCGTTGCGGTACATCAACTACTACGACTCGTTCGACGGCTGGCATCCGAACGTGTTCGTGCCGAAGGAGCAGACGCCGCGGTCCTTCGCCTCGATCGAGGAGATCGTGAACTACCTGCTGGGGCACAAGGAGGTCGCCGACCTCGTGGCCTCGCGCGGGGAGGGCGGCAAGGCCGCGTTCCTGATGTTCGACGAGGAGACCGAGCAGCTCGCGGCCGAGCTCGGCCTGGAGGTGGCGTTCCCGCCGGCGTCGCTGCGGCACCGGCTCGACTCGAAGATCGAGACGACGCGGCTGGGCAACGATGCCGGTGTGCCGTCGGTGCCGAACGCGATCGCGCTGGGCACGACGTACAAGGAGCTGCTGGCGCTCGCCGACCACGCGGAGCTCGGCCACGACCTGGTGGTCCAGACGCCGTACGGCGACTCGGGCCAGACGACGTTCTTCATCGCGCGCGAGGACGACTGGAGGCGCGACGAGAAGAAGATCGCCGGCCAGGCGATCAAGGTGATGAAGCGGATCGAGCCGCGCGAGCTGGCGATCGAGGGCGTGATCACCCGGCACGGCACGCTGGTCGGTCCGCTGATGGCCGAGCTGGTCGGGTTCGAGGAGCTGACCCCGTACGACGGCGGCTGGTGCGGCGACGACGTCTCGCCCGAGCTGCTGACCGAGGAGCAGCGTCGGATCGCGCGCCGGCACACGATCGCGATGGGCGACCGGCTGCGCGCCGAGGGCTACCGCGGGTACTTCGAGCTGGACTTCCTGCTGGACGCCGACACCGGCGACATCTGGCTCGGCGAGCTGAACCCGCGCGTGACCGGCGCGTCCTCGATCACGAACGTCACGGCGGTGGCGTACGGCGACATGCCGCTGTTCCTGTTCCACCTGCTGGAGTTCATGGACGTCGAGTACGAGATCGACGTCGAGGAGCTGAACGACCGATGGGCGCAGGTGGCGAACCTCGACGAATGGACCCAGTTCATCCTGAAGCAGACCGAGGACGTCACCGAGCTCATCACGGCCGCCCCGGCGTCGGGGATCTGGCGGATGCGCGACGGCGGCGGGATCCGCTACGCGCGTCGCGACACGGACTGGCACACGGTGGCCGACGAGACCGAGGCGTTCTACCTACGGATCGCCGGTGCCGGGCAGTACCGCTACGCCGGCGCCGACCTGGGGATCCTGGTCACGCGGGGACGGTTCATGGACGCCGATCACGGGCTGCTGGACCGCGCACGCGGCTGGATCGACGGGATCAAGCACGAGTTCGCGAGCGTGCCCCCCGCAGCCGAGGCGCCGCCGGTGCACGAGCCCGAGCCGTTCGGGTTCAAGCTGCTCTGAGCGCGGCGGTGCTCGACGCGCCCCGGATGCCCTGAGAACATCTGCGACGTATGCGGATGCTGCCCTTCACGTTCCGCGCGCACGAGGAGCCGGTGTTCGGCCCGGTCTGGCAGGCGGTCTTCGAGGAGCGGTGGCCGCACTACCGGTCGTGGTTCCTGCGTGAGGGTGAGGAGGCGCGGGCGTCGTACGCGACCAGCGTGCGGATGCTGCGCGCCCACATGCCCGAGCTGATGCCGGCCTACGAGCGCGTGGTCGAGCTCGCGGGCGGCGGCGACCTCGCGGCCCGGATGCTCTCGCTCTACCGGCCGCCGCCGTACCTCGCGGCGTGCTCGCAGGGAGCGTGGGTCCGCCCGGGCGGCCCGGCGCTGGTGCGCAACTACGACTACGCGCCGTCGCGGTTCGAGGGAACGATCTGGTCCACGCGGCTGCTCGACAAGCGCGTGCTGGGGATGAGCGACTGCCTGTGGGGCCTGCTGGACGGGATGAACGACGACGGCCTGGCGGTCTCGCTGACGTTCGGCGGCCGGCGCGTGCTGGGCGACGGCTTCGGGATCCCGATCGTGCTGCGGTACCTGCTGGAGACGTGCTCGACGGTGGACGAGGCCTGCGCGGTGCTGGCCCGGCTGCCGTACTCCCTGAGCCACAACGTCACGATGGTCGACGCCGCGGGCGGCGTGATCACGGCGTACCTCTCGCCCGACCGTGAGCCGATCTTCCGCGCGTTCCCGGCGGCCACGAACCACCAGGGGATCGTGGAGTGGCCCGAGCAGGCGCGCGCCACGCGCACGATCGAGCGCGAGCAGATGATCGTGGCCCTGCTGGAGGATCCCGCGGTGGACGTGGGGACGTTCGTGGAGAGCTTCCTGCGCGCGCCGCTGTTCTCCACGTCCTACGCGAACGGCTTCGGCACGCTGTACACGGCGGTCTACCGGCCGCTCGAGCGCGTCGCCGACTTCCTGTGGCCGGCGCACGCGTGGCGGCTGGGCTTCGACGCGTTCGACGGCGCCGAGCACACCGAGGTGCTGGCCGAGCCGACGTTCGCGATCGGCGGCTGAGCGGCGGTGCGCACCGAGACCTTCCGCATCACCACGCGCGGACGGCGTGTGAGCGACCTGACCGATCGGGTGCGCGCGTTCGTGGCCGGCGAGGGCGACGGGCTCGTGCACGTGTTCGCGCCGCACGCCACCGCCGGCGTCGCGGTGATGGAGACCGGCAGCGGCTCGGAGGAGGACCTCGAGGACGCCCTGGAGCGCCTGCTGCCGCGCGACGACCGCTACCGCCACCGGCACGGGAGCGTCGGGCACGGCGGCGACCACCTGCTGCCGGTCTTCGTGGCGCCGTCGCTGACGATCCCGGTCGCCGCCGGCGAGCTCCTGCTCGGCACGTGGCAGTCGGTCGTGCTCGTCGATCCGAACCGCGAGAACGACGAGCGGACGATCCGGCTGAGCTTCGTGCCGGCCTAGAGGTACTGGCCGGGCGCGCGGTCCTTGCCGCCGGCGGGCGCGGTCGAGACCGCCTGGACGTCGCGTTCGCGCAGCAGCACCAGATCCTCGCCCTCGAGCTCGACCTCCAGGCCGGCCGCCGGCAGGAACAGGACCCGGTCGCCGGCCTTCGCGACGCGGACGTCGGGGCCGACCAGCGTCACGTCACCCCAGGCCAGGCGCTTCGGCGCCGGCATCGCGGTCGCCGGGATCAGCAGACCGGCGGTCGTCTTGCGCTCGCCGTTGCCGGGCACCCGCACGACCAGACGGTCGCCCGTGAGCTCGATGCTCGACGGCATGGCGGCGGGAGTGGCGGAGCGCTTCGTCCGCGAGGTGCGCTTGCGCGGTTCCTTCGGGATGGCGGCCTTCGCGTCCTTCGAGGGGGGCACGTGGCGAGTGTACCCAGCGCACCCGGTACGATGGGCGGCCGATGAAGGCCCGGAAGCTCGTGAACGACGCGGTCGTGACGCTCAAGGCGTCGGATGCGATCGACCATTGGCAGAAGGGCCGCGAGCGGATCGAGGCCGAGGATCTGCTGGGCTACGTGATGGGCGGCGAGGAGCCCGAGCCCGACGAGAAGATCTCCGCGGAGGACGTCGCGACGTTCGAGGCGCTCGTGGCCCGGCGCGCGACCGGCGAGCCGATCCCGCTGATCAAGGGCTCCACCGAGTTCCGCGGCCTGGAGCTGAAGGTGGTGCCGGGCGTGTTCATCCCGCGCGACTCCACGGAGTTCCTGGCCGAGCAGGCGATCCGCCGGTTGCGCAAGCGGAACGCGCCGGTCCATGTCGATCTGGCCACCGGCCTGGGCACGGTCGCCCTCGCGGTGGCCGACGAGCTCCCGTGGGCGACGGTCTACGGCACCGACCTGTCGGAGGACGCGGTCGCCCTCGCGCGCCGCAACGCCTACCGCCTGGGCCTGGACGCGCACTTCGTGATCGGCGACCTGTTCGGCCGGGTGCCGCGCAAGCTGCTCGGCAAGGTCGACGTGATCACGATGCATCCGCCGTACGTCGCGCGCGAGGAGGTCGACGACCTGCCCGACGAGATCCGCGACTGGGAGCCGCAGCACACGCTGACCGACGAGAGCGACGACGGCCTGGGCCTGGTGCGCCGAACGGCCGAGGAGGCGCCGGCGTGGCTCCGGCCCAAGGGCTGGCTGCTGATGGAGACCGATCCCGACCGCGCGCGCGAGGTACGCACGGTCTTCACCGAGGCCGGCTACCGCGACGTGCAGAGCACGAAGGGCGGCGAGCTGAAGGTCACCCGGGTCGTCGTCGGACGGCGTCCCCGGTGAGCGAGCCGACGGTCGCGCCGTACGGCGCGTGGTCCTCGCCGATCACGCCCGCGATGCTGGCCGCGGCCTCGATGCGCCTCGGCCAGGTCGCGGTCGCGGACGGGCTCGTCTACTGGACGGAGACGCGGCCGGACGAGGCCGGACGCACGGCGCTGGTCCGCGGGGACGCCTTCGGCGAGCCGCAGGACGTGGTGCCGGCCACCTTCGGCGTCCGCACGAAGGTCCACGAGTACGGCGGCGGGGCGTTCGTGGTGCGCGGCGACACCGTGTTCTTCTCGAACTTCGCCGACCAGCGGCTGTACCGGCACACGCCGGGCGCCGGCGAGCCGGTCCCGATCACGCCGGAGACCGGAGGTGCGCACCGTTACGCCGACGGCCGACTGACGGCCGACGGCCGCTGGTGGATCGGGGTCCGCGAGCGACACGAGGGCCCGAACGTCCCCGCCGACGTGCACAACGAGCTGGTGGCCCTGCCGACCGACGGCGCGGCCGAGCCCCGGATCCTGGCCGGCGGGCGCGACTTCTACGCGGACCCGCGGATCTCGCCGGACGGCAGGCGCGTGTCGTTCCTGGCCTGGGACCTCCCGTGGATGCCGTGGGACGGGACGGAGCTGTTCGTCGCCGACCTCGGCGAGGGCCCGACGCTGGGGGAGCCGCGCCTGGTGGCCGGCCGCGACGGGGAGGAGTCGATCTGGCAGCCGAGCTGGGGACCCGACGGCGACCTGTACTGGGCGAGCGACCGCAGCGGCTGGTGGAACCTCGAGCGTGATCACGGCGGCGAGCGGCAGATCCTGCATCCGGCCGAGGGCGAGTTCGGCGCGCCGTTGTGGAACCTCGGATCGTCGACGTTCGCGTTCCTGGGCGACGGCCGGATCGTGTGTCTGCGGACCGCGGGCGGTGTGGACCACCTGGGGATCCTCGACCCCGAGACCGGCGAGCTCACCGACATGGACCTCCCGCAGACCGCGATCCCGCGCCCGACCGTCGCGGCGGAGGGGACCGCCGTCGCGTTCATCGGCGCCTCGGCCGCGACCGCGCCGCAGGTGGTGCTGCTGGACCTCACGACGCGGGCCGTCGAGGTGCTGCGGGAGTCGAGCCGTCTCGACGTGGACGCGTCGGTCCTGTCCACGCCCGAGCCGATCGCGTTCCCGACCGAGGGCGACCGCGACGCGTACGCGTACTTCTATCCCCCCGCGAACGGGGCGTTCCTCGCGCCGAAGGGGGAGCGGCCGCCGCTGATCGTGATGAGCCACGGCGGGCCGACCGGCCAGGCCGATCCCTCGCTGGATGCGGAGACGCAGTTCTGGACCAGCCGCGGGTTCGCGGTCGTCGACGTGAACTACGGCGGCAGCTCCGGGTTCGGCCGCGCCTACCGGCAGCGGCTGAACGGGATGTGGGGCGTGGTGGATACCGACGACTGCATCAACGCTGCGCGGCACCTGGCGCGCGAGGGCCGCGTCGACGGCGACCGGCTCCTGATCCGCGGCGGCTCGGCCGGCGGGTACACGACGCTGTGCGCGCTGACGTTCCACGACGACTTCGCGGCCGGTGCGAGCTATTTCGGGATCGCCGACCTGGTGCCGTTCGCGGCCGGTGGGACGCACAAGTTCGAGTGCATGTACGAGCACACCCTGGTCGGCCCGTGGCCCGAGGCGGAGGCGCTCTACCGCGAGCGGAGCCCGATCAACTCGATCGAGCTGCTGTCCACGCCGACGCTGGTGCTGCAGGGCGCCGAGGACGAGATCGTGCCGCCGGCGCAGGCCGAGTTGATCGTCGGGGCCCTGCGCGACAAGGGGCTCCCGCACGCGTACCTGCTGTTCGAGGGGGAGCAGCACGGGTTCCGGATGGCCGGGTCGATCCGGCGCTCCGCCGAGGCCGAGCTGTCGTTCTACGCGCAGATCCTGGGGTTCGAGCCGGGCGATCCGATCCCGCGGCTCGCGATCGAGAACCTTCCGGGCTGAGCGCCGCGGCCGGCGGGTCCGCGGTTCGTCGGCCTCAGCCGCCGATCATCGACATCGACCGCGCGGGCTGCACGAAATCGATCTCGTTGATCCGGTGGCCGGACCACTTGGCCCAGACGCCCTCCCGGATCAGGCGCTCGAGCTCGGCGTCGGAGGCGCCGGAGCGCAACGGCTCGCGCAGGTCGGTCTCCTCCAGCGCGAACAGGCAGCTGCGGAACGCGCCCTCGGCCGTCAGGCGCAGCCGGTTGCACGTGTCGCAGAAGGGTTCCGTGACGCTCGCGATCACGCCGATCGTGCCGGGCGAGCCGTCGGCGAACCGGTACATCGCGGCGGGCTCGCTGCCGTGGCGGATCGGCTCCAGCGGGAAGGCCTCGCCGATCCGCTCGAGGATCCGCGCGGCGGGCACGACCTTCGCGCGCTCCCAGGCATGCTGGGCGTCGAGCGGCATGTACTCGATGAAGCGAACCTCGTACCCGGTCTCGCGCGCCCATCGCGCGAACCCGACGACCTCGTCGTCGTTCGTGCCGCCGATCACGACTACGTTGATCTTGATCGGCGTGAGGCCCGCGGCCTCGGCGGCGCGCAGGCCGCCCAGCACGCGCTCGAGCGCGTCGCGGCGGGTCATCTCGGCGAACCGGTGGCGCAGCAGCGAGTCGCACGACACCGTGGCCCGGTCGACGCCGGCCGCCGCGAGCTCGGCCGCGAGCGGCTCCAGGAGCATCCCGTTCGTGGTGATCGAGATGTCGAGGTCGGGCCCGGCGCCGCGGAACATCCGGATCAGCGTCGGGAGGTCGGCCCGGACGGTCGGCTCACCGCCGGTGACCTTCAGCGAGCGGACGCCGAGGCCCGCGAACAGGCCGAGCAGCCGGGTGAGCTCCTCGAAGGTCAGGATCTCGGACTTCGGCAGCCAGGCGACGCCCTCGGCCGGCATGCAGTAGGTGCAGCGGAAGTTGCAGCGATCGGTGACCGAGATCCGCAGGTCGTCGGCCACGCGTCCGAACCGGTCGGTCAGCGGGCCGTCGAGCGGCATCGTGTCGGGGATCGCGGGCGCCATGCGTACCCTCCAGCGTACCCCGGACACCGGATGCGGGCCTAGGCTCCCTCGGCCGGCGGCAACGCGGCGCGGAGGTCGGTGATCGCGGCGTCGAGGGCGTCGGACCGCGTGGCGCCGGCGGCGATCCGGCGCTCGACGCTCATCCCGAGCAGCAGGGCGGCGAGCGGCGTGATCCGCCGTTCGAGGCCGTGGGCGACGTCGCGGGCCAGGTCCAGGACCCGCCCTTGCTCCTGCCGGGTCGGCGCCTCCAGGTCCAGCGCGGCGGCCAGCTGCTCCAGTGGGTCCATGCGCCTCGTCGCTCCTTCGGATCGTTCGGGCGGAGGCCCGGTCGGGAGCAGCCTAACGTGCTATGTAGTACGGCCATGCGGGTGCTGATCCTCTACGAGACGCACCGCGGCTTCACGCTCACGGTGGCCCGGGCGATCCGCGACGAGCTGGCCGGCCGCGGCGTGGCCGCGACCGCCGCGCCGCTGCGGACGGTCGACGTGGGAACGGTGGCCGCGGCCGACGCGGTGATCGTCGGCACGTGGGTCAAGGGGATGATCGTGATGGGCGTGGGACCCGCCCACGGCGTGCGTGAGGCCGTCGCGGCGCTGCCGTCCCTCGAGGATCGGCCGGTCGCCGTGTTCTGCACGTGCGACGTCGCGCCGCGCGGAACCCTCCGCACGCTGGCCGGGTGGCTGGACGACCAGGGCGGCCGTGCGCTCGTGGGACGGTCGTTCCGGCGGAGGAAGAGCCTGCGGCACGTGCCGGACTTCGTCGACCGCACGCTCGAGGCGTTCGCGGCGAGCCCCGCTGAGGTCTGAGCCGTGGCCCTCGCCGCGGTCCTCACCGTCTCCGACGGGGTCGCCGGCGGCACGCGCGAGGACCGGTCGGGGGAGGAGGCGGAGGCGTTGCTGCGGGGCGCCGGGTTCGAGGTCGTGCGCGCGGTCGTGCCCGACGATCGGGCGCGGATCGAGGAGGAGCTCCGGCGGCTCAGCGACTCGCACGGCCTGGTGGTCACCACCGGCGGCACCGGCTTCGGCCCGCGGGACGTGACCCCGGAGGCCACGCGCGCCGTGATCGATCGCGAGGCGCCCGGCCTCGCCGAGCTGATGCGGTCCGCCGGCCTGGCCGCGACCCCGATGGCGGCCTTGTCCCGCGCGGTGGTCGGCGCCCGAGGCGCGTCCTTGGTCGTGAACCTCCCCGGCAGCCCGGCCGGCGTCCGCGAATCGCTCGAGGCGATCCTGCCGGTGGTGCCACACGCGGTCGAGCTGCTGGCCGGCGCGACCGGCGAGCACCCGACGACCGGACTCGCCGCACCGGCGGCGTCCGCGGCGTCCGCGCCGGCCACGGCGTCCGCGGCGTCCGCGGCGCGACCGGCCGGGCGCGTGGACGTCACGGCCGTCAAGGTGGTCGCCGGCCAGCCGCCGTGCCGCGTGGGCATGCGCGCGTGGTTCGAACCGGGCGGCGCCGTGCACGGCACGCTGGGCTGCGCGGAGTTCGACGAGCAGGCGATGCGGGCAGCGACCGAGGCCTGGGAGCGGGGCGAGCCCGGCACCGCGGTGCTGCACATGGAGGACGGCGACATCGAGGTCTTCGTGGAACCCGCGCGACGGCGCCCACGGCTGGTGGCGGTCTCCGCCACGGACGTGGCGCGGGCCCTGCGCGCCGACCTCGCCTCGGTCGGCTACGACGCGGTGATCGTGGAGTCCCGGAGCGATCGCGTCGTTCCGGGCGACGAGCCGGTCGCACGGTCGATCGAGGACGTGGGCCTGGCTGCCGACGACGTCGTGGTGCTGACCGACCACGACGCGCCGTACGCCACGGAGGCGCTCGCCGCCGCCGCCCGCTCGCCGGCGCGCTTCGTCGGGATCATGAGCTCGCGCCGGCACGTGCAACGCCACCTCGATGCCTTGCGGGGCTACGGCCTCACCGAGGAGCAGGTCGCGCGGGTGCGGAGCCCGGTCGGGCTCGACCTCGGCGGGCGACGCGCGGAGGAGATCGCGCTGTCGATCGCCGCCGGTGTGCTTGCCGACGCGAACGACCGCGGCGGCGGCTGGATGGACCGGTGAAGGAGCCGCGCTGAAGCGCTGGCTCGCCGTCGGGCTGGCCGTCCTGCTCGGCGCCGTCGCGCTGCGTTCGATCCGCCCCGCCCCGGCCGAGCGTCGTCCGAACATCCTGCTGATCCTCACCGACGACCAGTCGCTCGACACGCTGCCGTCCTCGCCGGCCGCCATGCCGTTCCTCCAGTCGCAGCTCGCCGATCCCGCCGGCCACTGGTTGCGGTTCCCGAACGCGGTCGTTCCGACGCCGCTGTGCTGTCCCTCGCGCGCCACGCTGCTGACCGGCCGCTACGACGTGCACACCGGCGTGCGGAACAACTCCGAGGGGCCGAACCTGGACGACGCGAACACGCTGCCGGTGTGGCTCCACGACGCCGGCTACACCACCGGCCTGGTCGGCAAATACCTGAACGACTATCCGTTCGCGCGGGCCCCGTTCATCCCGCCGGGCTGGGACCGGTGGTTCGCGAAGGAGAACACGAACGAGTCGACCGCGTACTTCGACTACGACGTGGTCGACCAGGGCGGGGTTCGCCACTACGGGCACGCGCCGGAGGACTACGCGACCGACGTGCTCGGCGGGGCCGCCGCGGCGTTCCTCCGCGCGGCGCCGAGGACCAGCCCCTGGTTCCTGTACTTCGCGCCGAACGCCCCGCACGCGCCGTCGATCCCGGCGCCGCGGTACGCGGACGCCTTCCCCGGGTACCTGCCGCCGCTCGCGTCCCCGGCGGAGCTGAACGACGTCCGCGGCAAGCCCGCGTACGTTCGCCGCCGTCCGCCGGTTGGCCCGACGCTCCGCGCGGAGCTCCAACAGGACGAGCTGCTGGAGTGGCGTTCGCTGCGGTCGGTCGACGACGCGATCCGCGTGTTGTTCGGCACGATCCGGGCCCGTGGCGAACTGGACGACACGGTGATCGTGTTCCTGACGGATAACGGGTTCGAGTTCGGTCAGCACCGGCTCACGACGAAACGGTTCCCCTATGAGCCCTCGATCGGGGTGCCGTTCGCGATCCGCACCCCATGGGCGTCGGCGGCCACGCTCCCCACGCTCGTGTCGAACCTCGATCTGGCATCGACGGTCGCCGCGCTGGCTGGGGTCGAACCCGGGCTGCCGCAGGACGGGATCAGCCTGGCTCCGTTGGTGTACGGCCGCGCGCCGCCGCCTCGCGAGGGCGTGTGGCTCGACTGGGGCGGCGACGCCCAGGTCCCGGCCTGGACGGGCGTACGCACCCCGACGTTCACCTTCGTTCGCAACGCCGACGGAACGCAGGAGCTCTACGTCCACGCGACCGATCCGGGGGAGCTCAGGAACCTCGCATCGGGCTCCGACGCCGCGCTGCTCGAGCGCGCGCGTTCGACGCTGGAACGTCTCGCTCCGGCCGGGGCCGGCGTCTAGACTCCCGCCGTGCAGCAGCGCCCGAGTTCGCCGATCCGGCCCGCATCCTCCCGGCGGCGGCGGCCGACGCAGCGGCAGATCGCGGCGCGTCGAGCGTTCGCGGCGATCGTCGTGGTCCTGCTCGCGTTCCTGGTCTGGCAGTTCTGGCCCTCGAACGGCACGACCCAGGCGATCGGCTCGCACACGCCGACCGGACCGACCGGCACCGGATCGTCCACCGGCACGGGCGGCCCGAGCACCAGCGTCTCCCCCGCGACGATCGTGCAGGGGCAGAACCCGATCAAGCACGTGATCTTCCTGGTGAAGGAGAACCACTCCTTCGACAACTACTTCGGCCGCTATCCGGGCGCCGACGGCGCCACGACCGGCCAGATCGTGAACTGCAACGGCTACACCCCGGCGGGCTCGGTGCCGCTCAAGGACGCGCCGCTGATCTACGCGCACGACCTCGGGCACTCGTTCTTCCCCGGGATGATCTCGATCAACGGCGGCAAGATGAACGCGTTCAACTGCGTGCCGCTCGGCGACGACCTCGAGGGCTACACGCAGTACGACCGGGACACGCTGCCGGTGTACTGGACGCTCGCCGACCGGTTCGTGCTGGCCGACCACTTCTTCACGTCGATGTACGGCCCGACGTTCCCCGAGCACCTCTACACCGTGGCGGCGCAGTCCTACGGCATCGTCGACAACAAGTCGACCGTCGACCACCCGGGCAGCTACTGCGACGATCCGACCGAGTTCACGAAGCGGTTCCCGATCGAGAAGCTGAGCCCCCAGGACATCAAGACGATCATGCACCTGGAGGAGCACGTCACCGACAGCATCCAGAACCAGTACAAGATCGCGTCGTACTGGGTGAACACCCGGACGTGCGTCAACATCAAGACGCTGCCCGACGAGCTCGAGGCGGCCGGCATCAGCTGGAAGTACTACGCGACCCCCGACGTGTGGATGAACGCGCTGCAGGCGGTGCGGCATATCCGCTTCGGACCGCTGTGGCAGAAGGTGCAGTCGCCCGACCAGTTCCTGACCGACCTGCACGACGGCGATCTGCCCGAGGTGTCGTGGCTGATCCCGCCCGAGGGGAACCCGAACGAGCACCCCGGCGCCGGCGTCAGCGTCTGCGAGGGGCAGAACTGGACCGTGGAATACCTGAACGCGCTGTTCCACAGCAAGTTCTGGGCCAGCACCGCGATCGTGATCGTCTGGGATGACTTCGGCGGGTTCTACGACCACGTCGTGCCGCCGCACTACGACATCATGGGCCTGGGACCGCGGACCCCGGCGCTGATCATCTCGCCGTACACGCGGGCCGGCGACAACCCCGACGGCGGCTCGATCGATCCGACGACCTACGAGTTCTCCTCCGTGTTGAAGTTCATCGAGGAGCTGCACGGGCTGAAGCCGCTCACGAACCGTGACGCGCAGGCCTCGCCGCTGGCGGGCGCGTTCGACTTCACCGACCCGCCGCGGATGAACTACCCGAAGCTCTCCGAGCTCAACTGCCCGTCGTGATCCGGCGGATCGCCGCCGTCGCGATCATCCTGCTGTCGCCGCTGCTCCTGGCGGCGGCCGATCCTCCCGGGGACACCGGTCCCTGCAGCGGGCACGGCACCGCCCTGGGCTCGCCGCCGGACCTGGTCTCGGCCGAGGGATGGATCGGCGAGGACGGGACCTCGGCCGAGTGGCGGCTGCGGTTCGCCGAGCCGCTCGTCGTGCCGGATCCCTCGATGCCGGCCTACCGGATCGACATCCTGGTTCGGGATCCCACGGTTCCGACCGTGACGTTCGCGTACCGCGGGCTGCGGTACCGGGACCTGAACCGGATCATCCGGTTCGACGCGACGGGGCCGGACCAGCCCCTCGCGCTGATCTTCATCCCCGAGGGCGGCGGGGCGCCGTTCGACACGCCGGTGATCGACGGCGACACGATGACGATCCTGGTGCCGGGCCGGCTGCTCCTGGGCGAGATCGGCGACGACCTCGCGAAGGTCGACCTGACCGAGATGCGGTGGACGGTCGTCGTCCGGGACCGGGACTCCTGCGACTTCCTGGACGGCGACGAGGGGCGTCCGTCGCGACCGCTGTCTGAGACCATGCCGTCGGATGTCGGTGCGTCGCCCACCGCGAACATCGAAGCGACAGCGACATCGAAGATCACGGCGACCACCTGGCTGGTCTTGGGGTTGGTCGCCCTGATGTTGGTGATGTTGGGGGTGTTCTTCCTGGTCGTTCGTCGGAGGCGAACGACGACGCGGGCGCCGGGCTAGGAAGTTCGAACGACCTGTTCCGCTTCCAGCTCTTCGAGCAGCTCCTCGACACCGGCGGCGATCTTCGCTCGCCACCACTCCTGGCCCTCGGCGGGCAGGGTCGAGATCGGATCGTAGTAGTGGTACCGGCGCCCCAACGCCTCCGGGTCGTCCGCCTCGATCCCGGTCCGGTAATTCTTGCGCCAGTGCGTGATGCCGCGCTCGCGGTCGTAGCCATCGAGCATGTGCACCCAGCGCTTGCCGACGAACGGCACGTCGCAGATGAACCGCGGAGTGGCGAACCCCGGCAGGTAGCCGAGGATCGCGAACTGGAGCTCCTGCGCCTCCCAGACCGCCAGGCGCCAGTGCTCGGCGTTCGGGATCATGTCGCACATGTAGAAGTAGTAGGGAAGGATCTTCCCGTGGTCCAGCAGCGTGAAGCAGAGCTCGAGCAGCTGCTGCGGCGTGGTGTTCACGCCGCGGAGCAGGACCCCCTGGTTGCGGACGTCGCGGTAGCCCATGTCGAGCAGCTTCCGGACCGCGTCGCCCACCAGCGGCGTCACCTGCTGCGCCGCGTTCACGTGCGTGTGGACCGCGATGTCCACCTCGCGCTCCCGCGCGCGCTTCGCGATCGCGTCGTACGCCTCGAGCACGTCGTCCTGCAGGAAGTGCTGTGGCAGGCCCATCAGGCCTTTCGTCGCGATCCGGACGTCGCGGATGTTCTCGATGTCCATCAGCTTGCACAGCCACTCCTGCAGCCGCTTGGCAGGGACGTTGGCCATGTCGCCGCCGGAGACGACCACGTCGCGGACCTGCGGCGTGGTGCGCAGGTAGTCGAGCATCGCGTCCCACCGGTCGTTCTGCTTCAGCTCGAACTTGTACTTCAGGACCTGCGCCGTGTCGTTGCCGACCAGGTCCATCCGCGTGCAGTGCCCGCAGTACTGGGGGCACGTCGGGATCATCTCGGCGAGCACCTTCGTGGGGTAGCGGTGCGTCAGGCCCTCGACCGCCCACATGTCGGCCTCGTGGAGCGAGTCGCGTGAGGCCATCGGGTGGCTCGGCCACTCGGGCTCGCGCTCGCTGAAGGCCGGCGCCATGTACCGGCGGACGGGATCGGCCCGCAGGTCGGTCTCATCCATCGTGTTGAGCATCTGGGGCGGGATCAGCATCGACATCGTGGCCCGCTCGAGCTGGTCCCGCTCGATGTCCGCCAGGAGCTCCTGGTCCATCAGGTCGCCGAACGCCTCGGCGAACTCCTTGAGGTTCTTCACCGTGTGCGCCCGCTGCCACTGGGCGGAGCGCCATTGCTCCTCGGTCACGTCCCGGTAGCCGGGCAGCCGACGCCACTCGGGTTCGACGTAGGGCCGCTGCAGCGGGTACCGGAAGGGCTGCTTGGCGGCGTGCGCGTGCGCGTCCCGGTGCCCGGGCCGGACGTTGGACGGGTGTGGGTGGAAGTCGATCGTCATGGGTCGCTCGAGGTTGGTCAGGCCGGTCACCACCGGACGAACGATGGAAGACCTAAAGGATATCCGAAGTTCGTCCGCCCTAAACGCTCTTCAACCGAAGGATCTTCGGTCACCGATGATGAAGATCAACCACGGAAGCATCAAGAAGTTGGGCGGGAACCGAAGATCGTGCGACCCGAAGATCTTAGCGACGACCGCGAGGTCCGCCGAAGTTCTGCCCGTCGCGGCGCGGGCGCCGCTGGTCCCGGATCTCCGGGCCCTTCTTCGGCAGGCGGGCCTTCATCGGGGGGTGGCCGGTCCGCTCGTAGCGGATCTGGATGTAGTCCGGATTCTGGGTGCGCTCGATCTCGCGCCATCCGTTGGCCAGCAGGTGCTTCACACGGGCGGCGGCGGTCTTCCGGAGCTTGTCCGTGCCGGGCACCTTCACGTACAGGCGCTCGTGCAGGACTTCCTTGTAGTCGGCCATCGACCGCACAGGGTAGCAGGCGTTCCCGGGCCTCCTTCAGGGGGTTCGGCGGGCTGCCGATGGTCCCAACGTGATGGGGGCTCCGGCATCCGAAGCCCCGGGCGGGAGCGCGTCCGGAGCGGGCCCGCTACGGGAGGCGGGCGGCGACTGGCGTTCCACCCTGCCCGGGATCCTGGCGGCGGCCGGTTCGGGGATCTCGGTCGACCGCTGCTACGTCTTCCAGAACCGCCGCGGCCCGGACGGTCGGCTGTGGATGGACCTGTGCGGCGAGTGGGACGCCCCCGGGATCCGCCAGCTGTTCGAGGATCCGCGCAACCACCTGCACCCCTACTACCCGGACTTCCAGCGGTGGATCGACGTGATGGGGGACGGGCGCGAGATCGTCGAGACGATCGACGGCCTGTCGGAGCCCGAGCACGCGGTGCTGCGGGCCGAGGGCACGGCGGCCACGATGCAGGTGCCCGTGATGGTCGACGGCGAGTGGTGGGGCTTCGTCGGGATCGACCTGTGCACGGCGCGGCCATGGACCGCGGAGGACCAGACCACGGTGCACGGTCTGGTCCGCCAGCTCGAGGCCTCGGTCGTGGTGCAGCGCGCGCTGGAAGACGAGCGGCTGCACGACGACCTGTTCCGGTCCGTGGTGGAGCACGGCCCGGCGGTGACGTACATCGATGCGATCGACGACAGCGCGTCGTCGATCTACGTGAGCCCGCAGATCGAGACGCTGCTCGGGTACGCGCCCGAGGAGTGGTGCGCCGATCCCGAGCTGTGGCCGCGGGCGCTGCACCCCGACGACCGGGCGCGGGCGCTGGCCGAGAACGCACGCCACAACGAGACCGGCGAGCCGTTCCGGCTGGAGTACCGGATGTTCACGAAGGATGGGCGCGTCGTGTGGGTCCACGACGCCGCGCAGGTCGTGCTGGACGAGCGCGGCATGCCTCGGTACTCGCACGGCGTGATGATCGACATCACCGAACGCAAGCGCACCGAGGAGGAGGTCGCGTTCCAGGCGTACCACGACGAGCTGACCGGGCTGCCCTCGCGTGCGATGTTCGAGGAGCTGCTGGAGCTCTCGGTGTCACGAGCGCGCCGTCACGACGGCTCGGTCGCGGTGATCTACATCGACCTGAACGACTTCAGCCTGGTGAACGACTCGCTCGGGCACCAGGCCGGCGACGCGTTGCTGATCTCGGTGGCCGAGCGGCTGCGCGAGGCGACGCGGGAGACCGACCTGGTCGCCCGCCGCGGCGGCGACCAGTTCCTGTTGCTCCTGGCGGACCTGGCTCGCGAGGACGGCGGGATCGACGGCGCGGTGATGCGCGCCGAATCGGTGGCCTCGAAGATCCAGGAGAGCCTGATGGCGCCGTTCGCCGTCGACGGCACGGAGGTGTACCTGGCCGCGAGCATCGGTATCAGCCTGTTCCCCGACGACGCCGCCGACTCCGGCTCGCTCCAGCGCAACGCGGAGTCGGCGATGTGGGAGGCGAAGAAGAGCGGCCGGGTCGGCTACGTCGTCGCGGCCGGCGGCGCGCTCGACTCGTCGGCGAAGCTCCGGTTCGTCACCCGCCTGCGCAAGGCGGTGGAGGCGCAGCGCTGGGTCCTGCACTACCAGCCGGTCGTCGATCTGGAACACGGGCGGATGGTGGGCGTCGAAGCCTTGATCCGCTGGATCGAGCCGGACGGCACGCTGGTGCCGCCGGCCGAGTTCATCCCGCTGGCCGAGGAACTCGGCTTGATCGAACAGATCGGCTCGTGGGTGGTCCGCGAGCTCACGTACCAGGTCCAGGCCTGGCGCGAGCTCGACATCGACCTGGAGGTCGGGTTCAACCTGTCGCCGCGCCAGTTCTGGCAGCCCGACCTGGCCCGGCGGATCCAGCAGGAGTTCCGGTCCAGCGGCGTCGATCCCTCGCGCGTCCTGGTGGAGGTCACCGAGACCTCCGCGATGCTCGATCCCGATCGGGCGCAGGAGATCCTCTCCGAGCTGCACGCGGCCGGCTTCTCGATCGCGATCGACGACTTCGGGACGGGGTACTCGTCGCTGTCACGCCTGCGCGAGATGCCGGTGCGGGTGCTGAAGATCGATCGATCGTTCGTGGCCGGCGTCCACGAGGACCGGCAATCGGCCTCGATCGTGGCGGCGTTCCTGGAGCTCGCGAACGGCTTGGACATGACGACCCTCGCCGAGGGGATCGAGACCGCCGAGGAACTCGCGTTCCTGCGCGAGCACGGCTGCGCGCTGGGCCAGGGCTACTACTTCTCGCGGCCGGTGCCGCCCGAGGAGATCATCGCCTACGCGTTCGGCGGGATCCCCGCCGCACTGGCGCTGGGCTCGGCCTAACCGAGCGCGCGGCGCGCGGCCGCGGCGATGCTCGTCGCGTCGATCCCGGCCCACGACCGCAACTGCTCCGCCGTCGCCGAGCCCGGCATCGCCGAGACCCCGAGCTTCACGACCCGGCCGTGCAGGGGCCCGGTGGCCGCGAGCGCATCGAGCACCGCGTCGCCGAGCCCGCCCTCCACCCGGTGGTCCTCCACCACGACCAGCAGCTGGGTCTCGTCGAGCGCGCGCCGCAGCGTCGCGGCGTCGATCGGCTTGACGCTGTAACAGTCCAGCACCCGCGCGGCGATCCCCTCGGCGCCGAGCACGTCGTGCGCGGCCAGAGCCTCGTGCAGGGTGATGCCGGCGGCCACCAGCGTGACCCGGTCGGCGCCGGAGGAGGCCAGCGTCTTCGACCCGCCGACCGGGAACGCCTCGTCCGGCGGGTACAGCCGCGGCGTCGCCTCGCGCGTCGTGCGCAGGAACGAGATCCCCTGGAGGTCGGACATCTCGGTCACGAGCCGGACCGTCGCGTTCCCGTCGGCGGGGTACAGGACCGTCGAGCCGTTCAGCGTGCGGAACATCGCGAGATCCTCGACCGCCATCTGCGACGGGCCGTCCTCGCCGATCGAGATGCCGGCGTGGGAGCCGCTGATCCGCAGGTCGGCGCGGCCGATCGCGCCCATCCGGATCTGGTCGGCGGCCCGGGTGAGGAACGCCCCGAACGTCGCGGCGAACGCGGTCTTGCCGAGCGCCTGCAGCCCGGTCTGGGCGCCGATCATGCTCTGCTCGGCGATGTACATCTGGATGAAGCGCTCCGGCGCGACGGCCTCGACCTCCTCGGTGTACGTCGAGTTGCCCACCTCGCCGTCCAGCACCACCAGGTCGGGCCGGTGCCGGGCGAGCCAGGCCAGCGCGTCGCCGAACGCCTTCCGCGTGGCGACCGGGTCGTCGTAGACGGGTGCGGGCGCGTCCTCGTCCTCGCGCTCGAGGTCCAGGTGCACCAGCTCGGGCGGCGACGGCGGCGTGACCACCAGGTCGCGAACGCCGCCGAGCTCGGCGATCGCCGCGTCCATCCGGTCGGCCGGCACCGGCTTGCCGTGCCAGCCCTCCTGATCGGCCAGGAACGACACCCCGTGCCCTTTCTCGGTGCGAGCCACGATGAACGTCGGGCGGTCGTCGGCGGTCGCGTCACGGTAGGCGCGGTCGATCTGCTGGACGTCGTGGCCGTCGATCTCCAGCACCGTCCAGCCGAACGCCTGCGCGCGGTCGCGGAAGACGTCGGCGTGCCAGCCGTGCATCGTCGGCCCGCGCTGGCCCAGGCGGTTCAGGTCCAGGATCGCGGTGACGGCGCCGGCTCGGTGGAAGGACACCGCCTCCATCGCCTCCCAGACCGAGCCCTCCGCCATCTCGGAGTCGCCGAGCAGCACCCACACACGTCCGTCCGTGCCGTCGATCCGCATCGAGAGCGCCATCCCGCGCCCGACCGCGAGCCCCTGACCAAGCGAGCCGGTCGCCACGTCGACCCACGGCATCTCCGGGAGCGGCGCCGGATGGCC
>Ga0187785_10000084_pt1 | contig 33510 bp, 35 predicted proteins | sample 0815_BV2_4_20_MG_FD_132466 | JGI IMG/M metagenome (GOLD analysis project Ga0187785, IMG submission 132466) | Tropical peat soil microbial communities from peatlands in Department of Meta, Colombia - 0815_BV2_4_20_MG | ecosystem: Environmental > Terrestrial > Soil > Wetlands > Peat | place...
ATCGCCGATTCCGACCACGACGCCCCTGTCTTTCGGATCAAGTCTAAACCTTTCTCTTACTTCTTTTAGAAGCTTTAACTCTCCTGTCTGAAAGAGTCTCATTCCTTGGAACTGCCAGCTTTATTTTCACCGGCCCCTTGCTGTTTCCGGAGCGCACACGGGTCACTTTCCCCATCTTCGGCTCACTCTTAACAACTTTTTTTGGCTCAGCTAGGGTAGTTTTGAGCACCTCATCAACGGTATCTACTATAACAAAATTCATCCCCTCCTTGACATATTTGGGGAAATCGTCGACGTCCTTCTTGTTGCGTTTAGGGACGACAACTGTCTTGATGCCCATCCGTTTGGCGGCCAGCGCTTTTTCCTTCAATCCGCCTATAGGCAGCACTCTGCCCCTGAGGGTAATCTCGCCGGTCATCGCCACATCGTGCCGCACCTGCCTTCCGGTAAATGCGGATGCTATAGCCGTCGCCATCGTAATTCCGGCAGAAGGCCCGTCTTTCGGGATCGCCCCCGCCGGCACATGGATATGCAGGTCATTCTGCGCAAAGGTGTCGGGCTCAATGCCGAGTTCCTTTTCCTTCGACCTGATGCAGCTCAAAGCAGTCTGGGCCGACTCCTTCATGACGTCGCCCAGCTGTCCGGTCAGCGTAAGTGTGCCCTTGCCTTTCATGAGCGTAGCTTCTACATAGATCACGTCGCCGCCCGCTTCGGTCCAGGCAAGTCCGGTGGCAACTCCAACCTCGTTACGCTTCATTTCCTCTTCGGGAAGAAACTTCGGGACGCCAAGATATTTTGACACGCTGCTTCCCGTTACATCGAAGAGCTTTGATTTGCCCTCCGCAACCTGCTTGGCCACCTTCCTGCAGAGATTGGCTATCTCTCTCTCCAGGCTGCGGACGCCAGCTTCGCGGGTATAGTGGGAGATGACCTGGCTGATTGCAGAGTCACTGATTTTGAGTATCTTCGTCGTAATTCCATGCTCTTCAAGCTGCTTCGGAACAAGATACTTCCTGGCGATCTGCAGCTTCTCCTCGTCGGTATAACCTGACAGATACAGTATTTCCATGCGGTCTCTCAGCGGGCCCGGAATGGTATCGGCAAGGTTGCCAGTAGTTATGAACATCACCTTTGAGAGATCGAACGGCACCGCAAGATAATGGTCCATAAACGAATTGTTCTGCTCGGGGTCCAGCACCTCGAGAAGAGCCGAAGAAGGATCGCCCCTGAAATCTGATCCCAGCTTGTCTATTTCGTCGAGCATCACAACCGGATTATTGGTCCCTGCCTGCTTGATACCCTGAATGACCCTGCCCGGAAGGGCTCCAACGTATGTCCTGCGATGGCCGCGAATCTCCGCTTCATCGCGCACCCCGCCAAGGGACATGCGGATGAACTCCCGTCCGAGAGCCTTGGCAATAGAGCGTCCAAGCGATGTTTTCCCCACGCCCGGAGGTCCGATGAAGCATAATATCGGCCCCTTCATCTTTTCCTTCAGTTTCCTTACGCTCAGGTATTCGAGTATCCTCTCTTTAACTTTTTCGAGATCGTAGTGATCCTCGTTCAGAACGTTCTCTGCAGCCTTGATGTCAAGCTGGTCTTTAGTGCTCTTGGCCCAGGGCAGCTCCGTCAGCCATTCGAGATACGTTCTTATAGTTCCGGACTCTGCACTGTCGGGATGCATCTTCTCGAGACGCTTCAGCTGCTTTTCAGCCTCCTTCATCACCTTCTCAGGCATTTTTGCCTCTTCGATCTTGCGCCTGAATTCGCCTATCTCTTCCGCGCGCTCATCAATATCTCCCAACTCCCTCTGGATCGCTTTCAGCTGCTCCCGCAGAAAATATTCGCGCTGGGTTTTATCGATCTCGCCACGCGCTTCAGTCTGTATCTTCTGCTGGATTGTAAGAAGCTGGATCTCTCTGGCCAGGATTTCGCTTATACGATTCAGCCGGCCTATCGGATCAGCCATTTCAAGTATCTCCTGGGCCTGCTCCGTCCTTAGCCCGAGATTGGAAGCTATCAGATCGGCCAGCCTCCCGGGGTCATCGATGTTCTCTATGACAACCATCACGTCTGGAAGGATCGTTCGTCCAAGAGTAACAGCCTTATCGAGCTGCTCCTTCACATTGCGAATCAGCGCCTCGTTTTCGAGACTGACCCCTTCGGCCTTCTGTTCCGGCATCTTTTCTATCTTAGCGATGAAAAAAGGATCTGTCTGGGTAAACTCATACGCTTTTACCTTGCTGAGACCCTGCACAAGTATCTTTACCCGACCGTCAGGCAGTTTCAGCATGCGAATGATCATGCATACGGTCCCCACCGAATACAGATCATCCGGCAGGGGCGATTCAACATTGATGTCCTTCTGGCTCATCAGTACAACCATGCGGTTGGTATTCAGGGCATGATCTATGGCCTTTATGGAAATGTCCCTGCCGACAAACAGCGGTATAATCATATAAGGAAACACCACTATATCTCGCACTGGAAGCACAGGAAGCGATTCGGGTATTTCTACCTCTTTCTCCGCCACTTCTTCGTATTTCTCAGTTTCGTTCATTGCACTCCTCCGAATAAATCAATTTCCCTTTCTTTCGATTGCAACCCTTATGACCTTGCCCTTCAGCTTCGGGAACCTCACAGTAAGCACGCCGTCGCGATAAAAAGCGGCTGCCGCCAGAGTATTTACAAGCACAGGCAATTTCACAACCCGCCTGAAGGCCTTCAGGCTGCGCTCCATGCACAGATATCTGAACTCGCCGGGGAACATCTCGTCATCCCCTTCCGGAAATCCGGCGCTCTCTATGAGCAGCAGGTCTTCAAAAATCTTTATAGACAGCTTGGAGAGATCAGCGCCTGGAAGATCCACTTCGCAGATCAGGTCGTCTCCGGTTTCATAAAGATCGATGAGCGGTCCTCTGCACGCCTCGACCTCATAAAAAAATAGTCCCTTCAAAACCTTGTTCATTTCATAGTCTTAACTTTGTCGTGCAAATACTTGGCAAAACTTTCTGCCAGGTCCTTGTTCCTGAGGGCGAAATCAACTGTCGCCTTAAGGTACCCAAGCTTGTCTCCGGCATCATATCGCCTTCCCTTTATAGCATATCCATAAATTGGACGTTTCTTAACAAGCGCCCTCAATGCATCCGTAAGCTGTATTTCTCCGCCTGCACCCGGCTTTTGTTTATCAAGGATATCAAAAATATCCGGCGTGAGTATATACCTGCCTATAATGCCGAGATTGGAAGGGGCATCGGCCGGCTTCGGTTTCTCGACGAGGTCGCTGATCTCGATTACCTCGCCCCTCGGTATTCCGCCGATAATACCATATCTTTGCACTTCATTCCGCGGGACCTCCTCGACGGCGATTACCGGCGACTGTTTGTCCTCATAAATTCTGATCATGTCCCTGAGCACAGTCGAACGCGGGTCCAGGATGTCGTCACTAAGGATAACGGCAAACGGTTCATCCCGGACAAATGGTTTCGCGCAAAGAATAGCGTGGCCCAGACCCAGGGCCTCGCGCTGGCGTATATACGCAAATTTGATATGCCTAAGCTTGTTTATCTCGTCCAGGAGCTTATGCTTACCGGAGTTCTTCAGTTTTTCTTCAAGCTCGAAGGCCGAATCGAAATGGTCCTCTATTGCACGCTTGTGCTTGCCCGTAATGATTATGAATTCTTCTATTCCGCACGAGAGACATTCTTCGACACCATACTGAATAAGCGGCTTATCGACAATCGGAAGCATCTCTTTAGGAGAAGCTTTTGTAGCGGGAAGAAAGCGCGTGCCGAGACCGGCCGCAGGGAATATCGCTTTTTTGATCGTTTTGTTCATCCTGTTTCCCCCTATATTAATCAATACGTGGTGCCGGAGACGAGGGTCGAACTCGTACGAGAGAAACTCCCGAGGGATTTTAAGTCCCTTGCGTCTGCCAGTTCCGCCACTCCGGCTGCAGCGACCGTTCGATATGTAACGATCTAATGCATATCTTAAGTAATATACATGCTTCATTTATTCGATGGCAACTGCCGCTCATCACAAGACAAATGCCGGAAGTTGTTCTTGCACGAGCGGACGCGTTATGGTACTATGGTAGACATGCTAATGCTCGTCACAATAAGTAGTTATTGAAGATGTAAGCCGGAAGGACATTTCGGCATATTAAAAAAGGAGGATGGATATCAGATGAAAAAGTTTCTTCTTATTTTGCTTGTTCTGCTGGTGAGTGTTTCGCTGTCCCTCGTCGTTGGCTGCCAGAAGGCAAAAGAGAATGTCGGCGAAATGAAAGACAAAGCAGCTGAAGGCGTTGGTGCAGTCAAAGACAAGGCGGCTGAGACTGCAGGCGCCGTGAAAGACAAGGCATCAGAGAGTGCAGGTGCAGTAAAAGACAAAGCCGCTGATACCGCTGGCGCGATCAAGGACAAGGCAGCTGAAACTGCAGGCGCTGTAAAGGACAAGGCGGCCGAGACTGCCGGTGCAATAAAAGATAAAGCAACTGAGACTGCAGGCGCAGTTAAGGACAAGGTAAAATAAGCAGCCCGGAGGCGTCGTCAGGGCCAGATCAGAGTTAATGGTCTCCTGATGACTTTCAGAAAAGAAACGGCCCGGATCGCTGATCCGGGCCGTTTCTTTTGGTCATCCGGTTGTTTTACTACCAGTCAAAAGTTTAGAATATTTCTTATCGCATCTGCACATGCCGATGAAAAAATACACAATCATACATCCCTTGTATATGTCATTTTACTCAAAGTCCCTTTATCGCGAGGTGGCTGCGGAATGGTCTGCGCGTCTCTGTTTTCTCTATCTGCTCTCACTGGTGGCCCTGTGCTGGATACCAGGGACGATCCGCATATCGTCGGAGATTACCGACTATGTCAACGATGAGGCGCCAAAATATATCAGACAGTTCCCTGAAATCGAGATATCAAAAGGACAAGCGTCGGTCAGCGCTGCTCAGCCCTATATCATAAAGAACCCTGACAATGGAGATCCGATCGCGATAATTGACACCACCGGACAGACGGCGTCAATGGATAATCCAAGGACCCTTATTCTGCTGACAAAGACCGGCCTGATAACACGCGACTACGGCTCGAAAGAAATGCACACGGTCAACCTGTCCGATGTCGGCGATATCACCATAAACAAGGACCTTATCTACGATTGGATCGAGGCATTCACGGAATGGTTCCCGTTCGCTTTTTATCCGGCTGCAGTCGCGGCTGCGTTTGTGTACAGAAGCATTCAAGTCTTGCTATATGCGCTGGGGGGATCCGTTTTCCTTCGTGGCCTGATGGGTGTCTTCAATTACAGGCTGCTGATAAGACTAAGTACTGTCTCGCTTACTCCGGTAATTATTTTAAATGCAATAGTTCTCTTCTTCGGAATAGAGATCCCGGCATCCTGGCTGGTCAATGCGTTGGTATCAGCAGGATATCTCATCTTTGCAATCAGATCTGCAGTCGGGCCGGCTAAGGAATAACAATTTTCTCAAATAGCATGCCCTGCGCTCAAACCGCGCCAGGAGTGATATTCCTGGTCTTAAGCTCCCGCAGTTCCTTTTGTATGGGCCATTCCGTTATGGCAAACCATACAAAGAGCACGATATTTACGACGGGGACAAACAGAAGAATTATCTGGAAGCCGGAATACCCCGCCTTTCTGAAAATCAAAGCAAGCAGAAAAGCCATCACCAGAAAACCGAGAAATGAAAAGATAAACATTCGTTCCTCCCTTAGAGTCTATTCGGTTAAATTCTGTTGATGCCGGTAATCCAGGACAGCATCATGCTCACGATGCTTATTACGAGCGCGCCCCAGAAAGCAGGCCAGAACCCGCTAATATGCAGCCCCAGGTTTAGCGGACCGGATAATGCGGCTGTAACTGCAAGCATAGTCGCATTTATAATGAGAGTAAATAATCCAAGCGTAAGGATGATCAGCGGAAAGGTAAAAAGCTGCACAACCGGTTTTATAAGCGCATTCACAAGCCCGAATACGGCAGCCACAATAAGTATCTTCCACCACTCTCCAGTGTATGTAATGCCGCTTATCATCTTGATAGCTGCCGCCAGAGACAGCGCATTTATAACAAGCCTCAGCAACATATGCTCCATCGAAATCCTCCTGACTTTGACATGTCAAACGGCTCGTTTAACTATAGTATATCTCCTCAAAAAAAGAAATATAGTCTTCATAGTCGGGCGGCATTCCGGTTGGGTCCTGCTGTCTGAAAGCGCTATTTTCAAGACCGGCGTTTTCCTGTTATAGTTAGATATGAAGGGCCATTTCCTGATAATAGGAGTTCTTCTTCTAATTGTCTCTGTTCTCATCTCTCTTAACATTTTCTTTCAGCAGTCCCTGCAAATGGAAATAGCGCAGGAGTTCAGCAAGCAGCAGCAGTTGATTTCCGAGCTCATTGCGCGCAACATCGGCGACTTCATCAGGCTGAGAAAGGAAAGGGTTCTTTATACGGCACGGCTGCTTTCAGCCATCGAAATCGACAACGCGCCGGATATGGACAAACTTGCCCGCGAGATACTCAGGAGCAGGCATAATGTGGCAGCTAATTTCGGCATAATAAACAGGCAGGGAGATGTTGTCCACTTCGAAGGTGACAGGAAAACTCTGGCTACGCTGTCTCCGAATATGATTAAAAGCGCGCTTGCCTTGCCCGCCGGCCGTGTTGAACTTGTCGAGCTGCCCACCATGGTCTACTTTTTTACCGCAGCGCGCTCGCACAACGGCAGCATTTCTGCCGTGTTCCTGTCAATAGATATCAAGGAAATAATAGCGCGTTTTACCAGCAAGATGGATGTCATGGACAAGGGTGATATCTGGATCATCGACGGCAAGGGCACCCTTCTGTATCACGCAATACAACCTGAGATGGTGGGTCGCAACATATATGATGCAAAGGAATCATGCTTTCAGTGTCACAAGAGCTTTGCCACCGAGAAGAACGTTATCGGCAGCGCAAGCATGACCGGCAAGTTTATAGCCCCGTCAGGCGAGGACAAGATCCTGTCCTTCGCCCGCGCAGGCGATGATCTGTCCTGGATCGTCTTCGTATCGTCGCCGTTCTCGGACATTGCCCAGATGACGAAGCAGAGCATGCGCTTTTACTCCTATCTCATAATGTCCATACTCGTGACGACGATTGTGGTTTCCACCGCTCTGATAGCATTCAACAGGAAGCGCATTCAGGCTGAAGAGATCGCGAAACGCCAATCGCAGATGGAAAAACATGCCGCTGAACTCGAGGAGAAAGTGAATGAGCGGACAGCCGAGCTCTTTGAGGAAAAAGAAAAACTGAACGGCATAGTAAGCGCCATAGGATCGGGCATTCTGCTTCTCGACAAGCATGGAGTCGTGCAATGGTCAAACCAACTGGCCGAGAACATGGCCGGCATTAAACTGGTGGGCAGGTCATGCGAGGAACTCTGCGCCGAATGCGAGATATCCAGCAATTATTCCCGTGACAATATCGAAACTGTGCTGGCTTCCAACCTTTTCGGCAAACAGGGGCAGCATTATCAGGTTACAACCGCGCCGATCAGAGGCGCAGACGGCAACACAAGCGGATATGTTAGGTTGATACACGATGTTACCGAAATAAAGAAGATGGAGGAGCAGATGAGTAACTCCGAAAAGCTCGCCTCCATTGGAAGACTTGCCGCAGGGATAGCGCACGAGATCGGCAATCCGCTGACTTCTGTATTCTCCTTTGTACAGATACTGCGTGAAATGGAGCAGGATGAATTCAAGAAGGATAGCCTCCAGACCATATATTTCCATATCAATCGAATATCCGAAACGCTCAAGCAGCTGTCCGGCTATTCGAAAATGCCCGCCGTTGAGCCCAGGCAGTGTCAGATTAACGATGTCATTGAGACATCGGTCAATCTGATCCAATATGATAAGCGCGCCAAAGACATCGTGATCAGGAAGGAGCTATTGCCTTCTTTGTCACCGATTTGCGTGGACGCAAACCAGCTGTCACAGGTATTTGTCAACCTGATCCTTAACGCCATAGACGCGATGCCGGATGGCGGAACACTAACTATAAAGAGTTATGTTAAGAACGGGTCCGTCATTATTGAATTCAAAGACACCGGCACTGGCATACCAAAAGAAAACCTGATAAAGATATTCGATCCTTTCTATACGACAAAAGAAAAGGGCACAGGATTGGGCCTTGCGGTAAGTTATAATATAATCAAGAAGATGAACGGCACCCTGACAGTGGACAGCGAGCCGGAAGTCGGCACCACGTTTACAATTGAAATACCTTGTGATTGCAACTGATTGATGAAAGCAAAAATATTGATACTGGACGATGAACCGGACATTTGCAAGGCCCTCAGGTTTTTGCTTGAGCGAGAGGACTATTCCGTTACCTGTGCATACAGCGGTGAAGAAGGCCTTGCAGCCTTTCAAAAAGATTCTTTCGATGTGGTGCTGTCCGACCTGAAGATGGGGCGTATTGACGGCATGGCGGTGCTCGAGAAGATAAAGGAGATAAACCCTGAAATGCCTGTGGTCATAATGACGGCATTCGGCTCGATCGAATCGGCAGTTGACGCCATGAAACAGGGCGCCGCCGATTACATAATCAAGCCTTTTCTTAACGAAGAGATCAAACTGACCATCGGCAGGATAATCGAGCAGAAGAAGATCATACGTCGTATAATGAGAGAAAATATCGCCCTCAAGCAACAGATCAGTCAGCGCATGGCATGCCGGGAGTTTGTAGCCAACTCCGACGCTATGATCAGAATAATCGAAACGCTTGAGAAGGTGATTCCCACCAAGAGCAATATTCTGATCCTCGGCGATAGCGGTACAGGCAAAGGATTGCTGGCGGAGCTCGTACACTGCAACAGCCCCAGAAGGGATAAGCCCTTCATCTGCATAAACTGTTCAGCCATACCGGAAGGGCTGCTCGAGTCGGAATTATTCGGATACAGGAAAGGTGCCTTTACCGGCGCGGTTTCCGACAAGGTTGGGCTGATAGCCCTGGCGCATCAGGGCACGCTATTTCTGGACGAAATCGGCGATATGCCGATAAATCTCCAGGCTAAACTGCTGAAAGTGCTGGAAACCTCAGAGGTCTATCCGCTCGGAGATACAAAGCCCAGGCAGGTTGACATAAGAGTAATAGCTGCAACGAACGTAGACATTGAGAGCCGGATCAAGCAGGGCAGCTTCCGTGAAGACCTTTACTGGAGACTCAATGTAATCGAGATAAAGATTCCTCCTCTGCGGGAGCGCAAGGAAGACATAGAAATGCTGGCCGATCATTTTGTCAAAAAGATGGCAGCCGAACACAATAAGGATATCAAGGGCCTGGACCGGGCTGCGCTTGATCTCCTGCTTGACCATTCCTGGCCGGGCAACATAAGGGAGCTGAAAAATGTCATAGAGCGGTCAGTCGTGCTTGCTGAAGGCCCCTTTCTGAAAGTCGGGGACCTTCCGGAAAAATTTCACAAGGATGTAACGGGCAAAGACGTGCCAAGGCTTAAAGCCTATCTTAGCGAATATGAAAAGAACCTCCTGCTTCAGGTCTATCACTCTCATAACAGGAATAAAGAGGAAACTGCAAAAGGCCTTGGTATAGACCTGGCTACCCTTTATCGCAAATTCAAGAAATACGGAATCGATTCGGAATGAAGATCACACCGTTCCGGGCGGGCGCTGCCGCAGGCGGACTCATCGGCATCGTTATCGCGGCAGGCATGGACTATCTGTCCGGGGATGTCCCCGGCGGCGGCTGGACAGGGGCCGTAGCACACGACTTTGACCTTCCGCAGTCAAGCATGGAAGTCCTTATAGTGTCCACTTTGGCAATTGCAGTTATGGTTTTCCTGAGCGCTGTCCTGGGCGGCTTTTGCGGCATTGCACTGGAGCGCTTCTTCAAGATGTTTACGCAGGAATAATTATCGGTAAAATCAGGACTTAATAAGTCGCTCACCCTATTTTGATTTAATAAGCGACTAATTCTGATGGTGGTGACGGCCGAACACTGCCACTGTCTTCAAAAGCACCGATATCCGGAGCTGAAGCATTAGGAACTGTTTTGCCGTCAAAATCTGAAGTCAGACCGACATTGATACCAGCATTAATGGCAGGCGAACCGGCTCGAAGACGAAAATTGCCATTGGCAGGATCGATAAACATAGGATTAGTTCTCAGTGAATGAGTATCACCGCCATCAGCCGTTTTAAAATCAGCAAAATTTTTGATGCCATTCCAGTCGAATATCAAATCTGAATTATCGGTGCGATAATACAGATTATAATCAAGAATATGCCCCGTGGTCCCCTGAAATCCAAACGGATTATTACCGGTTTCGACAAAAATATTATTTTTGAATGTCTCGAAAGAACTTGTAGGATTGACAAGCAATTCCGACCATGCATGATTGCCATAAATCGTGTTATTCAGATAATAATTATGACTGCTACCGCCCACTCCTCCGGTAAACAGTCCCGTTTGGGAATTGTTATATATCAAATTATACGAGATTGTATTGTAGTCAGATGCGCTTCCAGCAGTCTCGGAAGCTATCGACATGCCCACATCGCAATTATAGGCGGTATTACTGTGCCAATAATTTCTCGTCGCGTTATCTGAATAAAAACAGGCTGCATGATTATTCGGTATAGAGATTTCGTGCCAGACATTCCCGAATATTTCATTGTCGTGTGCGCGATTAATCAAATCCAGACCAATATTCCAAATATTGTGCCCTTCAGTGTTCCAGACTTTATTGTAACTGCCGCTATCAATTCTCAATCCTTCGCCATATGCCTTACCATTCGTCAAATAGCTTCCGGTTGCCGCATGGGCTATTTCTCCGTCATGCACATTGGCATAAGTTGTCTTAAATAGGAGAACACCCCAATACAGCGAATAATCGGATTTGAAATTCTTCAGTTCGATATTTGACGCCCCATTTGTTCCGTCAAATTTATACCCCGAGCCGGCCGATCGTCTAACATAAATTCCATCAACGACAATATTGCTTCTGCTCCATGCTGTTATCAATCCCTGAGCGGCTCCGATAATAGACGCTTCGATCGTTTTTAAGTTTGGATCAGCAGATGAATAAACATAAAGAGTATTATTTTCCCAATAATACTGGCCGTCACTTGTCAGATCATCTTTAGAGGCTACCGGAATACCCAGTTTGTCATTAAAAAATACCATGGCAGGATTCGTGATTAAAAGAGATGAATACACGAGATCGCTTCCAACGGCAGCAGTCCATCCGGTCACGGGCACGGAACCGTCAAATATCGGATTATCCCCGATTCCATAATTTCCGTATGTAATCGGGTTTCCGCTGTCACCATTAGACCACACGAACAACTGACCCCGCCATTTGCAACTGCGCTTAAACAGCATTGAATCCCCCGGCTGTGCCGAATCTAAACTATTAACCTTTGAAAGCGTTTTCCAGGCTGTCTGAGGCGAAGTCCCGATGCCATTGTCATCAACAGAATTACAGTCCACATAATATGTCGTTGCTGAAACTTCGCAAACCTGGCAAGAGAAGAATAACATTATGGCCAAGGAGAACGCAGCGGATATTGCTCTTATTTGAAAATTAGTCAGTTTGTGCTCTGCCACTAGATGCATAAACATGTCTGAACCTATCTCTCTAATTCAAGTATATCCAGATTTTGCAGAGCATTCTGTGACCACAATCACGAATGAAGTGCCATAGATGCCATATTTATTTATATTTACCGCATTATCTCTTTCATTTAGGGTGGCATTGAGGGAGGCCTTTTACTATGCTCTCGACGCGGGCAGCAAAAAACCCGACTTTTACGAATTACAAGAGTTGGATTAAGACAGGAGGGAGACGAATGCCTCCCTCCTTCAACTTACTTCTTCGCCTCTTTTGGCGCTTTGCTGAACCCTTTTGTTCCTATATGGCATCGCGCGCACTGAGAGTCGGATGGAAAAGCCATTCCATCCTTGACATGGCACGCACCGCAATACTTTTTATCATACAGGCCCTTCATGTTGAAGTCGGGCTTGCTCTGCGCGCTCAGCGCCTCCATCTGAAAAATCTTGTCATGACACGCGTTGCAATCCAGGCCGATGGCCGCATGTGATTTGTGGCTGAACAGTACTGATTTGACGGGCTTTGAGTAGATTATCTCGCCGCCCCCGACCATTTCGTCCTCAGCTGTTGCAATCCCCGCGTGTAAAGTCATTGCTGCCGAGGCGAAGACCAGAAGTATTAGTAATGTGTGTTTTATATGCATCGCCGGCCCCCTATCCTTTAGTATAAAAGACGTTGGGTTTGGCCCCGGCTTCAGGCCTCAGTACCCAAACTGTCTTTTCGAGATTATGCACTGACTGATACACTTCGCTTCCGGTATCTGACAGGTCTCCAAATATTCTCACCTTTGCAGGGCAGGCTTCTGCGCAAGCAGTCAGCTTTTCGCCCTTTGAAAGACGGGAGTTGAAGCAGAAGTCGCACTTGTCGACCGCGCGTGTCTCTTCGTTAAAATACCGCGCATTATATGGACAGGCAGCCATGCACGTCTTGCAGCCGATGCACTTCTTGGATTCCATCATTACGATACCATTCGACGCGTTCTTGTAAGTTGCTTTCGTAGGGCACCCCAGAACGCACGGAGGGGTATTGCACTGGTTGCAAAGGACCGGGATAAATTCCCGCTTCCTGTCCGCAGCCTTAGGGTCGTCTCTTTCGAGAATCCGTGTGCGATACCCATACGTTGGAACATTGTTGGTCTTCACGCAGGCTGTCATGCACAATTCACAGTCGATGCAGCGGTCCTGATGTATAACCATGCTGTAATGCGGTTTATACGGATATTTCTCCGCAAATTCCCTTGACGACGCAAATGACCTGTTGACTATTGACGTCGCTGAAAGAATACCGCCTCCCGCAAAGACACCTGTGATCAGAAGACCCATTTTAAGGAACTGCCTTCTCTCCATATCAGGTATTATCCCTGGGTCTTCCTTTTTCAGGCCTTCTGTTTTTATCCGTTTTAATAGCATTGATTGTTCCCCCTTTTCGATGTCCGGCTCAGTGGATTTCGCTTTTGTGTCCGCTGAATATCTTTTCGCCCAGCAGGAAAGTAAGCCCGACAAATGCGAGGCCACCTAGGACTATGACTATCTCATGAGCGGATGGGGCATACGAGAGCAGCTGCGTATATTCGTTCACGCCAAGCTCGTAGTAAACCGGCACCAGCTGTCCGACGATAACCAGATCGTATCTCATAAAAAATATCCCGAATATCATGAGCGCAGACGCGGTAGCTATCAGCTTCAGGTTCTGACCGCGTGACACGATAAAGAGTGCCAGCGGGATTACCATTCCGACGGCAACCTCGAGCACCCAGAAATTAAACGCGTAGCTGCCTGTCAGAAGCAGATCCAGGGCCGCTGTCTTGCCTTCTCCCCCAACAAAGCCCGTGATAAATTTCCAAGCGGTGAAAAAAAGGATTGTGCTGATCAGCAGTATGCCCACCTTGGTTGTAACTTCCAGCGCCCTCTTCATGGTTGCATCCATCCTTTCACCATTGGTCTTGTAAGCGAGCCAGGTGAAAAATATGATTGTTGCCGCACCGGACATCATGGCCGATGCTATGAAATAAATCGGCATATAAGGTCCATACCAGAATTCTCTTCCATGCAGCATGCCGAACACCGCACCCAGGTTGCTGTGGGCTGCGATACCGGAAATAACACCCATAAAGCCCATGGCTGTAGCGATCCTCGGCTTGTTCATTACAAGGAATGTAAATTCAACCGCCATGAAGAACAGGTACGCCCCGTACAGAGTCCCCATCCACCATATGTTTGAGGTCAGATTGGGAGAGATGACGTTGTAAACAGCCATTCTGAGCGGGTTTTCGATCTCGAATGCTATGACAAAAAACCCTGCTACAATTGTCATGATAGACAGAAAGACCGACCGCTTGGCTATGGGCATGAAGTCCTTGACTCCGAATACATGTCCGATTGAAGAGACAAGACAGAGCCCAGTTGAAGTCACGACAAAGAAGACATAGGTCGATATGAGAATGCCCCATGGTACCTCTCTCGAAGCCCCATAAGCGTGCATGGTTCCTATATATTTAGCATGAAGCCCCGCAGCAACCGCTGCAAGAAAAAGCATCCCCGAAATGATCAGCGCGGCATAATATCCTTTGCTTCCCTGAAGCGCCTGCAGGACACCCGCTCTTACGCCAGCCCAGCCTCCGGCAACAATTGCGGCTTCGGCAGTTTTAGTCACATCTTCGGCCATTATCTTACCCTCCTTATATTAGATCTCTACAGATTATTTCTTCTCTTTAGCAGCAACTCCGATTTGTGCCGTCTTACCCGCCTTGACTGCATCAACCAGAGTTCCTGCAAGCCAGCCGGTAATAGCTATACCAACTACAAATACAAATCCGGTTACGAGGACAGCAAGCACCATCGACAGGCCGACGAGCATTCTCGGGACCAGTTCCATACCGAGCGGCGTCCCGAAAATATGGCCGGCAATCTTCAATCCAAGTACCCCGCCAATAAATGAACTGGGCAGCAGACCGATTATTGCAAACAGGATCAACCCTAACACTGCCCCTACATATAGTCCTTTTTTGCCAAAGCTTCCAGTTTTCATGGCATACGCTCCTTTTCAACTTAAATTCTTAAGCAGACAAATGTGCCTTTCTCAATTTCATGTTGTAGGTCAGGTTGGCGACGCTCCAGCCGATCAGAGACGTCCCTGCGACAAAGACAAATCCTGTTGCAAATATCCCGACCACCATCGAAATACCTACAACTGCCCTGGACAAGAGCGCCGTTTCTACAGAAGTACCGAGCAGATATGAGGCTATCTTCAGCCCAAGCACTCCCCCGACGAAAGAACTCGGCAAAAGTCCGATAATGATGAATAAGACGAGGCCAACGGTCGCCCCTATGTATAAGCCTTTCTTTGAATAATTCGTTTTCATATCCGGCCTCCTTTTTTTATTCTTGATGATGATATTGCAGGTTCTATGCCAGTAGAAATAGTCTTGATATTAAAGACTATTTTACTTTGCAAAATTTGCGTTTCTGCAAAAAAAAGAGGGTGAAAATGCATCATCGCAAAAAGAGGCTCCGTTGAAAGAACATGAGCTAATGCCGGAAAAAATGGCTTAAGTGCAATTACTCGGCAGTCTTGAGATATTATGCTGAGCGAAAACTCTAGTGGAAGCCGAAGCCGTAGCCGTGATGCCTGCCGCCTGACCAGTAATTGAAATAATAGTGCGGGTAGTAATACGGGTAATAGTAAGGATAATAATATGGATAGTAGTAGGTCGACGGATAATTGTAATCATAGTCATATGGATGGTACGGATAGGCTACGCACCCGGCGCACACAAGAAGCAGGGCCACTATCAGGTATTTCATACATAAATTATACAGCCATACGAGCAACCTGCAAAATAATACTGACCGTAGCCGGGTCATCAAGTCCTGAGCTTGATGATACCCCTGGAGATCGCAAACTTGGCAAGGCCCATCCTGTCACGGATGTCCAGCTTTTCAGAAATATTCGTCCTGTGGGCGATTACCGTCTTGACGCTTATATTCAGACAGCCTGCTATCTCCTTGTGGCTGTATCCCTCGGCGATGAGCTTGAGCACCTGCTTTTCCCTGTCGGTCAGCTTTTCGTACGGTTCTTCCTCAGCTGCTACGCGCTTGCCGAGATAGCCAGCCACCACTTCTGCGGCAATCGACGAAAACAGGTACATCTCCCCTTTGTACACCGTTCTTATAGCATTGACAAGTTCGCTGCCGACCGCTTTTTTCAGCAGATATCCCGACACGCCCGCCTTCAGAAATCTGGATATATACTCCCTGTCGTCATACTGCGTGAGAATGATTATTTTGACGTTCGGATCGGTCTTCCTGAGCTCTACAGTGGCTTCGAGCCCGCCCAGCCTGGGCATCCCGATATCCATCAGGACAATATCGGGCTTTACAGCCCTGGTGCGTTCGATGGCTTCTATGCCGTCCGACGCCTCTCCCACTACTTCGATATCATTGCAAAAGCCCAACAGCGCAGCAACGCCATCCCGCATCAATGCATGGTCATCGGCTATCAAGACTCGAATTCCTGGCATATCATTCATGTGCCTCCAGTGGGACTGCTATACATACCTTCGTGCCCTCGCCCGGCTTCGAATAAATATAAAACTCTCCGCCGAGGAGCTTCGCCCTTTCCTTCATACCCATCAGTCCAAGGCCCCTTCCGCTTTCGATCGGCAACCCCATTAGCTTGTCGACATTGAACCCGGTGCCGTCATCTTCAATCGTTATGGTAAGAGTAGAATCTCCGACATTGGCCGAGATGAAAACATTCTCAGCCCTGGCATGGCGCGAAATATTTACGATGGCTTCCTGCACCATCCTAAATACCGATATCTCGACCTCTGGGGACAGCTGCCTTGCAAGCGGCGACTTGAACTCGAGATAACAATGAATTCCCCTTTCCGACAGATGTGTATTCAGTAACCACTTAATAGCGGCGTCGATGCCCAGATCGTCGATGAGGGTCGGCCTCAGATCCTTGATGACGCCATGTATGCTGTCGATATTCTTCAAAATTATATTCCGCATCTCGTCTATTTTTTCGACCGAGATGAGCCCGGGGTGAAGCCTGCAGATATCAAGCTGTATCAGGAACGCCGAGGCGTCCTGCAAGAGTGTATCGTGCAGCTCCCTCGCCACCCTTTTTCGTTCTTCTTCCTGAGAAGTAATAGCCTTGTTGAGCAGCCGTCTGACCATCTTCCTGCTTTCCCTGATCTCCCTGGTTCTGAGCGCCACTCGATTTTCAAGGGCAACATTGTGGTGGCGTATCTCTTCAAGCGACTCCGCGAGCTTTTCCCTCATCTTGTCAAAGCTGCTGCTGAGCTTGAGTATCTCATCGCTTCCGACATTTCCTACAGGGGTGTCCAGGTCGCCTGATGCTATCCTGTTTGCCGATGACGTAAGGGCCTGCAAGGGCCTTACTATCTTTTTGCTCATGAAGACCGAAAGGACCAGCGATACGCAGAAGAAGGCTACAACCAGAGTGATAAATTCCGTCTGCAGGTTGATGGCGGGTGCGAATATGTCTTTCTCGGCCTGCCCCAGGACGATGCCCCAGGGCGCAATGTGCAAGGGCACCATCGCCAGGATGTCGATCGGCTTTTCCTTTTCATTGGGGTGCGAGAAGCCGTGTTTGCACTCCACTATGCCGGACCGGTTCGCCCTGATCATCTTGCCCAGTACCGACCCGTGGTCGTGGTGCTGAAAAACGTGGGGGGTCTTGTCGGAGGCGACCACGATCTCGTTCGAGTCGATTATGTCCAGATAGGTGTTCTGCTCGATCACTGCGCTCTGCAATACGTTCTGCAGGACGTCGTTTGCGGGATTGAGAAGCCCGCCGGCAATGGCGATGATCCTTCCCTCCCGGTCCCGCAGCGGCGTCATGACAATGATGACTTTCTTCCCGACAGAATCTATCGTGTAGACATCTGATATCACGGTTTTCCCTTCTTCGAGAACCTGATTTACGCCCGGGATGTACGTCTTGTTGAAGAACTGTCCAATTTCGGCCGGATGGACCAGGACCTTGTTGCCGCGATCATCAAGCAGAAACACCCCTTCACTGAAAAGCGAATATTTGTAAGCTGTCTCAAGCATTCTCCTTTCGGGGACCCAGTCACCGTCATGTAGGTCTATCCTTTCGGACCTGGCTATATCGCGGAACCTGTTGAGGCTCCTGCTGATCAAAACCTCCACATAGTTTGAGATAACCCTGGCTAGGGCAAGCCTGTTCTGCAGTGATCGGTCTATACTTGCATGGATGGTAAGATAGCTGACTACGCTAAGCGTGACCGATACTATCACCAGATTAATGATAAGAACGATCAGGATCTTTCTCTGCATCTATCGTGAGGATACTACACAGGTATACTTCTGTCAACCTGATCCGCCGAGCCCTCTTCCCGCAGAGTTGCAGATTCCATCGGGTGCAGTCGCTTCATCTGTCTGGTCCCGATATATCCCGTAAAAATGCTCTTGTTGATAGGAAAGACATCCGGATTCAGCATCGAATCGTAAATATGCCACGTGACGACCAGCATGAAGATCAGCATAGCCTCGCTCGTATGCACCATTTTAGATAGTGGGACGAATATGCCCGGCAGATATCTTGTAAATGCTACGGGAAACCACAAGACCAGCCCCGTAATGATCATCTGGACACTCCCTATCAGGACAAACCAGTATATGCCCTTCTCCTTGTAGGTGTAGCGGCCGCATCCGGCGGGCTCGTGAGTCAGCCCCAGATAGTACCTCACATTCTGGAAGGAATCCTGAGCGTCCTTCAGCGTGACGAGCATGGACGGCTCCCAGTCCATGAATGTAACGCCCACGAAATTCACGATCACATGCTCTGCGGCTAGTCCGATGAAAAGCATTGCCGAAAGATGGTGCAGCAACCTCAGGTTGTCTATGCCGCCAAGGATCACTATTACCGACTGAGAAATGCCGAGATGATAAAACTTTTGCGGCAGGCCGGTCATAGCCAGCACCAGGAAAATAACAATCAGCGCCAGATGCTCGACTATCCTATAGGGGCCGAATCGCCTGATATGCTGATTCCCGCCTTTTTCTTCCATGGATTTCATGGTTCTCCTATGTTACCTGCTCCTGAAGTATCTCCAGATATCCAGCAAAACAAGGAACAGAATACCCGTGATAGTAAGCGGAAGCATTATCCGATAGAACTGTTCGGTAATGAACACCATCGGCGCAACGCCGAAACTCGGCCTGTAATGCGATAGCCATGCGTCAGGAAAATTCTCGGATGCACCCGGATGACATGAAGCGCATCTCTTCATCAGCTTGATCTTCATCTGCCCTATGTCCGAGCCGGAAACGCGGGCGATATCATGAGTGCCGTGGCAGTCGGTACAAACGGCCATGGCAGGGGGAGGACCATAGTGTTTCCAGGTCTCCTTTCTGTAGAGGCTCAGAGTCATACCGTGGAAATCGGAAAGATAGGTCTTGACCACATCTGTCGATAGGCCGTACTTGCCCATAATGACAGGGTTGGAATGACAGTTGCTGCATCTGTCCGGTATATCGTCGTGAAAATCGATGGAGGAAATTGCCTGCATATTGTGGGACGTATGACAGTCGGTGCAGATCGCCACATCCCTGTTGTTTCCATTGAAAAGCGCGCCCCCGTGCACGCTGCGGGAGTAGGCCGAATAAACCTCCTTGTGACATGCCGCGCATTTCCGGACGATTGACAGCCTGTCGTTGCCGAGCGAAGAAATGGAGTGGGTACCGTGGCAATCCACGCATGTAGGCGCATCCAGCCTTCCGGCGCTCAGCATGGCGTTGTGAATGTTTTCCGCAACCATGGCGTATTTGTCGTAATGGCAGCGGCGGCACATCCCCGCGGATGAATGCCTGTACTCACGCTCGGAACCGTATCTGTTATCAGGATGCCGCGCTGAAGAAAAGTCCGAATGACAGTCCGTGCAGCCGATATCTTTGTGCGGAGAGTTCAAGATATCGCCAGGGGTTACGAAGGTCGATACTGTCTCACCGTTGACGAACTTTTTAACTTTCTCTCGTGAATGGCATGCCAGGCAATGCTTTGTTTCGGACTTTGCAGCACTGCCTGCGCCCACCCTGGACATCATGTGAGCGCTGTGGCAGTTCGTGCATATTATCGCTTCGCCGCTCTTCTCTTTCCTCAACAGGGTCTCATGAATGCTCCTGGCGCCGATAACATCATCGGGATGGCACTGCCGGCATCGGCGGGACTCCACTGTCCGGTATTGAAGCCTGCTCCTGAATGACCTTTCAGGATGCGACGTGACCGTGAAGTCCTGATGGCAGTCATGGCAGGACAGCGAGGCATGCACAGACTTCGCAAAGGACTGTGAATCAATGTAAGTCTTGACAACGCTCCCGTCTGCAAATTTCTTGACCGCATCATCGCGGCCGTGGCAAGCAAGGCATTCCCTATTCAGTACAGCGCACGGTTCTTCCTGCGCGAAACCCTGATTTACGCCGCACGCCGGGCCAATGGCCAGTGACAGGACAAGGGCAGCGGCCACGATGCCTTTTGAGCGCTTCACTCATCCTCCTTTCCGGCGCAACCGGCGGCAGCTTAATGCATGCCTCTGTAATCCGGCAATTCCTTCATCACCGGGAACCTGTTCAATATCCATCTGAAAACGAGGATATGCAGTGTGATCATCGCAAGTATCATCATGACCTCGCCGGATGACGGGATGATCTTTTCGAAATGTCCGGGCAAGTTCCAGTTGAAGGCGATCAGGTTGACGTTCACTCTGTTAAGAACTATTCCGATTACAGACCATAACGCTGCGCCCCGCATTAATGCGAGACTTCCGCTCTTTGCGCCTGCCGTGAAAAAAACCATTGGCGCGGCGACAAAGCCGACGAGTTCGATAAGATACCAATATCCGAACGGCGTCAGGAGCATGTTCCATCGGTCATCCTGAGCCAGGGCCAGGACCTTCAGCGCGAAATAGACATACAGCGCTACAGATGCGCCCTTTCCGAGACTCATAGTCACCGACGGAATACTGGACAGAAAATCGCCGTCGCACCGGCTTCTGAAATAGCGTTCGGCTGCAAAGCCCAGGAGAATCGCAAAAGACATGGCTGCGTAAATAGCCGAGCTGAAAAATAGCAGCGGCAGGTAAGAAGAGTACCACAGGGGATGCAGTTTTCCGGGGGTGATGAGGTACATGGCCCCCAGGGCCGATTGATGGACTGTCGAGAGAATCACGCCTCCTATGATCAGGGCTACGGTTACCGATACGGCCCACTTGTGAAGCCTTCTTGATCCAAGCCACTCCAGGATAGCGGGCGAAAATTCCATCAGCTGGACCGCGCAGTACAGCGCCACATGCCAGGCTACAACAAAGAGCACCGACGACGGCCCGAAGTTTATCAGCATCGGATAATATATTCTCCACGGCCTGCCGAGATCGATCAGCAGGTATGAGGCTGCAAAGGCATACCCAAGCATGCCTCCGAGCACTGCGAGTCGAACCAGAGGACGATAGTCCTTCAGCCCGAAGAGATAGTACGCCGCAGCAACCACGAAGCCTGCGGCAAACAGCGGCTCGCCTGCAAAGATACCCCAACTGAGCAAGAGGCCCCATGGATATTCGTTATTTGCGTCCACAACATAGGCTAGCCCCTTGCCGTATCTTGTTATGAAGACCGGCACGGAAGTGGCGAGCACTGATGCTGCCAGGAGATTAAACGGCGTGATGAGAGACCTTGAATAATCCCCGATGCTCATGCCCATAAAGAGCTTATTTATGAACCATGCGCTGAACCCTGCGGAAGACTTGCTCCCAGCCGGATAGTCGATGTCTCTATTCATTGCTGTCCTCCCTGGGCTGATCAGGCTCCTCTTTCGGCGCCGACCTGTCGCGGTGGCGCATTGCGCCGTATACAAGGCCGAATATGGCCGGGAAGGTGGTGAAGATTACAGGCACTGATGAGAGGTAGCCTTCCGTAAGCTCGACCAGAGGTTTTTTCGGCAGATCTACAGGGAAACCGAGCTGCTCAAAAGGTACGCCCGAAATATACAACCATGAGGTGCCTCCAACCTCATGCTCTCCGTAGATATGGTCCTCATATTTCTCCGGATTATTTGCGATCCTCTGCCGTGCAAGCCTAAGGAGATCGTTTCTCCTGCCGAATGTGACAGCGCCGGTAGGACATGCCTCGGCGCAAGCCGGCAGTTGCCCTTTCCTGAGCCTGCCATGACACAAAATACATTTGACGATCTTCGGTTCAACGGCGCTCTCGTAGTCATACCCGGGTATATTGAACGGGCATGCAATCACGCAATATCTGCAGCCGAAACACAGGTCTGCATCATAGACGACAGCGCCCTCGGGGGTCTTCTTATATGCATGAATCGGACATGCGCTTGCACATGCAGGCTCCAGGCAGTGGTTGCACTGCACCTTGCGATATATGGGTTTCGACGGGTCCTTGCTATTTTCGTAGCGGTTCACCACAGTTAGAGCGATCGAGGAAGGCCATCTGCTTTCCTTGAATACGGAATCGTCATCAAAAGGTTTTTCCGGAGCGGGCATACCGTTTGCCCTGTTGCAGGCTTCTTCGCAGCTGCGACATCCGACGCAGAATGTGAAGTCGGTCAGCATCCCATAGCTCTTAGGCCACCCCCTGAATTCGTGCGAGGCCGATGCATTCATAGAAAGACCGAGCGCCGAACACCCGGCCAGAATCGATGTTGCAAGAAACCTTCGCCTGGATATCCCGCTTGATAATTTGCAGGACTCCCCGATCATATCTTGTTCAGCGCCGCCTTTTTTCTGTTCTTCTATTTTCTCCGCCATTTTCATGACCTCGCAATATGGATTTGACACATATCACTTCCTGGCATGGCACATCTCCGTGCAGCCCTTAGGCGAGGAGCCCAGCCCCCCCATCCCGACGTGGCATTGAAAGCATTTATTATGCAGGGCAACCATCAGGCCAGGAGTTCCGGGGGTATCAGCAGAGAAGTCCGTATGACATCCGCTGCAAGGCAGAAATCCCTGTTTTGCGGACGATCTAAATACCTGATCATTGATCTCATGGCACTCCCTGCACACAGCCCTTGACCTGTCATTATGCTGGTGGTGGCACTTGCTACAACCCTCAGCCAGACCCGCGTGCATCTCATGGTTAAAGGTCACAGTACCGTACTTCTTTTGAATATAGTCAAGGACGATGATCGCCGGTCTTCCGGACCCCGCTGCAATAACCTGAGGGCAGGCAGCGACAAGGAACCCTGCGTATGCCAGGCTTATGAAAAGATTCCTAATTGCACGAGCTTTCATATCCTCGCTCACTTTCGTTCAGAGCTCATTTCTGCGCACGAGGGGCTGATTTTCTGCCATGCCTGCGGCCTGTAAAATATGCCTGCACAGGACTAAAGCCGATCGCCGTAGTCGCCGCAATAATCTTGCTGCACAATACCGCGATGCCGTGTACGAAGAGCACCGGGACTGCGGCAAGATAAAAGAGCGCGCAAAGCGGCGCCATCGCCAGAGATTTGAGAAGACCCGCAAGCCTTCCGTCCGGAGCCGATTTTATGAAACCTATGTCATCGGCAACGGCCTTGACCAACCCCTGAAACGGCTTGGGCTTCAATATTTCTCCAAGGACCACGAATCCGAGCATGAAGAGCAGCCCGAGCGCATATTCGACCCCGTTCACATTGCTGATGAAATCAAAAAGAGTATGCATTTTCAGAACCTCCCTCGTTTATTGTGGCTTTTCTAGGGGCTCGATGAGCTTTCGGCTTTAGTGATTTTCTTCTTAGACCTCTTTATCTTCCCGTGACTTCCGGCGAAAAAAGAGAGGTTCGGTTTATATGTCGCAGACATATGCGAAATGATTTCCAGCATCAGGAATTCGCAGACAGAACACACCGAAAATAATATATTGTGAAGCAAACACATGCAGGCGAATATAGCCAGGCCGATACCATAGGGCAATGCCATGGAAAGCAAGAGCCCAACAAAAAGCACAGGTATCATTAGATAGCAGTCCGGGACCTTGAAATACACCTTGTTATCCAAACCGGGCAGATATCCGCTTGCCTTCATGATGACCCTTTCATCCCTCTCCGACTCCCAATAGATACCTTTCCCGACTATTTGTCCGCCTCTGAAGATATACATGTGACGCCTCCTACCCCTTGCCCTTCTTTCTTTTATGAGCTCCGGTGAAGGATGCCCTAAGAGGCCTGTAAGAACCCGTAAATTCCCTCTTCCTCGGAGATGCATGACTTGTCCTTGAGCTGCAGCAGATCCTGACCGCTGTCGAGGCGACCGTCGAAAGTGCCGTCGATACAAGCAGCATGCACAGGACCGCAAGCACCCCCAGTCCCAACAACGGCAGGAAAAATGCAAATGTCACCCCGAAGAGCGGAGCGATGAGCAGAAGAATAACGGGAGAAAGCCTGAGATAACTCCTGCCCCTGTCCCCCGGAAGTATCCCGCTGTCTCTCATATGGACGCGTCCGCCATCCAGCGGGCTCCAGTACATACCTTTTGCTACGGCCGTGCCGCCGCTATGCGTGAACATTTTCATCCTCCCCCGACCGGCCTTTGCCGGATGCGGCATGTGCGGCAAGTCTGCCCTCTTTGTCTTCGCAGACAGCGCTCTTCCCCGTTTTGACCATCTTGTTCCCCGCCAGATAAGTCGTCGTAGGCCTATAGCCGAAGGGGGCGGCGCTGGCTGGCATCCTTTTTATAAGTCTGAATAACAGATACGCAAACGCATAAGAGAATGCCGCCAGGCCGACAAGAAAGACAAAAACAGAGCTTTCGAGCCTCAATGGCAGTATCAGCGGCAGACATAAGGCGACCGACGATGCCAGGATGCAGACGCCTATCCGTATGATCTTTTTTCTTCTGCAAGCAGTCATCTCTCACCTCTATTTTTCGCCACTCCCGGTATTAAGCATCCTTCTTCTTTTCATCCGACCCCGAATCCCTGGCGGCCTTCCTGGTCTTTTTCCCTGTCATATACGCCGTCGTAGGGGCATAGCCGAATGTTGCCGTCCTGCCAAAGAGCTCTTTAAAAAGCCTGATGGAAGCCGATCCGGCGGCGTACAGCGCACCGCTAAGCGCTATCAGAACGATAAAACATACGAAACCGACGCCATAAGGAAATGCCATCGAAAGACCGAGGCCTATCAGGAAGATCGGAATCAGCAGATAACTCTCTGGCAGTTTGAAGTAAGTCTCCCTGCTCGTCCCCGGCAGAAGCCCCTCTTCCTTCATCACAATCTTTTCTCTCGTCTCAGGATCCCAGTAGGTTCCTCTTGTAACCTGATTTCCGCCTTTGTAGATAAACATCTCACACCTCCGTTTCGGTGAAAGCCTTGAACAGTTTCTTAAACCGCGTGGTTAAACCACTTCCTGCTTCGATTGTTCTGCGAACGCCTGAGGCGCCGCCTTTCGTTCTCTTGATTCAAGCGTACCACCTGGCGCAAAGGATTATAATCGGCAATAATTCCGATATTGATGGGAAAATGTACCTACTGCCGGGGGAAAATTATTCGAATGGTGCTGGAATGATGAAGAGAAAAGCGCTGCTCAGCGGATCATGCTTTCGGCCACTTTAATAAGCTCAAAGGGTGAGGATTTATAGAGAACGCAATAGTAGGCGTCGCCTTCCCGCCAGTTCAGTTCGCTGCACACCGTGTCTTCGCACGTGCCGACACTTAGTATCGCAGACCTGCCCTTCAGCAGATACTCGGTCCTCTGGCTGATGTCCCGAAATCTGATCCTCTGAAGTTGTTTGGAGACCTCGGACGAAGAAGCCTGAATGACAACAAGTGAGGTCCTTTCTGAGGCGGCATCGGAGTATTCCGCCACAAGGGCCTGATAGGGCCTTCTCTGGGCAACAATAAATGAAGGCGGCCACGAGATGCCTTCCGGGAAATAGGCAGGTATGAGGGCAGTCGCCAGCCCTGCAGCCTTCTTTGCTTCGTCCATGTTCTGAAACCGCCTTGCGTAATCTTTCTGAGACAGTGAAGGCAGCCAGTTGAGCACAGCCAGCAATGCTATGACGCCCGCTAAGACAGCGAGCATCCGGAACAGACCCTGCAATGATTTCATTATCGAGTTTACTATCGATTCCATGTCACACAACAAAGTAGTTGATGCCGATCATTAGCACTGCGGCTACCGTAACGGCCACTCCCCATAGCCGATCCTTCTGCCTGTCGAGAGCGATCCTCGCGGCCCTGCTCTTCAGAAGCGCATCATGACCGTAGTATTCTATAGTCGATACGAGACGCTCGGCGCCCGTGCGCCCTTCCGCGTCGCGATAGTCCTCGGGGCCGGGCCGGAGCATCTCGATTGCCTCCGACAAGACTGCAGGCCTTCCCGTCAATTCTACGGCGATATCATCGCATACCTTTTCTTCTTCATGAGCAAGCCTCCTGAACTCGATAGCCGCAACAGGATTGAAAAAAAGAAGGACCCTGAGCAGATATGCAAAAATGAGCATCGGCCGCCTGCTTCTTTGGATATGTGCGATTTCATGGGCGATGGCCACCTGCAGATGTCCGGGGTTGAAGGCCTTTATCAGGCCCGTAGAGACATGGATCATGGGCTTCAGCCCCGTAGACGAATAGAGGAGCATGTCGTCGTCATCGAAAATCTCAACAATGCCTTCATCTATAGGCAGGCCTTTGATCGCCTCGGAGACCCTGCTCTTCAGTTCCGGCGCTGCTGCGCCGTCAGTCGTCTGATCAGAACGACGCATTTGCACGAATATGCTCGAGAGGATAGGCGCCAGTTCCTGTATCATAAAGACGACCGCCGAAATCACCAGCACGACGGCAAATAGCGCCAGAAACGGCAGGATGCCCCAGCGCTCGATCAGAAACCATCTATTGGTATCCATAAGGCTGGATATCCTGAAATAGATGTTGCCTCTGTCGGGCGAAACAAGCTGGTACGCCGGATATGAGACGAGCGAGAGAAATATGACCGCAAAACGGAACCATTGTTTGACATGCGGGGCCCTGATCTTCCATGCGAAAATGGCGCCTTCTGCGATCGTTGCTGCCACCACGGAATGGACAACACTTTGAGCAACATACATTCCCCAATAAGTATTAAGGAAGGTCGCCATATGCATGTTGATCGCCATTCGACTAAAGTATCATATCATAAAAATAAACGCGGGATTGCATAATACCGGATCAAATGGATCGGCCTTACCTAAAAGATATAGACGAACGACCTCGGGTCTTTATAAGCATGGCATTTGCGGCAAAGCGCCTGGGCCTGTTCTTTCACCGTCCATGAGTGAGGCTTGTGGCAGGTCATGCAGTCGATTCCCTTTTTGGTATGAACCCCGTGCTGTCCAATAGTAAGTTGAGAACGATGACATTCCGACGTACAAGTCCTGGATGTAGGCTTTTCCTTGATATGAGGCCGGTGGCAGTAGTGGCATGAGAATGTGGCCATCGCGCCCTTATCGGGTAGGCCGGGATGGCAGATGGTGCATTTACCCCTCGGGGTCATTACTACTTCCCGCTTGGAATATCTGTGGCACTTCAGGCATGAAAAATCGTCAACAGTCAGCCCGTGTACTTCCTTATCAGCGTGGCATTTCAGACACGCAGCTTCGTCCGGCTTGAACCCATGCTTGGCACTGATATGGCAGATTTTGCATTCGATTTTTTTGTCAAGCACATGCTTGGCATGACCATACGACTTGGTCGGGGCCACGGCGCCCTGGGAAATCGCCTCTTCATGACAGGAACGGCATTTCTGCCATGGAGTCACTCGTCCGTGCGCAAGGGAGATGGGATTCTTTCCAGTGGCAAGGTATGTGCCGAGACGCTTGTTTTGCTCGATAATACCTATCTCATGGCACTTCTGGCATATAACATCCTTATGCCTGCTTTGCTGGATATCTATGTAGGAATCCTGGATTACATGGCATGAAGCGCAGAAATCCGGATCATTCTGGGAATACTGATAATACCTGTAGCCGTAGAGGAACAGGGAAAATACGATAACAGCCAGGACAAAACCTTTTATATTGTCAGAAAGCATCGGCAATGTCGATTGTTACTCCGACGGCAGCCAATCGGCTCACCATGCCGGACTCTCCGTGCCGCGCGACATACCCTCAAGAATCTTGAGCTTCGATATCTCACCGAGCGCGATCAGGGTGTCGCCTGGTTTTATTGTGCTGCGCGAAGTCGGATTGAACCTCATTTCACCGGTGCTGCGCTTTATTCCCACCACAATTACTCCGAGTTCTCTGCCGATGCCGCACTGGTCCAACGACTGCCCTGCCAGCTTCGAGCCCTCGGAAATGGTGACCTCCTCCATCTGCAGTTCGATGTTGCCGGTCTTGGTCGCAAACTCGATAAAGTCTACCACCGCAGGGCGAAGGATTGTATGGGCTATGCGCAATCCACCGATATGGTATGGGGACACTACTTTGTCGGCTCCGGCACGCAGCAGTTTCTTTTCGGAACCTTCTTCGCCGGCCCTTGCAACAATATGCAGATCGGGGTTCAGTTCCCTGGCACTCAGGACTACATACAGGTTTAACGCATCGGTTGGAAGTACAGAGATAAGGCCCCTTGCCCTTTCTATGCCCGCTTCCCTCAGGATGCCGTCATTTGTAGCATCGCCAGACAGTCCGAGCAGATCGTCCGGTTTGGCATGAAAGTCACCGTTCTTTTCTATGGCGATAAAGGGCACATGCTCGGCCTTGAGCTCCCTGCATATGATCTTGCCCATCCTGCCGTAACCGCACACAATATAATGGCCTTTCAGTTCTTTTATCTTCTTCTCCAATCTCTTCCTCCCGAACAGATCCTGAAGCTCTCCTTCCACTATAATCTGGGCGCCTGCGCTCAGCGCATACAGGAAGGTGCCTACACCCATCATCAGCAGGATCATCGTGAATATCATCCCGCTTTTCGACAATTCGTGCACTTCCCTGTAACCTACGGTTGTAAGCGTAATTATGGTCATGTACAGGGCGTCGAGAAAGCCCCATCCCTCAATAAGCTGATAGCCTACGGAACCGAAGGCGATGACCATAAGTATCAGTGCCAGGGCCAGCAGAAATTTTCTACTCAATGTCTTAAGCGTTCTCCGGTCTCTTTATGATTGCCTCTAATGTCGCATCCATCATCCTCTTGTGAGACCCCTCCCAATAAACTTTACCACACTCCCCGCACTTTAAAAAAGCGTCTGCATTCTGCATTATATGCTCAGGCGCGCCAGAGAAGACCAGATTGCGGTGCACGGACGACAAGGCACCGTTGCAGCGCGGACAACGTTTAGAAACCTGTATCTGGTCATCCGTAATGCCGCATTCAGACAGTACTTCTCTCAGTTGTTGCATTGTCTCATTGCTGCGGACGAGAATATGCGCTCCGGTCCTTTTGCTGCGGCATAGTGCATGATCCCTTGAAAGTAGAATCCGTCCCTGCTGTTTCCCGATCCTGATCAGTTCACCGTCTTCGATAACGCGAAAGTATAGTGTATCGAAGCCCATTATCCTCAGCCACCTGGCAAGACCGCCGAGCATTGCGTCGGCAATAAAACTCGGGTTGTTGCTCATAATATGATCTTAACAAAAAAAGGCCATGAAACGATCACTGCGGATCTGATCCATGGCCTTCGCTGATGTTATTATCTTATGCTTTAACTCTCTTCAGATGCGGCAGCCTTGGACTCCTCCTCTATCTGCATGGCATAGAAATCGCCCTCAATAAAGGTATCCCTGTAAACAGGCATGCCTGTTCCGGCGGGTATCACCCTTCCCATTATGACGTTCTCCTTGAGCCCGTTCAGTTCGTCCACTCCACCGCCGAGGGCAGCCTCAGTAAGGACCCTTGTGGTCTCCTGGAACGACGCGGCGGAAACCCAGCTTTCAGTGGCAAGCGACGCCTTGGTTATGCCCAACAGCAGCGGCCTTCCGTGGGCAGGCTTGCCGCCTTCCGCCTTGACCCGCTCATTCTCCTCGACAAACACAAGCCTGTCGATCTCGTCTCCGATGAGGAAGATGGTGTCGCCAGAATCTTCTATGCGGATCTTCCTCATCATCTGGCGTACGATGACCTCAATATGCTTATCGCTGATAGAGACGCCCTGCAGCCTGTATACCTTCTGCACTTCATCCACAAGATAACGCTGCAGCTCCTTGGGTCCGAGAATATCTAAAATGCTGTGCGGATTGACAGACCCGTCCATCAAGGGCTCTCCGGCCTTGACCCAATCACCTTCATGAACGGTAACATGCTTGCCCTTGGGGATCAGATACTCCCTGGACTCCTCACCACCCTTTACAACCACAACTCGCATGCCCTTGTGAGAGCCCCTAAACTCGACTATACCGTCGATCTCGGTGACGATAGCCTGCTCCTTGGGCTTCCTTGCCTCAAAGAGCTCTGCCACCCTTGGAAGACCTCCGGTGATATCCTTGGTCTTGGTCGTCTCTCTTGGTATCTTTGAAAGGATGTCGCCCGGTGCAACCTCGTCGTTCCTTTCCACAAGCATATGAGCGCCTGCAGGAAGCATATAACGCGCCGGATTGTTTGTGCCGGGAATTTTTGCAGTCTTACCGGCATTGTCTTTTATCGAAATCCTCGGCCTCATGTTGGCCGGATAGTCAATGATGACCTTGTGGGCCAGGCCCGTTGTTTCATCGACCTCTTCCTTAAAGGTTACGCCTTCCAGGATATCTCCGAGGGCGATCTTTCCGCCGATCTCAGTGAGGATCGGCGTGGAATATGGGTCCCACTCGACCAAGCGATGATTGGCCTCTACACGCTGTTTATCTTCGACAAAGATCCTGGCGCCATACACAAGATTGTACTTCTCTTTCTCCCTGCCCGACTTATCTACAATGGAGATCAAGGCGTTCCTGTTCAGGACCGTTATGAATCCCTCCTTGTTCTTGACCGCGTTAAGGTCTATGAACTTAACAAAACCGGAGTTCTTCGATGTCAGTACTGCCTGCTCAATGATCTTCGTCGCCGCGCCGCCGATGTGGAAGGTCCTCATCGTAAGCTGTGTGCCGGGCTCTCCGATGGACTGAGCTGCTATGATACCGATGGCTTCGCCTATCTCAGTCGCTTCGCCCCTCGTAAGGTCGCTGCCGTAGCATCTGCCGCATACACCGGTCTTTGAATGACAGGTCAGCACAGAGCGGATCTTGATCCTGTCGATTCCTGATTCGACAATTTTCTTCGCAAGCTCGTCATCGATCATCGAGTTTCTTTGAGCAATTATTTCACCGGTAACCGGGTCCTTGATTGTCTCGGCCACAGTCCTGCCGAATATCCTTTCTTCGAGGGTCTGTATAATCTCCCCGCCCTCTATCAGTGCCGATACACTTATGCCCTCTCTAGTACCGCAGTCTTCTTCTATAAGAATCACATCCTGGGCGACATCGACCAGTCTTCTAGTCAGATAACCGGCATTGGCCGTCTTGAGCGCTGTATCCGCCAGACCTTTACGAGCTCCGTGAGTAGATATGAAGTACTGCAGCGGCGTCAGGCCTTCGCGGAAGTTGGCTGTGATCGGGGTTTCGATGATCTCACCGGACGGTTTTGCCATCAGGCCTCTCATGCCGGCCAGCTGTCTGATCTGTGCCGTGCTTCCTCTTGCGCCCGAATCCGCCATCATATAGATGCTGTTAAATGAGCGGCTCTCCTGGAGTTCGTCCTCTGAAAGGGCCTTGCCGTCTTCGGCACCCAGCTCCTTCATCATCTCGTCCGCAACCTTTTCAGTCACGTTCGCCCAGATATCGATGACCTTGTTGTATCTTTCGCCCTGGGTTATAAGACCGTCAGCATACTGCTTGCTGACCTCCATGACCTCGTCTTCTGCATCCTTGATCAGCTCGGACTTTTTTGTGGGAACGTGCATGTCGTCGATGCAGATGGAGATGCCGGACTGAGTCGCAAAACGGAAGCCCATTTTTTCAAGCCGGTTAAGAAACACAACCGTCTCTCGTTTACCGATATTCCTGTGTATGAATTCGATAAGTTTACCGAGTTCCTTCTTGGTAAGCTCTTTGTTGATCATGGCAAATGGCACATTTTTGGGAAGAATCTCGCTGAAGAGCATCCTTCCAACAGTCGTTTCAATAAAGCCGCCATTGCTCCTGACCTTGATCCCCGCATGAACATCTATGGCGCCGGCATCGTAGGCGACCCTTGCGTCGTCAATTCCGGAGAATACCTTTCCTTCCCCGACAACACCCTTTTTCTTTTTGGTCAGGTAGTAGATGCCAAGGACCATGTCCTGAGTTGGCAGCACAATAGGCTTGCCATTGGCAGGCGACAATAGATTATTCACCGACATCATGAGGACACGCGCCTCGATCTGGGCTTCAAGAGAGAGAGGCACATGCACCGCCATCTGGTCGCCGTCAAAGTCTGCATTAAAGGCCGTACAGACAAGAGGATGAAGCTTTATCGCCTTGCCTTCGACAAGCATCGGATCGAACGCCTGTATGCCGAGACGGTGCAGGGTAGGAGCGCGGTTCAGAAGCACGGGATGCTCCTGTATCACTTCCTCCAGTGCGTCCCAGACTTCAGGCTTCTCCTTCTCGACAAGCTTTTTCGCCTGCTTGATCGTAGTCGCGTAACCCTTTTCTTCAAGCTTGTTGAACACGAAAGGCTTGAAGAGTTCGAGCGCCATCATCTTGGGCAGACCGCACTGGTTGAGGTCCAAGTCCGGTCCCACTACGATAACCGAACGGCCGGAATAATCAACACGCTTTCCGAGCAGGTTCTGCCTGAAGCGGCCCTGCTTCCCCTTGATCATGTCGCTCAACGATTTGAGCGCTCTCTTTCCGCCGGCCTTCAGCACCTTGGTCTTCTTGCTGTTGTCGAATAGCGCGTCGACCGCCTCCTGAAGCATCCTCTTTTCGTTCTTGATGATAACGCTCGGCGCCTTGAGCTCCATCAGTCTCTTCAGCCTGTTGTTCCTGTTTATGACGCGGCGATAGAGATCATTTAGGTCGGATGTGGCAAACCTGCCGCCGTCGAGAGGCACCAACGGTCTCAGGTCGGGCGGCAATACCGGCACGATATCGAGTATCATCCAGTCTGGCTGGTTAGCCGATTTTACAAATGCATCGACAACCCGCAGCCTTTTGGTGAGTTTCTTCTTTACACCGATAGATGAAACGGAATCTATCTTGTCCTTGAGCTCCTTTGCGAGTGTCGTGAGATCGACCTTCTTGAGAAGCTCCCTTATGGCCTCAGCTCCCATCCCTGCCTTGAATTTAGTTCCAAACTCGATAATCTTCTTCTTGTATTCCTCTTCGGTAAGCAGGTCCTTTTCCTTGAGCGTGGTATCTCCCGCATCGATGACGATATAGTCCTCAAAATAAAGTACACGCTCAAGCTGCCTCACCGTCATGTCCAGCAACGTGCCGATTCTGCTGGGCAGGCCTCTTAGAAACCAAACATGAGCAACAGGGGTCGCGAGTTCGATATGACCCATGCGCTCCCTTCTGACCTTCGACTGTATGACCTCAACCCCGCACTTGTCGCAGATGACGCCGCGGTGCTTCATTCGTTTGTATTTGCCGCAGAGGCATTCCCAATCCTTTACTGGACCGAATATCTTCGCGCAGAAGAGCCCGTCATGCTCCGGCTTGAACGTACGGTAGTTGATGGTCTCGGGTTTCTTGACCTCGCCGTGAGACCACTCTCTTATCTTTTCGGGCGATGCAAGCTTGATACGGATCGCATCGAAATCCCGGGGGTTCTTTGGCTTCTGAAAAAGGGCATAAATGTCTTCCTGCAAAGTTATCCCTCCCTGCTTCTCTTTTTCTCCAGCAGCTCGACATCAAGGCCGAGGCTCTGGAGCTCTTTTATTAATACATGAAACGA
>Ga0187785_10000085_pt1 | contig 33461 bp, 32 predicted proteins | sample 0815_BV2_4_20_MG_FD_132466 | JGI IMG/M metagenome (GOLD analysis project Ga0187785, IMG submission 132466) | Tropical peat soil microbial communities from peatlands in Department of Meta, Colombia - 0815_BV2_4_20_MG | ecosystem: Environmental > Terrestrial > Soil > Wetlands > Peat | place...
CGCCCTCGCCATGGACAGCGTCCCCCGTTTGTGCGGTTTATCATTGAATTCGGCCTTGATGGTATAGCCAGGCCCTCCCTGGCCGTGTCGGCTCTTGTTCTGGTCCTTGGAGTTGGGGTCGCCGCCCTGGATCATGAAGCCGGGGATTACTCGGTGAAAGGTGGTGCCGTCGTAAAAGCCCTTCTTTGCCAGCTCGATGAAGTTATTAACGTGACCCGGTGCAACATCAGGGAAAAAGCGCAGCTCGATATTGCCTAATCTTGTTTCGATAATTGCGTGAGTTTCAGACATCCTGGTTCTCCTTTGGATTAATGAATTTGAAGGTTATAGTGTAACCTTTCCCGCGCAATATTGCACGGAGTCATAATTGCAGCGTACTTGCTTCTTTCCCGACAGTACGACCAGGGGCTGTTCTTTATTCGGTTTTTGGGTATGCGCACTGAAAGAGTTTTCAACTATACTAGAAATCAGGACGCATGGCGATCGCCGGATGTCGCGATGCAAATTACAGTGAAGGGGCTGGTATTTCGTATGGATACGACGCTGATTCAGCAGTTCCCCTATGTGGGGCTTTTCGTTCTGCTCGTACTGGGGGTTATTGGGTTCCCCTTTCCGGAAGATGCAATCTTGATACTATGCGGGTTTCTGATAGCTCATAGAGTTGTAGAACCTACTCCTGCGCTGCTGGTGGTGGCTTCGGGAATGGTTGTCACCGATTATTTCCTTTATCACGTCGGCAGAAAATATGGGAGGAAAGTGGTTGCGCACAAACGCTTTCGCAAGATAATGTCGGCACGCAGGGAGGCCCGCCTAGAAAGCACCTTCAACAGGTGGGGAGTGCTCGTGATCTTCCTTGGACGTCACCTTGTCGGGCTTCGGTCGCAGATCTTTCTTGTTGCCGGGATTCTCAGAATGCCGCGCAGCCGCTTTATCCTGGCCGACACCGTCTCCTCAATGCTGACCATAGCGATAATGGCCGGCGCCGGCTTCTGGGGCGGCAGCACGCTTGAACTTATAAAAAAGGACGTCGAGGAAGCACAGAAAGCAATAATGATCCTGATTGCGATAATCGCGGTCGCACTGCTGGTCTGGCTGCTGGCTGTAAGGAAGATTCGGGGTGACGGCGACGGCAACGATGAAGGCTGACCAATGCTATAATAATTAAGCCGATGACATCAGCAGCGAATATCATAAAGGAAAACTACCCACTGCGAGATCTCACCACCTTCGACGTCGGAGGTTCAGCGCGCTATTTCATCGAGGCTGCAAGCGAAGATGACCTGAAATCAGCAATAACAATGGCAAGAGAGCGTGATATGCCTATATTTGTGCTCGGCGGCGGAAGCAACGTGCTTGTAAGTGATGAGGGGTTCCCGGGATTGGTGATCCTTAATCGCATAAAGGGTTTCAGGAGCAGAACAGAAGGTGACGATATTCTGCTTTATGCCGGCGCAGGAGAGGATTGGCAGCTGTTTGCAGACCGCTGCGTAGCTGAAGGATTTCAGGGGGTCGAATGTCTTGCCGGCATTCCGGGCACTGTCGGCGCGTCGCCTGTACAGAATGTCGGCGCATACGGTCAGGACGCATCTGAAACGATAACGGGGGTGCGGGTCATCGAGACCTATAGCGGCAATGATGTATTTCTTTCGAAGGATGATTGCGGCTTCGGTTACAGGAAAAGCATCTTCAATACAACCTGCACGGGCAAATATATTATATCCGGGGTTACGTTCAAGTTGAAGCTGAATGGTGATCCGGCCATAAAATACAGTGAACTCGAAAGGCATTTCGGAGGGCAGGGGGATGTCACTCTTAAGCAGGTCCGGGATGCCGTGATCGGGATAAGGGACTCCAAGGGGCTGCTTGTCCGGCAGGGGTATGAATCCTTCAAAAGCGCCGGTTCTTTTTTTAGAAATCCAATGGTCGACGCAGAAAGATTCGAGGAGATAGAGGCAGCAGTGGAACGATCGGGGGGCTGCAGGAACTGGGCCTGGCCCACTGACTCGGGCACTGTAAAGGTCTCTGCTGCGTGCCTGATTCAGAGGTCGGGATTCTCACCTGGTTATAACACAAGCACTGTCGGCATTTCGCCGAAACATGCGCTTATTGTCATCAATCGTGGCGGTGCCAAAGCGGCTGAGATCGTTAGTTTGGCCTGCGAAATTCAGAAGAGGGTATTCGATATGTTCGGGGTTTTACTGCTGCCCGAGGTAAAGCTGGTCGGCTTTCCACCATCATGTCTGACCATGGCTGGGTAATGTTGATGCCGAAAAATTGCAAGCGGAGGATGTTGTCATGAGCATGGGCCACGATATGGAAGCCTTGTTATCTCAACTGAAAGACCTGAACGAAGCTGTTAAAAGGGTCGCGGATATTGTGGCGCCTGAAACGGACCCGGCCATTTTTTCGGAAGGTCTGGCCTTCAAGGTTCAATCCGCTGACAGCCGGTTGACCGTCAGGGCGATAGCGCGGCCTGATCCGGTGAAGATGAAGGAACTAAAGGGCATTGAAGATATAATTTCAAGGCTGAAGGAAAACACCGAGCAATTCATGGCAGAACTGCCATGCAACAATGTCCTGCTATATGGCCCGAGGGGAACGGGCAAGTCGTCGGCTATCAAGGCCCTTCTGAACGAATACTGGAAAAAGGGATTGCGTATGATAGAGATGGAGCGCGATGCCCTCCGACATCTATTCGATATCGGCGGGATCATACGGGACAGGCCTGAGAAATTCGTAATTTTCTGCGACGACCTGGCTTTCGAAGAAGAAGAGACCTCGTATCGCCAGCTCAAGGCCATGCTGGAGGGAGGCCTTGAGGTAAAGCCCGGCAACATGGTCATCTATGCAACTTCAAACCGCAGACACCTGATGCCGGAGCGCGCCGAAGACAATCTGCCTGTTTTTAAAGGCAGCGAGTTGCACCCGTCGGATGCTGTGGAAGAGAAACTCTCGCTCAGCGACCGCTTCGGGCTGAGGCTCGGTTTTTATAACTTCGACATGGATACATACCAGCGGATAGTTCGGAATTATGCTTCCCTCAGAAAGATCGAGGTCGACCCGAGATTGCTTGAGCAGCAGGCAATCCAGTGGTCGCTGGAATATGGAAGCTTTTCCGGAAGGACGGCACGCCAGTTCATCGACGACATCGAGGGCCGCATGGGTCTTAAGGGCAGACAGTCTGACAGAAAGAGGATATAGCTAGCAGCCCATTTCGTACTGGCATCAGCCTGCAAAAACCTTCGCCAATTCCTCGTGCACGATCTTGCCTTCGTGAGTATTCAGCGCGCTCTTTAATGACGAGACTTTCTCTATCGCCTTTTCGATTCCCAGCGAAGCAAGAGTCCGTATATATGGCAAGGTTGCGTTTGTGAGCGCGAGGGTCGATGTCCGCGGATACGCTCCGGGCATGTTGGCGACCATGTAATGAATTATGCCTTCTACCTCGTAGACCGGGTTATCATGCGTCGTGGGCCTGGACGTCTCAACGCAGCCGCCCTGGTCGATGGACACGTCTACGATCACGGCCCCTTTTTTCATGGTTTGCAGCATGTCCTGCGTGATCATCACGGGCGTTTTGCCGCCGGGCACCAGTATCGCACCGATTACGATGTCCGCATCTTTTATCTCGTCCCTTATATTGCTTGCTGACAGAGAGACGGTTTTCACCTTTCCACTGAAATAGTCATTCAGCCGCTCAAGCCGCGCGATTCCCTTGTTGAGCACGACGGTTTCCATCTCAAGCCCCGAACAGACTCGCGCTGCATTGAAGCCGACCGTGCCTGCTCCCAATATGACTGCCTTTGCAGGTTTTACCCCGGCCACACCCATGGGCAGCAAACCGGTGCCGCCGTGTGGCTTCTGGAGGTAATATGCTCCGACCAGAGGTGCCATACGTCCGGCTATCTCGCTCATGGGCTGCAGAAGCGGCAATGTGCCATCCTTCGTAAGCGTTTCGTAAGCGAGAGATGTAATTTTCTTAAGCAGCAGCAACTCTGTCAGACTGCGATTGGGTGCAAGGTGCAAATACGTGAAAAGCGCGGAGTCTTCTTTCAGTAGCTCGTATTCAGAGGACAATGGCTCCTTCACTTTCACAACCAGATCGGCTTTCACAAACAGCGTTTTTCTGTCGACTATGTCGGCGCCCGACTCTGTGTACTGCTTGTCAGGAAATCCGCTTCCCTCTCCGGCGCCTGTTTCAACCAGTAAGGTGTGTCCGTCGCCTTTCAATTCCTCGACCCCCGAAGGAGTTATGCCGACTCTGTATTCCTGCGTCTTAATCTCCCTGGGTACGCCTATGACCATGTAAAGCTCTCCCTTGATAAGGTCTTCTCTTCTGTCCAGTGTTCATTATACAGAAAAATGTCCGGATGCAAAGATGCCGTTGGTCGCTGCAGCTTCCGGTATAGGATAGGCTTGCGAGAGGCGTGCTATTTCCAGAATATCGTCAGGTCTTTGCCGAGCTTTTTGGCCTGATATAATGCCCTGTCCGCATTTCTGATCAAATCGTCTTTTGAGGAACAGCAGTCCGGGAAGGTCGCAACGCCGCCGCATACGGTGAGCTGTCCCTTGTGATATTTCTTCCATGTCCGTTTGATGTTGCGCTTGATGTTTTCCCTGATTCTTTCAGCAACGCGAAAGCCTTCTGTTTTGGACGTCTGTGGCATGATGATGGCGAACTCCTCGCCTCCGATCCTGGCGAGTATGTCGTGGGAACGGACTGCATAGCTCATGATATGCGCAACTTCCCTGAGAATATTGTCTCCGGCAACGTGGCCCTCGCTGTCGTTGAAAGGCTTGAAATCGTCGATGTCCAGTATCGCAAGTGAAAGCGTGAGATTGTATCTTCTGGCCCTCAGGAACTCTTCTTCGAGACGCACGTCGAAATAACGCCTGTTGAACAGGTCGGTCAGCGAATCCGTCATGGAAAGCTTTTTCATTTCTTCCAGTGTGTCGTTGCAAATGCACAATTTCAAAAGTGTGGATGCCTGCAATATAAACGGAGCAAGGGCGGCTATATCGCTTTCGGCGAATGGTCCTCCGGACCGCTTGTCGCTCAGATTCAGGACCCCGATAATCTCCCCCGCCATCATCAGCGGCAGGCTTAATGCAGATGATGTCTTGTAGTGGGAGCGCGGAGCAGCACCATAGTTTCTGATAGTGTCGTCTCCGTTGATCAGGGCCGGCAGGCCCTTCTCGTAGACCTTCCCTGCAATCCCCTCTCCCTTGCGAACCCTCACGTTTTCCATCAGCCAGCGGCTCGTTCCTGTGGCTGCTCTTACTTCCAGTGTCTCCTTGCTGTGCGGTAGCATGAGGGAACATTTTTCTGCATTGGCCAGGCTGGCTGCCTCACTGACGATACCTTCGTAAAGGCGGCCCGGCTCCTGATAGAGCGAATAAAGGGAAGTTGCCTGCAATGAAAGGAGCTTCAAACGGTCCGATACATTTTCGATCTCATCCCGCTTTCGCCGCACGCCGCAGAGATATGCAGTAAGCTTGCAGAGGTTTGTAATGGATTCGCATGCCTGTTCGTCCAGCTCTGAATTGAAGACTGCCAGGATTCCGAGAAGCCCGACTTCCGTTGTAAAGGGAAACAGCGTGACATAGCTGATATTTTCCGGAAAGCCCGCATGGAGAAGCTCATGACTGTTCATTGTGGCAACGGAGGCCTCATCGGCGGTTACCTTCGTTACAAGCCGGTTGTCGACCGAAATGCTCAGGTCGGCAATCGTCTGCTTGTTCCTGCCCTCCATGACTTCCGGGCGATACTGGCCGTCCTTTCTGATAAAGAAAGCTGCCGTGTCTATATCGAACAGGAATATGACGGCATCCACTACTATCTGATACAGATTTCTTACTGAATAGTCGGAATTGATGTCCGACATGATACTGATTATCGTTCGCGACTGCTGTGAAAACCTGCTGAGGCTCATATTGTCCAGCTCGGACCTCACAAGCGCTTGCAGCATAGATTTGGCGTGGTTTAGCACGGAATTAATCTGATCGGCGGAAAATATCCTGATGACCTTCAGCCATTCATCTTCGCTTTTGTCGGAAACACCGGTAAGCTGTGCATAATCGCTTGCATAAAACCGCTTGAAATCGGAACCTTCGGTATAGAACGCTTCCGCCACTGCGATAAGATTTTTTCCTTCCATGTGAAGGGGGATGAACGCGTGGTGCTGTCCTGTGAGGCCCTGAACAAAGAAGGGCTCTTGTCTTACGAAGGCCAGCTTGAGCTGTTTTTCGAAAAATTTCTTGTAAAGCGCATGTATATCGGCGTTCGCATTGACCAGAGACAGCAACCTGTCGCCCGTTGAGGACGCTGCGAACAGTCTGTACTTTTCGTCATAAAGCGAAAATTGCAGGCCGGTCAGTCCGGATAAAGAAGCGAGCCCTTTAGTTATAGAGTTGCTGAGCATTTATTCATTCGGTCCCTGGCGTAGCGTTAACACATTTAAGTATAGCTCAAAAATAGGTCCGAAAATCGGGCAAACAGTCAAAAAAAAGTATAAAACATAAGAATTTACAGATTCTGTGACCTTCATCACTAACAAATGTGACAATTGCTGCTGCAAACCCGGGCGCCCGGCGCTCAAAGAAGCTTTTTTTGTCCCATTGTGCCCATCATTTAGGTCGCTCCCATAATTGAAGATTTATGTTACGCACAGCCGGCACATATGCTACACTTGGTATAGGAATGCAGCTGTCCTGATCTTTTGGCTGATTCCGAGCGCGGCCGACTGCATCATGCTGCATTTCGGGAAGAGGGTGGTCAGCTGTGAGACTAAAGAGATTTTTTTTATATTTAAGCCTCCGTTCCCGTATAATGATTCTTGTTTTTCTCTCGGCAGCTCCGGTGTTGGCAATTCTGCTTTATTCCGCCTCGGAGCAGCGGATTGGAGGGGAATCTGCGGCCAGGGAATCATCGCTGCAGTTTGTCCAGCTTGCGTCTTCGAATGTCGGTCAGCTTGTCGAAGGTTCCCGCCAGTTACTTTTGGTGCTTGCGGAACTGCCCTCCGTGCAGAATCAGGATTCGGCGGCTTGTAATGCCTTTTTCTCAGGCTTGAAGGCACATTTCCCGATGTACGGCAATTTTGTGGCTGCCAACACCGATGGAGATATATTCTGCAGTGCCCTGCCTTTGGAAAAGAAGATAAACGTGACGGACCGCGTTTGGTTTGGTGATGCTATCAGAACACATCAATTCGCCCTCGGTAGCTATCAGATCGGACGCATAATCGGCAGGCCGGTACTTAATGGCGCGCTGCCGGTATTCAAAGATGGCCGTCTGACAGGGGTCGTGAGCACAGCTATCGATCTCAGCTGGTTCAATGAGCAGCTTGGCAAGCTGAAAATACCTGAAGGATCGTCAATTTTTGTTATAGACCGGGACGGGACCGTTATGGCCCGCTATCCTGATACGGAACACTGGATAGGCAGGAATGCATCGGGGTCAGATATTGTAAAGTTAATCCTGACTCAGAAAAGCGGGACGGTTCAGACATCCGGTCTGAGCGGAAGGAGCCGTTTTTTCTCGTTCTCTCCGGTCAAAGGGACAAATGACGGGATGTTTATTTGCCTTGGCGTTTCACCTGAAATAGCCTTTGCAAAAGTTAAGCGGGACCTTGCAAGAAACATGATAATATGGCTGATTTCCGTGGCCATGGTTGCAATGATTGCATCGTTCGCCGCCGATTTGTTCATCATACGCAGGATGAAAAGACTTACCGAAGTCACGGATAAACTTGCGAAAGGCGATTTCAGCGCAAGGGCCGATTTCCAGATGGAACAGGATGAAATAGGAAACCTCGCAGGAAGTTTCAATTCAATGGCGGCATCACTCGAACAGGGTATGCGGACGCAACGAGAACTGCACCGTCAAAATGAACTCATATTGAACTCGGCCGGCGAGGGAATATACGGACTCGATACCGACGGAAACCATACATTTATAAACCATGCTGCGGCAAGAATGCTTGGATACGAAGTTGCAGAGCTCATAGGAAGAAACAGCCATGCCGTGCTGCATCATTCGCGGCCCGACGGAAGCGCATATCCCGATAACGAGTGCCCGATCAGCAGGGCCCTCAAGCATGGTACGGTACATAGCGGAGAGAACGAAATCTTTTGGAGAAAAGACGGGACGAGCTTTCCGATAAGATACACGGTCACGCCGATTATTGATAATAATGCAATGCGCGGAGCAGTTGTAAGTTTTAGTGATATTGCGGAGCGCAGACGGGCGGAACAGGCAATCATCGAGGCTAAGGAAGCGTGGGAGCGGACATTTGAGTGCGTGCCGGACCTGATTGCAATCCTTGACAATCGGTATCGGATAATCCGGGCAAACGACGCAATGGCGCGGAAGCTCAGCAAATTGCCGGATGAATGCGTCGGACTCACCTGTTTCGAGACTGTGCACGGGACGCTTGAGCCCCCTGTCTTCTGCCCGCATTCGGCTGTTTTGAAAGATGGAAAGCCGCATTCAGTCGAAGTGCACGAGGACCGTCTGGGCGGCGACTTTGTTGTGACGGCGACTCCGCTTCATGACGATAAGGGCCGGTTAATGGGCAGCGTTCATGTCGCCCACGATATAACGGAGCGGAGACGGGCCGAGCAGGAGCTGCGCAGGGCTCATGATGAACTCGAGATGCGCGTGATGGAGCGGACAGCAGAGCTTATGAAGGTAAATAAAGCTCTGGACAATGAGATTGCTGAGAGGGGGTTTTATGCAGAGAGGCAGGCGCAGCTCATCATAGAACTGGAAAGTATTAATAAAGAGCTGAACGATTTTGCGCATATCATTTCGCATGATCTGAAGGCGCCGCTGCGGGCAATAAAATCTCTTTCGGAATGGGTGCTGCAGGATCACGGTGCCGAGATCGGGGAGAGCGGACGGGAAAAGATACTACTTCTTAACAGCAGAATCGATCATCTGCGCGGACTGATCGACGGGATACTGGAGTATTCAAAGGTTGGCCGGCAGGGAATAGATCTGGTCGAAATCGACCTGGACAATCTGGTGAACAGGGTAATATTTTCGCTTTCGTGCCCCAAAAACATTTGCATTGTAGCAGATAAGAAACTGCCGGTGGTAAAGTGTGATATTGTCCGAATCGGGCAAGTTTTTCAAAACCTGCTCGACAATGCGATTAAGCATATGGACAAGGAACAGGGCGAGATAAGAATCAGCTGCAAGGAAGATGAAGAACAGTGGACATTCTGTATCGCCGATAACGGCCCAGGAATCGACAGCAGGCATCATGAAAGGATATTCCAGCTCTTTCAGTCGCTCAACGGCAACGTCGAGAAGAAAGGCATGGGCATCGGTCTGGCAATAGTAAAGAAGATAGTGGAGATGCACGGCGGCAGGATCTGGGTTGAATCGGCGGCGGGACAAGGCAGCAGGTTCTTCTTTACAATTCCGAGGCTTATCGCGGGGGACACTGCGTAAGAATGATCAGATGTCTTTTCATAGAGGATGACTTCATCGACCAGATGGCCGTGAGGAGGCTCGTTGCTTCTGAAGGCCTTCCGTGGAAGATAGAGATTGTCGGCAGGGTTACTGAGGCTAAGGCTTTGCTGAATAACGAATCGTTTGATGTTATTGTGTCGGATTATAATCTGCCTGACGGCAATGCATTCGATATCCTGGAGATGAAACCGGACATACCGATAATCATTGTAACGGGTGCGGGTAGTGAACAGATAGCCGTAGATGCAATGAAGGCCGGTGCCGGCGACTATCTCATCAAGGACAGTAACCGCAATTATCTGAAGATACTCCCGCTGACAATCGACAGGACGATAAAAGGCAGGATGATTGCAGACCGCATGGAAGCGCAGAATGTCAGTAATTCGGCTCGTGTGACTATAATCGGCAAGAGTGCCATCATACGGGAGGCATGCAGGCTGATAGATATTGCTGCGCAATCCGATGCGCCGGTGCTGATAACAGGAGAGACAGGGACCGGCAAGAACCTTGCGGCAAAGGCTATCCACTATTCCGGGCCTCTGAAGAAGGGGCCGTTTGTATGTATAAATTGCGCTGCCCTGCCTGAAAGTATGATCGAGGCGGAGCTGTTCGGCTACGAAAAGGGGGCGTTTACCGGCGCGGTAGCAGCCAAACGCGGGCTCTTCGAGATGGCCGAAGGCGGGACATTATATCTAGATGAGATCGGCGAAATGCCGATGCATCTTCAGTCGAAACTGCTGAGTGTCATTGAGGACAAGTGCCTGAGGAGGCTTGGCGGGGTTGTCGAGAGGGACATCGAGGCTCGCATCATATCGTCCACAAATGTCGATCTCGAAAAGGCGCTGGGTGTATCGTTCAGAAAGGACCTGTATTTCCGTCTCGGTGTTGTAAGAATACACATTCCCACTCTCAAGGAGCGGATCGAGGACATCCCCGATCTTTGCAGCCACATACTGAAGAAACTTACTCGGAGCGATGTGCAGCTTTCAGATTCGGAGTTGACAAGGCTGATGCATTACAACTGGCCCGGCAATGTGCGCGAACTGCGCAATGTCCTGGAGCGGGCACTGATGCTGCATGGCCGCTCGGACATCAGGCCGTCTGAGTTCATCGGCCAGTCAGTCCGGGTCAAAAGCCAAAGCCTTGGTAAGAGCACGCCGCACGAGGAGCCTATACTGACTCTGGATGAGATGGAGAAGAAGCACATCGGGATGGCGCTTAAGCGTTTTGCAGGCAATGTTACAAAGACAGCTGAAGCCCTGGGAATGTCGCTTGCAACCCTGAAACGCAGAATCAAGGAATACGGGCCGTTTTGATACGCCGGCTCAGAATGAGCCGCTCAGAATGAACCTGCAAAATACACACAGATCTATGCCCCTTCATAACTCTCTGAATTGCTTGTCTGTTTGTTAATCGATACCATTTTTGTCGCCCGGCCCGCAATTTGCTAATAATCTTTTGTGAAGATTTTAATCGTTGACGATGATCCGATTATGAGACGTCTCCTGTCCGCGTTTTGCGAAGCAATGCAAAAGGAATATACCCCTCTGACTGCTGCACACGGGGAGGAAGCACTGAAGGTTTTGGCGAAAGAACAGGTGGACCTTATGCTGACGGATATTGAAATGCCGATCATGGACGGGTGCGAGCTGGTTTGTGAGGTGAAAAAGCTTTACCCGAATACGAAGATTATGGTCATGACCGGCCTGGATAGCTTTGAAGTCGAGGGGCGGCTGCACAAGGTCGGCATCTCAACATATATGGAGAAGCCATTTACTATGCAAACGCTGGCTGCAAATATCGAGTCGGCATTCGGGAACGGATTTGAAAGGCCGATGCTCGGAGGACTTTCGTGCTTTATATGACCTGTCAACTGGGGCAATTTGATGTCGATGGGCTTTGAAATACCGGAACTCATTACCGCCATCGACAACTTTATTGAGAAAAAAGATCTGCGCAAAAAGGACCCTGGACTAAGGCTTATGCTGGCCGAGCAGATGAAAAAAATGGAAATCTGGTTTCTGGGCAGAATGTATGTGGATAATTCGAGGTTCATGCAACGGGTTGCAGAGCTATGCCGCAAGGGACCGCAGGACGATATAAGAAAGTTTATGGCTTTTGCGAGATACGCTTTCCGTCAGCTGGGTCCCGACAGGTTTGAGGATCGAATTCAAAAGAGTGTTCTTTCGTCAGAGGAGAAGAGGATGCTGATCGGTCTGTTCCGTATAGGAGGCGAGATTGAACACGGCTTTTCGCAGGCTGTTCCAGCTGCCGGCGAAACAGACGGTCATATCTCCTGCAATTAGACATTTCCGATCGTAACGGAGGAATTTTTATGAGCATTGACGCCGGCAATATCAGCCAATCCATTCGTGAAAGGGCATCCAGCTACAGGCATATTCTGGGGGCGCTGATGGACAGACTGGAGTCAGGGATATGCTGCCTCAAAAGCATTGAAATCAGACATAACAGCGGCAGGCACAGCGTACTTGTGCGCGACCTTTCAATGGACAGGGCTATAGGTACGCTCATTCAGGCGGTCGCGGACAGGTTCAAGAAGCTGAGGAACATTGATATAACCGTTTCCCAAGACGATGTTCCGAGGCATGAGCGTTTCAATTACTCATATATTATTGTAGTCCGGGACGGCGAGGTCAGATCCGAGCTGCCCTGACAATTGGAAGTAGCAAGTGCACTTTACACTCGGCGGCATAAGCCCGGCATTCTGTCGCGAAGCGTCCTGACAGGCAAATCCTTTTTTTCCTTTTCGGTTAGCCATATTCACATAACTTCGACTGTTTCCTATACTTCTTATAATATGTTATAACAATGAGATATTGTGCTCATCAGCAGTGCATCGTGAGGATCTACATGAATGATAAAAGCGTAGAAATGAAGGAAAAAATTGCCGGATACTTCAAGGTCGACAAAGACCTGATAATAGTCTTTTTGCTGGTGGCCATAATCGGCTTCGTCTTTTTTTTCGTTTCCAATCAGCGGGCATTCCTGAACTTCTTTTATCTGCCGGTTATAGCAGGGGCTTTCTTTTTCGGAAAGAGGTATGCGACGCTGTCTGCAACAGCGTCTGTTCTTATCGTGGTGCTTATGTCTCTGATCTATTCGGATAAGTTTCTTGAAGTTGCGCATGACCCGATATCGAAATGGCTGGATATAGGAACATGGGGCGGGTTCCTGGTGATAACCGGATATTGCATAGGCCACCTTTACGAAAAGAAAGAGCGGGCGATGGAAGAGATCAAGAGAACATACCGCGGTATCGTAGAGATGCTCTCGCTGATTATCGATTCTGTCGACAAAGACACCCAGAGCCATTCCAACCGGGTTTCTACGATTGCGGTGATGATAGCGCGGGCCATGAAATGCCCTGAACAGGAGGTCGAAAACATACGCGCCGCCGCTCTGTTGCACGACCTCGGCAAACTTGGTGTGAGCAATGAAGTCCTGCAGAAGATTGGAGCGCTCACCGAAGAGGAGAAGGAGCTCATCAAGACACACACGACACGCGGCGCAGAGATAATCAAGCCTGTCGGCGGCAAGGTGGTCCAGATACTGCCGTATATAATTTATCATCACGAACAGTTTGACGGCACCGGCTATCATAAACTGGTGGGCGACGGCATACCGCTCGGGGCGAGGATTATTGCGGTTGCCGACGTTTATGACGCGCTGATGTCGGACAGACCTTACCGCAAAGGAGTCTCACCCGCCGAGGCTCGCGAGCATATCGTTATCAACTCGAACAAGTATTTCGATCCCACCGTTGTCGATGCCTTTGTCTCGATCGTGCCTCAGGTCGAATCCCTTGCTCTGCACAGGCTATAGCGCTTTATGAAAGTAGCCACCGCTGCCGAGATGAGGGAGTTCGACAGGACAACGATTGAGGTAGTCGGCATTCCGTCGCTGGTGCTTATGGAAAATGCCGGGGCTGCTGTTGCAGCGCGGGCTGAAGAGATATGCGACGGCAGGAAAGTGCTGTTCCTCTGCGGCTGTGGCAACAACGGCGGTGACGGGCTGGTCGCTGCAAGAAAACTCCTAAACCGTGGATTTGATGTCAGGGCAGTTGTCTTTGCCAAAGCCGATAGTATGAGTCAGGACTGCAAGGCGCAGTATCAGATCGCCTCAAAGATGGGCCTGCGGATCGAGCTGAAAAAGTCGCTTACGGCCGCCGACCTTCACAGTGCTCTTGTCATAGACGCCGTTTTCGGCACAGGCTTGAGCAGGACGGTCGGCGGGCAACTGGCGGAGACGTTCAGGGCTGTCAACGAATCAGGCTCAACTGTAATTTCGGTGGACATCCCGTCCGGCATATCCGCTGACACAGGAGAGGTACTTGGCGAAGCGATAAGGGCTGACCATACGGTGACCTTCGGACTGCCTAAAAGGGGGCATTTTCTTTATCCAGGCGCTGGATATTCCGGAGTTCTGCATGTGGCCGACATAGGTTTTCCTTCCGGACTGCTTCGGTCGGAGTCTATCAAGACCGGGCTTATCGACCGAGAATATGCCGTTGGGTCCCTACCCGAAAGACCGCGCAATTCGTACAAAGGCGATTACGGCCATGTGCTGGCAGTTGCGGGCTCAAGGGAAAAAACCGGGGCAGCAATGATGACAGCCAAGGCATGCATTCGGGCAGGCGCAGGGCTTGTTACCATCGGAGTTCCTGAGACCTTGATGGATGTGTTCCAGGGAAGAGTGACCGAGGAGATGATATTGCCGTTGCCGGATAATGGGAACGGCTCTCTCGATGCAAGGGCATCCGATCTCATTCTGGACTTTGCTTCTCGACATGTGGATGTCATTGCAATCGGGCCCGGCATAGGCGTTTCTTCCGATATAGAGGCAATAGTCAGAAGACTCGTTGCGGTTTCGGCGCTGCCTCTCGTCATTGATGCGGATGGCCTGAACGCCATAACTGATGGTGGAGCGAGTCTAAATAAGGCGAAATCTCCTGTCATTATTACGCCCCATCCCGGCGAGATGTCCCGGCTGATTCACAAAGCGGACATCGGCATCCGGGAGATTGAGAAAGACCGGATAGGCACGGCCCAGTCCTTTGCTGAAGCGACGGGTGTTTACGTTGTCTTAAAAGGTGTGCCGACCATTGTTGCTACTCCAGAGGGACAGGCATTGATCAACACGACGGGAAATCCGGGTATGGCAACTGCCGGATCGGGAGATGTCCTGACGGGCATCATCGCATCCCTGGCAGGGCAAGGGATGGCGCCGCTTCGCGCATCTGCTCTTGGCGTATATTTGCACGGTCTGGCAGGAGACCAGGCTGCAGCTGAAACCGGCCTGCATTCTCTGGTTGCATCCGACATCATAAAGTCGCTTCCGGCTGCTTTCCGCTGCCTGGCGTGACATTAGGTATTTGTTTGTGATGCCGGGTCTTATCATTCCTCCTATCTTTGACGGTTTTCCTGTGAAGGCATATTTTACAACTAAATCTTCGCCTGTCGAATCTTCGCGCATCACAGCCCTGCTGCACGCCAATGAGGTGTATTTCCCGGTGCAGAAGCATACGGATACAGTTATTGTTGCCGATGGCGGCCGGGAGCCGGAAATAGCCGATGCCGTTGTAACAGACCGGAAGGGTCTGGCTGTCGGAGTCCGGGTTGCAGACTGCGTACCTGTTCTGCTGTATGATGCCCAAAAACAGATAGTTGCTGCAGTACATGCAGGATGGCGGGGTACGGCGGCAGACATACTTGGAAAGACCGTCAGGTTTTTCAGCAAGCGTTTCGGCTCATTGCCGGAGGACATCCTTGTGGCTATCGGCCCCAGCATAAAGGGAAGCTGCTATGCCGTTGGAAGCGATGTCGCAGATGCGGTTGCCGGTGCTGCAGCGACAGATTCCTGCATAACCGCCGTCGGCAGGGATATCTATGCCGACCTGCCCGAGGCGAACAGACTGCAGGCAGTGAACGCAGGGATTGCAGCAACTAATATCTGGATGTCGGATGAGTGCACGCACTGCCTGCCCGACAGATTTCATTCATACAGGTTCAGCAAGACATCCGCCGGACGGCAATCTGGAATTATTGTTCTGGATTGACGACGCAAAGGATGTCGCTCTTCACGCAGTTTCTGCCTGCATTTTTCCCTTCGTAGAGCAACCTGTCGGCCTTGGCAATAAGCGATTCTTCTGAGTCGTCCTTTCCGGCAGAGACAGCCCCCATAGTCATCGTGACCTGGATTCTGCGCTCTCCAATCTTGAAGAAGCTGTTGTTGACGAGTATCCTCAGCTTGTTTGCAAGTTTCGGGATGTTTTGTTCCGATATGTGAGATACAATTATAAGGAACTCTTCTCCTCCCCAGCGGCCAGCCACATCATGACCACGGACATTGCTGGCAAGAGTCTGAGCAACCATTCTCAGGACATCGTCGCCGATGCCATGACCGAAATTGTCGTTGACATCCTTAAACCGATCGATATCAGCGAATATGATCCCAAAAGGTATATTGTGACGGCGCAATTCCTCCAAACATGTGTGCAGTCTCATGTCCAGGTAGCGCCTGTTGGGTAGTTCGGTCAGGGCATCGATCGAAGCCGCCTTCCTGAAACTGTCCAGAAGCTCTTTTTCCATAATCCGTGCGGAATTGTCCCTGAACGTTTCAACGGCACCGACAATATTGCCGTCGGCGTCTCTGAGGGCAGAAATGCTGACGGTAACAGGCAATCGATGCCCATCTTTATGGTGGAGGAAGACCTCCCCATGGTTGCCGCATCCATCACGTAAGGTCTTGGCTAGCGGGCAGGTGCCGGTGCACAGACTGTTCCCCAAAGCGTCCACATGCACCAGGATGTCATCAGCGCAACTGGAGCCGATAACTTCTTCCGCAGTATAGCCGGTTATCCTCTCGGCAGCTCTGTTCCATAAAGTAATTTTGCGCGAGGCATCGACGAAATAGACCCCGTCGTTAATGTTGTCAAGGACGCGTTTGTAGAAGGCTTCAGGGAACTCCATGTATATATTATATATTCCGTCCCCATTGTATAAAAAGCCCTAGGCGGCTGGGAATCAGCCGGTTCTTTCCAGAAGCCCAAGCTCACAGGGAACCCTGTCAAGTTCTTCTACCGAGTAAATATGACCTTCTTGGGGGCGTTCGAGCAGCCATAGGACAACCGCCTGGTCGCCGGGATGCATGCATATCGCAATTCGGTTGAAAGGGATTTCGATGCCGATGATTTCACTCATTATCCGGGCGGTCCCTTCATGGCCAACCGCCGATACAAAACCGTCCGTCAGCAATGCCTTTGCCTGATCGGGGGTTATCCTTGCGAAACTGAATTGACCGAAACCGGTTAAGACGGGCGCGTTCAGGGCGTAAATCAACGGATCGACTCCAGCCTCTCACTGCAGGCCGCAGGTCCCATCCTGTCGAGAAGGCCGGCAACAACCTGCTTCCTCTCTATGAGCGAAAAATCGAAATAAAGAGTGCTTTCCATAAGTATCGAAACGACTTCCTTCATTTTATCCAGTCTGTCTTTCATATTAAACACCTGCCTTCTGCTAACGGAAATGCATATGCCATGCCAATATCTACCATATTGAAATATAAGGGAAGCCGTTAGTCACTCATTTGTAGAAGTGCAAAAAAGGGGACAGACTTCCCGCAATGAGGAGAAAAAATTGCACGGTGGGACGGCCAAATCAGGAGACGGGGCCTGATGCAGGGCCGCAAAGCTCACCGGCCTGTTTCTTCAGGATGAGGGCAGTCTGCCTGTCCAGGCCGCTGGCCTGGACGAAGGCCTCTTCGTCCATCGACGATATTTCATCGGCAAGGATAATGTCACGCGAGGTAAGGATCTGGGCTGTGTTTCTGGTGGCAGCAGGCAGTATCGTGACAGGGTAAAGGCGTTTTTCCTCAATCATCTTTTCAAGGCCCATTTTTTCGGGGTATCGCCAGCTTAAGACCTTCAACCCTACGCATTCTGCATACTTTATGGCGTCGGTACTGCATCGCGTATTGGTGACCAGCCATCCCTCCTGCACATGGGAATTTCTGTGCTCTGATATCTCGAAGGCCTTCTTTATGTCCTCGAATCTGGCATGAACATAGAGCGCTATTTTGACATCGGCAGGCTTTTCACTGCCTGCATGGTGCTTGCACTCGATCATGCATCTCGTGTCGTCGCGTGTTGCCAGTACGTCTACTTCATGCGTGACGCAGTAGCCCTTGATGATCCTGTTTACCTCCACCGTGTATCCATATGCCTTGAGGATGCGGGCCACATATTTTTCGAAAGGATAGCCGGTGGGCCCCAAAGAGAAGATCGCTCTCTTGATTGAATACCGCATGCCGCTGGAGCGGCTGTATTGTCTGAGCAGTTTTTTTGCCATCCTGAAGATGTGTCGCGTATGCGTTGAATGCGTTACCTGCGTGGACACTCTGCCCGCTATGTCCCAGGCGACATCCTCCGGAGCGCCGGACCTGACGAGGGAGCTGACGAGCTTGCCTATGTCGAATTCCTCGGATATTCCAGAGGCCTTGGTCACCGGTATAGTCATCGTTAATTCTACACTATTTCTTCAGCCCAGGGGCTACGGCAGGCGAAGTCATATTGCAACGAACATGGTTTTTTTGATAGAGTCTTGAATTCGATAAATATGCGGGAGGGAAAGATATGTCTGAATTCAAGGGAGTGACAGTCGTCAAGAAGGCTAACGTGTTTTTTGGGGGAGGGGTTACAAGCAGGACCATCATTTTTCAGGACGGTCAGAAGAAGACGCTTGGGATCATGCAGCCGGGTGAATATGAATTTACGACGAAGGATGCCGAGATAATGGAGGTCCTTTCGGGCGATATGGATGTGCTGCTGCCCGGAACGGATGTCTGGAAGCCTTTCAGGAGCGGCGACGCATTCAACGTGCCGGCCAATGCCAGTTTCAGACTGAAGGTCAAGGAGCTGTCCGATTACTGCTGCTCGTTCGTAAAGTAGCCGGTTAATCCCGGATTCGGGGGTCCGCATGAACATTTATTCAGCGTATATCATCACGTTCATCGCCAGTTTCTGCATCCTGGTTATCGAGATCGTAGCAGGGCGCATCCTGGCGCCTTTTGTCGGCGTATCGCTTTACACCTGGACCAGCATAATCGGGGTGGTACTGGCCGGCATAAGCATCGGGGCTTATCTTGGCGGCAGGCTGGCGGACAGATTTCCTGACGTAAGGACGCTGGTATGGCTTCTGATCATATCGGGCATGGCCGTACTATTAATAGCGCCGGTCACCAATCTTATTGCTGCGTACAAGTTTCAGACATCGCTTATGATGCGGATACTGATTGTTACCTCGCTCATCTTTTTTATACCGAGCTGCATCCTGGGCATGATTTCGCCGGTAATCATAAGGCTTGCGCTGCGCAAGATGGAGAGGGTGGGCCATATAGTCGGCAAGATATACGCCATCTCGACACTGGGCTCCATAATAGGCACTTTTGCAGCAGGCTTTTTCCTGATTTCGTGGATCGGGACTAGGCAGATCATGCTATTGATGGGAGGCATTCTCATGCTGACCGGAATCGCCTACGGGACTTTGGCCGGTAAGCGCAGGATGATGTTCGGCGTTGTCGCACTACCGGCCCTGCTTGCCGGAGGATATTACGACTATGCATGCAAACCCTTGCTAGACAAGGATGTACTTATGTACAAGGAAAGCGACTATTACACCATAAAGGTCAAGGAGGCGACTCGCAAAGGAGGGCATAGGGTCCTTAAATCGCTGGTACTCGACCACCTGACGCATTCCTTTGTGGATACGTCCGATCCGTTGCACCTGGAGTACGAATACGAACTCATATATGCAGATATCCTGAAGTGGCGCCTGACGAAAGACGCTCAGTTCATGACGCTGTCTATCGGTGGCGGTGGATACGCCTTCCCGCGCTATATGGAAGCGTACTATCCGCAATCATATAACGAGGTGGTGGAGATCGATCCCCAGATCACCAAGATAGCCTATGACCATCTGGCCCTTCCGCGCGAGACCAGGATCAGGACATTCAACGAAGACGGAAGATGGTTCGTAATGAACTGCAGGAATAAGTATGACGTCGTATTTATTGATGCATACAATGATCTGTCAATACCGTACCATTTGACCACCAAAGAGTTTGCCGAACAGATCAGATCCATAACTAAACCAGACGGCATTGTGCTTACAAACGTCATCGACAACTTTCAGCAGGGATCGTTCCTGCCTTCATATATCAGGACGCTCCGCGAAGTCTTTGGAAAGGACAATGTCCACCTTATCTCGATCAGCCCCGACTTTGAAAGGACCCGAATCAGCACATTCATAGTCTTGACCGGCAACAGCTCTGTTGACATAAGAAGCTTTGCGGCTTTTCTCGCAAAGGAAGGACGGGCGACGTCGAGTGTGGTGCCGGACGTCATGGTTAATGCGTATGTAGACAGAAACTATTCGGTCCTTCTTACCGATGATTATGCGCCTGTGGACAACCTTATCGCTCCGATTTTCGAAACCAGATTCGGATATAGCGGGGCGCGGTAAAACCCGGCTACGATTTCACCGCCGGAAGGTAGATATCGAAGGTAGTTCCCTTTCCCGCTTCAGACCTTACGGTGATTACTCCGTCATGACTCGTAACCGTGGAGTGCGCGATGGCCAGGTCCAATCCGGCCTTGAGGGAGACGCCGACATCTTTCAGGGCAAAGAAGGGGTCTAATATCTTTGGAGCGCTGTCACCGGCCGAGTCCGGACCTATTCCCGTCACCGAAATTTTGACATAGTCGCCTGCTCTTGTCTTAAGCCTGTGTTTGCCTTTAACTGTTACATTTGACGCGGTGACCTTCAGTAATCCCTTGCCGTCAAGTGCTTCTCTGCAATGCATCAAAATACCTAGTAGCGCCTCGGTCAGCTGTGATTCGTCAGCCTCAATCTGCCGGAGATCGCCTGAAAGATTCAGGTCCACTTTCAATTCATTTCCCGTCACTGCAGGCACCACTTTCATCCTGATCAGATTGCCGGGTTTCAGCTTCTTTTTTAATGGAGTACCTCGTCTTGAGAATTTCAGCAGTTTCTGGGTCAGCTCTGCAGCGTGCAGAGATACTTCTTCAGCATTGGCGAGAAGCGTGTTCAGCTTGTCGTTGGAAGGCGCGATCTTTCTTGCTATCGAGATATTGCCCAGGATCGCCGTGAGCAGATTGTTGAAGTCATGCGCTATGCCTCCGGCTATCATACCGACTGCTTCGAACTCCCTCACTTTCATAAGCTCTTCCATCAATCCCCGGCGGCGGCTGATGTCGTGATTGCTTGCCCGTCGTCCAAGCCACTGCCCGTCGCTGCTGAATACAGGGCGGCAGCTATGGCTGATCCAGCGCTCCTCTCCTGCCTTGGTGATGATCCGGAAGTCGAAGTGGTGTGTGTCGTGAGTATCCGATAACGAGTCGTTGTAATGCGCCGCCACTGCTGCCTGGTCGGAAGGATGGGCAATCATGGTCACAAGGTCCGGGTTCAGGAGGAATTCTTCAGGACGATAGCCTGTTATCATTTCGCAGGCAGGCGACACATAAAGGAACTGGCCGTCCGGACCGAGCCATTCCTCCCAGTCACAGGTGAAGTCTGCGACTATGCGGTATTTTTCTTCGCTCTTCCGCAGAGCTTCCTTTGCCTGCTTGCGTTCAGTGATGTCCTGGATGAGGCCGTCATAGGCTATCAGTTTGCCCTCGGAGTCATACTGGCAGACAGGAGTGTTTATTACCCATCGCATTGTGCCGTCCTTCCTGACGATCCGGTGCTCGAAAGGGGCGGTCTCTTTGCCGGATATAATGCCTGCCACATGCTTCAGTACAAATGGTCGGTCTTCCTCATAGACCATGTTGATCCACAGGAAGTTGTTCGAGGCGAATTCATCCGGCGAGTATCCGGTTATCGGCAGGCAGCCCCTGCCGTGGACGGTTTCCACCGGGTTGCCGTCTACCATATGAACGCTGAAGATGTAATCTGAAACTACTTCTGTTATATGCCGGTACTGCGCAGTTACAACTTGCAGTAGGTCTTCATTCTGTCTGTGCTTATTCTCCAGATCGACAACGACAGCCCGTAAATAGGCTATTTCATACGATGCTTCATCCAGCGTTTTCTCTTCCTGTCCCATTTGTCCGCCTGTCTGTTTTGTGTGAAGAACTGAGGCTATTTTAATTATATCAGAATAGCAGGCTTCGGGCCCCCGGGAAAATTGAGCCGAGATGGTCGGTATGTTCGGTCAGATGTGCGCGAAATTGATTTTGATGCTGTTGTGCCGTAATATATTGTAGTATCGATATAGTCGGATATGAGAAGGAGATGAGATGCTGAAGGCAAAGGACATAATGACCAAAGATGTGATAGCTGTCAGCCCGTCCATGACGGTTGAAGATTTGGCTCGCATATTAGTCGAGCGGAGAATTAGCGGCGCGCCTGTGATAGATGCCGCGGGCGATCTTGTGGGTATTGTAACGGAAAACGATCTTATACGAAAAAACAAGAAATTTCACATACCGACAATCGTCAGGCTTTTCGATGCGTACATCATGCTGGACAGCAAGAGCAGGGTTGAGCAGGAGATAAAGGACATGGCTGCCGTCACGATCGGGGATATTTACCGCAAAGAGGTTGTAACGGTGAGTGAAGATGCGCCGGTTGACGAGATAGCCACCATAATGTCTGAGAAGTCGGTTCATCTTATCCCGGTTGTGGAAGGCAGAAAGATCAAGGGGATCATCGGTAAGATAGACATCATCAAGGGGCTGAGCATCGGGACACCTTAGCCTGCCGCGTTGCGATCAAAAGCGCATGCAATGGACATTTATATAATCACGCGCTCGGCTGACGAGACCGAACTCCTTGGCTCTCAACTTGGTGTGTTGCTGAAGAAGAGGGGGACCGACGCGACAGTATGCCTTTTTGGTGATCTGGGAGCCGGCAAGACAACGTTTGTCAGAGGTTTTGCGACAGCTTTCGGCGTCCCGGCAAGAGAAATAGGGAGCGCCAGTTTCGTTATCGTCGCCGAATACGAGACTTCGCCCCCTTTCTACCATATAGATCTGTACCGCCTGGCTTCGGAGCCCTGCGCCGAAGATATGGGACTCTGGGAGTATATAGAATCGGATGGCATCGCAGTGATCGAGTGGGCAGAGAAGCTGGGGGAAATACCTGATGCAGCTATACGTGTAACTTTGCGGCATACGGGCGAAGAGACGCGGGAAATCACAATCGACGGCATAGGGCACGCTGAAATGGACGCATTGTCGGAGATGCGGCGCAAAACATGAAGAAGATCGGGATCATATGCAAATCAGGCAGGAAAGAGCCTGTGGAGCTGGTGAAGCTGCTGCTGCCGTGGCTTGAAGAGAGAAAATGCAGCGTTGTCCTCGAGGCTGCGCCGGCTTCTGTGCTGGGGCAGAAAGGCATGGAACGCGATGCTATCCCCGATGCCGTAGAGATGATGGTGGTCCTTGGCGGCGACGGAACGATGCTCAGCGCCGCGAGGCTTGTTGCAGGAAAGGATGTGCCCATCCTTGGCGTGAACCTTGGCGGTCTTGGTTTTATCACCGAGATCAGTAAGGACGAGGTCTTCAGCGCGCTTGAGCAGATTCTGGACGGAAAGAGCCCGATCGAGGAACGCATGATGCTCGATGTATGCGTGTTACGGGAATCTGCAGAGGCGGGTTGTTTCCAGGCCCTGAACGATGCGGTCATAAACAAGGGCGCCATGGCGAGGATCATAGAAATGGAGACCTTTGTAGAAGCTTCTTACGTGACGACATACAGGGCGGACGGCCTGATCATATCGACTCCCACAGGATCTACGGCTTACAATCTCGCCGCAGGCGGGCCCATATTGTATCCTACATTGAGCAGCATAGTTATAGCACCGATCTGCCCGCACATGCTGACGAACAGGCCGATTGTGCTCCCGGACAAAAGTGATATCAGGATTGTGCTGAAGTCGGAGATCGAAAGCGTCTACCTTACTGTGGACGGACAGGTCGGAATACCGCTGCAGCAGGGCGACGTGATCGAGGTTAAGAAGTCGGACAATACCACCAGGATATTTACCCCGTGCGGCCACGACTACTTCAACCTGCTCAGGACGAAGCTGAAATGGGGAGAGAGATAGTTTATCGTGAGATCGGATGTTGGAAATATTTGTGAAGTTCTCGACTATTTCAAGTCGATGGGATTTGACCTGGTTCCGTTCAGGCCGATGAAGCTTATCGGAAAGGCTGAGCGAACTGCAGAGACGAAGATTGCACTGGCACCGGTACGAGACAAGGCCGCAGCTTTGCAGGCCCTGCGCGAAGAGATCGGGGATTGCACCAGATGCCCTCTTTCCGGCGGCAGGACGAATATCGTGTTCGGCGAAGGCAATCCGGATGCAAGGATCATGTTCATCGGCGAAGCGCCCGGAAGAGAGGAAGACATTCAGGCTAGACCTTTTGTCGGCGATGCAGGGCAACTCCTAACAAAGCTCATCGACAAGATGGGCGAGAAAACAGGCTTCGGACGCAAGGATGTATACATCGCTAATATCGTGAAGTGCAGGCCACCTCAGAACCGTGATCCGCACGAAGACGAGAGCCGCACCTGCTCTCAGTTTCTTCAAAGACAGGTTGAGATCATATCTCCGGAGATCATTGTAGCGCTTGGCAGGATATCAACCTTTTTCCTTTCGGGCAGGAGCGGGCCCATTACCTCTTTTTCGATTACGCGAGAACGCGGAAAATTCTTCGAGTTCAAGGCAGGCGAAAAGACTATCCCGGTGATGCCGACCTTTCATCCGGCATATCTGCTCAGGAACCCGAAGGACAAGTGGCTCACATGGGAGGATGCACAGGCAGTCCTGAGAAAACTGGAGGAGAAAGCTCAATGAAGGTCCTATGGGCGCCGTGGCGAATGGAATACATTCTGGGTGAGAAAGAAGACTACTGCATATTCTGCGTGAAACCGCGGGAAGACAATGACAGGGATAATCTGATACTTTATCGCGACAAAAGTGTTTTCGTAATGATGAACAAATATCCATACAATAACGGCCACCTGATGGTCTTGCCATATATCCACACATCGTCATTGGACGGCCTGGATACCGGCACCCTCGGTGACCTCATGCGAATCACGAAATATTGTGTCGAATGCATAAAAACGGCCTTTCACCCGGAGGGATTCAACATAGGGATCAACATCGGAAAGGTGGCCGGGGCCGGCATAGAGGAACATCTGCATGTCCATGTGGTTCCGCGGTGGGGAGGAGATTCGAACTTCATGGCAGTTACAGGCGAGGTCAGAATGGTCCCTGAACACATCCTCGCCACCTACGACAAGCTGCATCCCATTTTCAACAAGCCCTGAGGCAGACATAATCTCGATCCGGGCTTGCAGCTTCCCGTTTAACAGGATAAACTGAAAACAAGATCAAGTAATCTTCACGATGCCGGAGGTGGCAGATATGAAGGCATTTCTGCGAATTGCGCTTTATACTTTCTGTTTTTCTATATTGCTGGTGCTTTTAGTCGGGTGTGCCTTTAACCAGACCTACATTCGCACCACCGGTGCATCTGATGCCGAGATCACCGGCAATTACACGGTATTCCTCTTCGGGGCCAATCATTACGAGGATATCGCAACGGCTGCCATACTCGTGCCGACCGACGGCAAGTATCACGTCGATATCTATGCTCCGGATTGGGCATACCGAGTTGTGAAAGGGGTGTCGGGTAAAGATGCCGTTGCAATGGCCAAAAATTTTGTCAGCTGGCATTCTTCGGTCCTGCGTACTGAGACGGCCAGGATCGTGATGCCTGACGGTGCGGTCATCGGATATGAAATAAGGCCGCTATACATGATAACGACATTCGGACGCGAAGACGTGATGTATATCAATTATTTTCTCAAAGAAGGCAATAAGATTGAAGTGCATATTCACCTGTATCCCGATATAGAAAGACGCCTCATGACCGGCGACGGAAGGGCAGGCCGATTTGATTGATGAAATTGAAACCAGCGCGCGCTGTTCGAACTCCGGATCAGGCATCTCTTAATCATGCGGACAGGCTAAGCCCGATTGCGCTGCATCTCGTCCAGGATTTCCCGGACCCTGAGTAACAGGTCTTTCGGCCTGGCAGGCTTGACGATATAACTAATCCCTTCAGTTTGAAGGAACTCCTTGTCCATCCGGTCGGCTGTATATCCGCTCGCGAAGAGAAACTCCGCTGAAGTCCCGATTTCTTTCATTGCCGCATATGCTTCTCTGCCGCTCTTCTTGGGCATGATCATGTCTAGCACTATCAGTTTTATTTTGTCCTTGTTCTCGATAAATTGCATTATTGCATCATCGCCGTTGCCGGCCAGAATCACGTTATACCCATATTTTGAAAGTATCGTATAGTACAGCTTTCTTAGTTTCGCATCATCTTCAGCTACAAGAATGGTTTCGCTGCCGCCCTTGGGCTCTGCATTGTTGTTGGCGGCGACTGCGGCCTTACCGATTGGGGAGAGAGGCAAATATATCTCGAATGTCGTGCCTTTACCGACCTCGCTTTTTACCTCTATATGTCCGTCGAGCTGAGAGATTATTCCATAAACCATTGAAAGCCCCAGCCCCGTGCCTTTTCCCATTGGCTTCGTGGTGAAGAAGGGTTCGAAAAGCCTGGCCTTTGTTTCCTGGTCCATGCCTTGCCCGGTATCTGTGATGCTGATAAGTGCGTAGGGGAACGGTTTGCCGTATCCGTGCGTCAGTATGAAATTCTGGTCGAGCGTTACGATGCCGGTGCTCAGGATAAAGCTTCCTCCATCCGGCATTGCATCTCGGGCATTTGTGGCCAGATTAAGGACCACCTGATCCATTTGCGCTTCGTCCACAAGGCATATTAAGTCATCATTAGTCAGATTCAAAACGATTTCAATGTCCTCTCCTATCAGCCTTGTAATCAGTTTCATGGACTTTGTTATCAGGGCGTTGATATCCCACGGCAAAGGGTTTATCAGCTGGTTTCTGCTGAATGCAAGCAGGCTGTGCGTGACCTCAGCCGCTCTGTTGGCTGATTCCAATATCTGTCCAAGATCTGCTTGCAAAGGGTTGTCCGGTACCAGCTTCGTCTGTATAAGATATCCGTATCCGATAATGGCTGAGAGGATATTGTTGAAGTCATGTGCTATTCCCCCGGCAAGCTGTCCGACAGCTTCCATTTTTTGGGATTGAAAAAGCTGAGCCTGCAGCATCCTGCGCTGTTCGGCAGACCTCTTTTTTTCGGTCACGTCCCTTATTGTATTTATTCTGGCCTTGACGGAACCATCAGGATTTCTCAGAAGTGCGGCTGTGACGACAGTGTCAATTACCGTGCCGTCCCGCCGCCTGATCTGAAGGGGGTAATCCTGGACATATCCTTCCTGCTTAAGTTTTGCCAGGCCCGCCAGCATGTCGGCCGGATTCACGAAATGAGCGACCGTCGGCACCTTTGAGAGTTCATCGCGGCTGTCATAGCCCAATAACTCAAGCGTTGCATCATTGAAGTCGATTATTTGCTCATCCGCTGAAACTATGCTGACGCTATCGCGTGAAGTCAGGAAAAAACCCTTGTATAACGCTTCGCTCTCCACCAGCGCCTGTTCCGCCAGCTTCCTTGAACTGTTGTCCTGCAGAATTCCCAGTATGCAATCTTCACCGTCTATATGGATTTTCTTCGCCGAAATCAGCAAGTCGCGCATCTCACCTGATTTTTGCCGGCATTTCATTTCCACATCCTTTGCATAACCGTCATTGTGAACCATGTCAATAAAACGCCGACGATGCTGCGGCTCCCCCCAGAGGCCCAGCTCCAAAGATGTGCGGCCGATTATCTCGTTGCGCTCGTATCCGCATATATCGAGAAAGAAATCATTTATTTCTATGAAGACACCGTCTCTTACGCGGGAGATGCCTACCCCTGCTGGAATGGAGTGCCATATCCGATGGGCTGTCTCAAGGTTGTTCCACAAAGACATCCCGTCCCGGCGGGAAATGTTGTTGGCTCCTTCCGCTGCGGATGCCATTTCTACTTGCCCGGCCTGCTTATCCTTCATTCTGGCCTCCGAGACCTCCGATGCAGCTAATGCTGGTTCATAATTTCACAGCAGGAGTGCCGGCTCACTGCAACCTATGGTGCGCACGTAGTTATTTAATTATCGTATTTTTTGATGCAGATCACAATTACCCGGCTGCAGATTGCAATTTACAGGGAATGTTCGGCAGGGACCGGCTGCTTGTTCAGTGCGCCTCGGCCCAGTTGCATCCGTGGCCAATGTCCACACGCAGAGGCACCGAAAGTTTCAGCGCGCCTTCCATCTCTTCCCTGATCAATGCAGACGCTGATTCAACTTCATCTTCAGGCACCTCAAAGAGAAGCTCGTCATGTATCTGAAGTATCATTTTAGTTTTTAGCGCGCTGTCTTTCAATCTTTTCCATATGCGGACCATTGCTATCTTGATAAGATCTGCTGCCGTACCCTGCACCGGAGCATTGATGGCCATGCGCTCCGCCTGCATTCTAAGGTTGTTGTTGGAGCTGTGAATATCCGGTATCGGCCGCTTTCTGCCGAGCAGGGTCTTGACATATCCCCTCGACCTTGCGCCTTGAAGAGTCATGTCCATGTAACCGCGCACGCCGCTGTGCCTCTCGAAATAATGATCGATTATTACCGATGCCTCTCTCGGAGATATTCCCAGTGCCTCTGAAAGTCCGAAGGGGCTTATGCCGTAAATGACGCCGAAGTTTACGGTCTTGGCGACCCGCCGCTGGTCTGACGTTACATCTTCCGGGGCGATGGAGAATATCTCGGAGGCCGTTCTGGTATGGATGTCCACATCCTTTCTGAAGGCTTCGATCAATCCGGCGTCTTCGCACAGGTGCGCGAGTATCCTGAGTTCTATCTGGGAGTAATCGGCCGATATCAGCACAGAACCCTTGTCGGCAATGAAGACCCCCCGTATCTTCGGCCCCCATTCGCCGCGAATCGGGATGTTCTGCATGTTGGGATCGCTGCTGCTCAGCCTGCCTGTTGCCGTTACGGTCTGGTTGAAGGATGTGTGTATGCGTCCGGTCTTCTCGTTGATGAGCTTCGGCAGCGCATCGACGTATGTGGTCTTGAGTTTGTAATAGGTTCGGTAATTCAGTATTTCGGCGGGCAGATCGTGGCTTTTGGCCAATTCTTCCAACACCTCGACGTTTGTCGAATAGCCGGTCTTCGTCTTTTTTCCAGGTTTCAGTCTCAGGATGTCGAAGAGTATGCGGCCAAGCTGCTTGGGCGAGTTGATGTTGAATTCTTCTCCTGCGAGGCCGTAAATCCTTGACTGAAGAACAGCCAGTTCCCTTTCAAGCTCCTTCGAGAGCTCTTCGAGCCGCTTCGTGTCCACCCCGATCCCTGCTTCCTCAATATCGGCAAGCACGTGGATTAGCGGCATCTCAATGTCGAAATAAAGAGACGTCAGGCCTTCTGCTTCCAGTTTCTGAAAAAGGATATCTTTCAGTTCGAACGCAAGCTCGGCGTCTTCAGCTGCATATGCTGTTGCTTCATCCACCGGAACTTCAGAGAAGTCGGACCGCTTGCCGAGGATTTCAGCGAAGGGCCTCTTTTTATGGTGCAAGTATTCAAGGCCGACAGTAGCCAGGCTGTGCTCCGAACGGTTCGGGTTCAGCAGGTAAGAGGCAAGCATGGTATCGTAGAGCTTGCCCTTTGTGCAGATGCCTTCCTTTCTGAGGATAAGGGTGTCATATTTCATGTTGTGGCCTATCTTGTCGACGCATTCGTTTTCGAACACCGGCCTGACAATGGAAAAGGCATCAGGCACATTAGGGCCGCCGGAATGACGAACAGGCACATAGCAGGCGGAGCCTTTCTCTTTGCAGAAAGAAATGCCGACGGCAATGTCAGACATGGGCTTGCGTCCCGTTGCCTCAACATCAAAGCATATTTCGCCAAGCGGCGAAGGGCATGTCTGGTTGGAAGCAGCTATGACCGGCTTTGAACCGGCGTTTGACTTGCTTTCAATGTTGTCGAAAAGAGATTTCTGCTTCATTCCTTCAACCCCAGGTAATTCCGGAGGGCATTCGCGTCCGAAACTGTTATATAGGCAGCCCTCTGCTGGTGTCCTGATGATGGGACCATCTTGATGAGACTTGTAAATTCAAACTCTGAAAACATCTTGAGCAATGAAGGCCAATCAGGCTCTTTGACCGCCAGTTGCTTCATGTCGGCTTCGACCGGCAATCCAGTGTCAATAGTAGCAAGCCTTTCGCTCAGCCTTATGGAATCAATGCTGTCTGTTATCATCTTTCGCACGCGGTCACTTCGAATCCTTTCAGGGTGAGTTATCAGATCGTCCAGGCTGCTGAAGTCTTTGATCAGGTCCTTTGCCGTCTTTTCTCCTATCCCTTTGACCCCAGGGATATTGTCTACAGCATCTCCTGTGAGGGCCATGACCTCTGCAACCCTCGACGGCGCTACTCCGAACTTTTCTACTACAGCCGCTTCGTCGATTGTTATCTCTTTCATCGGGTCATAAATCCTGATGCCCTCGCCCACGACCTGCATCATATCTTTGTCTCCGCTTACGATGAGGACATCGACCCCCTGCGCTGAGGCCTTTTTTGCAAGGGTGCCAAGTACGTCATCAGCCTCGACCCCGGGGATCTCGAAGAACGTAATGCGAAAGGCCTCGATGATCTTCTTCATGTGAGGTATCTGCGCAACCAGTGCGTCCGGCGTCTCGGGCCTCTGGGCCTTGTATTCTTCATAGATTCGGTGCCGTTCGGTCGGTACGGGGGAATCGAGGACTACAGCAATGGCATCCGGCTTCTTCTCGCGCATCAGCTTAAAGAGCATGTTTGTGAAACCGTAAATAGCGTTGGTCGGAAATCCTTTCGAGTTGCTGAGGTTCCTTATGGCATGGAAAGCCCGGTAAAAATACGAATGCCCGTCGATGAGATAAAGCTCCATCGCTGATTATAACAGAACGGCAGAGGCGCATTGAGCTTTTAGGCGGCGATCGATTAAATTAAGAATATGGCGATCAAAGTCATTATCTTCGATCTTGATGGTACCCTGGTCGATTCAAGCGTCGATATCTGTCATGCCATCAATTATGCCCTGAAAGATTCAAAGGTCCCATTTGTGACCGTGCCCGAAACCATTTCCCTCATCGGCGAAGGAATAACCAGACTTTTCGAGAAGATCATAGACATGCATGACCTGCGAAAGGATAAGGCCCTCCTGATCAACCGCTTCCTTGAATTCTATTCGGCCCATCTGATTGATAATACAACCATATATCCCGGAGTGGTAGAGACACTGACAGCGCTTGGCGGGTATCGTAAGGCAGTCATCTCAAACAAGCGCGAGGACCTTTCTGCCAGGGCGCTTGAGATGCTGGGATTAAGAGGATATTTCGATTTCATCGTAGGCAGTGATACAACACCTGAAAGGAAGCCGTCTCCGGTTCCGATCAATTACGTTCTTTCGAGACTCAACATTGGTCGCGAAGACGCAATAATTGTTGGCGACAGCACATTCGATATCGATGCAGGCAGGGCAGCAGGCATCGGGACTATCGCGGTGACATACGGATATAGGCCCGCCGACATGCTTCGAGGGGCTGATTTTATGGTCGGCTCAATGCCGGACATATTAGAAATAGTTCGGGGAGTTGAAGAGTTAAGGAGTTCAAGAGCTGCGGAATAATAATGATTATTCTTTGACCCTTGGACTCTTCAACCCTTTAACCGTGAGGAGGTATTTTTATGGCATACGCTATCGCATTTGCAGGAAAGGGCGGTACAGGAAAAACCAGTCTTGCTGGTCTGACCATCAAATATCTGTCGAGTAAAAGAAAAGGGCCTATACTCGGAGTCGATGCCGACAGTAATTCGTGCCTTAACGAAGCCCTTGGCGTCGGTGTGCATACCACTGTCGGAAAACTTCGCGAAGAGTCGCTTGAGACCGTGAGAAGCGGCGCAGACAGGCCGGGCGGCATGTCCATGGAGCAGATGTTCGACTACGAGGTTCACCAATCGGTTATCGAGGCAAGAGGGTTCGACCTTATTGTCATGGGCAGGCCGGAAGGCCCTGGCTGTTACTGTGCAGCCAACAATATTATAAGAAAATATACCGACAGGCTGTCCGAAACCTATCCGTATGTTGTTATCGATAATGAAGCCGGGATGGAGCACCTCAGCAGGCGAACGACCCATAAGGTCGATCTGCTGATTATTGTCAGCGATCCTACCATGAAGGGCATACTGACGGCCAAAAGGATCAATGACCTGGTTGACGAACTCAAGCTGGATGTTGGAGAACGGGCGGTCATAATAAACCGGGTGATCGACGGCGCCGAACCGTCGCTGCGAGAGACGGCCGGCAAGGTGGGTGTCTCCCTGACCGGGATAGTGCCTCAGGACGAGCTGATAGCTCAATTTGACCTGCAAGGACGGCCAGTCTTTGACCTTCCGGAGGAAGCCCCTTCGGTTAGGGCACTGTTCGGCATCCTCGACTCGTATCGAATTCCATAAGCACAATTCCAGCGTTACTACGCTGGCTGAGAGGAACATCTCAAAGTCTTTAAAATGCGATGCTGAAACCATACTCATCGAGGCTCGCAGGCTTTCACCATTTATGATGTCCTGTTATTGATGAATTCATGGATATGAAAAGCTTCATAGGTATCGCTTTAAAGCCTTTGATTCATTCCTCCCAGCCTTCGTGAACATTTATGCAATTCTGAGGTTTTTTCCGCTCTTTCGAACGCGACGATTTCGTAGTTTTTCTTATGAATGAATAAGCCGAAACCGGGCTGAAATGCTACGAAAAGTTGCATCAAAAAAGTGGGCCGATGGGCCGAAATCAGCTGAAATTATAGATATTTATAATAAGTTTATAATTATAAAATATATGCCTTTACTTTACAAAAAAAATGATTATAATAGTGTAAGCCTAAAAAGGCAATTCCACCTTTGAAAGGAGGATACATGTTAATCATCGGGGAGAAGCTCAGTATTATCGCCAAACGTGTTCGTGAAGCAATGATGAAGTTCGACAAGGGACCGATTCAGGAAATTGCTGTGCGGCAGTGGAAGGAAGGGTCGGGCATGATCGATGCCAATATCGGCCCTGCTGAAGATGGCGGCGAGAAGATGATGGAGTGGATGGTGACGGCCATCCAGGAAGTGGTTCCCCTGCCTGTCTGTCTCGATACGACGAATGTGAAGGCTATCGAGGCCGGATTGAAAGTCCACAACAACCAATGGGGCAGGCCTCTTATCAACTCCACATCCAACGACCCCGAGAGATTTCCGATCATGGAGGTTGCAGTAAAATACCAGTCTCAGTTGATAGGCCTTACAGTCGGCAAAGGAGGCCTGCCCGCTGATGCTGAGGAAAGAGCGGCCATTGCATCCGAGATTATGGCCAGGGCGATGGAGTACGGTATGCCTGTAGAGGATCTCTATCTCGATCCGTTGGTCCTCCAGATGGCGACCACTCAGGACCAGGCCTTGAAGGTTATACAGTCCGTCAGGATGTTCCAGGAACTGAACGATCCCCCGATGAAGACGGTAGTCGGTTTGAGCAACATATCCAACGGTATGCCCAAGAACCTCAGGCATATCATGAACAAACACCTTCTTACTCTGCTGCTTTATGAAGGGCTGACCGCAGCCATCGCCGACGCAGCGGAAGTGACTGAGACCGCAAAGACGTTTGACGTCATAATGGGCAAGACCCTTTATGCGCATTCGTATCTGGAGATGTAGGCAGCTTTATTTGGTCTCGCGTTAATTTTAAGTTTGCAGCCTGCCGAAGCATGACTAATAAATGGAGGAATATATGGCATTTACAGCACCGAATGAGACATTTGCCGGGAAGGTTTTTGCAGTAGATGCAGGACTGGACAAGAAGATAGTTTTCGGCGGAGAGAATGTCCTTCC
>Ga0187785_10000087_pt1 | contig 32488 bp, 37 predicted proteins | sample 0815_BV2_4_20_MG_FD_132466 | JGI IMG/M metagenome (GOLD analysis project Ga0187785, IMG submission 132466) | Tropical peat soil microbial communities from peatlands in Department of Meta, Colombia - 0815_BV2_4_20_MG | ecosystem: Environmental > Terrestrial > Soil > Wetlands > Peat | place...
CAACATCAGTGTGATGCTGATAATCCTGGCCGCCCAGGGAGTCATCACCTACGCGATCTGCTCCGTAGTACTGGGTAGACCCGTAGCTGTACTGCCCTTCCTGGCCGGGCTCGGGCTGCTGGGTCTCGACGTCATATTCTACATTGTCATGGCCACCGCGCTTGGCACATTCTTCATGTCCCGTGGGGTCGCACTGGCAGTACCTATCGTATTTGGCCTAGTCGGCGGCGAGCTGATCTCTCTCTGGCCGGTGTTGGCACGCTATATACCCTGGGAGTTCGGCCACTTTGCCCAGGGGCTGGTGACCGGCGCACCGCTGTCGTCGGTCGACTTCATGCCCGTGGCCGCCACGGCCCTGTGGATACTGCTGTTCATCGGGGCGACCGTCTGGAGGTTCGAAAAGCTGGAGCTATGATCTGAAGAGAAGGACATACAAATCGTAAGGAGAATGATTTGATGACAAAGCTCGAAAATTCGACAAAAATCTGCAACCAGGGCAACGGTGACAGTAGGGGCGTAAAGATCATGCCCCCCACCTACTTTATCGTGCTGCTGGCGTTATCCATCGGCGCACACTTGGTATTCCCGGTAAAAATGATCATTTCCGCTCCATTCTCGTACGCGGGGATCTTATTCATCGCAGCCGGAATCGTACTGAACCTCTGGAGCAGCGCGCTATTCAGTCGGAAAAAGACGACTATATATCCCTTTGGGAGGCCGGGATCGCTCCTGGTGGCAGGGCCCTATCGCATCAGCCGCAACCCGATCTATCTGGGCATGTTCGCGGCGCTGCTCGGTGCTGCCATCTTGCTCGGCTCGCTGACGCCCTTCGTATTTCCAGTAGCATTCCTTGCCATCATCGGGACACGGTTTATTCCGGTCGAGGAGAGGAACTTGGAAGCGGAGTTCGGGGATGACTATCGCAATTATAGGCGGGTGGTGAGAAGATGGATCTAAATCCTGACCATTTTTTTCTTGCAACAGCTGGACCCTCGAATAACTATTTATATGAAACAATATGCTTATAAACTTATAATGAAGAAGCCGCAAGGATTTCCATGGGAAGACATGGGCCGGGAGATGGCCGAGGTCTTCAAGGCGCTAGGCGACCTAAACCGGATGAAGATCATCAAGATCCTAGCATCCAACCCCGACGAGAGCATCTGTGTGACCGAGCTGGCGGAGATGCTCGGCATCACCCAGTCGGCGACATCACAGCATATTAAGACCCTTAAAAACGTTGGAATCCTTGCGCCCCGTAGGATCGAAAACCGGACGTACTATGCGATCGATTCGGATGTGTTCAGGGACTATCAGGTCCAGATCAACGATATGTTTAAGAAGGCCTTCGTTAGGTGCACGTACAACGGGGATTGTCGCAATTGCCCTCAGAAAGGAAAATGTTAGCTGTTTATCAGGTTTCGGTCATGCTCGTGGCTACATCAACTTTTGGATTATGCCTTCCGGAACTGTACGACGAACCTGCTGCCCTGCCTCAAATCCCCCGCTACGCGGTTTTCGATCCATATACGGCCGCCGTGTTTTAGCACGATCAGTTTGACCATGGACAGTCCGATGCCTGCGCCTCTGGTGGTTTGGCCGATGCGCTCGAAGATGGCCTGCCGCCGGTCCTCTGGTATGCCCGGGCCACGATCTGCGATAGTGATGTTCCAGCAGTCTTGCCCGTCTGCTTTTGCATCTTTTACCTCGAGGTCGATCGCTTTTTCCGGGTGCTGATCATATTTGATGGCGTTTTCGAGGATGTGGCGAAATACTTCGTGTATATATTGATTGGCAACGATTTTGCAGTCGGCAGGGATGTTCGCGTTGATCTTGATCCCGGGACCTTTGTGGTTGCTTTTGATAAAGTCTATATCATCCCTCAATACTTTCGACAGGTCTGTCGGCGAGAGGTTTTGATCACCGGACTCCTGGACAGCCCTGACCTTGCGGACATTTTCAATAAGCTTGTTGCTTCCGACGACGCCGGAAAGCGATTTGGCTAGGTAGGAGCGTTCATCTTCGCTAAGGTTTTCGGAAAGCTCGAGCATTTCCAGGTACCCCATGGTAACCTGGTTGAAATTCCTGATGTCATGGCTCATAAGGTTGATAAAGAAATCCGTGTCCTTTGCCGACTTAAGGGCTTTCTCCAGTTCTTTGTGTCGCCCGGTGGAATCGGCTATGGTGATCGCTGCCCCGTAGATCCTGCCAGGCTCGGACAGCGGCGTCGCGGTCAGATCGAAATAAATGTCCTGGCCTGCCGCCGGATTATAGTCAATAATATGCACACTCTTTCCGTCAGATAGTGATTTGATGGCCGATCTAGTCAGCGGATGGTCCGTACCCAGCGCTTCGAGGGTCTTCAGCTCTTCGGGCGTAAAGCCCAGCCTGTCATCGATAAAGTCGGCCGCCGCACGGTTATACGAGATGATGTTCAGGCGTTCGTCTACCGCCAGGATGCCGACCGGAATCGTATCGACTATGTCAAGGCCGGTACGGCAGGTGATCATTTCCGGCTCCTCTTCCCGGTATATCTCGACCCTCCCAGTCAGTTCGCCATCAGCGGCGTTTACCGGGTAGGAGCGCATATGGATAAGCCTACTGGTGCCCGTGAGCTCCCATTCGGCTCCGCCCTTTTCGAGAGGCCGGTCCAGCAGAGACCCAAGATATTCCCTGAACAGGCGAGGATCCTTAAAGGCGTTTGCCTGCCGATCTAGGATCTCCCGACGGCTTTTACCGATGATGCTGGCATCTTCGGGCAGAAAACGATCATAGAACGGCTTGCTGGCCCATAGTATGCGATCGTCGATGCCTGTGATAAGTACAGCATCGCCTGTGCTATCTATCGCGCGTTTGAGGAGTGTAAGATCGTCCGTTGACTTTTTCGAGGGCTGAATATTTATATTTGAGGCAGGCACTTTGATCACCATTATAGCCAATTATGGCGCAGCTTGTTTTTATATTTTGTTTATAATGGGTCTCAGGCTAATAGCAGGACCTATTCAACGGCCAAAATCTTTTTCAACAAATGGTCATATAGCAAGCTGTTGGTCACAACATATGCACTAATTTAATGGTATAGTAAGCGCACTTATTATAAGGAGTCTGGATAAAATGGGTTGGGTAGCATCAGCAGGGAAAGAATCATTCGGAGGCCTTACGATATGATCATAGTGATGGCAGGGAGAGGCATATTTATGGCTGCGATTGGAAATCAGCATATCAGATACTGACCGGCGCTCTTCCAGGTGATCTGATGGCCGATAAAATCGAAATAAAGGGGAGTAAACCGTATTCCTCAGGCGTGTCCGACAGGACGTTTTTTGTGTGCAGTATTGCATTATTCATTATAGTGATACTGGCGATGCTATATATCTCCTCACTATTCATGCATATGGATTCTGCGATCTACGATACGGGCAGGTTCTATGCGATGGCTAAGGTGATCGCTGGCGGCGCCATACCCTACATAGATTACCAGGATCCCAAGCCTCCTCTCATATTTTTTATCCTGACGCTGCCGGTTCTACTGGGCCAGCAGTTCTTGGGCGGGCTTTTCCTAGTCGGCATGTGTAACTTGATCAGCGCCATACTGATCATGATAATAGCCCGGGAGTATTACAATCGTGCCGTAGGGCTGCTTGCAGCCCTGCTCTTCCTAGTGAACATGGGCTGGGCTCAGGGCTATTTTGTGATGACTGAGCCGTTCACGATCCTCTTCATTCTGATGGCCACCTATTTTGTATTATGCGGCAAGAATAAGCATTATAAGCTGTCTGGACTTTGTGCAGGCATTGCCATCGGCTTCAAGCAATACGCACTTCTCACGGTACCGTTGCTGCTTATGACCATCGACTCCACAGATAAAACGAAAAATGCGGTTGAGTTTCTTATTGGGGTCTTAATTCCGCTGATCGCCATATTTAGCTCCATCTTCTTTATCTATGGTGCACAGGCGATGGATGCCTCGCTCTACTGGAGCTTTGGCGTGGCTGGTCCTTACATCGTCGACACGACTGGGGATAAGGTCATCGGCACCAGGTCAGATCTTTTTGAGCTTGCGGTCAATATCATAATAGCAGTGATGATCTTGGTTTCTCTGATCATAGGGCTGACGAGATATGGTGAAAATTTAAGGCGGAGCCCGGTTGAGAGATATCTCCTCTTCTCTGCAATTTGCTTCGCGCTGACTCTGGTGATCCGGCAGTACCTGCATTACTGGGCTCTCGCTATACCATTTCTCGCCATCCTGTGGGCCGGGTGGCTGTACAATACCTGGAAAAACCGGGGAAGCCATTATCGATAATGGGCGTTTAACACCGAGTAATTTGCGTTAATCAATTTATATTGTATTATTTCACTTACTTACCACTAACTATTTATACTATATCGGTAACCGATATATTGCTTGGTATATCGGAAGTCGATATATCGGGGTCTGATATATGAATGATGATATCATGAGCAATGAGGTCCGCAAGGGCTTCCTGAAAATCACCATATTGCGCATCGTGAAAGCGCAGCCTTCCCATGGCTATGAGATCATCCAGGAGATCGGGAAGATGACCCATCACAACTGGACTCCGAGTCCAGGGTCAGTCTATCCCGCCCTGGAGTTCCTGGAAAAGAAAGGATACATCCAGGGCGTCGAATCAGACCGGAAGAAGGTTTATACGATCACCGCCAAGGGCGAGAATGCGCTGAATCAGATGTATGAGAAGAGAAAACAATGGATGCAAGAGATGGAGATCTTTTTTGGTGATATTCTGGAGGAAAAATATGACGATCAATAACGCAATCGAAGTGAAAGGCCTGACCAAAAAGTTCGGTGCCTTCACAGCCGTCGATAACATCTCCTTTGAAGTGAAGGACAGGGAAATCTTCGGCTTCCTCGGCCCGAATGGCGCCGGGAAGAGCACAACGATCAGAATGCTATGCACCCTCGCCAGGCCAACGGGCGGCGACGCTATCGTGAACGGCTACGACCTAATCAAGGAGCCGGTAAAAGTAAGGGAAAGCATTGGCCTGGTCGCAGAGAAGATGATCATGTACGACCAGCTCACCGCCGCCGAAAACCTGAGGTTTTTCGGCAACCTATACAATATGCCAAAGCAGAAGATCGAGACCAGAATCGACGAACTGCTGAAGCTGGTCAACATGACCGAATGGAAGAACACCCAGATCAAAAAGTTCTCTACCGGCATGCGCCAGCGGATCAACGTAGTGAGGGCGCTGCTAACCGAACCCAAGATCATTTTCATGGATGAACCGACCCTGGGCCTGGACCCGCAGACGACGCTCTCCATCCGAGAATTAATACGAGATATCAACAAAAACGGGACCACAGTTATTCTAACCACCCACGCGATGGCCGAGGCGGAGGCACTAAGCAATCGCATTGCAATCATCGATCACGGCAAGATTATCGCCCTTGACACCTCGCACGAGCTAAAGAAGCTGGTGAAAGGCAACGATCTAACCATGTTCAACGTAAAAATTTCCAACATGAGCCCGGCGATCTTCGAGAAACTCAAAAGTCTGGACTGTGTAGCAGCGATCGTCCAGCCGGACGCCTACGATCTTAAGATCAGCACCAAGGGCAGCGACGGTCTGGACCGCATCGTCGACACGATACGCTCGAACGGTGGCAATATCGTCACATTCAACACCACCGAGCCCACGCTCGAGGATGTGTTTTTGACCGTGACGGGCAAGGAGATGCGAGATCAGGCCAACGAAAAGGGCACAGGGACGCGCCAACGGCACGGCCCGTGGGGCGCGCCCAAGTCGAGGGTGAGGTGAAACCATGAATCTAATAAAAATGTTACAAGATAGCTACCGTATAGCGATCAAAGACCTGCTAGAGTTCGAGCGTAACCGGATCGGTCTGATCTTCCTCTTCCTAATGCCGTTCTTCATGCTGATCCTGACAGGATTCATCTTCCCCAGCGGAAACACGTACAGCAACATACCGGTTGCACTGGTCGACATAGACCATACGAACGCGAGCCAGCAGTTCATTAATAATCTGATGACGTTGAACGAGCAAAAGAATTCGATGGTATTCACAAACGCGACGAACGATACCGATGCCCGGTCGCTCATTACGCAGGGAAAGGTCTACGGCGCGATCGAGGTGCCTAAAGGATTCGGGAACAACCAGTCCCTGGGCATACCGACGAACGTCACGATCGTTTCAGACAACAGCATCCCTCAGATCTCGATGGTCATGCAGGGCGTGGGCACCCAGTACGTCAGCACGATGGGAGCCGGGCGGGGTATGGTAGAGGTGCAGCAGCTAAGCATAAAGGCGAACCAGACGGTCAATCCGCTCGCAGTCATAGCCCCCTACATCCCTGATGTGCAGGGTGTAGTCGGTGGTGACCATAATTACTTCGACTTCATCGCCCCTGGTCTACTGATGATGATCGTGATGATGGGAGCCATGACCGGCATCCCCAGGGCTATCTCCCATGAGAAGGAGATAGGCACCTTCGATGGCATCCTGGCCGCCCCAGTCAGCGATATCTCGATCATCTTCGGCAAGACGATCGCGCAGACTGTCAGGGGTTTCGTCCAGGGCATCATCGTTCTGGTCATAGCCATCCTGATCTTCGGCGTGCACATCCAGATAGCCAGCATCCCCCTCGCATTTGGACTGCTATTCCTGGGTATCTTCAGCTTCATCGGGCTGGGCATTCTGCTGACCTCGCTAGCCAACAACGAGGAGACAGCGACCATCCTGATGACGGTGCTGCAGTTCCCCATGATGTTCCTAACGGGCGTGTTCTTCCCGATCCAGCAGATGCCATGGTTCATGCAGGACCTGTCGAACCTGCTGCCGCTCACCTACGCGGTCGAAGCCATGCGTAAGGTCATGATCCTCAACGCGGGTATACAGGACGTCCTGCCGGAGGTTGCCCTCCTGGTGGTCTTCGGGGTGATCATGCTCGTGATCGCAATACCGGTGTTCAGGAGATCAATGACCAGGTAGGGCGAAAGCTCTACCCATTAATTCTTTTTCCTAGTGTCCTTGATTAGATTGTAATGTGGCAACTTATGAATTGCTCCCATATCCAGACATCTGTAGTGATCCCTCCTATCATCATGACCGATGTTTGTCTGCATGGTAGTAGATCCCTGAAGTTTCGGATGAACTGGAATAACACCACCGCATAGTAAGCATTTCCCGGGCTTTGGAAAAGGCCACGCCCATTCAACAATTTCCCGACACGAATAACCTCTCCCAGGTGATACGCTTTCCATACAAGGGCTTATTAACCTTCTCATTAAAATGCCGACCACAATACCGACAACGAAATCAATGACTATATACATAATAAACAAGCGCTAACCATTCTTCCGGATGAGCAGATCAACGTATGCCCTGTCGATAAGCTGATCTGGCAATATTTCCAGCTTTTCCATCAGATCGCGTGCAATCGCTTCGCCATCTTTCGCAGACTCGTTATCCGATAAGACGACTTCCAGTTCGAGAAAATCGCCTAGATCTTCCACATGATCCAGGTGGATACGCGTCCTGCCAGATAAAAACAGCGTACGATGCTTGCGGACACGTCCATATTGGCCGTAAGCCAAGGTCAGGGATTCCCGGAGAACGTCCGGTGTAGCAGTAGGTGAGATCAGATAGAATGATTCTTTGGGCCCCGTATGATCGGGGCGAAGATAAAAGATGAGCTCACCTTGCCCGGATGAAAACATTCGGAGCTTTAGCCTGCCGTTCTGGCAGACGAAAAACGTGTCGTCTTGGGAGATCTCTACGGGCCCCTCGTCCGCCAGCGCAGCCGCCTTTCGGGCAATAGCTTCGATGTTTTTAATACGTGCCTTAATTTCGACATTTCGCGCCATGATCCCGCGCCTATTCTACCAAATACGTGTGCTTACTATAAAACCCAAACCATCACCTAACTGCCAGCTGTACCGGAAACGCATAGCCATGCGGCGAATACATAAAGCCATTAAAACCGCTGCAGTTCAGGGTACGTCGCCTGATAGGGCCGATAGGGTGGAAGGCGGTCTTAATCCTCCTTTTTGTGATATGTACATCAAAGTACCCGCCCATCATAGGCTCCGCGCCGTTGGAGTCATCTCGGTAGATAAAGCCGGTATTCAGATAGTTCCCGGATAGGACGCCGGTGTGTGTATGTCCTGTAATGTGAAGGAGCGCTTTCCTGCAGACAACCGACCTGCGCCTATAGCTATCTTCGGACACGACGTTGCTGTGTTGAACCAAGATAGTATTTCTATCTGCTAGCTCCTGGGAAGTTGTGATCGGCATTTTAGGCCCGAGATAATATTTTTTGCCGGGCTGCAACAGCAATCCCTCGTAATGGGTGAGGGAGCGTCTCTTTTTGCCCCGTCCATCAAAGTCGCGGTTGCCATACACGTAACGCACATTATCGAACTCGTCTGTCAGCATCCATAGCACATTATCGAGCGATCGTTGTGACTCCGGCAGATCGTGTGTGACGGAAAAGTTGGTGAGGTCCCCTGCAATGATGGCGGCATCATAATGGGCGCGGCGGGCTCTGACGTCTTTGATGAGGAGCTGTACCGCCTCTGTGTTGCCATGTATATCTGAAAAGCACAGGAGACGCATTATTAATTCCTTTCTTGCTCGATTTAAATATTTTCCATGCGACTCCTACCTGTAGCTGTGCAGGCCGGGGATCACATATGAGACCCCGATATAGGTAAAGATAAGGCACAGGAACCCGACGATCGACAGGTAAGCGGATCCCTCCCCTTTCATACCCCGCAATCGTAGCACGCAATACAGGCCGTAGACCATTGCGGTGATCAGCGACCATGTCTCCTTTGGATCCCAGGACCAGTACGACCCCCAGGTGGCATGCGCCCATATCGAGCCCATGACGATGGCTGTGACCAGAAGCGCCAGCCCTGAGACGATGCACCTCCACGAGATCTGATCCAGACGTCCAATGTCTTTATCCGAAATATTGCGGCGCCCGTAGTACAGGTATGCGACCGACGATGCAGCTGCACACGTAAACAGGCCATAAGATGCGATGGCAACAGGGACATGCACTAGCAGCCATTTGCTGTCCAAGGACGTAGGCAGTGGCGCCGGTGCTTCCCACAAGAGCGCCGATATGCCCGTCAGAAAGATCGTGGCCAGCGAAGTGGCAAAACGAAGCGACCGAGGCTCGTCCTTCACAGCTGCGGCTATAGTTCCGATTCCGGCGATCAGCCCCAGTATCGCTGCCGTTTCATACAACGAAGTCCACGGCACTTGACCTGTGATGTAGATTCTAGCCAACAGTGCCGTCAGGATGGCGGTACAGCCGACCAGCACAGCGGCCAACGCAATCCTGCCGTAGTTGTAAGCCGTCGAGAGGATATAAGCGATAAACGCGAGCCCTCCGGCTGCCAGCAGCAATTGCTCTACCATCATGTCACTACTCCCTCAAAAGGTTTATATCCAGACGTTTAGATTAAGGCTTTGCATAAAAGATGCGGCTACCTATATCTGCTGCGTGATTCCGATGGCGAATAAGTACTACACGACACGCGACCTTCTGGTGCCGGCGTTCCCCCCAGGGTGAAGCCGAAGGGCGCCCTGTCGTTCAGCCTGCCAAAGGCGTTCGCGCTAGTGCTCGTGCTCACCGTCATCTTTACGGAGGTATATCTCTCGCCGTTGTTCAACCCCATAGCGACCCGACGACCGTCAATCCTCATCGCCGGCGATCGTGGCCGTGAGGGTTTACCTGGTGTCGACGGTGTTCTACCCACACATAGACTGCAAGGAGTGCCACGAGGGCCACGGCAGCGTGACGGCACCGAATGTCTATGTTAACGGCACCCCTTTCTGACAGGTGATATGGCGACGGACGAATCTTTGGCCGTCGATGATATTTTCAAGCTCCCGCAAAAAGATGTTCTGACGCTGGCCGGGCAAAATGGGGGGCATTCCGTCCCGCGGCATCCCTATGGAGTTTTTAGGGGGCCCATAACACCGCTGGCTTCGATAGGGTGATATATGTCGACGACTTCGTGGTCGGGGTAAATAAATCGGAGATTTCCAGCGATACTACCTGTGCCATGGAGTACTCGATCCGCATCCTGGGCAGCAATATGCCGGCGGCAGCATGGCTCAAGAATATACGGGCTATCATTGTGGTATATAGTGGCGGAGCTGTCGTGAAGATCAATGATACGGTTACCTTTGGGGAGATACTGGGCAACGGCGTCGAGATGATATCCGTCAGCAAAAAAAGCGTTGGCTGTCTCTACCGGAACAACAGCCACCAGTATGATATCGGGTTCGCAGTCATCGGGATCAGTCTCAGGGGCCTGCTATTCAGGGGAGGCTACACGAACTTTACGGTGGTTACAGTCGATGACAAAGAGCTTACTTGGGACCAAGTGCTCACGGGCGTGTACTTCCCGACCAGGGATCAGGGCAAGATCAAGCTTGCTACGCAGGACAAAGGAAGGCAGAGCTGTGAGGTACGTTCGATCGTGGTGACATAGATGCGAAATTACATGGTAGCGATGGCGATCGCTGTTTTCCTCATCATTTTTTCCGTCATGGCACTGTATGGATGCATGGATAGCTCCCGACAGTGGTCGATGACCTTGCAGGGAAATCATACGGTGACGATCAATCGGTCGGTGTATGATGGCTTGGTTAATTGTAATAGCACCATCAATAATGTGACCGGGGTGCCTCTGGAGATATTTCTCTATAGCAACGGGTTATACCCTGTCACTTCGATCACGGCAGATGGCAAAGGCCACGACTGGCGGGGGGAAGCCTATTCGGCCGACTGGGATATGCCCTTCCTGGTGCTACCCAACGGCAGCCTTTACGATGGCAGTTCGGTCTGTACTGTCGGCCAGATCAACGTTACGACGGTAGGGAAGCCTGCACATTCCTCGTTGGAGCTGCCGCCCTCACTTATGTACGCACTGGCTGGCGAAGGCTCCAAAGGCCTCATTCCAGACAACGCCAGCCAGGTAGTGGTGTACTATATCGACGGTTTCGGGTACAACCGCTACCAGAGCGCAAAGGCCAATGGTACAATCAACAATATCACGGCCTTGGGAGATCCGATCGTAGCGACTAGCGTATACCCATCGGTATCTCGGGTGAACAGCAGGGCATTGGTCACAGGAATGCCGCCCAACTTCACCAGGGGAGGCCTAGAAAGCAGGATTCCGGACTCGCCTACGATCTTCGATCGACTGCATGCCGATGGCAAATCCGGGGTCTGGATCGACAGCATTAGCGCCCCAGTATTCCTTGGCGATTACATATTATATCAGCGGGACACAAACCATGATGGTCATAGTGATGAGATAGTCGCCGAGGCCATCAGACAATATCGGGGCGGAACAAACTTGGTCCTTGTGCACTTCAAGGACACCGATCTGAAAGCACATGCCTACGGCCCCTATTCGCCGCAGGCCATCGATGCGGTTAAGGGTACGGATGCGAGGATCGGTCAGATCGACTCGGTGCTTAAACCTGGGACTGTTGTGGTGGTATATGCGGATCACGGCTTCCACGACACCTTTTATGGTGGTAACCATGGCACGCTGCTTCCCGATGATACTATCGTGCCGCTGATCATCCATAGAATGTGACTCGGACCGTCTGTCCATAGTCGGTCTTCATCGACCGGGCCTGGTTTACTAATAGGGTTGCAGCCGTGAAATTCCATCGGCTTTAGCGGTGGAATCAGTCACCGAGAAAAGGGCTTGAGCACGATCAGGTCCTTCGCCTTTTTTAGTAGCAGTTCCCTTTGCCCCGGTCTGAAGCTGGCGGCCTCTATAAGGGATTTGGCGATGCTGTCCTCAATATCGTTTAGGTGGATTCCGGACGCGTCCTCGTAGTGCCTTATGAAGCTATGGGCGAGCCGGATCTTATCCTCGGTAAACATGGGGTAGGTGTCGAGTAAAAACGAGATGGCCTCACCGACATCCTCTTCCGGCCGGCCCGGTCGGGAAAGCTCAAAGTCGATGCCATAGATCTGGTCAGCCAGGATGAAATTTTTAAAGATCGCGTCGGATTTTATCAACACATTGCCATTGTCGCTGACGAACGCTCGGTGGAAGCTGGCCAGCCATGAAGCTACGCCGAGCACCAGCTTGTTGTCCACTCCTTCAGACATGAGATCATTGATAGTCCTGCCGTTGAGGTATTGCATCAGGATCGCTCGATCGAGCAGCGCAATAGGCTGCGGCACGGCGATGCCTCTTTCAAATGCCTGCCGAAGCACGCTGAACTCATTCACACTTCGATCGGTGGTGAACAGCTTCATGATCATTTTTTTTCCATTGCGTTCGACCAGATATACATGGTTCTTCTTGCTGGGGAATTTGCGCAAAATCTCCAGATCGTCGAATGGGTGTATAGGGGCCTCGTCCATTAAATTTCCCTCCAGATTTTTGCAGTGTCCTCATCCTGACAAACGATAGCCGTCTCATCAGACGGGCGCCCGGCATCTCCGCAGAAGAACAGGCTCGGCATGCATCTATTTATGGTACTGATACGCGCGGCATTCCCCCAGGGCGCGATATTCCCCCAGGTATCGTGAAACATAAACTCTTATTTTAGTTCATATTATATTAAAAGTTTATTGTTGGGCGAGAGCGAGCAGATTATGTTATACCCAATACTCTCATGTATGCGGCGTGGTGGTTGATAGATGAGGCTTGCGTGGGGAGTTAAAAACGTTTTCTGTTTTATTTTTGTGTCTTTCGAGTTTTAATCGTCGTCTTGGTGTAATTCGTATTTTGACCGTGGACCCATTAGCGTATTCGAGTTTTAGTGTCCCTCTAAAAGTATTTTGTGTTTTCGTGCTATCCCACGGGAACCCCTGGTAAGGGCAGGGGTGTGTGACTCATACAGGTACAACCACCAACACAACAAGGGAGGGAATACTATATATTGGGAGTGATGCGATAGTTGCCGCCGCGCTATCTGTTTATGGGTTCGTGCTATCAGGCCCGGTTGATTCGGCGCATTGTCTAGGTCCGGGTCTGCTTATGCTATGTACTCCCTGTGTCAAGATGCTGCTGCGGCGGAGCGCATTATATGCGCGGCTTAGCATGAAATGGATATCGCTCTCCGGGCTGATGTGATCCATTGCCATTTCCATAAAGCCCATGGCTACTTGGTTATGGTTCAGTATGTCGTGTGATTTCGTATATGCGTACTGGCGGGCCTTGAGATGATCGTCGATAGGTTCGCTAATGGGGATCTCATATGCTCTGGCTATTTCAGCCGGGATAATCTCATGCTGTAACGATCTGTTGTCCTCGTACTCGCTAGGTGGGGAGATGATGCGGTCTGGATCTTGGCGCCTATGTATTCTGTTTTTCTGCCTCTTTTTTTCCTCTATGGGGGTATTAGAACAGTTTTGTGACATACGTTTAGCCGCTTTCCATGTTATTACTATATATAAAATATTAATACAATAGTATATATAATTATCCTATGATATATATTCGACCTTTGACATACCGGTGGGATATTAATTAATATATGATAACCCAATATCGGCAACAGATGGAGCGCGAGGAGTCCCGCTATGATTGACACACATGCCCATGTTGATACCAGGCCCGTCGAGGATTTCGAACTGATGGCAATCGGAGGAGTGACAGATGTGCTGACGCTGGCCCATGATCCCATGCGCATGAGCTCAAGTGCGGTCTTCCGGGACCACTTTGATCGCCTGTTGGCCGAGAAACCGAGGGCAGCCAAAAGCGGCATCAGACTACATGTATGCCTAGGCCTGCATCCACGGTCTAGACCCGGGGACATCGACTCGTGCTACGAACTGCTGGAATCGTACCTGAAAGCTGGACAGGCCATTGCGGTGGGAGAGACAGGCCTGGAAACACGAGACCCATTCGAAGCGAACATGTTTCACCGACAGATCGAACTGGCGATGAAATATGACTTGCCCATCATCGCCCACACCCCAAGAAGCAGCAAAGTACAGATCACAAAAGAGATCATCAACATCCTCTCCACATTCTCAATCGATGCTGACCGAGTAATCATCGATCATGTTGATACAGAGACAGTCCAACTCATCCTCGGCAGGGGTTACAACGCCGGCCTGACGGTTCAGCCGGGAAAGCTGACACCATCGGCCGCAGCCGCGATAGTTAAAAAATGCGACGCAGGCCGGCTGGTGATCGACACCGACATGTCCTCAAACGCTTCCGATGTGCTGGGGGTACCGAGGGCCGCCCATGTAATGCGGCTAGAAGGCGTCGATCGAGTGGCGATCGATGCCGTTTGCAATCTAAACGCTAGGCGGATTTTCCGGATCGATCGGATCGGGTGAGACAATAGTACGATCACTGTGCTATGCCGGAACACAGATTTACAGTGATTTTACCCACGGGAGACCGAGTTATCTCAGGACGCCTTCGACTGCCTGGAAATCATCCTCGTAGATGTGAACATTATCCCCAAAGCATCGGAGTTTACCCATCTTAAGCCCGGAAGGGCCGGTCAACTCATCTTTGACTAGCTCCTGGAACCCCATGAGGTTGGCCTCAAACGCTTTGAACATGTCCCACGATCGGTAGTGTATATGAACATCCAAACGATCATCCCGCCCCAGGTATACCCAGATGCGCTGGAAGCAGGGCTGATCTTCCTTTTTCAGGCAGTCGATCTTAGGAATCCAGGTGATCGTTTGCACCCTCTTGGAGTCATACCGCCTGTTTTTCAACTGCTCTGACATCCACTTTAGCTGGTCAAAGCCCTCGTAGTTGACCATCCGATCGATATACGTATATTCAAATCCGTGCTGACCCGCCGACTCCCGCTTGAACTGCTGTGCATAGTACTTGACCCGCATTGGACTGCAGAACGGGTCCTTTCTGTGCCAAGTCTGGGACGGGTTATTGATCTCGAGCAGCATGCCGTTGACCATCCGGGCTTTGATACCATACTCCGTCTCGACCAGCTGCCCTTCCCGGTATATCCTGCCAACGGCCCATAACCAGGCATCAGATATCGTATCAAAAGTCCCGGCAATCATCGTTACTCTACAAAGGCTTATTCATAAATAAGATTTCTGTACTAATTTTGAGGAAGATTTCGCGCTGCCTATGTCACGGCTAGCATTTACGACCAGCATATTACTTTCAGTGCGCTCTTAGTGAGCGTATATATCCCTCTGAGTACAAGTAGATACTATCAATACAAATCCCGTACTGCACACGCCCTACTCGATTCTGGGCTAGGCTGTAGTACTGTCACAAACCTGATGTATATATGGCCGGGAGTTCCCATCCCTACCTTTTTTCCCGGTCATACTTTCATTTAGGCCGGGTCCGTCTGGCCTATCGCATACCATTACCATTCACGCCTTTTATGGCTGCCGTTGCCAGCATCCTGTCCCGCACCCGCTCGATCACTATAATACGTTTTTTCAGCGGGGGGTGTGTGGCAAACAGCTCCGTGATCGCGCGCGATGCCGTTGAGGTCAGGACTGCTTTCGCATGGCTCATCTCCGGTGTTCCGACTTCCCGTTCACTGGCCATGGTGATCTTTTTTAGCGCGCTGATCAGTGCATTTGGGTTTCCCGTCACTAGAGCAGCGTTAATATCAGCGTTATACTCCCGGTACCGGGATACAGTCGACACGAGAATCACGCCGATGGTGGCCGACAGGAACCAGGATACCACGCCGGCGACCTTATCCGCCATAGCACTCCGGCGCTTCCGAGAAAACAGTGAGTGAAGCAACATATACACCGCCCATGAAAGCATGGTAATGGTAAAGCCGGCAAAGATGACCACGAACATATCCCGGTTGCGGATGTGGGACATCTCATGCGCCGTCACCGCCCGTATCTCTTCGTAATCCAGCCGCTCAAGCAACCCTGTCGTGTAGACGATGACCGCGTTGTGCTCATTGCGTCCCGTTGCGAACGCGTTGGGTACACTATTAGCGATCAGCGCGATCCGGGGCGGTGCAACGCCCATCTTTGCACTTATAGATTCCATCATCGCGTATAGTTCCGGAACCTCACCACGATCAACGGTCCTGGCACCCGTAGCCCGCAGCAGCAGCCGGTCTGAATAATAATACTGAACGATAAAAAGCAGTATCGATAGGATAGCGATGGGTAGGCCGAAACAGGTGAACGCCGAGACAACTATTACAGCCACATATATCGCTATAACGGCCCCGTAAACGAACATCTTCCTGAGCGCGAGGCCCGGATCGTCGATGATCATGGCCAGCCACCGGCCCTTAGGTATATGCATCGGTAGCAGTTAGGGACAACTGACAGATATCATTTATCCTATACAATCGCCTATTGTTAAAAAAGGATAGCCGCCAATTATATTTACCCGTCGGCCAACTGGTTTACCATGAGGCGGGAAGATTGTCCCTGTCCCAAAACAAGCTGCGAAAGGCATAAGAGCTGCCTCGAGTGCAGGTCGTATCATGGTTCCAGACAAAATCTGCCATACTGCGAGCGCCCCCAGTCAAAAAACCCGATAGTCAGGCTCTTCAAAAAACCCTAAAGATATACTGCCTTTACACATTGCCAGCCAGCTGTGGAGTGTTTACGGCCGGTTCCACCCGAAGCGGCTCCATTACTTTCCATATCTCGGTGAAGCGGTTGTCTGAGGAAAGATCGTTGTGATTTGAGAGCAAATATTCCCCTGTATCACTGGCCCATGCGTCATCATAGCCTGCAGGAAGCCGCACGCAGATCTGCTGGATTGGATCATAATATTCGTCCGTTGAATTGTTCCTGCAGAGACTGTCAGCTATCCATCGATATGCGGACTGGCGCTGGTCGCGGTACTGCATTCCATCGCTATACTGGACGACCCCGCCATCCAGATCGATGCTAAGCTGCCGGAGGCTATACGGCTTGTTTATCTGGCGGTCCTTGAGGAACAACACGATCCGATTATTTTTATCCAGCCATTGCGGGTTATATCTGATCGAATACATCACCGTTTGGAGGATATCCTTTACCTCATCGATCCTGCCTCTTTCGCCCCGGAAGGAGAACAGGGAATCTGCCATCCAGAATACACAATCGATAAGATCGCCGCCAGCAGGTAGGGCGAATTTGAAGGACGTTATAGTACAGTATAGCTCTTCCTCAAATTCTTTAGCATTTTGCTGGTATTTTACCCGTGCTCCGGCTCCGCAGGATTCCGATATCCCGCACGACTTAAACGTCGCCTCGAACCCCAGCGTGTTTCCCATATCTACAGGCTGGCTTTCGCTCACCAGGGTCAGTTCATCCGCGTCATCCCGGAGCGCTGGCAGCATAATCCTGCGGATGAAGTCGGGAGCCGTGATCGGTGGGCAGACCGTCGCGCCCAGGTAAGTCGACCCCACGGGGTGGCTCATCCGTACCTGCGGTAGGCTGGTCCAGAAGAACGCCTGGCCAGGCAGCGCCTGTATCTCGACACCGCACCCTGACGCCTTGAAACCGCAGGTCGCCGGCATCATAACATGATCCGCCGACCATCGTATGCCACCTTCAAAACTCCAGCTGTCTGGCATCAGCATGCTGAAAGCCTCGATCACAGTACATGCTTTATCCCTATAGCTTACAGTCTTAAATCTCAACAAACGCCTATCCCCTTGCAGCCTCAAGTAATGCTGAAACTTAGCACTTAATAATGCTGATGACGATTATGAGCGAAAATGGATGTGGTAGGGCGTCAGTGGGTTACATGATAACGAGCTCATAGTGACAAAGAACAATAGAAGACTTCAATAACATGTACGATAAAAATATGACAATAGACGATGTGAGGGGCAACGTATATGGAGCGACTAAGATCATCGTGGCTCAAATCGACACGTATTTCGGACAAAGTTTGGCGCGTCGAAGATGCGGGAATGGTCAGCCAGTACCTCATATCAGGGGATGAAAAAGCGCTGCTCATTGACGCCGGATGGGGCGTCGGGGATCTTTCGGCGATAGTATCCGGCCTGACATCGCTGCCTCTCACTGTCATCAATACCCATGGCCATCCGGATCATACCTGCGGCAACTACCGGTTCGATAACGTCCGCATCCACCGGGAGGATGTGCCGATGCTAAAAAAGAATTTCAGCCCGAAGGTCCGCTACGAGCTCATAAAGCGGTTCAAAGACGGGCCTCTTCCAGAGGGCTTTTCCGCGGAGGCCTGGGTGCACGCACCGCTCCGACGCTTTACCCCGATCCAGGGGCCGGTGAGCTTCGACCTGGGCGGCCGCACGATCGACGTCATCGAGACGCCAGGCCACACCCCGGGGAGCATCTGCCTCTACGACCGTAAAGATCGGCTCCTATTTACCTCGGACAACCTCATTAAAGGTAATATAATGCTCCACTTCGACGAAAGCCCGCCCCTCAGCATATTCCTGGATAGCGTAAATAAGCTCGCTGCTATGGCCGATCGGATCGTAGCGCTATGGCCCGCCCACGGCAGCGCTCCCATGAAGCCCTCTACCATCCTAGACCTGCAAAAGGGCGTCAAAAAGGTCCTGGAAGGCAAGCTGAGAGGGGCCATGACCACGACCCGACTGGGAACGGGCATGGTCATCCGGTTCGGCTCGTGCGGGATCATGTACCGTGACGACCGGCGATTCTAAGTAAGCTTCGCCCGCGCAAATCTTTCGCTTTTAACCGATAGAAAGTTGATGTATATATAGCGCCTACGATCGTTTGCAGAGTATCCCTATGTCCATTCTCCGCTACTTACCTTACCTACTTGGCCTGATCTTGATTTTGGTACTGGTCTACATCGCCTTCAAGCCCTCTATCGACGCTCAGTTTGCGCCGAGGCCGCTGGCAGCGGCTGAGCTACGGGACTACCAGGGCCAGAAGCTATCGTCGGTCTACGACTTTCGAGAAAATTCAATTAAGGGCCCGCAGCACATCGATATCGCCAACTATACGCTGGAAGTTACAGGCATGGTGAGGTCACCGAAGAACTTCACCTACCGCGAGGTGGTGGACGGCCACACCAACTACTCCAGAGTGGTAACCCTCAACTGTGTCGAAGGTTGGAGCGTGACCATACTGTGGGAGGGCGTGCGGATCGAGGATCTGCTGAACGAAACCGGCATTGACCCGAACGCGAAGTACGTTACGTTCTATGCGTATGATGGCTACTCGACCTCTTTCCCACTGAGCTACATCCTCGACAATCATATCATGATCGCATTCAAGCAGAACGGTCAGACTATGCTGCCGGAGCGGGGCTTTCCGTTCCAGCTCGTTGCCGAGAACAAGTGGGGATACAAGTGGATCAAATGGGTCACAAAGATCGAGTTGACTGACCAACCCGGGGGCGGCTACTGGGAGAGCCGAGGTTACTCGGAGGACGGTAGCCTGAACAGGAGCTTCATGGGAGGACTGTAAGAGTGGCCCGAACGACTAAATTGACGCTGAAAAATGCGATCGCCCTGGCGCTATTAGCTTTTACGATGCTGTTCCTGCTGAGCGGCTGGGGGATCACCCAGTTCCAGATCGTGACGCCGCTGACATTTGGCCTGCTGGGAAAGGCGCTGTCATTTCAGATACACGAGTGGCTATGGGTCCCGTTCGGGGTGCTGCTGGCAGCGCATATTTACCTCGGAATATTCAAGAGGAAATAATGGATCAGTAAACCAATTCCGATCGGCGCGTTTTATCCGGAAAAGAAGTATATCATGCGCTGCATAGAATAAAACGGGAGCGGTTTGATGGCTGAAAGGGAGCCTGTAAGAAAAGATGAGAAAACGAAAAAGAAGCGCCGGAAAAGGGATGATGTCATCAACGTGGGGCCGGCTGAAGAGCCGGTGAGGGGCCCGATGGGCGAGGATATCTATCGCGTCTGAACTGAATCAGCCTATTTCCTGTCGTTGATCCATTTGCCATATAAGATCGTATCCTGCAGGGAAAATCCTATGGCCTCATAGAAGTCCCGGGCTTGACTGTTGTCTATCCTGATCATAAGCTGCAGCTTCGGTACTTTCCGCGCTTTCAGCCACGCCTCTGCAGCACTCATGATTGCCCTGCCCCGGCCTTCGTTCTGCATCGAAGGCTCGACGGCGACGTAGTATACCCATCCTCTGTGGCCGTCATGGCCGACCATGGCGCTGGCTACGACCATTCCATTCTCACGGCCTACCAGCACGGTGGAATGCTCGCCGCGTCTAGCGAGCGCGATGTCAGCAAAGGGATCGTTCCATGGGCGGGTCAGGCTGCAGCGATTCCACAGCGCTATGATCTCTTTTATATCATCATCCGTGATCCCTGTGATGGTCATTGCCATGTGCGGTACCCATTTCAGCATTATGTTCATGGTATTTAAGCGCTGGTTCATTGTTCGTCCAGGCATATATGAAAGGTTTATATAGCACATATGACAATGTAACAGTGTTATGTTACGATAAAATGAGTGGGTGGCATATGGAAGAAGAACTGATATCGAAAAAAGAGCTGCTAGACATCACGGGCATATCATACGGGGCCCTATACCGGTGGAAGCGGAAGAACCTGATCCCCGAGGAATGGTTTATCAGAAAGTCTACCTTCACAGGGCAGGAAACGTTTTTCCCCCGGGACAAAATCCTGGCGAGGATCGAGAAGATCAAGAACATGAAGGAAGACCTGTCGCTGGACGACCTGGCGGACGTGCTGTCGCCTACCCCAACATCCGTGACAATGTCAAAAGAGGAACTAATCAAACGGAACATCGTTACACCCGCTGCCCTGGAACTGTGCTTGCAACAATACGGTAGCATGGATATATTCAAATTCGAGAAGATCCTCTTCCTGTACGTGCTGGATAAGGCGCTACAGTCAGGCGATGTCAGTATCGAGGAGGGCAAGCTACTCCTAGGAACGCTAACAGAGAACTACGAAAAGTACGGCGGGAAGAAGTGCGAGCTAGTGTTCCTGAGGAAAATGGGAGTCTCCACCTGCTTCCTCCACGGGAGCCCATGTGAGTTTTACTTTGAGACAGGCGCCCGCATCGTACTGCGAATCGACATGGGAGAACGCATTGAAGAGCTGAAAATTCGGATAGGATGACGGAGAATAAGAAAATGACAGAGACAAGAGGGGATATGAGATATTCAGGCTTGATGACCATGCCCGGCGGATCCTACCGGCAAGTGAGCGTCGAAGGTGTGATCACCATCGACGGCGGCGTTGACTGCCAGGAGATTCGGACAGAAGGCGTCTTTACCTCGAACGGAGACATCAAGGCGGGCGCCGGCAGGATCAATGGCGTTGCGACCATTAAAGGCAGCCTCGAGTCCGGCGATATGAATGTGAACGGCGAATTCCGGATCGAAGGCGACCTGTCCATCCGCGACCTGAAGGACGAAGGCCGGACGAACATTAAAGGCAGCGTCGCAGCGGAGAGCATCGAGATGCGAGGCGAGCTCACGGTCCAAGGCGACTGCAACGCCGAAATATTCGACTGCAACGGCGCGCTCCGGATCGGCGGAACCTTGAACGCGGGAGACGTTAGCGTAAGCCTGTACGGACCTTCGAATGCAAAGGAGATCGACGGCGGAAAGATCGTCGTCAAGAAGGAGGCGAAGTCGATAGGGATCCTATCCACACTGTTCCTCCCGATCGTCTACGGGAAGGCCCGCCTCACCGTCGATACGATCGAGGGCGACGAGGTCGCCCTCGAGCACACCACTGCCAAGGTGGTACGCGGTGGCACAGTCACGATCGGCGACGGCTGCGAAATCGACCTAGTGGAATACCGAGGCGATTTTAAAAAGACGCCGAGTGCAAAAGTCCTGAAATATGTAAAAGTATAGGTGGAGATCTGATATGCCAAAAGAGATCAGGCGGAATCTGTCATATACCGGCGAAATAGAAGGATTGCTAGACGTGTCCGGGCACGTATACAATAAAGTGACCGTCATCGGCGACCTCGCCACCATCGGCAACATAGATTGTAACCGACTATCCATCATCGGGTCTTTCCGCGATGAGGGCACGTTAAAGACGGCGCAGGGGACGATCACCGGAAAAGCCTCCGTAAATGGGGTTGACTCGGCTCAACTCAAGATCAACGGGCACCTCGACGTAAATAGCGACGCCAGGGTGAAGAAACTGGTCATCCGAGGCGAGATGACTGTGAAGGGCAGCATCGCCGCGGAAAAGATCGACCTCCTGGGTGACATGGACGTCAAGGAAGACTGTACTTCCGAGACCTTCCTCTCCAGAGGACTCTTTACCATCGGCGGTCTACTGAACGCCGACCGGATCGACATAAGACTATCCGGAAACTGTAAGGTGAAAGAGATAGGCGGCGAGACGATCAGGATCAAGAGGACATCATGGGCACTCTTCAACCAGATCTTAAAATATATCGTGCCCAGATCCGGCTTTGACGGCCGACTCACGACCGACGTCATCGAAGGCGATGATATCTACGTCGAGTACACGGCTGCAAAGACCATACGCGGCAACCGCGTCAAGATTGGCAAGGGCTGCGACATCGGGCTCGTCGAATATAAAGATTCTTTTGAGCAGGATAATGACTCACAGATCAAGGAACATGTAAAAACGGTAATTTAACGCTGAGAGGAGCCAGGCGGCGAGAGGGTTACTTCCGAATAGTGGCCTCGCCTGACGCATAAAATGAATATGGTAGGCCCAAAGAATTCATACCAGGTAGTGGCATCGCTCGACGGCCCCCCAGCACTGAAAATAGACACGGTGATTGGATATGTCAGAAACAGTAATACGGGTAGACTCCCTAGTGAAAAAGTACGGGAACTTCACAGCAGTGAACGGGATCTCCTTCGAGATCCGCCGCGGCGAAATCTTAGCGTTCCTCGGCCCCAACGGGGCCGGCAAAACGACCACAGTAGAGACGCTGGAATGTCTGAAGACGCCCACATCTGGCTTGGTGAACATCCTGGGCTACGATGTGCGAAAGGACGAGCGGAAGATCAAGGGCAGGATCGGGGTGCTGCCCCAGAGCTTCAGTACCTACGACTGGCTCACAGTGCGGGAAAACCTCCTGTACTTCGGCAAGATGTACCCGCAACACGCCGACGTAGATAAACTCATCGAGCTGTTCGGCCTGAAGGAAAAGCGAGACTCGCTGTTCAGGAGCCTGTCCGGAGGCCTGAAGCAGCGGGTGGGAATCGCGATTTCGCTGATCAACGACCCCGAGATTGTCTTCCTCGATGAGCCGACGACAGGGCTGGACCCTAAGGCTAGACGGGACGTCTGGGCGGCCATCAAAGAACTGAAGAGCCACGGGAAAACCGTGCTCCTGACGACTCATTACATGGACGAAGCCTACGCTCTGGCAGACCGGATCTGCGTCATTCACAAGGGCAAGATCATAGCGGAGGGCACGCCCGAGGACCTCATCAACCAGTACGGCGGCGGCAACACCCTCATCATCAGAGAGTGCACTCCACAGGCTCTGGAGCGCCTCTCCCAGAACCTTCCCGGCAGCAGGATCTCGGGGAACGACCTGCAGGTGTCGCTTCCCGAAGGGAACGGCACCGGGGCCATCTCCAGAGCTGTGGCTGCGATCGGCGGAGATCAACTGTCCTGCAAGGAGATCTACGTGAAAAAGGCCTCGCTCGAAGACGTGTTCCTGAACCTGACCGGCGAGGTGCTGACAGAGGGGGCGCAATAGATGTTCCTACCCTACGACATCGAGTGCAACCTGAAGATGCTCTTCCGCAACAAGGCCTGGGTGTTCTTCACCTTTGCCTTCCCACTGCTGTTCTTCCTGATCTTTGGGTACCTGCTGGGGACGCCATCCGGCGCGACTACCCTATACTATGTCGACCATGACAGTTCCGGGACCTCGAAAGCGTTTCTCGAAGCGCTCAACTCAACGGGTGCCGTAGACCTGAAGGAGGGCTCTGGAATTGACCTGGCGCAATCCCTGAATGACGGCAAGATCTCCATTTACCTGGACATACCGCAGGGATTCGAGAGCAGCGTGATGGTAGCCAGACAGAGCAACGCCTCCCCCGGAAACCTGCAGATCTATTATGACCGGTCCAAGCCTTCATCTCACGCGACGGCATCAGTCATCGGCCAGGTGCTGAACGACTTCAACCTGCGGTTGCAGGGCGCGAAGCCGGTGATGACCGCCACACCCCACGACGTGGCCACCGCCAGCATCAGCTACCTCCAGTTCCTCCTTCCAGGTATCATCGGCCTGTCCATCATGTCCTCGTCCCTGATGAGCACCGTGGGGCTGAGCGCCGGTAACAGGTCTAAGGGGATCTTCAGAAAACTAGCTACGACGCCGATCTCCTCTCTCGAGTGGAACGCTGCGAAGATCCTGTACCAAGTCATCATTATGGTCATCATCGTGGCGCTCTGTCTGCTGGTCGGCTGGCTAGTCTTCGGGATACACCCCGAGTTCAACCTCTGGACCCCGGCATTCGTCATAGCGGGTGCGGTGGCCTTTGCAGGGCTGGGCATGATCATCGCCAGCTTCGTGAAGGACGAGGAGATGGCTGGCAACGCGGCGAGCATCGTCTCCTTCCCCATGATGTTCCTATCCGGCTCCCTCTTCCCGGTAGACCAAATGCCCTGGTTCCTGCAGATCGTGGCCAAAATATTGCCGCTGACATACCTGAACGACGGCCTCAGGGCCTCCATGATCACCAACAATGGCTCCGTAATGCTAACCAGCATTGCCATCGTCGCAGGGCTAGCCATAGTGTTCTTCGGCGTCGGTATCCTGACCCTGAAGTGGAAGGAGGACTGAAAAAGAGTTGTTTGCTTAACATACCGTTCAACTGCCATGCCAGCATAAAAACTTAAGATCCCCGACTTCTAATCTCGGGGCGTGGTCCTGCGATCCGAATCGATCGCTATTTTTCCCCCTCCCTATCTCACTTCTCGTTTTTATGGATAACGACCTGAATACTAACCGTATTTTTAAGCCACTTCCTGAACTTCAGATATTCGACGAGTAATAAAAACAAGATTACAAGAAATATCACCGTTCCAAACATCTCACGCGGCAGGTAGAACCATGAGAAGACCAGAATTAAGATAATACTGATCGTTGATAGGGCATTGATCATATCTCCGGATTTAATATCAAAAGCCATTATTATCATGGTGGTTAATATCCATGGGCTTCTTAAACATATCGCTCCCGAATCATTCGCATCAGCTGGCAATAATCAAACCCGTATGATGGCTACTCCAACAGCTTCTTATATTTGCCGTACCCCTCTTTTTCTAGGTTCTCTTTCGGAATGAACCGCAGCGCCGCCGAGTTGATACAGTACCTCAGCCCCGAAGGCCCCGGACCATCGTTGAACACGTGGCCCAGGTGCGAGTTTGCATCCTTGCCGCGGACCTCTGTCCTGACCATACCACAGCTGGTATCGCGCTTTTCCTCGATCTTACCCTCGTCCACCGGCCTGGTAAAGCTCGGCCAGCCGCAGCCCGAGTCGAACTTGTCCTTAGAACTAAACAGCACCTCGCCGGATACGACGTCCACATATATGCCCTCCCGGTGCTCGTTCCAGAACTCGTTGCGGAACGGTGGCTCGGTCGCGTTTTCCTGGGTGACCTCATACTGCATGGGCGTCAGCTTTTTCTTGAGCTCTTCTCTAGATGGCTTCGATGACATCATAGTACACTGCTTATGTAATATGTCTAAAAGGGTAAGGCTATATGCCCAGGTTTGCAGCGGAAATCCTGATGTGCAGCCCGTTTAATGGCCGGGAGATAAAATAGCAGGGTAGAGCGGTAGCATGGCAGTTTACAGTTCGGGCATTTGCAGCCTGTAATCTAATTCAGGCGGTTCTCAAGGATCTTACCGCGGATTAGGTGAGCTGTTGCATGCGCAGGCAAACAAAGGATCTCTATCTCACCCTTTATATCTTTCTACTCCCAAGCGTCCAGGTAAACAGGGATCAGCAAGCCTTTAAGCCACTTTTTGCCGGTCATGGCAAAAATATTTTCTCTGGTGAAACTATATCATGTCAGCCATTCTATTATGATAAGGGAAGTAAAAATTTGAAATATTTTTCAATCGCAGCACGCAACAGAGAATTAGTCGTGATTAACGATATGGACGTGTTCGCACACTATTTTTGCTACACGACAAAACAGAAAAAAGGGCAGGTGCCGGAAAGCAGGGATGCCGAAACCCATGGGGACTATGAAGAAGCCGCTCCGGTTCCTGTATATGAGATAGAGGAGTCGACCGTTTCAGATGACGATGATCTCTGAACGATCTCTTTCGGCACAGATTCTTTCGGCACAGAGGCCGCTCCGCTCAATTCATATGCGCTGGCTGATCATGCATGATACCGTCACGAATGTCCATCGGATCATCGCTATAAAATAATCATTCGATTCCGCCCTGATCGCAATTAAAACCATAAAAATGACATAGTTATAAATAGTATTTCCGGGATTAGTATACTACAGAAGATATTCTGTATGAGTAATTAAAATGAGTGAATATGGATTCAGCGGCCGAAGAAACTTTGGTCCAAGGGAAATGCACAAGGCGACTTGTGCTGACTGTAAACAGGAATGTGAAGTGCCCTTCCAGCCTACGGAAGGCAGGCCAGTTTATTGTCAGGAGTGCTTCCCGAAACACAGGAAGCCGAGATATTAAGTGAAAATCGGTTAGCGTCTGCTAGCCGGCAAATACGGAGAAAACCTCTTCGTATTATATTTTATACGAGGAGGGATATCTACCATTAGTTTCAATTGTAGCTTATTATGGAAAGCCGTCGAATTCGGTAAAATGGCCGGCCATACATGCTATTTTTGTCACATAAACAGGATTGTTTAGCCGTATAAGAAGATAAAAATTGAAAGGAGACGTTGATATATTGAACAGACAAAACTATAACCGAAGTGGCAGGAAACCGACCGACGGGGGCGGGGAAGTGGTACGTGTCCGGACGCCGAGACGCGACCTGAGGGAAGTGCTGGGCACCGTGACAGGAATGCTGGGCGGAAGCAGGGTGACCGTGCTCTGCATGGATAGCACGACAAGGATGTGCCGCATCAGAGGCAAAATGAAGAAAAGGACTTGGGTGCGCGAAGGCGACACTGTCATAGTAGTACCCTGGGAGATCCAGGACTCGAAGGGCGATGTTGTATGGAGATATACGGGCCCGCAAACGGACTGGCTCCAGAAAAAAGGATATTTCAATAATGGATAACGATCATCCGCTACCCGTACAAAGATCGATACAGAGATAGATGGTAGTAGTCGGCTCCGGCTCGCCATTGTATCCTATCTTATTTCGGCCAGGACTACCCATTTGCCGGGCCGATCCCCCGTTTTTACCGGTGCAGAAATAACCGCGCACTGCTGATGTTATAGGATAACGGGCACGGAGTGATAGAAAACCCGGTTGCTTTAGCGCCGAGTGGATCGGGTCTCGTTGGCTCATCAGATGTTTAACGTTTAACCGCTTGTATACCATCAGGTTACAATGACGGGTTGAAACGTTATTTCGCAAGGGCTGAAAGTTATGGCGGTTGTAATATTGAATGGGCTGAGAACCGGCCTTAGCCTGAAGAGAAGATTACGCCTCTACCACCAAAAAAATTGGTGGCAAGCCTTTTTCTATGAAACAGGAAGCCATAGCCCTTCAGAGTATGGTATCACTATTCGATATGAGGCAGAACGGAAGTCGAGTATGCCTTTACACAGCAGAAGCATTTTTCCACAGAGCGGAGCCATGGCTGATATCAGCCGGCTAGGATGGCGAAAGTGCATATTTTTCAATCTCTTTTTACCGCCGAACCCGGTAACAAATTTCCAAAACGATATATCTATAAAAAAACACGTATAGATCAGGCATACGCGCGGACTTTTACCTACGGGCGATGAACAAAGGGCGTTTTTATGCTACCAATCGGCTACTTGATGATCGAGCACAGGCTAATCGATCGCATGATCGACATGATGAAGGACGAGATGGACCGCATCGGGCAATACGGCAGGGTCGACACGGTATTCATCGAGGCTGCGGTCTACTTCACTCACTCCTACACGGATGTCTGCCACCACGGCAAGGAGGAGGCGATCTACTTCAAGGCCCTGGACAGCAAGCCACTGAGCGCCGAGCACCGGAAGATCATGAACGACCTGATCCAGGAGCACGTGTTTGTGAGAAAGACTGTCGACGACATCGAGCATGCCAAGGACAGTTACGTGAGAGGAGAGAAAGACTCCATGGCGAACGTCATCTCCGCCCTGAACATCATCACGATCTTCTATCCGCAGCACCTGGAGAAGGAGGAAAAGCACTTTTTTTACCCGTCTATGGAGTACTTTACCAAAGAGGAAAAGGACAGGATGTTGGTGGACTTCGCCGAGTTCGACGGCAAGCTGTTCCACGCTGAGCACCAGAAGATCATCGAGGATTTAGAGAAGAAGCGTGGAGTCAGCAGGTCCGGATCGTCGACCGAGGCCAAGGCCTGATTTCGACCATATAATTGGCTAAACAGTCGCATACAAATGTATTTTTACCGGGACGCCTATCTCCAGGCAATGAATCAGCCTTCTGAAAAGTGTTCCCAGGTAGTCGAGGCCTTGAGTGGCCTGGAAGTGCCTACAGAAGTGATGGTAGAGGAGATCATGGACCGCCGGGGTAGGCCCGCAGCCCGTTCTGCCCTGCTGATCAAGGCATTGCTAATGGATTTCGGAGTTACCAGCGATCTGGACGTCATTCAGGCAGTCTATAGAATGAACATGCAGTGTGGACAGTATCGACTGGGCCATATGCATCAGGATCAGTGAATTGTACGGCGAATCGGACCTGGACTATGCCAACTCGACGATCGATGTCTTTCACCAGATCCTGTGGTGGTGCAGGGGCTTTTCGACCGACTGGAAGTACGGCGATGACGAGGTGGAAGCGTGGATGAACGAAGCGCGCCTTCTGGGGAAATACGGGCTCTCGATCGCGTTTAGCCCCCACAAATGGCTCGAGCCGTTCGGCATCGCCCTAAGTGATCTGAGAGACGGCTCCGTCATCGAGAGGCAGCACTTTACATTTAGCGCCGATCGCCATGAGATGCGGGAGCTCATCGGTGCGATCAACCAGCTGCTGAAATGCAGGGGGCTGGCCTTCATCGACGCTGACGAAGGGGCGGACAGCTACGTCTTCATCCTCTTCGAGGCTGCAGAGCTGGAGCGCCTGAATAAAAAATACGGCGACGTGAGCAAGCTTATTGATAGCAAGAAGCGCGTCGACAAGGTAAACGGCAGATATAGGGACACGATGCACACTATGGACCTTTCCGGGCACAACGATTGGTTCGGAGTGAGAGATTCCCTGTTTGCCGAATCGGTGAAGCTCTTTTCCCGGGATGATCTGGAAGGCTCGATGGGCGTTCTCAAGACACTGGAGCACGGGTGTCGGGAGCAGGACGACCTGGATGGTTTGCAACGGGCTCTGGCCTGCCAGGCGATCATCTTGAGGAGATGGGAGGACTGGGGCGCCGCCCTGAAAGTCCTGAAGGAGGATGAATGCCTGTGCAGGGGGCAAGGCAAAGCGGGAGAGCGGTGCCTTCAAGGCAACCTCGCCCAGCAGGCATGGGTGCTGTACGAGACGAGGGATCTGAACGGGGCGTTGAAAGCCCGGCGAGAGGAAGAGCGCATGTGCAGGGAGTATAGGGATAAAAAGCCGTTGCAGGACTGTCTGAGCCACCAGGTCGTAATATTGAGCGATAAGGGCGACCAAGGGGGCATGTCGAAGGTTCTGGACGAACTCATCGATATATGCAGAGTAAGGGGGGATGAGCCGCCCCTAGAAGGATTTCTCGGCACCCAGGCGATAATCCTCATGGACCAAGGCGGCCCTGACCGTGCCCTGGAATCCCTGATGGAGCAGGAGCGAATATGCAGGAAGATCGGCAACGATCAACACCTGCAGGCATCCCTGAGCCTGCAGGCGACCATTCTTCAGGAGGCGGGGGATCACGATGGAGCTATGTCACGCCTCAGCGAGGCAGAGGCCCTGTGCCGGCGGCATAATGACCGGGAAGAACTTCAGAACATCCTGGGCAAGCGTGCCCTGATTCTCTATGAAAATAGTGATCTGAGCGGAGCCCTGGCATTGAACGAGGAGCGCGAGGCCCTCTGCAGAGCGTTGGACCTCAGGGCGGAGCTGGCCAGGGCGCTGTTGAACCGTGCCCTGGTGTTGTCAGACTTGGACAGAGCTCAGGAGGCGGTACCGCTCATAAACGAGGCACGGGCAATCGCCGAGACGTCGGGAGATCACGAAAGCATCACTGCCGTGAAGATGGTGGAAGAAGTGGTTTATCGTATCTGATCCCAAGAATAGCGGGAGAATGGTAGCAGGTAATAGTGGCGGCTATGGGCACCGCCACGAATTCATCTATCGCCTTTAAATAATGTACTCTTCTCCTATCTTCGGCGCATAAGCGTTCACGTCGAACTCCTGCTTGATCCACTCAGCGAACTCCACCGTGTGGTCCCCGTGTACGCAGAACACGTGCTCCGTGCCCTTGTCGACCATGTACTTCACGATCGCTTTTAGCTCCGCGTCGCCGCTATGGGCGCTGAAGCTGTACTGTTCCAGCTGGCAGCGGAGCTTGACGATCTCCCCGTCTAGGTCGATGGTGCCAGTGGTCAGGGCGTTCCGGCCGTTGGTGTTCTCCACCTGGTAGCCGGTGAGGATGACCTTGTGCTTGGGGTTGTCGTAGATCTTCTTCAGGTAGCTCAGGGCGGGGCCGCCGTTCAACATGCCGGCGGTGGTTACGATCACGCATGGCTCGTCCAGCAGGGACCTGCGCATGCTGCCTTTGACCGTGGTAGAATAGCCGTAGGCTGCCTTGAGCCGGCCGGGGTCGCGCAGGTACTCGGGGTCCTTCAGAAAGATATCGGTGACTTCCCGGCCCATTCCATCGACGTAGGAGCGGATGCCATGCTCCTTGAGGATGAGCAAGATCTCCTGGGTCCTGCCGATGGCAAAGCTGGGGATGACCACACTGCCGCCGATGTCTATGGTATGGCGGATCGACTCGATAAACTTCCGCTCGAGCTGGCCTCTGTCCTGGTGGTCCTTGCCGAAGTAGGTGCTCTCCAGCAGGAGCGCTGTGGCCTCGGGGTAGTGGATCTTCGATCCCCGGATCAGCCTGGTATCAGAGTTCTTGATATCGCCTGTATAGAGCAGCGATGTCTCCCCGTTTTCTACCAGGACCAGCGAACTACCGGGTATATGGCCGGCATCAAATAACGTGATCGTATGGTCATTCCGTTCGATGGAGTCGAGATAGTCCAGCTCCCGGGTCAGGCGCATCAATTGGCTGATGTCGACTGGATCGAAGGGAGCGATCGAAGATGATGACTCGGCGATCTCCATGGTATCTTCGGCCAGCAGCTTGGTCAGATGCTTGGTCGGGGGAGTGGCGATCACCGCGGGCTGCAGGTCCATTAGGTTCGGCACCACGCCGCAGTGATCCAGATGTCCATGTGATATCACTATGGTCTCCGGCCTTGCGCTGCCCTGCGGATATTCGGGCGGATCTGTCGGCTTGATGCCGTAATCCAGCATGATTTTTTCGTCGATCAAAAAGGCGGATCTGCCGACCTCTCGGCCCGCTCCCATAACACCGATCTGAATTTCTATTACCTCCGTTATAAAAGGGAAAAGCCGAATCCGGGCGCTGCGTCCCAGATTCAAAATATGACTTTCCTCTCGTATGGTATTTAACCATTTCTGTCATCTCATTATATAAATACGAGATAATTGCCTGTCCCTGATATTACCTAGCACGCAAATAAATATCGCCTTATCCGTCCAATAAGTACATAGAAAACTATAAATCCTAGATGTACCATTTATAGTGCCGTCAAATAATAAGTTCTATGACTGTATGGTGAGTGCCGCGATACATCCCATCGATCGATCATCGACCAATCTATCGATGTCGTTAGTATTTAGTATAAAAACGCATTACAAAGTTGCATCATCCTGAGAGGGCTCATAGCTCAGTTAGGTAGAGCGCCTGGCTTTTAACCAGGCGGCCTGGGGTTCAAATCCCCATGAGCCCGCTCACCCTATATATTATAGAGCTTTTATCGCGCAATTCGCCACACAGTTTTAAGGAGGAAGGCAGGTTTGACTAAAAAATTTAACGTCATGGAACACGAGCTCGTGCCGGAGCACATTTTGCTTGGTGAAGACGAAACGGAAGAATTACTGAAGCAATACAACATTTCTAAAGGTCAGTTGCCAAAAATCAAAACCTCCGACGTGGTCGTCAAGCAGATCAACGCGAAGCCGGGCGATGTCATCAAGATCATCAGGAACAGCCTGACAGCAGGCAGGGCAGTTGCCTACAGGCTTGTCATCGAATGAGGGGATCCAACCGTGTTAGACCGAACCGTACTAAGCAAGGCATACTTCACCCGAAAGAAGATCGCACAGCACCATATAGACTCTTTTAACGTATTTCTCGGACAGGGCCTGCAGAAAGTCATTGACGAG